>Ga0207662_10001599_pt1 | contig 11089 bp, 7 predicted proteins | sample KBSS33LmetaG_FD_184338 | JGI IMG/M metagenome (GOLD analysis project Ga0207662, IMG submission 184338) | Switchgrass rhizosphere microbial communities from Kellogg Biological Station, Michigan, USA - KBS S3-3L metaG (SPAdes) (version 2) | ecosystem: Host-associated > Plants > Roots > Rhizosphere... | reverse complement strand
CCGCGCAATGACGGGGTGCACGGCGAGCCCGAACAGTTCCTGCACGCGAATGGCAAGCTTGGGTCCTTCTTCCCCTTCGTAGTCGATCGGCACGTTCGAGCCGGAAGGCGCCATGAAGTGCGTGGGCGCCTCCGCGTTGAGGCGTTGACGCAAATTCCATGGAACCAGGACATCGAGTGCGGCAGCGAGGTCGTCTGCGACAACTTGCGAGAGCGCGGTTTTCCCGTCGAGAAACGGAGCAAGCCAGTCCGTAGCTGTGCGCGCGAGCGCACGGTCGGACAAGTCGGGCCACTCGTCGCCTTCGGCCCTACGCAGGAAATTCACACGATCACGAAATTGCAGCTGCGCCTTGCTCCACGGCAACTTGGCCATTCCCAAGCCAGCGGCGCCCTCGGCGAGCAGCTTCGCGGCCGCGGCACCGGGCGCAACTGGCAGCGTCCGTTCGCTCAACATCAACGCGCGAAGCTTCCTGATGCGGCGCGAGCGAAGCGATGCCGATGCTGCCTCAAACGTGATCGCTTCATCCTCTTCGATTTGCCCTGCGAACTGCGCTTCGATCTCGCCAAGAGTGATGGCAGCTGCCAGGACGATGCGACTCGCAGCTGCCGCACCCGTGAGCTCAGCAACCGCCAGATAGGGTTCGCGCGCGAGCGGTGACGCCGGATCGACGTTGCCGCCACGGCCATTGGCAAGGAGAAAGCTGCCACCGCCGGCGCCGCGATTTTTCGCGATACGGTCGGGATAGGCCAGGGCGAGCAGCGAGCCGGGAGAGTGCTCGCTGGCCGCGGCCTTGCCACCGGCCGTTTCAGCCCACCGCCTCACCATTGCCCGCGCATCGTCCGCGCGCTTCGACCGGTCTCGGCGGAAATTGTCGAGCCGATGACGTAAATCGACATCATCGCCCCCGAGGCCTCGTTCGGTGACTACCGCTGCGATGCCGGCCGCCAATTCTCCGGCGCCCTCGGCCGCCGCGTCGACGACCATACGCGCGAGGCGCGGCGGCAACGGAAGCGCACGCAGCTTGCGGCCTTCCTCGGTGATGCGGCCGTCACTATCGATAGCGCCAAGCTCGGCAAGCAATGTCTTAGCCTCTGCAAGCGCGGCTCGTGGAGGAGGATCGAGAAACGCAAGCTTGCCGGGGTCGCTCACGCCCCACTGCGCCAGGTCGAGCATGAATGACGACAGGTCCGCGGACAGTATTTCCGGGCGCGTGTAGGCCTCAAGCGAAGCGGTCTGCGGCTCGTCCCACAGCCGATAGCAGACGCCGGGCTCCACGCGTCCTGCCCGGCCGCGCCGCTGATCAGCAGCGGCACGTGACACTCGTACCGTCTCCAGTCTTGTTATGCCGACATCGGGCTCGTAACGCGGCACGCGCGACAGTCCGCTGTCGATGACGACCCGAACTCCCTCAATGGTCAGCGAGGTTTCGGCGATCGATGTCGCCAGCACCACCTTGCGCCGGCCCGGCGGCGCCGGTGAGATGGCACGATCCTGCTCACGCGCATCGAGCGCACCGTAAAGCGCAACGATATCAACGGCAGTGTCATTGATGCGTTCTTTCAGCAGCGACTCGGTGCGGCGGATTTCACCGGCGCCCGGAAGGAACACCAGGAGTGACCCAGCCTCCGTCCGCAACGCGCGCTCGAGGGCTTCCGTAACTTGCCGCTCGATCGGAGCACGCGGATCGCGACCGAGATAGCGGGTCTCCACCGGAAAGGCCCGGCCTTCGCTTTCGATTGCCGGCGCATCGCCCAGCAGCGCTGCGACCCGCGCGCTGTCGAGCGTGGCCGACATGACCAGCAGCTTGAGGTCTGGCCGCAGGGCCTGCTGCGAGTCGCGCGCCAGTGCGAGGCCGAGATCGGCATCCAGCGAGCGCTCGTGAAATTCGTCGAACAGCACCGCGGCAACGCCTTCGAGGGAAGGGTCGTCGATCACAAGGCGCGTGAAAACGCCTTCGGTGACCACCTCGATCCGCGTTCGCTTCGTGACCCGCGAGCCGAACCGCACGCGCAGACCGACAGTGTCACCGACTTGCTCGCCAAGGGTCACCGCCATGCGGGTGGCGGCGGCGCGCGCTGCGAGCCTGCGTGGCTCCAGGACGAGGATCTTCTTATTCTTTGCCCATGATTCCTCGAGCAGGACCAGCGGCACCCGCGTGGTCTTGCCGGCGCCGGGCGGAGCAACCAGAACCGCAGCATTGCGGTTGGCGAGCGCGGTCCTCAGCGCCGGGAGCGCCGCGTCGATCGGAAGACCCGTGTCGAATTGTCGTGCCACAGCGACTGCCTTCACCGCCCGCGCAAGCGGGTGGTCCCACTAACACAAACATCGGGTGAAATGCGAAGCGAAGGTGTTTTAGCGTGTCCCCCGCTCCCGCGGGGGACGACAACTTCTATTGAATGGCCAGGCTGTCCACATTTGCTAGTCCCGCGCCCGTCCAATGCCTTCGTAAACGAAGCCGCGGCGGGACATCTCGTCGGGCCGATATACATTTCGAAGATCGACAAGCACCGGCTGCGCCATAACCGTTTTTAGCCGGTCGAAATCAAGCGCGCGGAATTGCTCCCATTCGGTGACAATCACGAGCGCGGCGGCGCCCTTGGCGCAAGAGTAGGCGTCATCGCAAAAGGTGACATTGCCCATCACGCTCTTGGCCTGCTCCATGCCGACCGGATCGTACGCGCGCACTTTGGCACCCATGTCCTGCAATGCCGTGATCAGCGGAATCGACGGTGCCTCGCGCATGTCGTCGGTATTCGGCTTGAATGTCAGACCGAGGACGGCCACGGTTTTTCCGCGCACGTCCCCATTGAGCGCGGCCGACACTTTGCGCGCCATCGCACGTTTGCGCGCATCGTTCACGGCGGCAACCGCCTCAACGATGCGCAGCGGCGATGCATGATCCTGCGCGGTCTTGATCAAGGCAACCGTATCCTTCGGAAAGCAGGATCCGCCGTAGCCCGGTCCAGCGTGCAGGAATTTCGATCCAATCCTGTTGTCGAGCCCGATGCCGCGCGCGACTTCCTGCACGTCGGCGCCGACCTTTTCGGCAAGGTCGGCTATTTCGTTGATGAAGGTGATCTTGGTGGCAAGGAACGCGTTGGCCGCGTACTTGATCAGTTCGGCCGTGCGGCGTCCGGTGAACAGAATGGGCGAACGATTGAGGTAAAGCGGCCGGTAGAGCTCGCTCATTACCTCGCGAGCACGCGTATCGGCGGTACCGATGACGATTCGATCGGGAAGCTTGAAATCGCGGATGGCGGCGCCTTCGCGGAGGAACTCAGGGTTGGATACGACGGTGAAATCGGCCTCCGGTCGGGTTTCGCGGATGATGCGCTCGACCTCATCGCCGGTACCGACCGGAACCGTCGACTTTGTTATGACGACGGTAAATCCGTCGAGAGCGCGCGCGATCTCGCGCGCCGCGTCATAGACGAAGCTCAGATCCGCGAACCCGTCGCCGCGACGTGACGGCGTACCGACCGCAATGAAAACCGCATCGGCTTCGGCCACCGCTCCGCTGAGTTCCGTCGTGAACTTTAGACGGCCGGCACGCGCGTTGATCGCAACCACATCGTTGAGACCCGGCTCATAGATCGGCATCTCACCGCGCGTAAGTGCAGCAATTTTCTCTTTATCCTTATCGACGCAAACGACTTCGTGCCCGAAGTCGGCAAAACATGCGCCCGAAACTAGGCCGACATAACCGGTGCCGATCATCGCAACGCGCATCTACTAATCCGTTCGTACTGGTGGTTGATCTTTAGGACTGAGGCAGATGGCGCCTCAATAGCAGATGATCAATAGATGATCGACCCATTCGGAAACCTAAGTTCATCTACTGCTTAACCGGTTGGATGGTACCAAACTGGTTGCCTGTTCTGGGGCCGGTGCCGTGGTTATGCCGGCACGCTTATTTCGAGCCGTTCTGCCTTGCGACGAGCGAAAAGTGCGGTCCACAGCCGCTCCAGAGCCGATTGATAAAGAGAAGACAACGGCCCACATTCGGGCCATGCCTGCTCCCGCAAAATCGAAAACCGCCAAGCCTGCCAAAGTCTCGCCCGCAAAAGCCGCAGCGGCGTCGCCGGCGGCACGGCCGGTGAAAAAGGGCGACCACGTCTTTCTTGTCGACGGCTCCGGATACATTTTCCGCGCCTATCATGCGATCAGGTTCGAGCCGCGCGCTCCTGACGGAACGCATGTGAATGCGGTTTATGGCTTCTGCAACATGTTATGGAAACTGCTCAAGGAAATGAAGCCGGACGAGCGGCCGACGCATCTCGCGGTTGTCTTCGACAAATCCGAGAAGACCTTCCGCACCGAGATGTACAAGGAGTACAAGGCGCATCGGCCTCCCCCGCCCGATGACCTCATTCCGCAGTTTCCTCTCATTCGCGACGCCGTGCGCGCCTTCGAGATTCCGTGCCTCGAGCAGGCGGGGTACGAAGCGGACGACCTGATCGCGACCTACGCACGGATGGCCTGCGAAGCCGGCGCAACCGCGACCATCGTGTCCTCCGACAAGGACCTCATGCAGCTCGTGAACGACTGTGTGATCATGTACGACACCATGAAGGATGCGCGCATCGGAATTCCCGAAGTCATCGAGAAATTCGGCGTGCCGCCGGACAAGGTGATCGAGGTTCAGGCGCTGATCGGCGACACATCCGACAACGTGCCTGGCGTCCCGGGCATCGGCGTGAAAACCGCGGCGCAGCTGATTGGCGAATATGGCAATCTCGAAACTTTGCTCAAACGCGCTGGCGAGATCAAGCAGGACAAGCGCCGTCAGGCCCTCCTCGACAATGCCGAGGCTGCGCGCATGTCCAAGAAGCTCGTCACGCTGGACGACCGCGTGCCGCTGGACGCGCCAATCGAAAGCCTCGGCGTGCACGAGCCGGACTACAAAGCGCTGATCGCATTTCTCAAGTCGATGGGCTTCAAGACGCTGATCCAGCGCGTCGCCGAGAAAAGTGGGGTCGACACAACGCAGGTCGAGTCCAACAGCGCAGATTCGACCCCTGCGGCAAAGCCAAGCGCTGCCCCTGCTCCTTCGAGCCGGACCGCCGGACAGGGACAACTGCCGCTCGATGTCTCAACGCCGCGCAAAACCGCGGGGCCGAGCACGTCTGCGCTCACGCCGATTTCGTTGGCGGAGCGCCGGCTGGCCTCATTGCGGCAAGTGAAACTCGACACCGCGAAATATGAAACAATCGAGACACTTGACCGCCTGCAGCACTGGATTACACGCGCGCACGAGACCGGCGTGCTGGCGCTCAAGGCCGAGACCAGCATGCTCGATCCGATGCAGACTGCTCTTTGCGGCCTTGCAATCGCGGTAGCGCCAAACGAAGCCGCCTATCTGCCGCTCGGTCACCGAGAAGCCAGCGAGGGCGAAACGTCGGGGCTGTTTGCGGCCAAGCTTTGCGCCGGGCAAATCCCTGAGCGCAAGGCACTCGATGTGCTCAAGCCGGTTCTCGAAGACGAGTGCATCGTCAAAGTAGGCCACGATATCAAGCGCGATTGGCTGGTGCTGGCCTGCCGCGGCGTCCGGCTCGGGGCGACTGACGACACGATGTTGATGTCGTACGTAATGGACGCCGGCAAAGGCGCTCATGACATCGACAGCGTCGTCACGCGCTATTTCGGCCGCAGCCCGGCGCGCTTCACTGACGTGAAGAGCAAGGACAAAGCGTTATTCACGCCGGAAGCGACGCCCGTTGCGAGAGCCGCAGCGTACGCCGCCGAAGACGCCGACGTGATACTGCGGCTCTGGCAGGCCCTGAAGCCACGCATGGCCGCGGACAAGGTCGTCAGCGTTTATGAGACGCTCGAACGCCCCATGCCGCAAGTTCTTGCCTCGATGGAAGAGCGCGGCATCTCTGTCGATCCCGGCGTCCTGTCGCTGCTTTCCAATGAGTTCGGCAAAAAGCAGGTGGTGCTCGAGCAGGAGATCAACAAGATCGCCGGGACGCAGGTCAACCCCGGCAGCCCGAAACAGCTCGGCGACATTCTTTTCGGACAAATGGGCCTGCCGGGCGGCACGAAGACCAAGACCGGTCAGTGGTCGACGGGCGCGCGAACACTCGAGGAACTGGCCGAACAGGGACACAAGCTTCCGCAGGTGATCCTGGACTGGCGCCAGGTCTCGAAATTGCGTTCGACCTACACCGAGGCCCTGCCCCAATACGTCAATCCGAGGACACACCGCGTTCACACCAGCTACGCGCTCGCTTCGACTTCAACCGGTCGCTTGTCATCATCCGAGCCGAACCTGCAGAACATCCCGATCCGTACCGAAGATGGCCGCAAGATCCGGCGGGCCTTTGTTGCCACACCGGGAATGAAGCTCGTTTCGGCCGACTACTCGCAGATCGAGCTTCGGCTTCTGTCAGAGGTTGCCAACGTGCCGACGCTTCGCAAGGCCTTTCAGGACGGCGTCGACATTCACGCCATGACCGCGTCGGAAATGTTCGGCGTACCGGTCAAGGACATGCCGGCTGACGTGCGCAGACGTGCGAAGGCGATCAATTTCGGAATCATCTACGGCATTTCCGCCTTCGGCCTTGCCGCACAGCTTGGCATCGCGTCGAAGGAAGCAAGCGACTACATCAAGAAATATTTCGAGCGCTTCCCAGGCATCCGTGACTACATGGATGAAACGCGCGAGTTCTGCCGCGAGCACGGTTACGTGCTCACCTTGTTCGGCCGCAAATGCCACTACCCCGACATCAAGGCGAGCAATCCGTCGATCCGCTCATTCAACGAACGTGCTGCGATCAATGCCCGCTTGCAGGGATCGGCGGCCGATATCATCCGACGTGCGATGATCCGCATCGAGCCCGAGCTCAAGAAAGATAAGCTCAAGGCACAGATGTTGCTGCAAGTGCATGACGAATTGATTTTCGAGGTGCCGGCCAACGAAGTGGAGCGGACGCTGCCGGTCATCAAGAGCGTCATGCAAAGCGCCCCTGATCCAGCGGTCGCATTGCACGTGCCGCTGCAGGTCGACGCCCGCGCAGCCGACAACTGGGAAGAGGCGCACTAGGGCACCAAAGCGAAGAACAAGAATGCGGCGAATATCACGAGATGGACGATGCCCTGAAGGACCGTGGTTCGTCCGGTGCCCAACGTGACCACGCCGACGATAAGCGTAAGAGCAAGTAGCACCTGGTCTTTGCTGCTCAGTCCGAGCTCAAGCGGCTTTTGAAGCACGATTGAGACGGCGGCGACCGTTGGAATCGTCAGTCCGATACTTGCCAGCGCCGATCCCAACGCGAGATTGAGGCTGGTCTGCAGGCGATTGGCCTGGGCCGCCCTGACAGCAGCGAGGCCTTCGGGTAGGAGCACCAGCGTCGCAATCACGATACCCACGACCGCTTCCGAAGCGCCAAACGAGGCAACTCCGATCTCCACTGTTGGAGTGAGTGTCTTGGCCAGACCGACAATGGCGACGAGGGACGCGAGCAGGATGCCGGCGCTCACGAGGGCGGTTGAATTTGAAGGCGCCGCCGCATGGGCTTCGTCGTCGCCGGCCTTCATTGGAAGGAAGTAGTCGCGGTGGCGTACGGTCTGAACGAATACAAAAGAGCCGTAAAGCAGCAGTGAGACGATTCCGGCAAAGACGAGCTGGGACGTGCTGAAGTACGGCCCTGGCGCGGTTGTTGCGACGTTCGGCAGGATGAGCGTGAGAATCGTTAGCGCCGCCAGCACGGCCAATGCAGCGCCCGCGCCGTGGACCTGAAAGCCCTGTTCGCGGTGACGGGCGCCGCCCCACAGCAGGCATAACCCGACAATCCCGTTGCACACGATCATGACCGCAGCGAACACGGTATCGCGGGCCAAGGCCGCTTTTCCTGTCGGCACCGCAATCATCACGGAAACGATCAGCGCCACCTCGATGACCGTCACCGCGACTGCCAGCACGAGCGTGCCAAACGGCTCGCCCGTGCGATGCGCAACCACCTCGGCGTGATAAACAGCGGCGAAAACCGTGGCGATCAAGGCTGCGCCTGCGATTGCCGCAACGAACCCTCGGATTTGCAGGAACGGCGTCAGCAGCAGAACCAGCCATGCTGCTGCCGGCCAGGCCCAGGCCCACCAAGGAATCCGCATAGCGCTCGCGCGCCGCCGACCGGCTGGAGTTTTGCCCATTATTCGGCTGCTATTTTCGCTTCTTTCGGCGCGCCTTTGCAGATCCGCGGCGGACCGAGGATTTCGCCTTGGCAGCCTTCGCCCCTTTCGCCGGCAGCACCGCGATCGCCTCGATTTCGAACAAGGCACCGGGCCGCGCCAGCTGCGAGATCGCCACTGTTGTGCTCGCCGGCGGCGCTGACATGTTGAAGTGTGCGTCGCGCACCTCTCGGAAAATCGCGATGTGCGACATATCGACGAGATAGTTGTTGATTTTAACAACGTCTTTGACTGTCGCGCCCGCGTCGGCAAGTGCGAGCTTGAGATTTTCGACCGCCTTGTTTGCCTGAGCGCGGAAATCACCCGGCTCGCCGACGAGTCTGTTCTCCATGTCGAGACCAAGCTGTCCGGCGATAAAGATCAAGCGATTCGGCCCGGTCGCCTCAACGACATAAGAGTAGCCTGGTGGCTTGGCGAGCGTTTTTGGATTTGTAAAGCGGACGTTGGCGGCCACGATGTCCTCCTTTTGTACGACCCTCTCCTGGGTGCGGGATTATGCGCGTATCGTCGCGGTCGGCGAAAGCCCTCGCTTGACTAGATACTGCTACCGGACCTTATAACGAAGACAGGGAGCCTGAAATCGATGTCGACATTGCCAGCAACCGGATTTGTCGGATTTGCACTTATTGCCCTCGGGATGGTGCTCACTCCCGGGCCGAATATGGTCTATTTGATCTCGCGGTCGATCTGCCAAGGCCGTGTCGCGGGCCTGATCTCGCTTGGCGGTGTCGCACTGGGCTTCGTATTCTACATGCTATGCGCGGCCTTCGGCATTACGGCAATCGTGTTTGCGGTGCCCTATGCTTATGATGGGCTTCGTCTCTGCGGCGCTGTATATCTGCTTTGGCTCGCTTGGCAGGCCGTCCGGCCTGGTGGACATTCGCCGTTTCGTTTGCAGCCGCTGCCCGTCGATAGTTCCGCAAAACTATTCATGATGGGCTTCGTGACCAACCTGCTCAATCCGAAAATTGCCGTGCTGTATCTCTCGCTGCTGCCGCAATTCATCGATCCGCACGCAGGCCATGTCCTGATGCAGTCGCTTGCTCTCGGTTTCATCCAGATCGCAATCAGCGTAACGGTGAACGCGATAATTGCCGTTACCGCAGGGTCGATTGCTGCTTTCCTCGCCTCGCGCCCGATCTGGCTATTGCTGCAGCGTTGGTTGATGGGCACCGTGCTCGCGGGACTTGCGCTGCGGATGGCGACCGAATCCCGGCGCTGATCGCGCAGTATTTCCAAGCCGTTCTTTGCTTGACTATCAGTTACGGCTGCCGGACTTTGTGAAAGGGAAAGGGTGCGTAAGGCCGCCACGGCCGGGCGCCCGGGACTTGGGGAGCTCGGCAATGACCGCACAGGCGGTTTCTCACGTCTATTTTGGTCTAAACGCGATGTGGGTTTCTACCTGCATCCTCGCGATCACCTACGCCGTCATCATGTCGGAGAAGGTCAACCGCGCGATTGTCGCGCTGGTGGGCGCCGGCGTCATGATTCTCGTCGGGGTCCTCGATCAGGAAGAAGCCATCAAGGGCGTCGATTGGAATACCATCGGCCTGCTGACGGGCATGATGATCCTGGTCTCGATCTCGCGCCGCTCCGGAATGTTTCAATATCTGGCGATATGGTCGGCAAAAGCGGCAAAGGCCCATCCCGCCGGCATTTTGTTCATCCTCCAGATCACCACTGCGGTCCTGTCTGCCTTTCTCGACAATGTCACGACAGTGCTTCTGATCGTTCCAGTGACACTCGCGATCTGCAACACACTCAAAGTGCCGGCCTATCCGTATTTGTTTGCGGAAATCTTCGCTTCGAACATCGGTGGCACTGCCACGTTGATCGGCGATCCACCCAATATTCTGATCGGCTCGCAGGTGGGACTGTCGTTCAATGAATTTGTGTATCACCTGACGCCGGTCATCATCGTTGTGATGGTCGTGCAGGCAGTCATCATTCATTTCCTATGGGGCAAGGATCTTAAAGCCTCAGCGACGGCCGAAGCCCGCGTCATGAAGATGAAGCCGGAAGACACGATCGAGGACTGGTTGCTGCTCAAGCAGTCACTCGTCGTACTCTCTATCGTCATGGTTGCTTTCGTTCTTGCGCGGCCATTGCATCTCGAACCCGCCACGATCGCCATGTTCGGGGCCGCCGTCCTAATGCTGCTCGATAACTGGGCGCACCATTCTGAGAAGGCGGCGAAAAACATTCACCAGACGTTCAGCGATGTCGAATGGATCACCATCTTTTTCTTCATCGGACTGTTTATCGTGGTGCATGGTGTCGAGGTGGGCGGACTGCTTCACCTGCTTGCAGACAAGCTCGTCGCGGCGACCGGCGGCAACCTAGCGCACGCGGGATACGCGATCTTGTGGGCATCTGCATTTTTGTCGGCAATTGTCGACAACATCCCCTTTGTGGCCACGATGATTCCGTTGATCAAAAGCATGGCTCCCGCTTATGGCGGCGCCGACAAGATCGAGCCGCTGTGGTGGTGCCTCTCGCTCGGCGCCTGCCTTGGCGGCAACGGCACGCTGATCGGCGCCTCCGCCAACCTGACTGTTGCCGGTATCGGCGATCGCAACGGTGTGCCGTTCCGCTTTATCACTTACACTCTCTACGCGTTCCCGATGATGGTGGTGTCAGTTGCGATCTGCCATGTCTATGTCTGGTGGCGGTACTTTTAGGCGGCCTGAGTTCAGGCAACTGTGATAGGCCGCGCTTGACCCGATCCCCGCATTGGGCAGATTCGGCACGATAAAATCGCAGCAACGGACGACATCATGCGCCTCGTGGACCGGATCGTGGAGCTCCTCGAGGCGCACCCGGACGGCCTCCGGGCCGAGCAGATCCGCGACGCCCTGGGCCTGGAGGCGTAGGAGTTGCCGCGTCCGCTCGCCGAGGC
>Ga0207662_10001591_pt1 | contig 11116 bp, 11 predicted proteins | sample KBSS33LmetaG_FD_184338 | JGI IMG/M metagenome (GOLD analysis project Ga0207662, IMG submission 184338) | Switchgrass rhizosphere microbial communities from Kellogg Biological Station, Michigan, USA - KBS S3-3L metaG (SPAdes) (version 2) | ecosystem: Host-associated > Plants > Roots >... | reverse complement strand
GGAGCTCGGTCTTGAAATTCGTCACCTGGATGCGATGCTCGGCGAGGCACTGAATAACGTGCGTCACCAGATCGCCGCCACGTCCGCGGATCGTGCACTGGTTGTTCTGCCAGGTCACCGACTCCACGCCGGGAATGGCCTCGAAGCGGTGCGACGCTGAGGCATCAGTCGTTTCGAGCACCACCGCTTCGTTCTGACAATGCTTCCTCACGAGGCCGGCGGGCGTTCCGATGTCGATCACCCGGCCACGCTCGACGATGGCGACGCGGTCGCAGAGACGCTCGGCTTCCTCCATCAAGTGCGTGGTGAGGAGAACCGTTTTTCCGCGCGTACGGATTTCACGCACCAGGTCCCAAATGGCACGCCGCGCTTGCGGATCGAGACCGGTCGTCAACTCGTCGAGGAGGACCACGTCGGGATCGTGGATGAGCGCGAGCGCGATGAAGAGGCGCTGCTTCTGCCCGCCCGACAGCGTCATGAACCAGGCCTTGCGCTTGTCGGCGAGGCCCAGACGCTCGAGGAGCGCGTCTCCATCGACGGCACGCGGATAGAGCGAGGCCCACAGATCCACCGCTTCACTGACGTTGATGCGCTTCTGGAGTTGCGCCTGCTGAAGCTGGACACCGACCTTCTGCTGGAGCCTGCGCGCATCGCGGATCGGATCGAGCGAGAGCACCGAGATCGAGCCGCGATCCGGACGCCGCAATCCTTCGACGCATTCCATGGTCGTGGTCTTCCCCGCGCCATTCGGGCCGATCAGACCGAAAATCTCGCCCTCTTCGACCTCGAACGAAACGTCGTCGACAGCGACCGTCTTGCCGTAGGTTTTACGGATACCCGAGACGCGGATGATCGGCGTCACGCTACAAACCGAAGACGCGCTCCGCGTTGGTCTGGAACAACTTCGTTTTGTCGGCGTCGCTGATCGGCACGGCGTCGGTGGCCGTTACCTCGTCTGGTTCGAACTGATACGGATAGTCCATCGCGTACATCACGCGATCCATCCCGAGCACCGACTGCACGAAGGTAATGACCGGTGCCCACGGCATGCCGCTGGTCGTCACGTACACGTTTTCTCGCATGTACTCACTCAACGTGCGCTGCAGGCGATCGGTTCCGTTGCGAATGAACGGCCGGGCGGTCCGATTCATGTAGTCGAGGCGATAGAGCCAGAACGGCAACGCCTCGCCGGCGTGACCCACGACGATCCGCAGTCGAGGGAAGCGGTCGAGCGCACCACTCCGCAGGATCGCGAGCAGGTGGAGACCGGTCTCGGCGGCAAAGCCCCACAGCGCACCTTCGAGTCCCTTCTCCACGTACGGAGCGGACATCGCCGGCGGAGGCGCCTGCGGGTGAATGTAAATGGGAACGTTGAGCGCTTCGGCGGCTTCGAAGATGTCCCAGAACTTCGGATCGTCGAGGAACTCGCCCTTCGTGTGCGAGTTGATGATGATGCCCTTGAGTCCCAGCTTGCGGACGGCGCGTTCGGCTTCGACAGCCGCGCGCTTTGGATCCTGTGGGGCAACGGCGCCGAGCGCGGCAAACCGCGTCGGATATTTCCGGACGGCCTCCGCGACTTGATCGTTGGTGCTGGCGGCCAGCCCAGTGGCCGTATCGGCATCGAAGACCTGAACGCCGGGCGAGGTGAGCGAGAGAATCTGCAGATCGATCCCCGAGCTGTCCATGTCGGCGATCCGGCGCTGACCGATGTCGGCAAGTCGCTCAGACAGCAATCCCCGCGCGCCGAGCCGGTTCCAGAGAACGATGAAACCGGGATCGTCAATGGACTTCTTTGCAGCCATTGAGCGATAGGTATCCAGCAACTCGGCTGGCGCCCAGGCTTCTTCCGTGGCTATTCGCTTGTACGCAACTGCCATTGCCGCCAGCCGGAACGTGGAACCCGAACTCGGAACCCCAACTCGGAACGTGAACTCTATTTCAGATGCTTCCCTACAAGCTTCGTCATCTCGAACATGTTCACAGAGGACTTTCCGCCGAAGACGACCTTGAGCGGGGCGTCGGCGTTGATCATCCGCTTGTTCTTCGCATCCTGCAGCTTGTTCTTCTTGATGTAGGCCCAGAGGCGTTTGGTGACCTCCGTCCGCGGGACCGCCTTCGATCCGATGATCTCCGCCAGGGCGGGGCTCGGCGAGACGGGTCTCATGAACGCGGCGCTCGGCTTGCGCGCGGACTTCTTCTTCGCCGTCTTGGTGGTCTTCGCCTTCTTCGTGCTCTTCGACTTCTTCGCCATCTGGCCTCCTCGAAAACGTTCGTAGCAGCGCAGCGTGCAGGGGTTGGCCGGATGGTAGCACGGCATGGAACAGTTCTTCACTGGACATGCAGACGGCACCCGACGCAACCTTGACCCAGAGATGTCGACGCCGCTGTTTCAGATTCGCGAGCTCACCAAGGTCTACCGCATGGGCGAAGTGGAAGTACACGCGTTGCGGCAGGTCACGCTCATGCTCGACGAAGGTCAATTCGTCGTGCTGCTTGGCCCCTCCGGCTCGGGAAAGTCGACGCTGCTGAACATCATCGGCGGGCTGGATGTGCCCACCGCCGGCCAGGTCCTCTATAGGGACACCGATCTGACGCAGGCCGACGAGGGGCAATTGACGGCCTATCGGCGCCAGCACGTCGGGTTTGTTTTTCAGTTTTACAACCTGATTCCGAGCCTGACGGCCGTCGAGAACGTGGCGCTGGTGACAGAAATCTCGACGAACCCCATGGGGCCCGAGGACGCTCTCCGCCTCGTCAAGCTCGAGGCGCGGCTCGATCATTTCCCGGCGCAGATGTCCGGGGGGGAGCAGCAACGCGTCGCGATTGCCCGGGCGATCGCGAAGCGACCCTCGGTTCTGCTCTGCGATGAGCCCACCGGCGCCCTCGATATCTCGACGGGTATCGTCGTACTCGAGGCGTTGCAACGCGTCAACACAGAGCTCGGCACGACGACGGTCGTCATCACGCACAATGCCGCTATCGCATCGATGGCCGACCGCGTCGTGCGGCTGGCCGACGGGCGCGTGACCGCAGTCGAGAACAGGACCGAGAAGCTCTCGCCACAGGAACTCGCATGGTGAGGCCATGACGCTTTCCGCGCTCAACCGCAAACTGCTTCGCGATCTCTGGGGCATGAAGGGGCAAGCCTTCGCGATCGCGATGGTCGTGGCGGCCGGCGTCGCGATGTACGTGATGTATCAGTCGCTCTTTGCTTCGCTCAGCGGGACGCGCAGCGCGTACTACGAGCGGCAGCGGTTCGGCCACGTGTTCGCCTCGCTCAAGCGCGCTCCGCAGCGGGTGGCTACCGACATCGCCGCCATCCCAGGTGTCTCCGCGATGGAAACACGCGTTGTCTCCGGAGTGACGCTCGACCTGGAGAACCTCAACGAACCAGCTGCCGCACAACTCGTGTCGATTCCCTCCGATCGCCGTCCACGGGTCAACGATCTGTTTCTCCGGAGCGGCCGCTGGATCGAGCGCAATCGTCCCGATGAAATCCTGGCGAGTGAGGGATTCGTCATCGCAAACAAACTCGCGCCTGGCGACCAGGTTCGGGCCGTCATCAATGGCCGTTTGCGGCGGTTGACCATCGTCGGCGTCGCGCTCTCGCCCGAATACATCTACAGCATCAGGCCGGGGGAACTCGTCCCGGACGAGCAGCGATACGGGATCTTCTGGATGGACGAGAAGGCGCTGGCGGCGGCCTTCGACATGGAGGGCGGCTTCAACGACGTGACCATTGCGCTGGCGCCGGGGGCATCGAGCGAGGAAGTCATCGCACGACTGGACCGCATCCTGGAACCCTACGGCGGACGGGGCGCCATTCCGCGCGCCCTTCAGTTGTCACATTGGACGGTCGAGAACGAACTCTCTCAACTTGAGAGCTTTGGGTTCCTGCTACCGCTGATCTTCCTCACCGTCGCCTCATTCATCTTGAACGTCGCGCTGACCCGTGCGCTCGCGTTGCAGCGACCGCACATCGCTTCGCTGAAAGCGCTCGGCTACGACAACGTCGCGATTGGCTGGCACTATCTGAAATGGGGCTTCGTGATCGGAATGGCCGGCATCGCGATCGGCGTCGGCGGCGGTGCACTGCTCGGGACGATGATCATCGACCTCTACAACGTGTACTTCCGGTTCCCCGAGCTGCATTTCGCCGTGCCTCTGCGAGTCGTAGTCGGCGCGGCCACACTGACCTTTGTGGCCGCTGCGGCCGGCACGTTTGGCGCCGTCGTCCGTGCGGTCCGGATACCACCGGCCGAGGCGATGCGGCCGGAGGTGCCGATGCGCTACCGACGGACGATACTCGAGACACCGTTATTTTCCAGGTACCTTGGCACCGCCGGGCGAATGGTGCTGCGAAACATCGCCCGTCATCCGTTCCGTGCCGGCGCATCCGTCTTCGGTATCTCATTCGCTGTGGCCATTCTGATGATCGGGTTCGTGTTCACCGATGCGACGGAACACCTCATTCAAACGCAGTTCTGGGAAGCCGAACGGCAGGACGTCACCGTGAACTTCGTCGAGCCCAGAGGAAGTGCGGCGCGCTATGCGCTCGCCCGCCTGCCGGGAGTCATGGCCATCGAACCGCAGCGAACGGTCGCCGTGCGAGTGCGCGCGGCACACCGCGAGCGATACCTGGCCATCACCGGTGTGCCTCCATCGCCGCGCTTCAAGCGCATCGTCGACCGCAACGGCGAGCCGGTCCGACTCCCGCCGGGCGGCGTCGTCTTGTCGCAGATGCTGGCGAAAGCGCTCGAGATCTCTATCGGCGATGTCGTGACCATGGAAGTGCTCGAAGGTCACCGGCCGACGCGGCGAGTCGAGGTAACAGGACTCGTCGACGATCTGCTGGGACTCTCAGCCTACATGGACATGGAAGCTTTGCATCGATTGATGCAGGAAGGCGACGTGACGACCGGTGCCCTGATGCTCATCGACCAGGCGCACGAAGTCGAGCTGTCGACGACGCTCAAGGAAACCCCGACAGTCGCGGGAACCGGGTTCAAGCGTGCGGTACTGAAGCGCTTCAGAGAGGTCCTTGCAGCCAATTTGGGCCTCTCGATTTTCATCAACCTGTTGTTTGCCAGCGTGATCGCATTTGGCGTCGTTTACAATGCAGCCCGCATTTCACTGTCCGAGCGCAGCCGCGAGCTGGCCAGCCTTCGTGTCCTCGGCTTTACGCGTGCAGAAATCTCGCTCATCCTTATGGGAGAGCTGGCGCTGCTGACACTCGTCTCACTGCCGGTCGGGGGTGCATTCGGGTACAGTCTCTCTGCGGTCATCGTCGGCTCGATCGATAGTGAGGTCTACCGGTTTCCGCTCTATGTGTCCCGCCAGGCGGTCGCCTGGTCATTCCTCGGAATCATCGGTGCGGCGCTGGTGTCGGGGTTGATCGTGAGACGACAACTCGACGCGCTCGATCTCGTCGCCGTCCTGAAAATACGTGAGTGATCGTGCCGGCATGCGTCTGCTCAAGAACAAGAAACTCATAGCCTCCGTGCTCGTGGTCGCGGCCATCGTCGCGGTCGCGTTGTGGCCGAAGTCGATGGAGGTCAGCGTGACCCACTCAGAAAGGGGTCCGATGCAGGTCACCGTGGACGAAGACGGCGAGACTCGCGTGCGCGATCGTTTCCTCGTCACCGCACCGGTGGCCGGCCGCGTGCAACGTATCGAGATCGAGCCCGGCGATCTCGTGGTTCGCGGGAGGACCGTCCTGACGCGTATCACGCCTGCCGAGTCGCCACTCCTCGATCCGCGCACGCGAAGTGAGCTCCAGGCGGGGGTCGAGGCCGCCACGGCCGCCGTCGGCCAGGCCCGGGCCGAGCGGCAACGCGCGTCGACCGCCGTCGAACGCGCCCGCTCGACGTTGCGGCGACAACAGGAGTTGATGAAAGCAGGCGCGATCGCGGCCGATGCACTCGAGGCGGCTGAGACCGCGCTGGCCTCTGCCGAAGACGGCCTGCGGGCCGCCGAGTTCACCGAGCGGCGCACCGAGTACGAGCTGCAGGTGGCTCGCGCCCGTCTCTCGGCGCCGAACGCCGCTGGACGATCGGTCGAGGTCCTCGCCCCGATCGATGGCACGGTGCTCAAGCGCCTGCGCGAGAGCGAAGGGGTCGTACCCGTCGGCGAGCCGCTGGTGGAGATCGGCGAGCCGGAGCGCAAGGAAATCGTCGCTGACCTGCTTTCCACCGATGCTGTCCGCGTCTCGCCTGGCGCAGAGGTTCTCATCGAGCAATGGGGCGGCGGGCACCCGTTGCACGGACGGGTGCGGCGCGTCGAGCCATCAGGGTTCATGAAGGTATCTGCCCTTGGCGTCGAAGAGCAGCGCGTCAACGTCATCGTCAACTTCGCGGACTCTTCGGACGCCGTCAGATTGGGCGATGGCTACCGGGTCGAAGTACGAATCGTCCTGTGGAAGGACGACAACGTCATCAAGGTCCCCGTCGGGGCATTGTTCCGGCAGGGCGAGGGCTGGGCGGTGTTCGTCGTGGAAGAGGGACGCGTGCGGCGTCAGACAGTGCAGCTCGGTCAGCGCAACGAGAACGTGGGGCAGATCACCGGCGGCCTCGAAGCCGGAGCCACAATCGTGCTGCACCCGCCGGACACGCTGATGGACGGTGCACGTGTGACCGTGAAACAAGGTTGATGGTTTCAACTGCCAACCCCCAACTTCCAACTCCCAAATCTCTCGAATCGGCAACCAGGTTTTTGGGAGTTGGAAATTGCGAGTTATCGGGAATTCAGGAGGGCCAGATCCCCAACATCCGCCGCACGAGCACGATCTGGCCCAGATGATAGGCCGCGTGATCGGCAACGAACAGCACTCTTGCCGCTCGCAGGCGATGGCGCGCCGAAAAGCACTTCACGTCCTGGTTCACCCTCGCCTCGAAGAACAAGATCTCCGGCGGGCGGCTCCTCAGCTCCCGTACGCAACCGTCCGCCAATGGCGCGGCCGCCATGCTCCGCATAGCTGTCATGGGCCTGAGCCGCACCAGACCGCGCTCGGCGGTTCTACCGCCGCTTGGCGGCACGCATCGGCAAACCACAAGCGATCACCCGATTGCGCGCAAGCTCGCGATCCTCGCGTATCGCGCCTTCAAAGGTGAGCTCGTCTATCGCGATCTCGGGGCCGACGCATACGATCGCCTCCACCGGACGCGTACGCTCCGCCGATTGCGCCAACGGGCCGCCACCCTGGGTTTTTGAACTCTCAACCGCGAGACCGGCGAGGTCCTTTCACCCGCCGCTTCTTAGTCGTGGCGCTGAGAAGTTTCTTGGGCGGCCGCGTGCTCGTGACATCCGAGGTGCCGAGCTCATTGAGTGTGTAGATTGATCGACAACCAGGACCGCGCAAATCAAGGCACTGCTCGAATGCAGACGAACTGGCTCGTTCATTCCCAATCGCCTTAAGTGAGAGTGATGCTCGATAGTGGGAGTCGGAAATTAGTCCTCTGGCCCATGCTCTTCCTTCGCCGCATTCCCCGTTTGCGATGCGATCGACGCCGCGAGTAACGACACGCGCATAGAGGTCAAGTGCCTCGTTGTGGCGACCCAGCATCTGGAGAGCCCCTGCGTAATCCCAGAGCACAAGAGGGCAAGAGGGTACCTCCGCAAAGGCCTTCTCGGCGTACTTCAGCGCGAGGGCATAGCGTCTTTGTTCGTAGTACACCGATGACAGACGCGTCAGTATCCAATGATGATGCGGCTCCGCCTTGAGCCGCTGTCGCAGCCTGAACTGCTCATTGTCGTGATGCGCCTTCTCTGCAGTCTTCCGAGTTCCCATTGGAGGTTCAATCAGCGGTCTAACGAGCTGCGATTTGAGCCGCGGCGCGTCGTTGTGCGAATTCTGGCACACCTGCTCGATGCCGTCGGCTCCGATCGCTTGTTAGCGGGCGTACCCGGACGTAAGATCGAAGCTATGACCAAGGTCGCCGAAGCTCTCCTCGCTGACGCTCTTCGCCTGAGCCCAGAGGTCCGAGCTGAGTTGGCTGCCGAACTGCTGGCAAGCCTGGATGGCCCTACAGATCCCGACGCCGAAGCTGCATGGACCGCTGAGATCGAGCGGCGCGTCGATGCCATCGAGGCCGGCACCGCCGCGCTGGAACCGTGGGAGGACGCCAAGCGCCGCATCGAGAAAGACATTCTCGGGCGGTGAAGCCCCTTCGGATCAGCAGTCAGGCCTCGACCGAATTCGCCGAAGCCGTTCGCTGGTACGAACAGAAGCGCGTCGGCCTCGGCGGTGAGTTCTTCGACGCTGTAACCCACGCAATCGAATTGATCCGCACGCGCCCAGACATTGGAGCGGCTACTCGTCGAACTCGCTCGTGGCTGCTCACACTATTTCCATATCGATTGGTCTATCGTGTGCGGGACGAGGACATCTACATCGTCGCGATTGCGCACACGAGCCGAAGACCGGGCTATTGGCAAAACCGGTAGTGACGGCTCAGACCGGCTAACGCCCTGCTAGCCCGCAACCCCGCCGTTACGAGGGCCAGATCCCCAACATCCGCCGCACGAGCACGATCTGGCCCAGATGATAGGCCGCGTGATCGGCAACGAGCAGCACCGCGCGGATGTACGTCTGATGCGGACTGGTCCCGTGCGGGATTGGCGCGAACAGATCGGGCTGGTTGCGCACCAACTCTTTCATCTTGTCGTTGTCGCGCCGATACGCCGCGACGCTTTCATCCCACGCCGCCGGCGTCGGCGGTGCGCTCGCTGGCCAGTAGTCGTCCGGCCACTTCATCTGCTGATACTTCGGATTCACGCAGAAATCGTGAATGTCCTCCTGCGCGATGCGCAGGTGCTCCAGTAGCTGCCACGTCGAGTGAGGGAAGCCAGGAGGCGTGGCGCCTCGCTTGTCCGGCGGTATTCCTTTGATCGCCCCGTCGAAGCCGACGTGCGCTTCGTGCCAATCGAGGAAACGAACCAGTTGATCGCGAAGCGGATCCGATTTGGTCATGGCCGACACATTCTCACCGTGAGTGTTGAAAGCTCAGTCGACGTAACGACTCCGGGCGAACACGCTGCCATTCCGCGCCGCGAGCCGAACGTCGATGCGGTGCTCGCCCGGCTTCGCCGCCGCGCCCGCGCGCCTCGGCTTCTCGACGAACAGCACATAGTATCCCTGCAGGGCCTGAACGACCCGCTGCATCGCGAGGGCCGGCAACTCGTACGTGCTGACGTAGAAGCCACCGGTCGCAGCGGACACACTCTGGAGGCCGGCCTGGAGCGAGTTGAAATTCGCCTGGGTGATGTTCAACGAGAACACGGACGCGCGCGCCTGCTGAAGCGCCATGCGGGCATCATCGTACGCAGGCGTCATCGTCGCTCCCCACGTGCTTGGATCGAACCGACCGAAACCGTAGCCCAGCAGCACGACAGATTTCGCGCCAGGAAGCGGCTCGAGCGCTTCGCCGATCATCTGCAGGCTCTTTTCGAAATCGGCGGTCCGCGCACGAGCGTCGATATCGAGGCGCGCGAGGAGCGACGGACCTTCGGAAGCGATCACCGGCGGCGGAAAGCGCATCAGGAGATCTTTCTGCAGAAAGGATCGAACGTGCTCAACGTCATTGGTGAAATCCGTCCACACCCGTAGACGTGAATCGAAGGAAAGCAGTGCGACGCGGTCAGCAGGGCGAATCTGCTGCAGCAGCGGCTCGATGAGTTTGAGCATTACCATGAGCCCGGTGACCCGTTTCGGCTCGAGGTCTTTTTGGACGAGCACGACGATGAGGCGACCGTCCGACTGGCGAGTGGCGGCACGCGTCTGCGAGCCCTCGCTCGTCTGCGAGCCCTCGTCGTCCGGATCGGCGACGACATCTTCCGCATCTCGTTCGCCACCTTCAATCCACTCCACGGACTCGACACGCACACGCTTCCCATCGATGTTGACGATGAAGTCCTCGGGTCCGAGAGCAGGTACGGCCTTTCCGTGGTCATCGAGCACTCGTGCGTCGATCAGGACGCGCGACACATCGACGCGCTCGACGAAGGGAGCCTGCGCCGCGGCCACGGCCGGCGACCACGCCAGCAACGCCAGAGCGACGACCGGCCGTACACCGATAGGGCTCATCTCACTTGAGCTGATCAGCCACCTTCGCGATCCCCGCCTTGGCGCAGGCATCGTCCTGCGTCTGACTGGATCCCGAGCTGCCCACGCCGCCAATCACTTCGTTGCCGGCGAGGATCGGCACTCCACCACCGAGCGCGAGAATCTCGCTCACGTCGCGTTGCGGCGTCAGTTCGGGATCGGTGGTTCGTTTCTGAAACTCGATCGTCGTCGTGCGGAACATGCGCGCCGTATAGGCCTTGCGGCGCGACATCTCGAGCGTCTGCACCGTCGCCTGCTCGTCGCGCAGCAGCACGAGCGGCTGACCCGCGCGATCGACGACGGCCGCCGCGGTGTGGAAGCCCTTCGCCTGGCACTCCGCGAGGGTCGCTTCGGCGATCGTCTTCGCCAGGGCCAGCGATAGATTGCGCTGCATGACGACGCCCTGTGCATGCGCGGGCCCACCGAGAACGGCAACGAATCCAAGCGCAGTCCACGCCGCCATCCGTGTCATGTCCCACCTCCGTCGCAAGCCTATCGTTTCAGTGCCAACAAGACCACGCCCATTCCGACCAACGTGATGCCGAGCCAGTCGCGCGGCGCGGGCCGCTCGCCCAGAAACACGACCGCAAAAAGCGCTACCAGGACCACGCTGAGTTTATCGACCGGGGCGACCTTCACGGCCTCACCCACCTTGAGCGCGCGGTAATAACACACCCACGACGCACCGGTGGCCAAAGCCGAGAGCACGAGAAAGAGTCCCGACCGTCCGGCAATGACCGACACGCTTTGCCATTTGCCGGCGCCAAGGACGAACAGGCCAAGGACGAGGGCGATCACCACGGTGCGAATCAGCGTCGCGAAGTCCGAATCGACGCCTTCCAGTCCAACCTTGGCAAAGATCGCCGTCAGCGCGGCGAAGACCGCCGAAAGAACAGCCCATGGCAACCAGCTCGCCTGCATCGTGACCTCGTTCATCCCGTCCCGGCGCCGCGCTCTTCGCCCTCGGTCGTTGACGGAAGCGATCTCACCTCGACATCGCCGTCCCACATCTGACCG
>Ga0207662_10001590_pt1 | contig 11118 bp, 12 predicted proteins | sample KBSS33LmetaG_FD_184338 | JGI IMG/M metagenome (GOLD analysis project Ga0207662, IMG submission 184338) | Switchgrass rhizosphere microbial communities from Kellogg Biological Station, Michigan, USA - KBS S3-3L metaG (SPAdes) (version 2) | ecosystem: Host-associated > Plants > Roots >... | reverse complement strand
GAGCGTGAACGCGAAATACTCGGTCCCGCCGCTGAGGTCCTGGAGCCCGGACGGCGGCACGGCGCTGGCCGCGACGATGCGGGCCGTGTTATCACCGGCGGCACCGCCGATGTTATACGCGCCGAGACCGGCGCCCGCCAGGCCGCCGCCCCAGTCCGCGCAGTTGGCGGCATTCGCGGTCGGCGCGGCGCCGATCGCCAGCGATCCCGTGCGGCACGTGCCCACATTCTTGAACTGCCACCAGGCGGGCAGCGTCGCGGACGCCGAGGCGAGGTCGACAATGATCTCTTCACCCGACGTCTGCGCCAGGCCCGCGGCGCCGAGTTCGAACGTGCCGACGAGGACGTTGCTGCCGGTGTTCACATTGCAGGCGAAGTTCCGGTTCGCCGCGCCGCCATCGCCGATACACTCCGTCCAACGAATACCGAGTCCTGCAGCGGTCGCGATCGACGCGCTCATCGCCAGCAGGAGTCCACACAACAGTGTGACCTTCTTCATGCTACTGCCTCCGAAACTTCTCTAAGAAGTGGTGGGGGGTGAGGCTTTTGTTTCAGAGCCGGGGGAGATTTGTACTGAAGGTGCGTCCCTGCAACATCGAGAGAGTAGGGCGTGGGGTCATGTCGCGCTGCCACGCGACATGACCCTCGACACCGAGTTGTTGCGTACTCCTGTTACGGGCAGGCGACCGCGCAGGACGACGCCGACGTGCCCGCACCGAACTCGCCGAACCACAGCGACAGGTCGTTCGCGCCGATGGTGCCACTGCAGTCGTAATCCGAGCGGCCGTACGGCTGGCCGGCACCGAAGTCACCGAACCACGCCGACAGATCGTTCGCGCCGACGCCACCAGCGCCGTCGAGATCGAACGCCGACACGGTCGGAGCCTGGATCTGCGTGCCATTCGCGTAGATCCTGCCCTGGCCCAACAGCGACGTGGCATTGCCGCCGCCGTTCGAGCCGCCGAGCACGATGAACGTCACCTGGCCGAGCGCGTTGGTGAACTTGCGCGTGGTCTTCGCACCGCAGTTCACGAGAGCGTTCGCGTCCAGCTGATCGTCACAGATCGAGAGATCGCCGCAGCCCGACAGATCGATCACGACCGACGCGCCGTTGAGCGGGTTGTTGGCGAGATCACGGACGACGATGTTGAACTGTCCCGCGGCGTCGGGCGCGCCGGCGAGCGAGCCGACGAGCGTGATACACAGCGGGGTCGTGGAGTTTGTCGGGCTGGGTACTCCTGCCATCGCGGCCGAGGCGGCGAGCAGACCGGCCGCAGTGAGGAGCGTGGCCTTGCGAACCAAACCAGTCATCGTTGCACCTCCCTAAAGGGTGAAAACCTGTTGCAGTAATCCAGGCAAGGCTCAGTTGCGCGCAATCAGGTCTGGCTGCGAGCCACCTCCTTTCGAACTCTTCATATCTTCAATATGAGCTTTGAGTTCGAGCGCCTTGGCGAGCTTATCTTTCGGGCTAACAAGGCCTTCCAAGACACCATGAAGTCTAGGGTCCTTGTTCGCGCGGTGTCAAGACAGTTTTTAACCGGAGCTTGCCGTGGAACTCGTGTCGCTGCTCTGAGTTGGGAGACAACGAGGTGTCGCCTTCGCGGTCATTTTCGACCACCTCCTGGCGCCCCCCGGGTGCCCCCCGCCTCCATCTTCCGACCGCTGGACCTGGTACCGCTGGTGGGCGAAACAGGGCTCGAACCTGTGACCCCTTGCTTGTAAGGCAAGTGCTCTACCAGCTGAGCTATTCGCCCTCGTTCGAACCGTTCCCGCGCACCAGCAGCGAGGCCGGGATCAGGACGCAGTAGCCGGTGACCAACAGCACCGGCGCCAGCGTCAGGGAGCCTCGCGCGAGGCTCATGTAGCCACCCGCCAGCACCGCCACCCCGAGCAGAAGGAGGACGCCGTTCCACGGCCCCCAGCGGAACCCGAGGTCCACCTCGGGCGCTGCCGCCTTCGCCTTCAAGCTCTTGGGACGAGTGATGTTGGGCTTCTGGCTCATTTCCCACCCCTGTCCATCGGGTCCCCCTGCGGCTGCTGAGCGAAAACGCCGGCGATCCCGTCCGGGAGTCTCCTCCCGCGCGAGTTCGCCGGCGCTGGGCCGGGCCTGTTCGAGGCCCGGGGCACTGGCGATCTCAGCGAAGACCGCTTGGTGTGCCGCCGCCTCCGTTGGGGCGCACTGATTGGTACCCGACCCGGAGAGAGCGGTTCCGTTTTTGTGTGTGAAATGCCCCAGTGGGGTCAGCCTTACCCCCGCGGGGGGTTCAAGTTACCGGAGCGTAACCCATCCAGGTCAAGCGCCACCCAACGAAAACCCAGCGACTTCAAACCTTCCACGATCCGCGCCCGGGCCGGGGCCTGGGTGAGGCGCGCGAGCTGCTCGAGCGGCACCTCGATGCGCGCGGTCTCGCCGTGATGGCGCACGCGCAGCTCCTCGAAGCCCAGGCCCCTGAGCAGTGCCTCGGCGCGCTCCACCTGGGAGAGGATCTCGCGCGTGATCGTGGTCCCGTACGGGACGCGCGAGGCGAGGCAGGGCGAGGCGGGCTTATCGGCGCTCGTGAGCCCCAGCTCCTCGGCCACCGCGCGCACGTCGCGCTTCGTGAACCCGAGTTCGGCGAGCAGCGAGCGCACGTCGTGCTCGCCCGCCGCGCGGCGGCCAGGGCGGTGGTCGGAGAGGTCGTCGTGGATGGTGCCGTCTGTTACCGACACTCTGGCGCGCATGCGCGCGCCAGAGTGAGCTGGGGCTTGGGCAGGCATCGCGTCCCCGGTTAGGGCCGCTTCCTCGCGTGCGGCGACGCGAGCGAGCTGCTCGTAGAGCGCGTGCTTGCAGTGGTAGCAGCGGTCGATCGGGTTGCTGGCGAAGTTGTCGTCGGAGAGCTCGCCCGTGGCCACGGTCTCGACGCGAGCGCCGATGCGCGCCGCCTGCGCCAGGGCGAGCTCCAGCTCGTGGGCGGCGTAGGAGTCCGAGACGCCGATCACGCCGAGCGCTCGCTCGCCGAGCTGCTCGTGCGCCACCGCCAGCAGCACGCTCGAATCCACGCCGCCCGAGTAGGCGACGACCACCCGCTCCAGGCGCCTGAGCTCGGCGCGGAGCAGATCGAGGCGGGCGCGCCAGGGGAGCTCGGCGTGCGGGCGGGCGAGCGGGTCGCGGATGGCGACCAAGTCGGGCGAGATGGCCGGCGGCTGGGTCATGGGCCGGCAATCCTATCGATTGCGCGTCCGGCCGTCGACGCCCGCGACGCATCGCCGACGCTGATCCCCCGGCCCTGTCGCGGGCCCGACGCGCGTGTCGACCCGTCGACGCGCCTGGCGACTACTCCCGGCGGGTGGTGTCCGCGGCCGCGGCGGCCGGCTTGGGGCTCGAGGCCTTGCTGGCGGCGGGCTTGGGAGTCTTGGCGGCGGCCTTCTTCGCGGTGTCCGCGGGCACCGCCGTCGCGCTCGCCTTCGAGCCGGTCGACGACGGCTTCGCCACCGACTTCTTCGCCGAATCGGGCGCGGCTGAGACCGCCTTGCTCGTCTTCTTCGCCACGCTGTCGACGCCGGCCACCGCAGGCTTGGGCGTGTGCCTGACCGTCGTTGCCGAGGCGGGCTTTGAAGCGCTGTCCGCGGCCGGCCGGGTCGCGAGCTTCGCCGGCGCGGTCGCGCGATTCGCCGTGTCGGAGGCGGCCGAAGTGCCGCTGGCGGCCGGCTTCGTGGAAGCGGCCCGGTGCGTCGTCCGCACCGCGGCGCTGTCGGCGCGCGGCGTCACCACGGGCACCGATGTGTCCGTGACCGGCGTGGCGGCGGCGGCCTTGATGCTGGTGTGGCCGGCGGCCGCAGGGCGTGGGGCCTCTGGGTGCGCCGCGGTCGAGCCCGCGGGCGCCCCGGCCTTCGTGGCGGCCGCCAGTGCACCGGTGCGCGCTGGCTTCACCGCCTCACCCGAGTCCGGCTCGGCGCGGCCCGCGGTCTCGCGGCGCGCCGCAGCCTCGCGTGCTGCCGCCAGGCCCTTCACGAACGCGATGTTCGCGAGGTGTTTCTCGTAGGAGGGCGCGAAGATGTGCCGGCCCTGGCCGTTGGAGACGAAGTAGAGGTCGTTGGTGCCGGGTGTGGCATGCATCACCGCCTCGATGGCGGAGAGGCCGGGACTGCAGATCGGGCCCGGTGGCAGGCCCTCGTGGCGGTAGGTGTTGTAGGGCGACTCGACGCGCAGGTCCTTGAACGTGAGCCGCGAGCGCGGGCCGCGGCCGAGCGCGTAGCCCACGGTGGGGTCGGCCTGCAGCAGCATGCCGCGGTCCAGGCGGTTCAGGTACACGCGCGCGATGCGCGGGCGCTCGACCTCGGCGCGCGACTCGGACTCGACGATGCTCGCGAGGGTCAACACCTCGTGCGCGTTCATGCCCAGCGGCAGCGAGTCGTAGCCCGCCGTGGCGCGCTGCACGCGGTCGCGCGTGCGCGCCACCATGGTGCGCAGCACCACCTCGGCGCTCGTGCCCGGCAGCCACTCGTACGAGTCGGGCGCCAGCCAGCCCTCGAGCGACGGCGCGCTCACGTCCAGCGAGTCGAGCATGCCGGGATCGTGCGCGAGCGAGTCGATGGCGTTGGCGCGGATGCCGACCTGGCGCTGGATCAGGAGCGCGGTCTCGCTGATCATCAGGCCTTCGGGGATGGTGACGAGGTTCAACCCGAACATGCCCTTGTCGAGCGCGCGCAGCAGCGCCGGCACGGTGATGCCGACGCGGAACGAGTACTGGCCGGCCTTGACCGTGCGATCGAGCTGCATGACCCGCGCGAGCACCAGGAAGCCCACCTGGCTGCGGATCAGGCCGACGCGCTGCAGCTCGGTGGAGATGTTGTGCAGCGACTCGCCGCGTTCGATCACCACCGTGCGACGCTCGCGCGCCGGCTGCCAGCCGGCGGGCAGGAACAGGTCGTAGGCGGGGGCGAGCAGCGCCACCAGGAGCAGCAGCCACGCCCAGCGGAGCGGGCGGAACGGCCGGCGACGGGCAGGTCCGCGCCCCCACGAACGGGGGGTGGCGCCGCGCGTGTCCTTCTGCCCTTTCCCGGATGCCGCGCTCACGTCGCGTCGCCCTCGCGCTCGATGCGAAGTTTCGCCAGCCAGCCCTCCAGCAACGCCACCGCGGCGCCCTGGTCCACCCTTCCCTTGCGGCCCCGAGATTTCTCCCCACGCTCCCGCATGCGGCGTTCGGCCAGCGCCGAGGTGAGCCGCTCGTCGTAAAGGCTCACCACGACAGGGGTCTCACGCCGCAACGCCTCCGCGAAACGTTCAACGGCGCGCGCGGCTTCACCACGCTCGCCCTTGAGCGTCAACGGGAGGCCCACCACCACGGAGTCCGCTTCCACGGTCCGTATGGTATCGGCCACCCGGGCCACGGCCTCCGCCTCGCCGCGTATCTCCAGCGTGGGCAGGCCGGTAGCGAGTATCCCGAGGTCGTCGCTGACCGCCATGCCGATGCGGCGCTCACCCCAATCGACGGCAAGGATACGCGGCAAACGGCTCCGAGCCTAAGCGTCCGCGGCACGCCGCGCGGCCGCGCGGTGCTTCACGAGGTGGCAGACGGTCCCATGCTTGCCGAACTCGAAGTCCACCTCGTCCATGCAGGACTTCATGATGAAGATGCCGCGGCCCCGCATGTCCAGCAGGTGCTCGGGAACCGTGACGTCGGGCACGAGCTTCTTGACGTCGAAGCCCTTGCCGGAGTCGCGGACATCGACCTCGAGGCGGTCCGGGAGCAGCCGGAACTCGACCTCGAAGAACTTGGCGGCGTCGCGTTTGTGGCCATGCTGCACGGCGTTGGTGCCCGCCTCGATCACGGACATGCTCACCTGCGAGCTGGTGTCCTCGTCGAACTCCATGCGCTCGCAGATGGTGATCGCGACGCGGTCGAGCACGGCCAGGAGTTCCAGGCGGCTGGGAAGCTTGAGCGTGATCGTCTCGGGAACCGTGGCGTCTGACATGCGGGGAGCGACTCAGGCGGACGGGTAAGCCGAGAACGCGCGCAGGCGCTCGAGCGCCTCGCGGAAGTCCTGCGGCGGGTCGGAACGAAACCGGAGCCTCTCTCCCGTCTTCGGATGAGTGAACTCCAGCTCGGCTGCATGCAGCGCCTGCCGCCGCAGAAGGCGCAGCAAGGCGTCGGCGAGGCTACGCTCGGATTGGCGAAGGCTCAACATCTTTTTGACCCTTCCCCCATAAGTGGGATCCCCCACCACGGGGTGCTTCACCGCGTTCATATGAACCCGGATCTGGTGCGTTCGTCCGGTTTCCAGGCGGGCCTCGAGGAGCGTGGCGGGCCCGTAGCGCTCGAGCACGCGCCAGCGCGTGCGGGCGGCCTTGCCCGAGGGCCCCCGGACCACGGCCATGCGCTTGCGGTCCTTGGGATCGCGTCCGATGGGCAGGTCGATGATGCCCTCGGACGGCCCCGGGTCACCCCAGACGATGGCGTGATACACGCGTTTCACTTCGCGCTGGCGAAGGGCCTCGACGAGCGCGAGGTAAGTCTCCTCGGTCTTCGCCACCACCAGGAGCCCGCTCGTGTCGCGATCGAGCCGGTGCACGACGCCAGGCCGGCCCTCGCCGCCGACGCCGCCGATCTCGGGCGCGTGGTGCAGCAGCGCGTTCACGAGCGTGCCGCTCTGCACGCCGGCACCCGGGTGCACGACCAGGCCCGCGGGCTTCTCGAGCACGAGCAGCGAGTCATCCTCGTGCACCACCGTGAGCGGTTGCGGCTCGGGTGCGATGCGCGTGCGGCGGCGCGGCGGCACCGACACCTCGAGCTTGTCTCCCGTCTTCAACTTCAACGACGCCTTCGCGGCGCGGCCATTCACCAGTACGCGGCCCTGCGCGATCAGCTGTTGGAGGCGATTACGGGATAGACCCGTGTTCCGGGTTCTCGCCAGCCACCGGTCCAAGCGGGCTCCCGCCCCCGCCTCCGGCACCTCCAACTGCAGGGTCCTGTCGTCCACGGCTCCCCTCGTCATCAGGCGCGAGCGCCGGCGCGCTCGCGAGTGCGGCTCCGGGTGCGCCCGCGAGTGCCGGAGCGCCACCCGCCGGTGCTGCGGCCTCGGCCTCGGGCGGCTCGTGCGTCCACACCAGCGCGAACAGGATCACGCCACAGGTGACGCACATGTCGGCGACGTTGAACACCGGGAACTCGTGGCCGCGCCACGAGAGCAGGATGAAGTCCACCACCTCGCCGTGGCGCACGCGGTCGATCAAGTTGCCAATCGCGCCGCCGAGGATGAGCGCGAGCGACCACTGCCGCGGCCACGGCAGCCGCGGGTGCCGCGACCACAGCCAGAACACGGCGAGTGCTGCGACCACGGAGAAGATGTAGAAGGGGAAGCTCTTCCCCGCGAACATCCCGAACGCGATCCCGGAGTTGCGGGTGTAGGTGAAGCGCACCAGCTCGCCGACCACGTTCACCGGCTCGCGGAACGCGAGGTGGTCGGTGGCCCAGTGCTTGGTCCACTGGTCCAGCAGCACGCTCGAGAACGCCACGCCGAACAACAGCGACGGCGATCGCTTCACTCTTCTTCCTTCACCAACCGGCCGGCGCGCTGCTTCATCTCCATGTTGTGCTGCTCCTCGATCGTGTAGCGCGCCCAGGGGAGCGCTTCCAGTCGCGCACGTGCGATCGGCTTGCCGCTGGCTTCGCAGATACCGTACACCCCGTTGTAGATGCGGCGCAGGGCGTCGTCGATCTCGCGCAGCAGGCGGCCCTCCTTGGAGGCGATGTCGAACGAGATCTCGCGCTCCATGGAGTCGGTACCGGCGTCGGCCATGTGGAAGGAGTAGCCCCCGACCTCGCCGGCCGAGTCTCGGGGGTTCACCTTGAGGATCGTGTTCTCGATGTGACCCATCTCGCGCATGATGCGCGCGCGCTCCTCGAGGAGCCGGGTCTCGAAGTGCTTCAGGTCGGTGTCGCTCAAGCGGTCATCTCCTCTCGCGGCGCGTGCGCTCGGCGCTGCGTTCGCCTTCAGTGACGCCCCGGCGAGGTCGCCGGGGCGGACGTTCGCTGGTGCGGCGGGCGCCTTCGTGACCGGCAGCACCGGTCGGAGCCCGGGTGTCGGGGGCTTCGTCTTGGCCATGGACTCGGGTGGAAGCACGCCGAGCGGGCGCACCTCGGCCGGCGGCCGCTGCGTCGCCTTGCCCTTGGTGAGCGCCTGCTTCGCCGCGCCGGGACGGATGGCGTTGGCGGTCGCGGGCACGAGCTTCCTCGGGCGCTTGGCTTCGGCCTCCGCCTTCTCGGCTGCGATGCGTGCGGCCTCGGCCTGGCGCTTCGCTGCGGCTTCCTTGGCGGCGAGCGCGCCCTTGTTCAAGACCGGCGGCACCTTGGGCTGCGGCGCCTTCGCCGGGGCCTTCGCAGCCGACGGCTTCGCCACGGGCTTGCCCGTCGGCTTCACGGTGCTCTTGGTCGCTGCGGGGGCTTTCTCCGCCGGCTTCTTCGGAGCAGGCTTCCCCTTGCCGGCGGGATTCATTCCCAGTCGACCCACGGTGCGCGGGGGGTCGCCAGCGGGGGGAGCCGGCTTCGCCAGAAGCTTCTTGCGGATGATCGCCATCGTTCGTTCCTCCGTATCCACGTCACGGTGCGCGAGAGGCGCGCGCCGCGTTCAGGCCTTCAGCTCGCTTCGTCCATCCGGCGCACGATCTCGGTGACGAGCCGCGTCAGCGCGGGCGCCACGCGCCCCGCCACCGCGAGCACCTCCGAGAGGTCCACGGGCTCCAGGTGATCGGGATCGCTCGCATCGGTGACCACGTTGAACGCCAGCACGCGCATGCCGCCGTGCACGGCGACGATGTTCTCGGGCACGAGCGACATGCCCACGACGTCGGCGCCGATCTTCCTCAGGAACCGGTACTCGGCAGCGGTCTCGAGGTTCGGGCCCGGCACCGCCACGAACACGCCGCGCTGGAGCGCGAGCCCCTGCTCGCGGGCGACCTTCTCCGCGAGCGCGATCAGCGCGCGCGAATAGGGCTCGCTCATGTCGGGGAAGCGCGGGCCCAGCGTGTCGTCGTTCGCCCCGATGAGCGGGTTGTCGCCCATGAGGTTGATGTGGTCGGTGGTGACCACGATCGTGCCCGCGGGCAACGCCGGGTTCATGCCGCCGCAGGCGTTGGTGACGACCAGCGTCGCGCAGCCGAGGGCCTTCAGGACGCGCACCGGGAAGCCCACCTGCTGCATGGTGTAGCCCTCGTAGAAGTGCACGCGGCCCTTCATCACCGCCGTTGGCCTTCCGGCCAGACGGCCGATGTGCAACTCGCCGGCGTGGCTCTCGACCGTGGAGTGCGGGAAGTGCGGGATGTCGGCGTAGGGCACGACCACGGGGCTCTCGAGCGCGCTCGCGAAGTCGCCGAGCCCGGTGCCGAGGATCACCCCCACCTCGGGCGCGGGCGCGTTCTTGATGCGCTTCTTCACGAACGCCGCGGCCTCTTCGATCCGGCGCTTGAGCTCGGTCGTCATCTGCGTTGCCTGCGTCACCTCTCCCCACCCTCGCCGGAAAGCGCCTGCGCCAGCCGCTGCTCCGCGGCCTCGGCGCTCAAGCCTTCGACCTCGACCACCTTGCTGCGCGCGGAGGCTCCCCGCACCAGCGTGACCTGCGAGCGTCGCACGCCCAGCAGATCGCTCATCAGCTCCACCACCGCGTCGTTCGCGCGCCCCTCCACGGGCGGCGCCGACACCGCGACCTTCCATTCGCCGCTCGCGAGCCGTGCCACCAGCGCCGTCCGCCTGGCGCCCGGCTGCACGCGCAACGCGAGCCTCACTACCCCACCCGAAACGCCAACTCGTGCAACGACTGCACCACGAACATGCGCAGGAACCAGATCGCCAGGATGGCGATCATCGGCGCCAGATCGAGGCCGCCCACGACGGTCGGCAGCAGGCGCCGGATCGGGTCACAGACCGCGTCCGAGACCTGGTCGAGGAAGCGCACGATCGGATTGGATGGATCGGGTCGCACCCACGACAGCAACGCGTTCACGATCAGGACGATCCCGAGCACGTTGAGCAGCACGTCGAGCACGGTGGCGACCGCGCCGATGAGATTCCCCAACACGAACATCAGACGCCTCCGTGCGTTCCCCGCGCGCCGAACAGTGCCGATCCCACCCGCACCATCGTCGCGCCTTCCTCCACGGCGACCTCGAAGTCGCCGCTCATGCCCATGGACAGCTCCGGCAGTGGCCGGGCCAGCCGCTGCGCGACACGCTCGCGCAGCTCGCGCAGCTTCGCGAAGCCAGCCCGCGCCTGCTCGCTCCGCTCCACCGGCGCGCCCACCGTCATCAATCCCTTCAGCTCGAGTTGCGGGAGCTGCTCCACTTGCTCGGCCAGCTCTACGGCGCCCTCGGGCGACACGCCGAACTTGGTCGACTCCCCGCTCACGTTCACTTCCAGCAGCGTCTGCACCCGCCGGCCCGACTTCGCGGCGCGCTGGGCGAGCGCGTTGGCGAGGTCGAGATCGTCGAGGCAATGGAATACGTCGAACATCTCCAAGGCGCGGCCCGCCTTGTTGCGCTGCAGGTGGCCGATCATGTGCCACCGCGCGGCGGTCTTTGTCGCAAAGGGCACCGAGTGCTGGTGGCTCTCGGCCTCCTGGACCCGGTTCTCGCCCAGGTCGCGAAGTCCCAGCGCCACCGCCGCCGCCAGCGTTTCAGCGGGTAACGTCTTGACGACCCCGATGAGCGTCACCGACCCGCTCGCCCGACCCGAACGGTGCTCGGCGGCGGCGATTCGATCGCGCACCGAGGCCAGGTTCGAGGCGAGAAGGCCCAGGGTGTCGTTCACGGGACGCGGCAACCTACTCCCCGAGGGGGGTGGATTCAAGCGGATTCGGGGGCCCCAGAGCGCGTGTGGAACGGCATTTCCGGCGCCTGACAGGGGGCTTCCGTCCGCCGCTCGGTCCGCTCCCGCGGTCGGGCTTGAGAACGGCGCCGCATCTGGCGGGAAAGACTCGGGCCGGGCGCCGGACCCATCGGTCGCCAACGAGATCGCGATCGGGCCGACGCTCGTCCACTCACTCCACGCGCCTTCGCCGATGCGATGCCGCATCTTGAGGGCTTCGGTCTTGCTGACGAAGTCCCACGCATGAACGTCGATCGTGTTGCCGTTGCGCTCGACGTCGA
>Ga0207662_10001589_pt1 | contig 11119 bp, 8 predicted proteins | sample KBSS33LmetaG_FD_184338 | JGI IMG/M metagenome (GOLD analysis project Ga0207662, IMG submission 184338) | Switchgrass rhizosphere microbial communities from Kellogg Biological Station, Michigan, USA - KBS S3-3L metaG (SPAdes) (version 2) | ecosystem: Host-associated > Plants > Roots > Rhizosphere... | reverse complement strand
ACCCTGGTGGGGACGGCGAGGCCATCGATCGCGCGTGCCGATGTGGCCGGGGCGGACTCGTCGGCGGGGCACGCCGCGCACGCCGGCGTGGATCACGCGACCATGCACCACGACATGGACATGGGCGCGCACGAGCACGCGATGCGCGGCGTGTACGGGCCGTATCCCATGACGCGCGAGGCCTCGGGGACGGCGTGGCAGCCGGACGCCGCGCGACACCAGGGCCTGCACTTCCAGCGCGGCGCGTGGTCGCTCATGCTCCATGGCTACGCGGACGCAGTCTACGACCACCAGGGCGGCCCCCGCGGCGACGAGAAGTTCCTGAGCGACAACATGGGCATGGCGATGGCGAGCCGCCCCCTGGGCCCCGGCACGCTCGGCGTGCGCACGATGCTCTCGCTCGAGCCCGCCACGATCGGCAGCGACGGCTATCCGCTGCTGCTCCAGACCGGCGAGACCGCGGACGGCGTCACGCCGCTCATCGACCGGCAGCACCCGCACGACCTGTTCATGGAGTTGGCCGGCTCCTGGAGCGTGGCGTGGGCGGACCGCTCGCTGTTCGTCTACGGCGGCCTGCCGGGCGAGCCCGCGCTCGGGCCGCCCGCGTTCATGCACCGCTTCACCGGCGCGAACCTGCCGGTGGCGCCGATCACGCACCACTGGCTCGACTCCTCGCACATCACCTTCGGCGTGCTCACGGCCGGCGTGGTGGTGGGTGGAGCGAAGCTCGAAGCGTCGGCGTTCCGCGGGCGCGAGCCCGACGAGCACCGCTGGGACATCGAGACGCCGAAGCTCGATTCGCACTCGTTCCGGCTCTCGCTCAATCCCTCGGAGCACTCTTCGGTTCAAGCGAGCTATGGCCGGCTCGAGAGCCCGGAGCAGCTCGAGCCCGGCGTCGACCAGGACCGCTGGACCGCGTCCGCGATCGTGGCTGGCCGTTGGCGCGCGGCCGGTCACTGGGAGGGGATGCTGGCGTGGGGCCAGGACCGGAACCGTCCCGGGCACACGACGAATGCGTGGACCGCCGAGGGCGCCATGGCACTCGACGACAGGCAAACACTTTTCGCGCGGGCCGAGCACGTGCAGAAAGACGAGCTGTTCGTGGCGAGCGACCCGCTCGCGGACCGGGTGTTCGCGGTGGGCGAGATCACCGCGGGCTATCGCTTCGACCTGATCCGGGGCGAGCACAGCGCCATCGGGATCGGCGCCGCGGGCACGTTGTCGCGCATCCCCTCGGAGCTGGTGCCCGCGTACGGCACGCACCCGGCCGGCGTGCTGGTGTTCGTGCGCGCGGGCGTGCGCTAGCCCGAGCTCAGCGCGCCGTCGCGGCCTCGGGCTGCTTGCCGAACCAGCGCTCGAGCCGGCTCGAGCCGAATCGGCGCTTCTCGGCGACCAGCGCCGCGGTCGGCGACTGGTACCTGCCCGTGGGCCTGGGACCGCCGAGGAAGTCCACGTCGACGCGGCCCACCTCGCCGCGGCCGAGCTCCACGTAGCAGGAGCCCTGGCCCTTGTAGCGCTCGGGCAGCGCCTCGCCGCGGATCCGCGCCAGGATCGCGAGCGCCGCCACGTGCGCGGCGCCCTCCGCGAACACTCCCGCCTTGGGCGTGCCGACGCCGTTCACGTCACCCACCGCGTAGACGCCGGGGAAGCGCGTCTCCAGCGTCGCCGGGTCCACCTTCACCCAGTCGTGGAGGTGCTCCGCGAGCCCGGAGTCCACGACCACCTGCGGCACGCGGTGGACGGGGATGCCGAGGAAGAGCGCGTACGGCAGCTCGCGCCCGTCGCTCAGCATCGCGACCTTGCGCCCCGGGTCCAGTGACTTGACGCGCGTATCCCGGACGAACGTGATGCCGCACTCGGCGAACGCGGCGAGGACCGCGCTCGACGTGTCGGGCGAGGGCGGCACCGGCGCGGGGAACGGCATCACCACCGTGATCTCCGAGCGCACCGTGCGCGCGGTGAGCAGGTCGTGGAGCAGGAACGCGGTCTCGCTCGGGGCCGGCGGGCACTTGAACGCCCCGCCGCACACGCCCACGATCGCCGGCCCGCGCTCGAAGCGCGCGAGCACGTCGCGCGCGGCGAACGCGCCCGCGTTGGAATAGAACTCGTGTCCGCCGTCCACGAGCCCGGGCGTCGCCGCGGCATCCAGGTCCGCGCCCAGGGCGACGACGAGGAAGTCGGCGTCGAACGTGCCGGCGTCGGTGACCACGCGCTTCGCCGCGGGGTCGAACGAGCGTACGGAGGTGTGCACGAAGCGCACGCCCGGCTTGCCGATGTCGCGATACGGATGTCGGACGGCAGCCGGGAGCTGCCGTCCGAACATCACGTCCAGCTTCGAGAAACCGAATACGAACGCGTCGTCGCGGTCGAGCAGCACCAGGTCCAGCGACTCCCCGAGCGCCTCCGACAGCACCGTGGCGAGCTCGAGGCCCCCGAACCCGGCACCGAGGACGACGACGCGCGTGCGCATCAGCCCTTCACGGTCACGCCGGGCTGCGGCACGATGCGGAGATAGGGCTTCGGCGCGCGCCAGCCTTCGGGGAACGTCTTCTTCGCGTCCTCGTCCGAGACCGCGGGGACGATGATCACGTCCTCGCCCGGCTTCCAGTTCACCGGCGTCGCCACCCTGTGCGCGGCCGTGAGCTGGAGCGAGTCGATCACGCGCAGCACCTCGTGGAAGTTGCGCCCGGTCGTCATCGGGTAGGCGATCATGAGCTTCAGCTTCTTGTCCGGCCCGACCACGAACACGGTGCGCACGGTCTGGTTCGTCGCCGCGGTGCGGCCCTGCGACGTGCCCTCGACGTCCTTGTCCAGCATCCCGTAGAGCTTCGACACCTTGAGGTCCGCGTCGCCGATCAGCGGGTAGTTCGGCGCCTGCCCCTGCGTCTCGCGGATGTCCTCCGCCCAGCGCGCATGATCTTCCACGGGGTCCACCGAGAGCCCGATGATCTTCACGTTGCGCTTGTCGAACTCGGGCTTGAGCCGCGCCATGTAGCCCAGCTCGGTCGTGCACACGGGGGTGAAGTTCTTCGGATGTGAGAACAGCACGCCCCACGAATCCCCGAGCCAATTGTGGAATTGGATGCGGCCCTCGGTGGTCTGCGCTTCGAAATCGGGAACGACGTCGCCGAGCTGCAATGCCATGGGCTTCCTCCGGGACTCGCGTTGCACGACTCGATCCCGGCAGCGGCCGGGCCATGTACGAATTCCACATGATGCCGCAGCGGGCCGGTGGATTCCACACCCGGATTGCGGGCAACACCGGATGGTGACCTGCGTCGTGCGCGACGCATGCTGCTCCCGCACCGGGGCGAGCCGCCCCCAGCGAACCCTAAGGAGTGGTCACGACCATGCGCGCTCGAGCCGTCCCCCGAGGTCTGCGTCCGGCGTTGTGGACGCTTGTGGTCGCCGTTCTCGCCGGGCCCGCGCTCGCGGCCGACGAGATCCATTGGACGATGATCAGCCCCACGGCGGTCACGTTCGACTGGCGCGGCAGCGGGCGCACGCTCCGCTACGGGCCCACGACGTCGTACGGCTCCACCGCCACGGGGCAGGCGCCGAGCCTCCTGCCGTTCTCCTCGGCGGGTCCGTTCTGGGAGGCGGCGCTCACCGGGCTCCAAGCGGGAAAGACCTATCACTACTCGCTGGACGGCGGCCCGGACCACACCTTCCAGCCGCTCCCGGCTCCGGGCGCGTCGTTCACCGTTTACACCGAGGGCGACATCGGCAGCTCGGCCTTTCCGAGCATGGCCGGCGTGCAGGCGCTCATCGCTTCGGGAACGCCCACGTTCGTCATCGGGCTCGGGGACTACGGCTATTCCATCGATCAGGGCGTCGCCGCCATCGACCAGCACTTCAACGACGTCATGGTGTGGTCCGAGGACGCCGCGTACATGCCCATCTGGGGCAACCACGACTGGACGGATTCCACGGAGGACCTGCGCGAATACAAAGGCCGGTTCGACCTTCCGAACGCGCAGGCCTCGCCCGGCTCTCCGGCCGTGAGCTGCTGCGGCGAGGACTGGTACTGGTTCGATGCCGGCAACGTGCGCTTCATCGCCTATCCCGAGCCCTACACGGGAGCGTGGACGGCGTGGAAGACGGCTGCGGCCACGCTCATGGACGCGGCGCAGGCGAACCCGGCCATCCGCTTCATCGTCACCTTCGGCCACCGCGCCGCCTACTCTTCCGGCTCGCACGCGGGGCTCGCCACGATCCGCAGCATCCTCGACACCCTGGGCGTGCACCACGACAAGTACGTGCTGAACCTGAACGGGCACAGCCACGACTACGAGCGCACCACACCGCGGTTCGGCGTCACGCACATCACCGTCGGCATCGGCGGCGCCACGCTCGAGGAGGCGAGCGGCGCGTGCATCTGGGCGGGCGGCTGCCCGCCGCCGGCGTGGTCGCTGCTCCGGCTCTACCACCACGGCGCGCTCCGGCTCGCGTTCGGGCCCACGAGCATCCAGGGCCAGCTCTTCTGCGGACCCAACTCCGCGCACGACGACATGACGTGCACGTCCGGCCAGCTGCTCGACCTGTTCACGATCACCGGTCAGGGCGTGACCGCCGCGCCACCGTCTGCCCCGATCGGGCTGGCGATGGAAGCGATCCGACCGAACCCGGCAGTGTCCTCGTTCACCCTCGAGTATTCCCTCGTCGACGGTGGTGAAGTGCGACTCGAACTGCTGGACGTCGCCGGACGAGTAGCGCGCCAGATCGCGCTCGCACCCGCGGGACCGGGTCGGAACCAGGCCCTGGTGTCGGCGCCCAGGGACCTGGGCCCCGGCATCTACTGGCTGCGGCTCACGCAGTCGGGGCGGAGCGTGCGCAGGAGCGTGGTGCTGCTGCCCTGAGTCGCTCCGTGCGCGCGGGAAACGCGGTATGTTCACCGCGCCATGATCACCATCCGTCCCGCGACCACGGCCGACCAGCAGGCGCTGGGTCGTTTCGGCGGCGCGCTCATGCGCCAGCACCACGCGGCCGACCCGCAGCGCTTCATCCAGGTCGAGCACCCCGAGGCGGGCTACGGCCGCTTCCTCGTCTCCGAGGTCACGAACCCCGAGAGCGTCGTCCTCGTGGCCGAGCGCTCGGGGGAGGTGGTGGGCTACATCTGGGCGGCCGTCGAAGGGATCAGCTGGAAGGACCTGCGCGGGCCGTGCGGGTTCGTGCACGACATCTTCGTGGACGAGTCCGCACGCGGCCTCGGCGCCGGGCGCGCGCTCCTGCGTGCCGCCGTGGACTGGATCCATGCCCATGGCCGAACGCAGGTCGTGCTCTGGACCAAGACGCGCAACGACCACGCCAAGAGCCTGTTCCGGAACGTCGGATTTCGCACCACGATGACCGAGATGACGCTCGACCTCGGGGCTGGGGGTGCGGCGGGAGAGCGGATCGGCGATGGATGAGGTGACGCCGTTCTCGACCAAGGCGTGGGAGAGCTTCTACGTGATCGTCGGCTCCTCGGCGGGCGCGCTCACCGGCCTCCAGTTCGTGGTGCTGACGATGATCGCCGAGGCGCGCAAGCGACGGATCGGCGCCAGCGGCGAGAGTATCGCGGCGTTCGGGAGCCCGAACGTGGTGCACTTCTGCGCCTCGCTGCTCGTGTCCGCGATCTGCAGCGCGCCGTGGGGCGGGCTCGGGCCGCCGGGGATCGCGATCGCCATCTTCGGCGCCTTCGGCGTCCTCTACTCGCTCATCGTGCTGCGGCGGACGCTGCGCCAGCACGAGTACGAGCCGGTGCTCGAGGACTGGATCTGGCACGCGGCGCTGCCGTTCCTCGCCTACGCGGCGCTGGTGCACGGCGGCTGGTCGATCGCGCACGGCTCAGCGGACACGCTCTACGTCATCGGCGCCGCCACGCTGCTGCTGCTGTTCATCGGCATCCACAACGCCTGGGACACGGTGATGTACATCACCATCACCGGCCTGCCCGAGCCGGAGGCAGGACCGGCGAAGGCGCCCCGCAAGGCTCCGGTCGCCGAAGCCCCCGCGTCCGGTGAGCCACCGCATTCAGCGCGCCCCTGAGCGCTCCCCGGCCTCGGCCGGCGGTTGCTTGAACCACGCCGGGTTGTGCTTGCCGGTCGCGGCGTGCCAAGCGTAGTCGAGAACGTAGACATCGTTCAGCAGGCTGAACAGGAACCCGAGCACGACCAGGAACATCGCCAGCCGCGGCCACGGACTGCGGCGCTCGCCGAAGCGGTCCTCGACGCTCAGCTTGTGACCCGGCGGCAGCTTCGCCACGCCGGTGAGCGATGCCCCGAACGGCACGTTCAGCTTGGCGCGCGCATTCACCGCCCACCCGTTCGCATCGAGGATCGGGCCCAGGTTGCGCTTGGTGAGCTTCAGCCACGCGATGAGCATCGACGGTCCCGAGACCAGCAGCAGCAGCCCGACGATGGCGAGGCAGAGCTGCCAGAACGGCAGCTTCAAGAGCCCCGAGAGGTAGCCGGCGATGGCCGCGAACGCCGTGGCCAGCGCGCCGAACGCGACCCCCAGGGCGGCGACCGTGCCGACGTCGATCTTCTTCGCCGGCGGCTTGGCCTGGTCGACGTTGGCGACGCCGGTCGCGGTCGCGCCCAGCTGCTTCTCCGAGGCGGCATCGGCCTCGGCCGCACGCTTCGCGACCTGCTCCTCGACCAACCGCACCAGCTTCTTGTACGGCGCCCAGAATGCCTGCCGGATGCTGATCGGGTTCTCGATGAGCTTGGTGATGGTCGCGTCCCAGTCGCGGCCGGCGCGGTCGATGAAGATGCCGTTGCGGCCGACCATGAGGTTGTCGGCGTCACCGTTCGTGAACGCGGCCACGATCTGCCGGCGCTCGCCGCTGCCACGGCGCGCGCAGTCGCAGTAGGCGAGGTAGGAGCCCGCGAGCCCCGCCATCGCCGCGTGCCGGCCCACGTCCTCGACCGGGAGCGTGAGCGTGCACGAGCGCTGGTCCAGGTAGAGCGTGCCGGCCTGGAAGATCGCCGGAGCGCCGGATTCGTAGAAGTCCCGGAAGCTGACGAAGTTGACGCAGAGCAGGTGGAGGTCGCGCTTGTAGCGCAGCAGCTTTTCGACGCCGGCGATCGCCGCCACCTCGGGCGCGAGCGCGGCATCCTGCGCGATCGCGGCGTTCACCGCCTCACGCGCGCCGCCGCCGAGCAGCTCGCGCACGCGCGCGATCCCGAGACGTTCCACCGCGGCGCCGGCGCGCGCGGCGTGCCAGTCCTCGAACGCCGAGAGCCGGCCCGTGAGCTCCTGCCAGGCGGGCTCGCTGAGCTCGGCGCGGTCGCCGAGCAGCGGGCGCACCGCGGCCGCGCGCAACGCCGCCACGGCGCCGGCATGCGCGGGGTTCACGCCCGACTCGAGCGGCAGCGCGCGGCCCGCGCCCGGCTGCGCGAGCGGGAGACTCGCCATCATCGTCACCGCGGCCGCCCCGTCCTGGCCCGCGATGAGCGGCGCTTCGGATTCCTTCTGCTCGAGCAGCGCCAGCGCGCGCGGATCGAATGCCGCGAGCCGGCAGCGACGGAAGTAGTCGTCGGCACGTGAGCGTACGGCGCGCACCGCTTCCGCGGCCGCCCCGGTCGCTTCACCGGCCGGCAGCACACGGGCGCGGTCGGCATCCGCCGCCCGCTGCCAGTCGTCGAAAGCCGTGCACGCCTCGAAGAACGCGTCTGCCCTTCCCTGGTCGATCCCGGCCTTGCCCGAGCGGTCGGTCACCGTGCCCATGCAGGCGGCGATGTCGCGGATCACGGCGCGCGTTGGCTCGTCCGCTGCCGACGCCTCGATGATCACGCCGTCGCCGTTGAGCGTCGTGTCCGCGAAGCTCTTGTCCACCTCCGCCACGTCCGCCAGCGTCACCGTGGTCGCCTCGGCCTTGCCGAGGTTCGCACAGATGCGCTTCGCGGCCGCACGCAGCGTCGGGTCGGCGATCGCCGAGAGGGCGAGCGTGTCGCCGCCGCGCACCAGCTCGTCGGGATCGGCGAGCATGGAGCCCGCCCAGGACACGGCGGCGATCAGCTCCGAGGCGCGGATACGCCCGTCCCGGTCGGTGTCGACGAGCGCCGCCGTCGCGGGATCGAACTCGAGGCCGGTGGTCGGGCAGGCGAGCGCCACCCAGAGCTTCAGATCCAGCTCGTTCAGCCGCAGGAGGTCCGCACCGGTCTCGAGCTTCACCTGGTCGAACCCACCGGCGCGGAAGAACTTCCACACGTGTGCGCTCATTCGGCTCTCCACGGATCGGGGCGGCCTTCGGGCACGGCGGCTACGGCCCGCCGGGGCCGTACAATATCGTCACCCCGTCATCCGTCTACAAGGTGTGGGCGGGTTGACCGAAGCGGCGAGGCCGGAGCGCATGGCGCGCGAACGAGACCAGCAGCTCTCCGACGTGGTCCGGAAGGAGCGCGGGAGGCTCCTGGGATTCATCCGCGGGCGCGTGCCCGACCCGCTCGACGCCGAGGACATCCTGCAGGACGTGTTCCACGAGCTGGCGGAGGCGAACCGGCTGCTGGTGCCGATCGACCACGTCACCGGCTGGCTGTTCCGGGTGGCGCGCAATCGGATCATCGACCTCTTCCGCAGGCGGCGGCCAGAGCGGCTCTCCGTCCCGCTCGCGGGCGCGGACGGCGTAGCCGGCGCGAGCCTCGAGGATCTGTTGCCGTCGCCCGAGGCGGGCCCGGAAGCGCTCTACGCGAGGCGCGTGCTGCTCGAGGAGCTGGCGATGGCGCTGGACGAGCTTCCGGAGGAGCAGCGCGCGGTGTTCGTGGCGCACGAGCTGGAGGGCAGGAGCTTCAAGGAGATGGCGGCGGAGACGGGCGTGAGCATCAACACGCTGCTCTCACGCAAGCACTACGCGGTGCTGCACCTGCGCGAGCGGTTGCAGGAGCTGCGCGACGATCTCGAGAACGGATGAGGAGGGCACGCATGAATCCCAGGTTCTGGAAGTTGCTATGGATCGCGCCGGCGGCGCTGGTGGCGATGGCACTGTTCCTCACGCTCGGGACCTACGTCGTGATGCGGCTGTTGAACTGGCTCACGCCGACGCTGTTCGGCTGGCACACGGTGACATTCTGGCAGGCGCTGGGGCTCCTCGGGCTCGTGCGCATCCTGTTCGGCGGACTCGGGCTTCCGGGCCGCGCGGGTCCTGGTTTCCGCGGGCGCATGCGCGATCGCATGCGCGACCGCTGGGAGCGCATGAGCGCGGAGGAGCGCGAGCGCTTCAAGCAGGGTATGTTCGGGCGCTACGGCGCCGGTCCCACCCCCGGCGAGCCCGGCGGAGGATCCACCTCGGTTTGAAGCCCAACGCGCGCGCCGGCCATGACGCGACCACCGCCGCCCGTGCCCTCCCGGCATGGGCGGCCGTGTGCTTCCTGCTCTCGGGTGCCGCCGGCCTCATCTATGAAGTGGTGTGGAGCAAGCAGCTCGCCTACCTTCTCGGCAGCTCGCTCCACTCGGTCGCCACCGTGGTCGCGGCGTTCCTCGGCGGCCTGGCGCTGGGCGCGAGGCTCCTGGGCACGCGGCTCGCCCGCGGGCCGCGGCTTGCGCGCAGCTACGCGGCGCTCGAGGTGGGGGTGGCGGTGCTGGGCGTGGCGCTGCTGCCGTTGCTGCGCTCGCTGGACGCTCCCGTGGGCCAGCTCTATCGCGCGTTCGGCGGCGAGGGCCCGGCATTCGCCAGCGCGCGCGTGGTGCTGCTCGCACTCCTGCTCGTGCCGCCGGCAGCGTTGATGGGCGCGACGCTCCCGGTGCTCGTGGCGCGCTGCGAGCGCGGGGCACTGGGATCGGGGCTCGCGCGGCTCTATGCCATCAACACCGCCGGTGCGGTCGTGGGCTCGGTGGTGGGCGGGTTCCTGCTCCCGCCGGCGCTGGGACTGGGTGCCACGACATGGGTCGCGGCGTTGCTGAACGGCTCGGCGGCGCTCATCGCCTGGCGATCCTCCGGGCGAGAGCGAGCCGAGCCGCGCACGCGTGCGGCCGCTGCCGAAGCGGGCCCGACGACGCTCGCGCCGCTGCCGCGCGCCGTGCTCGCCGCACTGTTCGCGGTGAACGGGTTCGTGGCGCTCATGCTCCAGCTCGCCTGGGTACGGCTGTTCGGGCTCGTGCTCGGCTCCTCCGTCTACTCGTTCGCAGCCGTGCTCGGCGTCTACCTCCTGGGGATCGCGCTCGGAAGCGCGCTCATCGCCCGGCCGCTCGCGCGCGGCGCGGTGTCGCCGTGGTGGTTCGCGCTCCTCCAGCTCGCCCTCGCGCTCACCACGCTGCTCGGGAGCTTTGCTCACGGCTCGCTGCCGCTCGCCGTGCTCGAGCTGGGAGAGAGGACCGGTGCGTCGTGGGTACTCTGGCTCGCGGGCGAGCTGGGGATCGTCTCCGCGCTCATCCTGGTGCCGTGCCTGGCTCTGGGCGCGGCGTTCCCGGTGGCGGCGCGGCTGCTGCAGCACGGCGGGAGCGGCGAGAGCACCGGGGCGGCCTACGCGGTCAACACGCTGGGCACGATCGCCGGCTCGCTCATCACCGGGTTCCTGCTGCTCCCCGCGCTCGGCGTCGAGGGCGTGGTGCGGCTCGCCGCGGCACTCGCGGCGCTCTCGGGGCTCGTCGCGCTGGTACTCCCCGGTGGAGCGCCGCGCACGCGGGGCGTGGTCCTCGCCGCGGGGTCGCTGCTCGTCGCCGTCCTCGTGGCGGGACTCGCCGCCCCGCGCTGGGATCCGCTGCTCATGTCGCTCGGCACCTACCGCCCGTTCAGCGCCCAGAACCTGCTGCAGTCGTTCCGGGCGGGGCACGGCAGCGGCGACCCCACCCGCACGCTGGCCGCGAGCCAGCACGTGCTCTTCTATCGAGATGGCATCAACGCCTCGGTGCTGGTGGTGACCGACCGCGACCGGAAGAAGACGTGGATGCGCGTTGGCGGCAAGGTGGACGCGGGCACGGAGGACATGCTCACCCAGGTGCTGCTCGGGCTCGTCCCCGCGGCGATGGCGGACCCGGGAGCGCGCACGCTGATCGTCGGTCACGGCTCGGGCGTCACCGCCGCCTCGGCGCTCGCGGCCGGCGTGGGTACCACGGACATCGTCGAGCTGGAGCCGGCGGTGCTCGCCGGCTCACGATTCTTCCACGCACCGGGCGAGGACCCGCTCGACGATCCGCG
>Ga0207662_10001587_pt1 | contig 11129 bp, 10 predicted proteins | sample KBSS33LmetaG_FD_184338 | JGI IMG/M metagenome (GOLD analysis project Ga0207662, IMG submission 184338) | Switchgrass rhizosphere microbial communities from Kellogg Biological Station, Michigan, USA - KBS S3-3L metaG (SPAdes) (version 2) | ecosystem: Host-associated > Plants > Roots >... | reverse complement strand
GAAGGGGGCCTGCTCCGGGAAGAGGCCAACGGCCGTGCGCAGCAGCTCGATCGCCTCGTGGTACTTCTTGGCTTCGAACATCTGGAGCCCGCGGCGATACGCGTTCTGCGCGATCTCCTGGGGCGGCGCAACCTGCGGCTTGTCCAGGCTCGCGTCGTATTCCCGCCGGTTCTTGTCGCTGGAGAGGGTGTTGAAGGCGGTGGTCAGGTTCTTGAAGAACTCCTCCGCCCGCGCCTTCTCCGCCGGGTCCGCGAAACGATCGGGGTGACGCTCGCGGGCCAGCTTCGCGTAGGCGCTGCGCACCTCGGACGCGCTGGCCGTACGCGGCACCCCCAGGATCTCGTAGTAGTTCGTCACTTGTCCTCGCCGCCGGGCTTGCCCGTCTTGCGCACGAACTTCAGGGCCTGCTTGCGTATCACCTCCGGGACGTTCTTGTCCACGGCGATCGTCTTCAGATCGCGCGGATTGAGTCGCGGCACGAAGTTCAGGGCCAGCGCGAGCGGCGTGCGCGGGTTCTTGATGAGGTTGGAGATGACCCCGTAGCGCTTGGTCCAGTCCTTGTTGGAGGCGATCGTGCGCAGCACCTCGTCCCCGACGCTCTTCATGCCCGCGAAGCGCTCGATCTCCATCTCGGTCAGGCGCGGGCTGCCGAGCACGGCGCTGGACACGATGCGGTTGGGATCACGTATGAGGATGGCGCGGTCCGCGCTCGACCCCTTCAGGGCCTGGATCACCTTCTGCGCGGCGTTCATCCGGTAGATGGCCTGGACGGTGCTGATCTTCTCCTTGTCGGCCTTCTCTTCTTCGCTGAGCAGGCGGGCGACTGCTGCCTCCTCGCTCTCCGCGATCGGCACCTCGGCCGGCTCCGGCTCCGGCGCGGCCTGGACCGGCGGGGGCTCCGGCGGCGGGGGCGGCGGCTCCGGCTGCTGGCCGATGCGGAACGTCTCGCGCAGCTCGCGCAGACGGCGCCGTTGGTCCTTGTTGAGGCCCGGGTTCGCTTCCAATGCCTCGAGCAGCGAGGTGCGCCGCAGCAGGCGCACCTGGTTGATGACGACGAGCTCCGCCAGGTGCTCGGGCAAGGTGGACGCCAGCGCCTCCACCGCTTCGTCGGGCAGGGACGAGTTCTGGAGCACCACCTCGAGCAGCTCGCGCTCCGTGCGATGGGCGACGGCCCAGGCCAGTACACCGGGCGGGCTCTCGCGGTCCTTGAGGATCGGCAGCAGCTCGTCCACCGGGATTCCGCCCAGGCTCGCGGAAGCAGCCTGCCGCACCGCCTCGTCCGCGTCGCCGAGGAGGGTCTGGAGGAGGTCGGCGAGGTCCCCGGGCTTGAGGGGCAGCGCGCCCTGCGCGGCCATGAGGCGCAGCTCGCGCGGGACTCCGCCCTTCCGGAACTGCTCGACGAGCGGGTTGATGGCGCGGTCCGCCATCAGGGCCAGGGCGACGGCGAAGGACGGGTGGTGGGCGGCACGAGACCGGGAGCCCCGAAGTCCGTATGCGGACGCGGGGCGAGGAGGAGGACGCTGGGCGACGGCGAAGGGATGGGTGAAGGCGACGGCGTGCGCGCCACGCGTGGCCGCGGCGAAGCGGAGGGGGTCGCCAGGGGCAACGGCGACGGGGCGGCCGCGCCCGCGGCGAGGAGGGCGGGCAAGGTCTGCGCGTTGATGGCGAAGCCCTTCTTCACTTCTCCTTCCCGCCCGATGGGTCCGAGCGGCCGGTCGTTCAGCGTGACCGCGATCCCGCCCGCGTTGCCGACGGAGAGGAGGACTTCCTGCCGCGCCTCCAGCCGCTGGGACTCGCCATCCTTCAGCACTCGATTCAAGACCGTCGTCCCGTCCACTTTCGCTTCGACCCAGCTGCTGCGGCGCGCGAGCACGTTGAGGACCATCGGGCCCGCCGCCATGGACGGCGGGCTGGCCGCCGCTCCTGACGGCGGAGGATACACGCGATCGTGGGCGAACGTCGCGGGCGGCGCGGTCATGGACGGCGTCACCGTGGCCGGCGGCGTGCGTCCGCCCTGCCCGCGCACCTTCCACCCCACGAGGCCAAGGAGTCCCAGCACCACTCCCGCGATGATGAGGCCGCGCGGCGTTCCCTGGTCCACGCGCACCGGCGCGCGCGGATCCCGGCGCGGCGCCGTCTCTCCGCCGTGCGCGTACACGAACTCGGCCACCAGGCGCTCCGGATCGAGGCCCAGGTATTTCGCGTATTGACGCACGAACGCCCGCGGGAAGATGCCGCCCGGCAGGATGTCGACGCGGTCCTGCTCGAGCGCCTGCAGGAAGCGGATGCTGATCTTGGTCGCGTCCGCCATTTCGCGCAGATCGATCCCGCGCAGTTCCCGTTCGCGGCGAAGGTTCTCACCGAAGGAAGCCATGGGCGGAGGGCCCGCGATTGTAGTCGCCACCGCGAAAAAGAGTCAACACTATCCCCCTGAACTGCCGTGATTTGGCGCCCTCTCCGGGCGGCTTGCCCGAAGGTCAGCGCGACTTGGCGACGCGCGCGGCGGCAGCCTGGATGAGCGGAGTGAGGCCCGGGGCCTCCGCGACGCGGGCGAGATCCTTCGTGGTCAAGGCGCTGAGCTGGCCGAGGGCGAGCGCGACGGGCGCGCGCGGGTGCAGGGCGATGGCGAGGCGGATCGCGTAGCGGTCGCTCCAGCGCGGGGAGGCGACGATCCCTTCCAGCAGGGTGCGGCTGGGAATGTCGGCGCGCACGAGCGCGAGGAGGTCCTCTTCGCGCAGGCGCGGGTTGATGAGCCCGGACTCCACCACTTTCTCGTCCGGATCGGCGAGGAGCAGCATCAGGACGGGCGGCGTCGCCATCTTGGCGAGCGTGATCTTCTCGCCCAGGCGCAGCTCCAGGAGCTGGTCCTTCAGCATCCCCTCCGCGCGGATCTTCACCGCGACGGCGACGCGCGGGCTGGCGGCCACGTCGGCCAGGTCGCGCCACTGCAGCGAGCCCACGAGGCGCAGTCCGAGCGGACGCGTGGCGCGCGGGCTGAGCACGACGGAGGCGAGGAGGCGGTGGTCCTCCGACCACGGCGGGGTGGAGGCGATCAGCTCCAGGAAGGGCAGCGGCACGGCGCGCCGGAGGAGGGCGACGAGCAGGACATGGTCGTCGCCGCAGCGCTCCAGCACCTCCTTCATCGCGGCGGGACCGGGACCCGCGCGCAGGAGGTCCGAAAAGGCGCGGTCGACCTCTCCTTCCGCGGAAGGCGGGGGTTTCACAGCCCGAAGTAGGCGCGGATCCGGCCGAGGATGTCGTTCTTGAGCTCGCCCGCGCCCGGGGTCAGGAGCGGCGCCGTGAGGTCGTCCTGGGCGTGCGTGAGCGCCTCGCGCCGCTCGGAGAGGAGCGTCGAGATGTCGACGGCGATGGTGGGGTTGGCGGCCAGGATCTCCTGGAAGGCCGGCTTGTCGATCATGAAGAGGTCGACGTCGGTGGCCGCTTCGATGGTGGCGGAGCGCCGCTCGCCCGTGAGCAGCGCCATCTCGCCGAAGAACTGCCCTTCCATGAGGCGCGCGATCTCGCGGTCGGCCCCGCCCATGCGCTTCGAGACCAGCACCTGTCCCTGGTCGATGATGAAGAAGCTGTCGCCGGGGCTGCCCTCCTCGATCACGCGCTCCCCCGCCGCGTAGTGCAGGGGCCGGCTGCGCGCCATCACCTTGCGCAGCTCGTCGTCGGAGAGCGGCCGGAAGAGATCGACCGTGCGCAGCGCGCGCTCCAGCCGGTCCGCCGGCGTCTCCCGGCTCTGCACGGCGGGGGCGGCGCGATGGAGGAACACGTCGCGCACCGGGAACGGGATCTCGATCCCGTGGCGGCGGAAGTGGTACCAGATGAGCCGGTAGATCTCGCCCTCCAGCCGCCGGTAGTCGTCGTAGGCGGCGAAGTAGTAGCGGATCTCGTAATGGATGGCCGACTCCAGGTAGCCCACGATGCGCACGCCCGAGGGCGGATCTTCGAGCAGGCCGACCTGCTCGATCACCTTGCGCAGGATGCCGATCACGCGGTTGGGAGGGGTGTGGTAGTTCACCCCGATCACGATCACGCGCGAATGGGGCGCGCGCGGATGGCTGTAGTTCAGGACGGCGTGGCGCGCCACCTCGTTGTTGGGGACGGTGAGCGTGTCGCCGTCCCACGTGCGCAGGCGCATGGCGCGCCAGGAGACCTGCTCCACGCGGCCGTCGCGGTCGCCCACGCGCACCCAGTCGCCGACGTGCACGGGCGCCTCGGAGTGGAGGGCGATGCCCGCGAAGAGGTTCCCCAGCGTGTCCTGCAGGGCGAGGCCGACCACGGCGCCGACCACGGCCGATGTGGCCAGGAACGGCGTGAGCTCGACGTCGAACCACTGGCTCGCGATCGCACCCACTCCGATGCCGTAGAGGAGGACGGAGACGACGCTGTCGAGGAGCGAGGGCGGGGGTGAGCCCTGGCGCCGGTAGAAGACCCACTGGAAGGCGAGCGACGTCGCGCGGACGACGAGCACGAGCACGGGCAGGAGGTAGAGCAGCCCGATCGGCGATTGCCCGGTCGGCGGTCCCGCGAACACCATCACCACCGCGGCCAGCGCGCAGGCGGCGAAGGGGCCGACGAGCGGACGGAAGGCGGGACGCACGCGGGCCAGGCGCGCCAGCGCGAGCAGGCCGAGCAGGGCCAGCGGCACGACGACCAGGGCGTCGATCGGTCGCAGCGTCAGGTCGAGGATGGCTACCCTCCCTCCGCCGCGCGGAAGGCCCGCATGATCGCATCCGCCGGGCCTTCGAGGAACGGGCGTATGGCCGCCCCTCCGCGTGCCCCCGCCGCGCGCAGCGCGGGCACGCCCGCGGGCGTGACGCCTCCGATGGCGAACACGGGCACCGTCACCGCGGCCGCCGCCGCGGCCAGGACGTCGATCCCGAGGGCCCGCTCCTCCTTGCCGGGCGTCCCGAACACCGGACCCAGCAGCACGAAGTCCGCGCCCTCAGCGGCAGCGCGACGCGCCGCTTCGACGGAATGGCAGGAGGCGCCGACGGTCAAGGAGGGGAACGCCCTCTTCACGTCAGAGACGGGCAGTCCCTCTTCCGGGACCTGCACCCCGTCCGCGCCGGCGGCCACGGCGACGTCCGGTCGCCCGTTGACGAGGAGGCGGGTCGCGGTGGAGGCGAGCCCCGCGCGCACGGCGGATACGAGCCCCAGCAGGGCGCGGTCCGTGAGCGCCTTCTCGCGCACCTGGACCACGTCCACCCCCGCCCGCGCCGCGGCCACGACGCGCGCCACCAGCGCCGCCGCGTCCGCGCCGGCCGCACCGCCGTCCGTCACCATGGTCACGACGAAGGCGTCCGCGCGCCGCGGCTCAGCGGCCGAGGGCACGCACGCTCAGGTGCTGGTAGGCCTCATGCACCGCGAGGACGATGTTCAAGAGCCCGAGTCCGCTGACCGTCCCGCGCGCGAAGGGGCTCACGACGAGGAGGCGGAGCACGGGATAGGGCTGGAGCAGGTAGTTCGAGTCCCAGAGGGTCGTCCACGGCACGAAGGCGAGGAAGAGGCCGACCATCAGGGAGATGAAGACGGACATGGCGACGGCCAGGAGCTCGTTCATGGCGGCTATCGAGATCCGGACACCCCGGCGCTTGCGCGGGCCAGCGTCGGGCTCGCGCCCACTATCCCTGGACCATCGCCCGGAGGTCACGCACCTTCGTCGCCACGTCGCGGAAGTTCGCGTCCTGGCCGTAGAGGTCGGTGAAGAGCGCGAGCGCGCGGTCCACGTCCCCGGCCGCCTCGTGGGCGGTGGCGAGGTCGTAGCGCAGCGCCGCGTATTCCTCTTCCGTCCGCCCGGGCGCCTTGAGGCCGCGCTCGAACCACTTCATGGCCAGCTTCGGCATGCCCTTCTCGAGGAAGCAGATGCCCAGCATGCTCGCGCACTCGAGCAGCCGCGCTTCGTCCTTGGCCGCGAGCTGGAACTCGGCGATGGCCTCGTCGATGAGCCCCATCTCCTTGTACGCGATGCCGAGGTTGTAGCGGGTGTCGTAGTCTTCCTTGCCGAGCTGCTTGTCGACGCCCTTCTTGAATTCCTTGAAGATGTCGGCGAGCCCGGCGTCGCCGAGCTCGGTGGAGGCGCTCTCCGCGGCGGGCTCCTCGACCGCGGACTGAGCGCCGAAGAGCTCACCGAGCTCAGCGCCCAGGTCCATCCCGCCTTCGCCCACGGACTCCGCGCTGGTCGACAGCAGGTCTTCGCCCGCCGTGGTCTCGTCGGGGTACGCGCTGGCCGCGGGATCTTCGAAGCCGCCGACGAGGTCGTCCGTAGCGGAAGGCTCGGGCTCGGGCGGGACATCGTCGGCGAGGTGGCCGAGGGGATCGTAGGCGGCCGGTGACGGCGACCCGAGGTCGAGCTGGGAAGCCAGGTCGTCTTCGGCCGGCGCTTCGGCCTCCGGCTCCGGCGCGCTCTCTTCCAGGCCGAGCTCCGCGATCTTCTGCAGCAGCACGGGGTGGTCCTTGAAGCGCACGCTGCCCTCGCGCAGCGCTTCCTTGGCGTCGTCCACGAAGCCGAGCGAGACGTAGGACTCGACCTCTTCGAGGAGGCGGATGAGATCGACGGGGATGCGTCCGGTGGGCGGGCCGCCGGACGCCTTGGTGGCCAGCGGAGCGGCGCGCAGCTCGGCGGGGGGCGCGGCGGGACGGGCCGCGGGAGGCGGCGGCGCGGGCTTCGGCGCCGGGGCTTTCGCCGCCGGAGCCGGCTTGGGGGCGGGCGGAGGCGGAGCGGGCTTCGCGGGCGCCGGCGCCTTCGCCGCTGGAGCGGGCTTCGCGGGCGGCGGAGGGGGAGCGGGCTTCGCGGCCGGGGGAGCCGGCCTGGCCGCGCGCGGCGGTGGAGGAGGCGGAGGCGGAGGCGCGGGAGCGGGCTCGTCGAGCGGGAACTCCTCTTCCACGCCGAAGCCGACCTCCTCCGCGGGCGCCTCCGATGCGATGGGGGCGTCGAGCGTCGCCTCGTCGAACCCGATCGAGACGTCTTCCTCCGCCGCGGGTGCGGCGGCCGGTTCCTCGTCGATGAACGGCGAGGGAAGGTCCTGCCCCGTCGCCAGCTCCTGGTCCAGGTCCAGGCTCTCTTCTTCAGCGGCTGCCGGCGCCGCCTCCGGCTCGTCGACCGCGATCGAGATGTCCTCCTCGCCGCCGAGCGGGATCTCCTCTTCGTCCCCCAGCGAGAACTCCTCCTCCTGGACGACGGGCGCGGGAGCGCGGGGAGCGGCGGCGCGCGCGGGAGCGGGCGCGGGGGCGGCGGCCGGCCTGGCCGCGGGAGCCGCCGATTTGGCGGGGCCCGCCGAGCCGGGTACGTGCTGCTCCGCCTCGTCTTCGTATTTCTTCGCGGACGCCGCGTCGCCCTTGAGCCGGAAGATCTCGGCCAGGGCCAGGCACTGCTCGGCCGCCTTGGCCGGAAGGCCCTTCTCCGCGTAGACCTCGCGCAGCTCCTGGCGCGACTCCAGGTTGTCGGCGAACCGCGCCACCACGGCCTCGAACTGATCGGCGGCCTTGTCGATGAGACCGTACTTGCGGAAGACCTTGCCTTCGGCGAGATGCTCGTCGATGAACTCCCGATCCTGGTCGCTCAGCGGACCCGTCACCTGGATGACGGGCCGCGCCGGGGAAGCGGCGGCGGGTGCGGCCGCGCGCGCGGGCGCGGAAGCACGCGCGGGGGCGGGTGGAGGTGCAGGCGCGGGCGCCGGGGCCTCGTCCGCGGCCGAGAGATCGAACTCCTCCTCGATCAGCTCGGGACCGGAGGAAGCGGGCGCCGCCGCCGGCGCGGGCGCAGCGGCCCCGCCGAGCTTGCCCTTCACGAACTGGAGCTTGGTCTTGTGCTGCGCGTTGGCGGGCTCGCGCTGCACCAGGACCTCGAGCACGGAGGCGGCCTCCCCGAGCTGGCCCTGCTGGATGTAGGCCTCGGTCAGCTGGGAGTAGGTGGCGAGGAGGCTCGACTCCTTGGAGAACTGCTGGTACACCTCGACCAGCCGGTTCAGGGTCTTCACGTGGTTCGGGCTCTTCTGGACGATCTGCTGGAGGAGCGAGGCCGCGCGGTCGTCGTCGCGCCTCTGCAGGAGCTTCTCGACGAGAGGCTCCATCTCCGCGTAGGCCCGGTCGTATTGTCCCTGCTGCAGGGACACGCGCGCCATCTGCACGCGAACGTCTTCGTCGTTGGGGTTGATCTCGAGGAGCCGCTTGAACAGGCCCTCCGCCTCCGCGATCCGCTTGGAGCCGAGGTAGGCCTCGCCCAGCCGTCCCAAGATGTCGGCATCGTTGGGCATGCCGTGCGACGCCTCTTCGAGGAAGTGCACGGCCTTGTCGTAGTTCTTCTGGACGAGGTGGATGCGGCCCAGCTCCAGGCGCAGGCGCCCGCTCTTGGAGTCGATCTTGAGGCCCTTCTCCAGGACCTGGAGCGCTTCCGCGAGGTGGCCCTTCTTGGTCAGCTCCTCCGCGATGGCGACGTGCTCCTCGACCGCCTTCCCGGAATTGCCTTCCCGCGTGTAGAGGTCGGCGAGCTTGCTGCGGATCTTGAGGTCGCTGGGGTCGATGTCCGCCATCTTCTTGAGGACATCGCCGGCCTCGCGCATCTTGCTGCGCTTGATGTACTCGTCGACGACGTATTGGTACTGGCTCTTGGCCTCCATCATGAGGCCCTGCTTGGCGTAGAGCTCGGCCAGGTTCAGGTAGGGATCGAGGGAGGTCGCGTCGAGCTTGTTGATCTTCTTCCAGATCGCGATGGCCTTGAGGTGGAAGCCGTCCTTCGCGTAGAAGTCGGCCACCTTCGCGTAGTAGTCCGCCGCGTCCTTGAACTTGTTGAGCTTGGCGTAGAGGTCGCCGACCTTGTTGATGATGTTCCAGTCGCGCGGGTTGTCCTCGATGACCTGCTTGTAGAGAGCGATGGCCTCGGGCAGCTTGCCGGCCTTCTCCAGCTTGTCGGCGTCCTGTTTGACTTTGACCGGATTGATCTTGGCCACCCTACTCCTCGGTCACCCCTGCCGTCCCCTCGACCGCCGACCCCGCGGCGCGCACGCCTAGAATAACCACCGCTGGGTCCCGTGGAAAGATCGCCGGTGGATCTCGGATGGACCCATGCGGCGCAGCGCCTCCCGATGGTCGTCGGCGGCGTAGCCCATGTTGTGCCCGAGGCCGTAGCCCGGATACCGCCCGTCGTATTCGCGCATCATCGCGTCGCGCTCCACCTTGGCCACCACGGAGGCGGCGGCGATGGAGACGCTGAGCGCGTCACCCTTGATGATCGGCTTCTGCTTCACGGCCACCCCGGGCACCTCCAGCGCATCCACGAGGATGAGGTCCGGGGGGACGGCCAGGCCCGCGATGGCCCGCTGCATGGCCACGTAGGTCGCGCGCAGGATGTTGAGGCGGTCGATCTCCTTCGGATCGGCGACCCCGACGGAGAACGCGCGCGCCTTGGCGCGGATGCGGGCGGAAAGGGCCTCCCGCTGGAGGGCGGTGAGCCGCTTGGAGTCGTCGATGCCTTCGGTGTCGAAGCCGTCGCCGAGGATCACCACGCAGGCGACCACGGGCCCGCAGAGCGCGCCGCGGCCGACCTCGTCCATGCCGGCCACGGCCAGGCGACCCTCCGCGCGGGCTTCCTCCTCGAAGCGCCAGGTGCACCGCAACTCCTCTCCCTCGTAGACGAGGGGCTTGCGGCCGCGTCGCGGTTTGTCAGAGCCCATTCGAACCCTTTCGGCAATTCAGGGGGGTACCCACCGTGGATGCACCCCCCTGCGCCTTCGGCTACCCCCCCACCGGCTCGCGTCGGAATGAATCCGGCACTCGCGGCCAGTGGGTCCACCTAGCGTTCGTCCGGTCCAGGCCTCAGGCTTCGGGAGTGTTCGTGCGGCGCTCCTTCATGCGTCCGGCCTTGCCCTTCAGGTCGCGGAGATAGTAGAGCTTGGCCCGGCGCACCTGGGCGTGCTTGACGACCTCGATCTTCTCGATCGTCTTCGCGTGCAGCGGGAAGATCCTCTCCACGCCCTGCCCGAAGGAGACCTTGCGCACGGTCATGGTCGCGCGCGCCCCGCTTCCCTTCAGGCCGATGACGATGCCCTCGAAGACCTGGATGCGCTCGCGCTCCGTCTCCTTGACGCCCTTGCCCTTCATGCCGACGGCCTTGTCCTCCTTGACGGTGGACTCCTTGACGCGCACGTGAACGCGCACGGTGTCCCCCGACGTCAGTTGGGGAAGGCCCTTCTTGAGGTCACCAGCTTCGATACTGTCGATCGGATTCATTTGCCTCTTCCTTAAGACTTGCTCGCCGTCACTTCGAGTTCCTCGTTCTCCAGCTCGCGCAGCAGCGTCCGGTCCTCCGCGCTCAGGGGCGCGCGCTCGAGGAGGTCGGGCCGGCGGGCCCGCGTCGCCCGCAGCGCTTCCTTCCTCCGCCAGCGCCGGATCTTCCCGTGGTCGCCGGAGAGCAGCACGTCCGGCACGCGGTGCCCGCGCACTTCCGACGGGCGCGTGTAGTGCGGGAAGTCCAGCACCCCGTCCGCGAACGAGTCCGCCTCCGCGGAGCCTTCGTCCCCGAGGGCGCCCGGGAGGAGGCGCACGGCGGCCTCGATCACGGCCAGGGCCGCCACCTCGCCCCCGGTCAGCACGAAGTCGCCGAGGCTCACTTCCTCCGCCCCCACCGTCTCGCGCACGCGCTCGTCGATCCCTTCGTAGCGCCCGCACAGGAGCACCACGTGATCGAGCCGCGAGAGCCGCTCCGCCATCCGCTGGTCGAAGCGCTGGCCGCGGGGCGAGAGCAGCACCACCGCCCGCGCCGCCTCCGGCTCGCCCGCCGTCAGCGTCTCCACCGCGCGCAGGAACGGCTCCGCCTTCATCACCATGCCCGGCCCGCCCCCGAACGGCTGGTCGTCCACGCTGCGGTGCCGGTCGTCCGTGAAGGCCCGCAGGTCGTGCACGCCGATGGAGACGATCCCGGCTTCGATCGCGCGATGGACGATCCCGTCTTCGATCGGGGCCTGGAGCATGCGCGGAAAGATGGTCACGACGTCGAACTTCATGCGTCCACCATCTCCGGGTTCACGGCCACGATGCGGCCGTGCTCCAGGTCCACCTGGCGGATGAACGCTTCCGCCATGGGAATGAGCACCTCGCCGCCCGGGCCCTTCACGACCAGGTCC
>Ga0207662_10001584_pt1 | contig 11140 bp, 7 predicted proteins | sample KBSS33LmetaG_FD_184338 | JGI IMG/M metagenome (GOLD analysis project Ga0207662, IMG submission 184338) | Switchgrass rhizosphere microbial communities from Kellogg Biological Station, Michigan, USA - KBS S3-3L metaG (SPAdes) (version 2) | ecosystem: Host-associated > Plants > Roots > Rhizosphere... | reverse complement strand
CGCGGCGGCGTGTTCTGCGCGTACACCGGCGCCGACAGCATCACGGACAGGACGAAGGCTGCACGTACGCGGGAGCCGCTGATCATGTTCGACCCTCCAGCGCGCCTCGGCGCTCGTCCACACTCCGGCGTGGCCAGGCCGACCCTATCCGCCCGCGCGCGGGGGCGTCTATCCGGGAACTGCAGGACCCCTGGTCGCGCGCGCTTCTTCGGGTCACGCGCAGTTTCCGGATAGAGCGCTCCAACCCGCGCTCGTGTAGGCTGTGATCGCGCGAAGGAGGACGTGATGGCGGAGAAGGGTGCGGCCGAGCAGGCTCGCCTGGCCGAGGCGCGTGACAAGAATGTCCCCTGGCGGAAGTGGGGACCCTACCTCAGCGAGCGGCAGTGGGGCACCGTCCGCGAGGACTACAGCGACAACGGCGACGCCTGGAGCTACTTCAGCCACGACCAGGCGCGCTCGCGCGCCTACCACTGGGGCGAAGACGGCCTCTGCGGCTTCTCCGACGACAAGCAGCGCCTCTGCTTCGCGCTTTCCCTCTGGAACGGACAGGACCCGATCCTCAAGGAGCGCCTGTTCGGGCTCACCAACGCCGAGGGCAACCACGGCGAGGACGTCAAGGAGTACTACTTCTACCTCGACTCCACGCCGACGCACTCCTACGTGAAGCTCCTCTACAAGTATCCCCAGCACGCCTATCCCTACGACGAGCTCGTGGCCACCAACCGGCGGCGCTCACGCACGGAGCTGGAGTACGAGCTGCTCGACACCGGCGTCTTCGCGGACGACCGGTACTTCGACGTGTTCGTGGAGCTGGCCAAGGAGGGGCCGGAGGACATCTTCATCCGCGTGACCGCCGCCAACCGCGGAAAGGAGGCGGCCACCCTCCACGTCCTGCCCACCCTTTGGTTCCGGAACACCTGGGCGTGGTGGCCGGAGCCGCCCCGGCCCTCCCTGCAGGCGGCCGAGGCGCGGAAGGGCCAGCGGGTGATCGCGGCCTCCCACGCCGAGCTCGGCCCGCGATGGCTGCATGTGGACGGGGCGGTGCCCCTCCTGTTCACGGAGAACGAGACCAACAACCAGAGGCTGTTCGGTACCGCGAACCCGACCCCCCGCGTGAAGGACGGCATCGGCGACTACCTGCTCCACGGGCGGGCGGATGCCGTGAGCCTCACCGGTCCCGGCACCAAGGTGGCCGCGCACCACCTCCTGGACGTACCCGGAGGGGGCGCCGCCGTCTTGCGCTTCCGCCTCACCGACCGCGCCCCGTTCCCGTTCGAGGACCCGCTCGCCCGGTTCGAAGAGACCTTCCAGGCGCGCCAGCGCGAAGCGGACGAGTTCTACCGCTCGGTCACCCCCGCCGGCGCAACCGAGGACGAGACGAGGGTGATGCGCCAGGGGCTGGCCGGGATGTTGTGCGGCAAGCAGTACTACTTCTTCGACGCCAACAAGTGGCTCGAGGAGCACGGCGTCGATCCGTTCGCCACTTCGGCCTCCACCGTCCGCAACCGGGAGTGGGGGCACATGGTGAACGACGACATCATCTCCATGCCCGACAAGTGGGAATACCCCTGGTACGCGGCCTGGGACCTCGCCTTCCACACCCTCACGCTGGCGGTGGTGGACGTGGACTTCGCCAAGCAGCAGCTCGACCTGATGCTGCGCGACGTGTACCTCCACCCCAGCGGTCAGATCCCGGCCTACGAGTGGAACTTCGGTGACGTCAACCCGCCCGTGCACCCCTGGGCCACGCTGTTCCTCTACCGGATGGAGCAGGCGCGCCGCGGAACGAGTGACGTCGCCTTCCTGAAACGCTCCTTCGGCAAGCTCCTCGGGAACTTCACGTGGTGGGTGAACCGCAAGGACCGCTTCGGCAAGAGCGTGTTCGAGGGCGGATTCCTGGGCCTCGACAACATCGGGGTGTTCGACCGCTCGGCGCCGCTCCCGACCGGGGGCCACCTCGAGCAGGCGGACGGCACGGCCTGGATGGCCCTCTTCAGCCAGAACATGCTGGAGATGGCGCTGGAGATCGCCACCGAGGACGAGAGCTACGCGGATCTCGCGATCAAGTTCGTCGACCACATCCTCTCCATCGGGCACGCCATGAACCGGGTCGGGTCCGACGGCATGTGGGACGAGGAGGACGGCTTCTACTACGACGTGTTGCGGCTGCCGGACGGACGCGCGACGCGCCTCAAGGTGCGCTCGATGGTGGGGCTTCTTCCCCTCTGCGCCACGACCGTCGTCGAGCCCCATCAGCGCGACCACGTCCCCGGGCTGATGTCCAAGCTCGCGGAGCGCGCCCGCCGCCGGCCGGAGATGTTGAAGAGCCTGCACCCGACGGGCGCCCAGCACCGCGGCCACGGCGACCGCGGGATCATCGCGCTCGTCAACCCCGAGCGCCTGCGGCGCATCCTCTCGCGCATGCTCGACGAGGACGAATTCCTCAGCCCCTACGGCATCCGCGCCCTCTCGCGCGACCACCTCGAGCACCCTTACGTGGTGCGCGTGCACGGCGAGGAGTTCCGCGTCTCCTACGTGCCCGGCGACTCCGACAGCGGCATGTTCGGCGGGAACTCCAACTGGCGGGGCCCGATCTGGATGCCGGTGAACATCCTGCTCATCCGCGCCCTGCTCAACTTCTACGCGTACCACGGGGACGGCTTCAAGGTGGAGTGCCCGACCGGCTCCGGCCGGCAGATGAACCTCTTCGAGGTCGCCCGCGAGATCGCGAAGCGGCTGACCGCGATCTTCCTGCGCGACGCCGACGGGCGGCGGCCGGTGTTCGGGGGTTCCGAGAAGTTCCAGGAGGACCCCCATTGGCGCGACAACCTCCTCTTCTACGAATATTTCCACGGCGACAACGGCGCGGGCATCGGGGCCAGCCACCAGACCGGGTGGACCGGGCTCGTGGCCTCGCTCATCGAGCTGTTCGGCCGCACGGACGCCGCCGGCTTCCTCGAGCAGGGGAGGAGCGCGGCCTTCGTCCGGGACAAGAAGCTATAGCGGGCCGGCTGAGGTCCAGGCCTCGGGATCGGCCTCGAGCACCACCACGCTTCGGGGCTGGACGGGGTAGGCGCCGCTGGTGACGGCCTCCTGCTCGCTCGGCGCGGTGATGTCCGCCGGCGAGGGCAGGGCGGTGTCGACCGCGCGCCGCCAGACGGAGCCGGCCAGCGGCGGCAGGGCCGCGTCGAACGCGGACTCGGACATGTTGAGGACGACGTGGAGAGGCCCTTCGCCCGCGTCGGCACCGTCGATCGTGAAGGCGAGGGATCGAGCGGTGGGATCGTCCCACCGCGGGTCGCGGAGACGCTCGCCGTGCCACACGACGTCCGGCCGGCGGCGTCCGGACGCAGGACGGCCGGTGAGGAACCGCGGGCGGCGCAGGCTGGGATGGCGCTTGCGCAGCGCGATCAGCTCGCGCACGAACCGGAACATGCCGCGGCCCTCGTCCGTTGGCTGCCAGTCGTGCCAGGACAGCTCGTTGTCCTGGCAATAGGCGTTGTTGTTGCCTCGCTGCGTGTGCAGCACCTCGTCGCCGGCCAGCATCATGGGCACGCCCTGGCTCAGCATCAGGACGGCCATGGCGTTCTTCGCCTGGCTCCGGCGCCGCGCGAGCACGGCGGGGTCGCGGGTGTCTCCCTCCACCCCGCCGTTCCAGGAGAGGTTGTCGTTGCTGCCGTCGCGGTTCTCCTCGCCGTTCGCCTCGTTGTGCTTGCCGTTGTAGGCGACGAGGTCGGCGAGGGTGAATCCGTCGTGGCAGGTGACGAAGTTGACGCTGCTCGCGGGGGGGCGGAGGTCGTCGGCGAAGAGGTCGCTGGAGCCGGCCAGGCGAGTGGCCACTTCCGCGATCAGCCCCGGGTCGCCGCGCACGAACCGGCGCACCAGGTCGCGGTAGCGCCCGTTCCACTCCGCCCAGCGCATGCCGGGGAAGGCCCCGACGTGGTAGGCGCCGGCGGCGTCCCAGGCCTCCGCGATGAGGGGCCGCTCCACCAGGATCCGCGAGAGCTCGATGTTCCAGGGCAGCATCGGATCGGCCAGGACGCGCCCGTCCTCGCCGCGCGCGAACACGCTGGCCAGGTCGAACCGGAAGCCGTCCACGCCCATCTCGTCCGCCCAGTACTCGAGGCAGTTCACGATGAAGCTGGCCACCAGCGGGTGGTTGCAGCTCACGGTATTGCCGGTGCCCGTATAGTCGCGGTAGCCGCCGTCGGCGTCACGATGGTAGAAGAAGTCGCCGGCGAGGGCCTTGAAGTGGATGGTGGGCCCGCCCGCTCCTCCCTCCGCGGTGTGGTTGAAGACGACGTCGAGAAGGACGCCGATGCCGGCCTCGCGCAGCGCCTTCACGCACTCCTGGAACTCGCGCGGGCCCTGGGCGGGGTCGACGCAGTAGCGCGGGTGGGGCGCATAGAAGGCGTACGTGCTGTAGCCCCAGTAGTTGCGGAGGCCGCGGGCGGCCACGCCCGGCGGGACGTCCTGCTCGTCGAACGCCATCACGGGCAGCAGCTCGACGTGGGTGACGCCGAGCTCCTGGAGATAGGGGATCTTCTCCTGGAGCGCGGAGAAGGTGCCGGGGTGGCGGACGCCGGCCGAAGGATGCCGCGTGAAGCCGCCCACGTGGACTTCGTAGATGACGGCGTCGGCCAGGTCGCGCGCGGCGGATCGCGCCCGGCCGCGACGGTCGAGCGGGCGCGCGACGACGATGCCGCGCAAGGAGACGCCGGCCGTCCGCCCCTCTTCCGCCGCCTTGCGATCCCACACCGCATCGCCGACCGCGCGCGCCCAGGGATCGAGGAGCTCGGGCGCGGACGCAAGGACCGGTCCGCTCTGCGCGACCCGCCAGGTGTAGGCGACGGCCGCGGGAAGGCCCTCGACGTACACGTGCCAGAAGAAGAACGTCCGGTTCACCGCCGGATCGAGCGTGATGACCTGGAAGGGCTCGGCGCTGGCCGCGCTCGCGTACAGCCGCAGCTCCACCGCCGCGGCCTGGCGCGCGAAGAGGGAGAAATTGACGCCGCCCGCGTCGAGGGTGGCTCCGGGAGGCAGGTGCCGTCCCGGGCGCAGCGGGCGTGGAGACGGCGCCGTCTCGCCTTCCGCCGGCTTCAGTAGGGCCACACCCAGTTGTTGATCTCGGGCCGGTCCGTCCCCTGCGTGTGCGCGTATTCGAGGTGCCCGGCGATGGTGTCGTTCATCTCGTCCTTGAGCGCCGCCGCGCGCGCGGCCAGGCCGGGCACGCGCTCGATGACGTCGATCACCAGGGAGAAGCGGTCGATCTGGTTCAGGATCGCGAGCTCGAGCGGCGTGTTGATGTTGCCCTTCTCCTTGTAGCCCCGCACGTGCAGGTTCTCGTGGTGGCGGTAGGCGAGCTTGTGGATCAGCCACGGATAGCCGTGGAAGTTGAAGATCACCGGCTTGTCCGCCGTGAAGAGGAAGTCGAACTCGCGCTCGCTGAGGCCGTGCGGGTGCTCGCTGGCCGGCTGCATCTTGTAGAGGTCCACCACGTTGACGAAGCGGACCTTCAGGTCGGGCAGGCGCTCGCGCAGGATGGCCGTCGCGGCCAGCGCCTCCACGGTGGGGACGTCGCCGCAGGAGGCCATGACCACGTCCGGGGTCTTGCCCTCGTCGTTGCTGGCGCGGCGAAAGATGCCGACGCCCTTGGCGCAGTGCGCGACCGCCTCGTCGATGGTGGTGAACTGCAGGTGGCTCTGCTTGTCCGCGACGATCACGTTGACGTAGTCGGTGGAGCGCAGGCAGTGGTCGGCCACCGCGAGGAGGCAGTTGGCGTCGGGCGGCAGGTAGACGCGCGTGACGGAAGGGCTCTTGTTGGTGACCACGTCCATGAAGCCGGGGTCCTGGTGCGAGAAGCCATTGTGGTCCTGCCGCCAGACCGTCGAGGAGAGCAGGATGTTCTCGGAGGCGACCGAGGCTCGCCACGGCACGTGGTTCTTGGAGATGTCGAGCCACTTGGCGTGCTGGTTGAACATGGAGTCGATGACGTGGGCGAAGGCCTCGTAGGTGTGGAAGAAGCCGTGACGCCCGGTGAGCAGGTAGCCCTCCAGCCATCCGAGCAGCGTGTGCTCGGAGAGCATCTCCATGACGCGCCCGTCGCGAGAGAGCTCGCCGCCGTCCTCGTCCTCCGGCCGCAGCTCCGCCATCCAGGCCTTCTTGGTGGCCTGGTAGATCGCCTGCAGGCGGTTGGAGGCGGTCTCGTCGGGGCCGAACACGCGGAAGGTCGTCATGTTCCGGCGCATGACGTCGCGCAGGAACTCGCCGAGAGGCTTCGTGTTCTCGTAGCGGACGCCGCCGGCGGCGGGGACGGTCACCGCGTAGTCGCGGAAATCGGGGAGGCTGAGCTCCTGGCGCAGCAGCCCCCCGTTGGCGCGCGGGTTCGCGCTCATGCGCCGCGTCCCGCGCGGGGCCAGCTCGCGCAGCTCGGCCCGGAGGCGGCCGCTCTCGTCGAAGAGGGCCTCAGGCTCGTAGCTCTTCAGCCAGGTCTCGAGCAGCTTCAGGCTGTCGGCGCTTTCGCGTACGTCGGAGAACGGCACCTGGTGGGACCGCCACGAGCCCTCCGCCTTGTGGCCCTTGATCTCTTTCGGCCCGGTCCAGCCCTTGGGTGAGCGCAACACGATCATCGGCCAGCGTGGCCGCTCCACCCGGCCCGACGTCCGCGCTTCCTTCTGGATGGCGCGGATCTCGGCCACGACGCGGTCGAGCGTGGCCGCCATGGCCTGGTGCATCTGCGTGGGATCGTCCCCCTCCACGAACACCGGCGCGTAGCCGTAGCCGCGCAGCAGGGCTTCGAGCTCCTCGTGCGGGATGCGGGCCAGGATCGTCGGGTTGGCGATCTTGTAGCCGTTGAGGTTGAGGATGGGCAGGACGGCGCCGTCGCGCGCGGGGTTGAGGAACTTGTTCGAGTGCCAGGCGGTGGCCAGCGGTCCCGTCTCCGCCTCTCCGTCGCCCACCACGCAGGCGACGATGACGTCGGGGCTGTCGAAGGCCATGCCGTAGGAGTGCGCGAGGCTGTACCCGAGCTCGCCGCCCTCGTGGATGGAGCCGGGGGTCTCCGGAGTGACATGGCTGCCGATGTGGCCGGGGAACGAGAACTGCTTGAAGAACTTCTGCATTCCCTCGGCGTCTTCGGTCTTGTCCGGGTACACCTCGGAATACGTACCCTCGAGATAGGCGGGACCCAGCACGCCCGGCGCGCCGTGGCCGGGGCCGGCCACGAAGATCACGTCGAGGTCGTCACGCTTGATCACGCGGTTGAGGTGGGCCCAGACGAAGGAGAGGGCGGGGCTCGCCCCCCAGTGCCCCAGCAACCGATGCTTGACGTGCTCGACGCGGAGCGGCTCGCGCAGGAGCGGGTTGTCGCGCAGGTAGATCATGCCGACGGCGAGGTAGTTGCACGCGCGCCACCAGGCGTGGAGCTTGCGCAGCTCGTCGGATGACAGGGGGGTGGCGGTGTCAGCGATCGGACGAAGGGGCTCTCTCATTGCGTCTCCTCACGGCTTCTGGGGTCGGCTGGTGGACGCGCGATCGGGCTCGGAGGGAACCCGCCTCCAGGTCGCGTCGGGATCGTATCGTGTCAAGCGCCCGACCAGAGCGCTCGTCTCCGGTCCCAGATCCTTCTCGTGCGCGATACCATCCTGGTTGACGACGAAGGTCATGATCCCGGAGGCCCCGTAGTGGACGGGCCAGGCGACGAGCGCGAAGCCGCCCGACATCTCGCCGCCGATGACGTAGTCAGCGGCGCCGCCGGGCGCGGCTTTCCCCTGGCCTTCGAGGATGCGGAAGTAGTAGCCGTACAGCGGGGCCGGACCTTCACCCTCGGGCCGCTGATAGCCTTCTTCGGACGCCCGCGCGATCAGGACGCCGAGAGGGCTGCGCGTCTCGCCGGGATGGGCGCGCCAGTAGAGCCCGTCGTGCGCGCCCGGGGTGCTGCCGAAGCGGCGCGCGTAGAGCCCCGCCCGTTTCCCGTCGTGGCCGACGCCGGCGTACGCGCGCTGGGCGGCGACGTAATGGCCGAGCATGCGGATCACGGCCAGCTCGTTGCGCCCGATGCGCCGGCTGAGGACCTCGTCCTTGCCCGCGGCCGCGTCGAACCACCAGCCGGCGGAGCCGCGCACGAGCGGCACCGGGAAGGGCCAGGCCTCGTTGCCGAGGACGAGCTCCTTGCGGTCGGGGCCCGCGTCCGCGAGCCGCCAGCCCTCGGCGGCCGCGGCCACGAACACTTCGCGATTCCGCCGCCCGGTGGCCGGATCGGAGGTGTCCACGAGGTCCTGTCCTTCCGGGCCGAAGAGCGCGACGAGGCCCGGGAGGTCGCCGGCCTTGACCGTCGCGATCAGCGTGCGCGCCGCCTCATCCGCGGAGGTGAAGGTCCGCGCCCCGTTGGGCCCCGCCGGCCCGGCGAGGGTGGGCAGGGGGATGGAGCACAGCGACAGGGCGGCCACCAGGGCTCGCACTCTCATCGCCGGCGCCCTCCACCGCCACCGGAGCGGCTGCGTTGGCCGCGCTCGCTCGCCGAGCGCGTCGATTTGCCGCTCGAGTAGTTCGAGAAGGCGTCCGAACGGGTGCCGCTCCGCTCGCCGCTGCTGCGCTGCGCCGTGGACGCCGACGCGCCGGAGCTGCTGCGCGTCTGCTGCCGCTCGCTGCGCTGCGCCTGCGCCTGCGACTTCGCTTCCCCGGTCCTCTCTCCGGTTCTCTCGGTCCGCTGCGCCTGTGCTTCCCCCGACCGCTCGCCGCGCTGCTCCGTCCGCTCCGTGCGCTGCTCCTGCGCGTTCTCCGACCGGTCGGAGCGGTTCTCACGCGCGTCTTCCGCCCGGTCCGAGCGCTCGCCCGCCATGTCCTCGCGGTGATCGGCGTAGTCCTCGCGGGCGTCCTCGCGGTTTTCGTAGAAGTCCTCGCGCGCGTCCTCCCGGTCGTCGTACCAGTCGTTCCAGCCGCTGTTGTACATGTAGGCGCCCCCGCGATAGCCGTAGGGCCCGTAGTAGTAGTTGTTGTTGATGGCGGCGCCGATGGCGACGCCGGCCGCGAACCCGACGAGGGCGCCGGCCACGGCCGCGTCGTCATCGTCGTCCTCGTGGACGATGACCGTGGTCGTGGTCGCCGCGGGCTGCGTGTAGACGACCTGGGGGTTGTACACCGGTACGTAGATGACTTGCGGATTGGCGGGCTCGATGACGATCACCTGCTCGCCCTCGACCGTGCGGCTCTCGACCGTCTGCTGGGGCGTGCTCTTCAGGTTGCCGGCGGCCTGGCTCTGCTTCCGCAGCCTCTGGATGCTGTCGAAGACCGCTCCCCGGTCCACCGCGAAGGCGCCGCCCAGCTGCGAAGTCCAGGTGAGGTTTCCGGCCATGAGCTCCACGACCTGGGGGAAGGGGGCGAGAGCCACGAAGCTCGGCTCGAAGCCGGAGTCCTGCACCGCCTGCTGCAGCTCGCTCCCTTTGAGGTGGGGGTTGCGCTTCAGCCACGCCGCGAGCTCACCCGCCTTCCGTGCGTTGCCCGAGCAGAGCAGGACCTGCGCGAGCAGCGCGTCTGGATAGAGCGCCACCGGCGCGAGCAATTGGTCGAGATAGGCAGGAGAGAGGGCGCCGCCACTGCCCGCCTGCGACGCCCGCACCGCCGTGCCGGCCAGCGGCGAAAAGGCGAGCGCCATCCCGGCGGCGATCGACCCGACAACCGTCTTCCACCTCGTCATCACCGCCTCCCGTTCGTCGTCATCCGCGCGGCGCCTCGAACCGGGCCAGGTCGAGCGCGGGATTGACCTCCACGCTCTCGACCGCGATGCGCAGGATCTCCGGCCGTCCCCGCGTCTGGATCTCGATCGAGCGCGGGAAGCGCACGCCGCTCGTCTCCTGGTAGTCGCCGTACGTCACCTCGAACGTCATCTCGTGCCCCTGAACCTTCCGCGTGGACGCCGTCTTCACCACGAGAGAGGTCTTCGCGTCCAACCAGATGTGACGCACGACGCCCGATTTCAGCGTGACCTTGAGCTCGTCTGCCGGGCCGCCGGGCAGCGCCGCCCGGCCGACGAGCTCGACCGAGTTGCCCTTCGCCTTCCAGTCGACCAGGGGGCCCTCGAAATCGGCCTGCTCGGCGGAAAGGGCGGCCGCTTCCGGAGAGAGGGGCTGCACGTCGAGCTGCCCGTCCAGGGGGGACACTTGCCAGCCCGACTTGCCGTTCCAGACGTAGACGCCCAACGTCCCCTGGAACTCGAACTCGGTGCGGATCCGGTCGGGCCGCGCGATCTCGCGCCGCACGATCGCGCGCCGTCCGGGACCGGCGACGGCATGTCCCGCCATGCGCAGCGTGCGCACCGCGGCCAGGGCCGGGCGCCCGCCGCGCGCGGCCACGTGCCGGGCGACGATCTGGTCCACCGTCTCCGCCGCCGGGACGGTCGGCGCCAGGAACGCCGAGGCCACGAAGATCAGAAGCGCTCGGGCCGCGCTCACCGCGCCACCCCGATCGGCAGCGGGCGAGCGATCGGCGGCACGACGATCGGCCCCGTCGGCCAGACGGTGGGGCCCGCGCCCCAGCCGTACCAGACGGGGAGGCCGTCCTGCGCCTTCGCGGCTGCTTCCGCGTCTGCCTCCGCCTGCCGCGCCCGTGCCTCTGCTTCGTCCGCCCTTGCTTCCGCCTCGCGGGTGCGCACCTCGCTCTCCCGCCGCTGGTGCTCCATCGCGTTCTCGGCCGCGCGCTCGCGGAGGATCGCCTCGTGCTCGGGCGGCGTCATCCACTGTCCCTCGAACTTGATGTAGCCGCGCGCCCGGTAGGCCTCGTCGCCGCCCACCCAGCGGCCGCCGACGTAGACGTTGCCGACGGCCTCGTTCGCGCGCGCGTTGTCGGGGGATGCGCTCAGGGCGCGGTTGTAGATACGCACATCGTCCAGCGCTCCTTTGAAGGGATCGCGGCCCTGATGCCCGCCGCCGATGGTGATGGGTTCGCCCACGCTGACCAGCCTGCCGCAGGCCTTCGCCGGCAGCTACTGGGTGTTCACCGTCGAGCGCTTCGGCGTCGGGCTGTTCATCGGCGGCATCCTGCCGACAGCCAACGCGCTGATCGGGCGCATGGTCTCCCGCTCCGACCGCGGCGCCGTGTACGGCCTGACCGCGTCGGCGACCTTCCTCGGCAATTCGCTCGGTCC
>Ga0207662_10001583_pt1 | contig 11142 bp, 7 predicted proteins | sample KBSS33LmetaG_FD_184338 | JGI IMG/M metagenome (GOLD analysis project Ga0207662, IMG submission 184338) | Switchgrass rhizosphere microbial communities from Kellogg Biological Station, Michigan, USA - KBS S3-3L metaG (SPAdes) (version 2) | ecosystem: Host-associated > Plants > Roots > Rhizosphere... | reverse complement strand
GCCATCGTGTACAGCCACTTGTGCGCCCCATCGGGAATGATGTCTTCCTTGAGGATGAACTTCAGCGCATCGATGAGCGACTGGAGCAGGCCGAACGGACCGATGCGATTCGGTCCGGGACGATCCTGAATGAGCGCGAGGACCGGGCGACCCGCGGCGAGCTCGGACGTGATCGCCGCATCGGTGCCCTCGATCGCGTGCGCCATCCAGCCGCCCCCTCCCCCTCCGCCGCCGCCACCGCCACCCGCGCCGGGTGCCGTCCAGAGATTGCGCTGGGCCTTGTTGTTGTCGGCGAGCACGATCGGGTCTCCCGCGCCGCTGCCGGGCGAGTTGCCTTCGAGCGTCGCCAGACCTGGATCGCCGGATGCACTGATCTCGACGAGCATGCAGACATGCGTCGATGCCGTCGCGTCGATGTGCCACGGGTAGCCATTCGGGAGGGTGAGCGTCTGGTCGGCAGCATGGAACGTGAGCACCGGATCGGCCGCCGCGCCGGCGGCGACGAACGGCAGGCCGGCGCCGAAGTCGGAGATGAGGAAGTGCAGCCTCACGTCGCGGTCGGGCACCGTCGCTGCCGCGGGCGCCCGGCGCGAGACTCGGGCGAACGCGAAGTTGTCGCCGGCGGCGCCGGCACCACGCTGTGCGTCCGTGCCCACCGTGTAGCCGCCGGCGGGAGCGTCCGGCACGTCGTGGGTCTGGTTCCAGACGTCGCTGCGCGAATAGAAGTTGCTGTTCGTCGACGGCTCATTGCCGCGATCGAAATGCGTCGCGTCATTGGTCCAGTCGCGGACATAGAACTCCTGCGGCAGGTCGGTGACGCTCACGTACGCGCGGATATCGTTGTTGGCGGCGACTGGAAGATCGGACGGCGCGGTGCCGGAGGCCCAGATATTGAGCAGGCGCCCGCCGCCGACGGCGAGGCCGTTATAATCGCCGTACTTCGGGCAGCCGCTGGCCGTCTGGCACGTTTGGCCGACCGGACAGACAGGCGCGGCGAAGTTGCAACGCGCATTGGACACGGAGCAGAAGCCCGCCATTTGCGCGGCGTTACATGAGGTCGCGTCGTTCGCGGAGCGCGTCCCGCACGGCCAGGCGACGCCGCCGATCGTGCCGGAGCATTGCCCGTCGTTCGTGCCGGTGAGGTCGACTTCCGTGCCGGAGGTGAGCGTCCCGTTCACGACCGACGCGCTGCCGCGGTAATAGCGGGTCCGGTCGACCGCGGCGGCGGTGGCCGTCCGGCGGTCGTACCAGCCGGCGTAGGCCACACCGCCCCAGGCGCCGATCCACGGCTCGAAGCGGACGCCGGTGACGGCGGCGTTGACGGCGACCGGCGTGCCGAAATTCAGGCCGCCATCCGTCGAGTCGGCCACGACCACGTTCTGTCCCGAGCCGCTGGTCTGCGACCAGGCCAGGTAGACGTGACTGGCGTCCGTGTCGTCGACGGCGATGGTCGGGCTGGAGAGGGTGTTGCCGTTGTTGCAGCGGTCGAGGCCCGCCACGGGGCAGGGCACGTCGGCGATGGCGATCGAGATCGGGAAGCCGGCCTGCTCCGTCAGACCGGGCGCCGGGTCGCATGCGCTGAACTTGTCGACTACTACGTTCGCACCGTTGCGCGACACGACGAAGACCATGCCGTCCGGGCCGACGGCGACGCGCGGGAAACCGAAGTTGCCGCTGTGGGCATCGACCGGCGCGCTCCAGGTCGCACCGCTGTCCGAGGAGCAGGCCACGCGCGCGACGAAGCTCCCGGTCTCGTGCCACGTGACGTAGACGCGGTCCTGGTTGGTCGACGAGCTGTTCCAGCGGTCGGCGGCGAGGTGGGGCTGATCGACGTTGGTGACACCGACGCGGTTGACGTCGAGGGTCGTGTAACTGAAGTTCGCGCCGTGATCGGTGGAGGTCCAGAGGCCGATCCACTGCGACGCGACCGTGCCGAGGATGCTCAGATAGAAGTTGCCGCTCGGCGCCCAGGCCAGCGTGCAGTCGCCGTCCAGCGAACCTTGCGCCGGCGCGCCGGTGCGCACCGCGGCATTGAATGCGCCGCCGCCGTTCGTCGAGAACATCAGACTGCAGGCGGCGTCGGTGACCATGTCCGTCCCATCCATCGAGACCGCTGCCTCGATCTCTCCGCGGCCGTTCACCTGCAGCGACGCGCCGCCTTCCGGCTTGCCGCCCCCTCCTCCGCTGGTGGGCTTCCCGCCGCGGGCTGGCTTGCCGTGGCTCGCGGGCGCCTGCACCTTCGGCCGGAACGCGCCGCCGCGCAACCGGCGGACTTCCGCCTCGGCCTTCGCCGGATCGCCCTTCGGGACGACGACGGTCCGGCCGATCTCGAGCGCCTCGGAGGCAAGCCTCGGATTGGCGTCCGGCTGCAGGAGCGTCTGCAAGCGGATCACGAGTGAGCCGGCAGCGATCGCCGTCGTCACGCGCAACGACGTCTCGTCGCCGCGACCGCGCGGCATCTTCTCTTCTTCGTCCCGCCCCGGATACTGGAACGCAACGACGGCCTTTCGCTCCAGGGCGGGCCAGCCGGCCAGGACGCGCCAGCTCGGCTCCTGCGGGTGCTCGGTGGCGAACTGCGCCAGCCGCTGCACCGCCTCGGCGTGACTGCGCCGGCGTTCGAGGTGCACCGTCATCGTGGCGTCCGCACTCTTCGTCTCAGTCGACGTGTGCGTGACCAGGAGCGTGTCGCGTGTGTCCTGCTGCACGACCCAACTCTCCGGGACGTCGATGGTCACTTCCTTCGCAAGCGTGACGCGCCTGGCCTGCGCGGGAATCGCCGCCGCCAGGAGGATGCAGAGCACCGCGTTTCGAGAAAACATGGAGGCCCCTCCGTACAAGGTGGGTGTGCAGGCGGGAAACCCCTACCTCGGCCCGGCGAGGTGGCCAGGCAGGAGCAGCCTCCCCATTTCGTGCTATCTTCCCCCTCCGCTCCGGGGGAATGAACGTTTCAGGCCCTCGGTTTGCGGGGTTCGTTGCAGTGACCACAGGCTCTTAGCTCAGTTGGTTAGAGCACCACCTTGACACGGTGGGGGTCAGCGGTTCGAGTCCGCTAGAGCCTACCAATCCTGTCCTTCTTACGCCGCCCGCCAACGGGCGGCGTTTTCGTTTCGCCGCCCGGCAACTGGCGCCGTTCTTCGATTGGTGCCGGTTTTGCGGTTGCGTCCGTCGGTGCGATGCTGTGCGGGCGTGTCACGCCCATTTGCCTTCCTGCTCGCCGGGCTTTGCGCCCTTTCGGCTCAGGGGCAGGGCGCGCTCGCGTGGAACGGGTTCGCGCTGCTGCGGGCCTCCTCGGTGAACGAGTCGGGGCCGCTGGTGATGGAGCCGATCTCGGCGCAGGTGCAGGTCGGGCTGGATTGGACACCCACGCCCGCGATCACGGCGCACGTGCACCTGCTGGGAAGGACGGACGCCGGCGACTCGACGCGCGGCCATGCAGGGATCCCGGAGGCGTACGTCGAGGCGAATGTCCATCCGGGCGGGGACCGGCTGCGGCTGCGCGGCGGGGCGTTCTTCCTGCCGACATCCCGGGAAAACGTCGACTCGCTCTGGGAGACGGCGTACACGATCACCCCCTCGGCGCTGAACAGTTGGTTCGGCGAGGAGCTCCGGCCGATCGGCCTCGACGCCAGCTACTTCCACGGGCGCCTTTTCGGTGGAGCGACGCTGTTCCGCGGCAACGATACGTTCGGCGCGCTGCCCGTGGACCGCGGCTGGGCCCTGCGCGATCACTGGATCGTCCTCGGCGAGCGCATTCACCTGCCGCAGCTCTTTCCCGATCCGAACGAGCCGTTCTACGACACCTCGGTCTCCGCCGAGACCGATCATCGCCTCGGCTGGTCGGCACGAGCCGGCTGGAATGGGCAGTATCTCCTCGCGCAGTTCACGCACATCGCCAACCGCTCCGATGCGATGGATCACGGGAGTCTCGAGAACTGGAACACGCGCTTCGACGTGGTGGCGCTCGAGTACACGCGCGACGACTGGACGGTCGCGGCGGAGAGCGGCTGGGGGCCGACGGTCATCATCGCGGAGGGCGAGGCGTTCGTCTCCGGACTCGATGCCACCTACCTGCTCGTGTCGAGGCGATGGGACCGCGGCCGCGCCACGATCCGGGCGGACTGGTTCCGTGCGGGCGATGTCCGCGACCGCGCCCTGACGGCGGCGTTCCTCTTGACGCCTCCGGGCCGGCTCCGCCCCGGGATCGAAGTGACCACCGCCGCCGGCCATCACCGAGCGCTGATAGAGCTGCGCTACAGCTTCGGCGGCTGACCGCCGGCTGGCGAGCGCTGCCCTGCGGCGCAACGCTTGCTTCCCGGGAATCAGGAAGCCTCCGCTGACGCTTGCACCGGCCATGCACCGCACCCTCGCCGCTCTGACGATCGCCTCCCTCCTCGGCTTCACCGCAACCGCCACGGCGGCAACGTTGACGGTGTCGGTGCACGACCCGCGCGGCAACACCGTCGCCGACGCCGTCGCGTATGCGATCCCCGAGGGGAAGGTCGTGCTGCCGGTGCGGAAGGCGGCCGCGGTCATGGACCAGAAGAACCGCATGTTCGTCCCGCACGTGCTGGCCATCCAGACCGGCACCGCCGTGCGCTTCCCGAACAGCGACGACATCCGGCACCAGGTTTACTCGTTCTCGAACGCCAAGACGTTCCAGCTTCCGCTCTACAAGGGCAATCCCGCTAATCCGGTGGTCTTCGACAAGGCCGGCGTGGCCACGCTCGGCTGCAACATCCACGACCGGATGAGCGCCTACATCGTCGTCGTCGACACGCCGTACGTCGGCACCGCCGGGAAGGACGGGCGGGTCACGCTGAACACGCTGCCCGCCGGCCGGTACACGGTCCGCGTCTGGTATCCGGAGATGCGCGCCGAGCCGGCACCGGTGGCGGTGACGCTGGGCACGAACGAGCGCAACGATCTCGCATTCACTACGCGCTAGCGGTCCAGGCATGCCGATCCGCAGCTTCCAGACGAAGCTCCTTTACCTCCTGGTGGCGGTGCTGGTGCTGCTGCAGGCGGCGACGCTCATCGCGGTCCACGTGGCGGGTGAGCGGACGGTCCGCAACACCGCCGCGGCGGAGCTCCGCGTCGGCAGCCGGCTCTTCGACCGCATCCTGGCCGGGCGCGGCCGGCAGCTCTCCGACACGGTCCGCGTGCTGGCCTCCGACTTCGCGTTCCGCGAGGCCATCGCCTCGGGTGACCGCCCCACGATCACCTCGGTCCTCACCAACCACGGCTCGCGCATCTCGGCCGACGCCGCCTTCCTGATCTCGCTCGACGGCACCGTCGTCGCCGACACGCTCGGCGACCGTCTGACCGGCAGGGCGTTCCCGCTCCCCGCGCTGGTCCGTGAGGCGGAGACGCGCGGCGAGTCGTCGGGCATCGCCACGCTCGACGAGCGGCCGTATCAGCTCGTGGTGGTGCCGGTGCTCGCGCCGCGGCCCATCGCGTGGGTGTGCATGGGGTTCGCGATCGACGAACGGGCGCTCGACGAGGTGCGGCGCCTGACCGGTCTCGACGTCTCGCTCTGGAACGCCGCCACGCGCGCGCCGCTGCTGATCTCGACGCTCCCGCAGCAGGAGCGGGGCGAGCTGGGGATGCGCGCAAAGGCCCTCGCACCGCGCGGACGCGATCTCGACGAGACGCTGGAGATCGGCGACGTCCACTATCAGGCGCTGACACACCCGCTCCAGACGGCCGACAACTCGCGCATTCATACGTTGCTGCAGCGCTCGATCGAAGAGGCCGGCCGGCCATACCGTCACCTCGAGCTGCAGATCTTCGCGCTCTCGACGCTCGCATTGATCCTGGCGCTCATCGCGTCCGTCTTCTTTGCCCGCGGCGTCAGCCGGCCGCTGGAGGAGCTCGCCGAAGGGGCGCAGCGGATCGAGCGCGGCGACTACGCGACCGCGATCGACATCCGCCAGGCGGACGAGATCGGGCGCCTGGCCAAGGCGTTCAACCGGATGCGCACCGGCATCGCCGACCGCGAGGAGCACATCCGCTATCAGGCCACGCACGACAGCCTGACCGGGCTGCCGAACCGGACGCTGTTTCACGACCGGCTGTCGGAGGCGATCGAGAAGGCGCGGCAGAGCGGCGAGAGCGTGGCCATCATCATCATGGATCTCAACCGCTTCAAGGAGATCAACGACACCCTCGGCCATCAGTTCGGCGACGAGTTGCTGTTCGAGATCGGCCACCGCCTGACCGGCACGCTCCGCGACAGCGACACGGTCTCACGCCTCGGCGGCGACGAGTTCGCGGTGACGGTCTTCGTGCGCGAGGGCTCGCTCGCCACCGACGTCGCGCAGAAGATCGGCGACGTGGTGGAGGCGCCGTTCACGCTGGCGGGCGTCTCCATCGACGTCACCGCGAGCATGGGCATCGCCCTCTATCCCCAGCACGCCACCGACGCGGAGACCCTGATGAAGCGAGCCGACGTGGCCATGTACGAGGCCAAGAAGAACCACGCCGACTTCGCCGTCTACGAACCGGGCCGCGACGAGCACTCGCTGCGCCGGCTGGCGATCCTCTCCGAGCTGCGGCACTCGATCGCGCGCGACGAGCTGGTGCTCCATTACCAGCCGAAGATCGACGTGGTGACGGAGCGCATCGCGCACGCCGAGGCGCTGGTGCGGTGGCGGCATCCCGTGCATGGCCTGCTCGGTCCCGACGAGTTCATCCCGCTCGCCGAGCAGTCGGGCAACATCGCGGTAATCACCAAGTGGGTGCTCCGGCGGGCGATCGCCGACTGCGGCAAGTGGAACGCCGATGGGCACGGCCTCACGGTGGCGGTGAACCTCTCCGCGCTGGATCTCTTCGATGTAGACCTGCCGACCTACATCGGGGGCCTGCTCGCCGAGGTGGGACTCTCGCCGTCCAAGCTGGTCCTGGAGATCACGGAGAGCGCGATCATGCGCGACCCCGCGGCGGCGCTGCGCGTCCTGCGCGAGCTCAAGCAGCGCGGCGTGACGCTGGCCATCGACGACTACGGCACCGGCTACTCATCGCTCGCTCACTTGAAACGCCTTCCGGTCGACGAGCTGAAGATCGACAAGTCGTTCGTGCTGAACCTGCGGCGTACCTCGAAAGACGACCTGGTGATCGTCCGCTCCACCATCGAACTGGGTCACAACATGGGGCTGCGCGTGATCGCCGAGGGCGTCGAGAACGCCGAGGCGTGGGACATCCTCCGCGACCTCGGCTGCGACATGGCCCAGGGCTACTACGTCAGCCGGCCGCTGCCGCTCGCCGACTTTGGAAAGTGGGTCGAGGAGTCGCCGTGGGGGCTGGGAAGGGTGAAGAGTGAAGTTTGAAGGGTGACCGTCACTCCGAGCTGGTGACTTTCAGGCCGACGATGGCGACGAGGAGCATCAGCAGGAATCCGATCCTCGCGGCGGTGAGTGGCTCGCGGAACAGGATCACGCCGAGGATGGCCGCGCCGAGGGCGCCGATCCCGACCCAGACGGCGTAGGCGGTGCCGATCGGCAGCGTCCGTGCGGCCCAGGAGAGCAGGAACATGCTCGCCGCGATCGCCAGGATCACCAGCACCGTCGGGATGGGGCGCCGAAACCCGTCCGTGTACTTGAGACCGATGGCCCAGCAGACCTCCAGCAGGCCGGCGACCACGAGCGCGATCCAGGACACGTTCATGAGCCGGAGTCTACGCGAGAAGCGCGTTGCAGCGGGTGCAAGACGCTGGTCACGCCATTGCAAAGCATGAGTCAGGAGGAACGTCTGCATGGCAGCGAAAAGCAGCAAGAAAAAGAGTGGCAGCGGGAGCGGAAGCAGCTCGCTGCGCAACGTGATGGCCAGTGGCGTGGCGGCGGATACGCTGCTCGACCTGGTGGACCGGCTGGGCCTCGTCGACGTGGTCCTCGGACGCGTGAAGTCGCGCATCGAGGAGACCGATCTCGACGAGCTGCTCGACGAGATCACCGACTACCTGCGCCGCAACCCCGAAGTCCTGGTGGTCTCCCTCGGCGCCGTGACCATCGCCACCGGCCTGCTGGTCTGGCTCAACAACCGGCGCGAGTGGGACGGAGCGGAACGCCGCGGCACCGGCTCCCGCGCGACCTCGTCCCCCGGCAAGGTGCGCCGCACCACGCGCGCCAAGGCCGAAGATGACGAGGATGAGGATGATGACGAGTAGGTAGGCGCGGCCACTGGCGGGACGGGCGAAGGCGCCTGTCCTCCACCGCTCCCGCGGTTCGTGCTATACTCACCGTCCCTATGTCCCGAACGACGACCACGGCACAGACGCGAACGGCGAGCGCGAGCTCGTCGCCCTGTCGCTGATCGTCGTTTTGACTCCCCGAGAAGAGATGATCGCCAAGACAGGGCCCCGGCCCTGTCTTTTGTTTTCTATGCGTGAGGTTTCGAGATGAACGTGCAGCTCCCCGACGGTTCGATTCGAGAGGTTCCTGAGAACGCCACTGTCGCCGACGTGGCCGCCTCGATCGGCAAGCGCCTGGCGAAAGACGCCGTGGCCGGCAAGGTCAACGGCAAGGTCGTCGACGTCTACGCTCCCGTGCCGGACGGCGCGAAGGTCGAGATCGTGACGCCGAAGTCGGAGGAAGGTCTCGACACGATCCGCCACTCGACCGCCCACCTGATGGCGATGGCGGTGCAGGAGCTCTTTCCGGGCACCCAGGTCACCATCGGACCGGTCATCGAGAACGGCTTCTTCTACGACTTCGGCACCGACCGGCCGTTCACGGACGAGGACCTGCGCCGCATCGAGGAGAAGATGCAGGAGATCGTCAAGCGCGACCTCCCGGTTCGCCGCAGCGAGGTGAGCCGCGACGAGGCCATCGCCACCTTCGAGAAGCTCGGCGAGAACTACAAGGTCGAGATCATCAAGGCCATCCCGGGCGACGAGAAGCTCTCGGTGTATCACCAGGGGGAGTGGTTCGACCTCTGCCGCGGACCGCACGTCCCGTCCACCGGCCGCCTCGGCGCGTTCCGGCTGATGTCGGTGGCCGGCGCCTACTGGCGCGGCGACGAGCGGAACGCGATGCTGCAGCGCATCTACGGCACCGCCTGGGCGGACAAGGAGCAGCTCGACGCGCACCTCAAGCAGATCGAGGAAGCGAAGGCCCGCGACCACCGCAAGCTCGGCAAGGAGCTGGGGCTGATCATGTTCAGCCACTACGCGCCGGCCATGCCGGTGTTCCTGCCGAAAGGTGCGGTCCTCTACAACGAGCTCATCGACTTCGTCCGCGAGTACTACCGGCGCGACGGCTACAGCGAAGTGGTCACCCCGCTGATCTGGGATACGGAGCTGTTCAAGGTCTCGGGCCACCTGGAGAACTACAAGGACAACATGTTCTTCTCCGAGGTGGACGAGCGGATCTACGGCGTCAAGCCGATGAACTGCCCCGGCCACACTCAGATCTTCGCGGTGGAGCGGCGCTCGTATCGCGACCTGCCGCTGCGCATCGCCGACTTCGCGCGGCTGCACCGCTACGAGCGGAGCGGGGTCACCCACGGCCTGGCTCGCGTGCGCTCGTTCGCGCAGGACGACGCGCATCTGTTCGTGACCCAGGACCAGATCGAGGCGGAGATGGACCGCGAGCTGCGCCTGATCAAGGAGATCTACGACACGTTCGACTTCAAGGACGTGCGGATCGCGCACTCGACCCGCCCGGAGAAGCGCCTCGGCGACGACGCCACCTGGGACGCCGCCGAAGGCGCGCTCGAGTCCGCGCTGCGCAAGAACGGCCTGCCGTTCCACGTCAACCCGGGCGAAGGCGCGTTCTACGGGCCGAAGCTCGAGTTCCAGGTCACCGACGCCATCGGCCGGCCGTGGCAGCTCGGCACCATCCAGCTCGACTACCTGATGCCCCAGCGGTTCGACCTCCAGTACGTCGGCGACGACGGCAAGGAGCACCAGCCGGTGATGATCCACCGCGCGATCCTCGGGTCGCTGGAGCGGTTCATCGGCATCATCATCGAGCACTTCGCCGGCGCGTTCCCGTACTGGCTGGCGCCGGTGCAGATGATCGTGCTGCCGCTGTCGGAGAAGTTCGTCGACTACGGTGACGAGGTGCTGGCCAAGCTGAAGGCGGCCGGTGTCCGGGTGGAGATCGACCGCAGCAACGACAAGCTCGGGGCGAAGATCCGCCTCGCGCAGATGCAGAAGATCCCGTTCATGTTGATCGTCGGCGAGAAGGAAGCGTCGAGCGGAAGCGTCAGCCTCCGCAAGCGCACCGGCGGCGATCAGGGGACCGTTTCACTGGACGAGGTGATCGCCACGGCCAGGGAGCTGGTTTCGTCCCGCTCGTTGACTTTGTAAGGCGTTTATCCGTATTTTTGACCACCGCAAACCCAGGAGGACATCCGTATTTTTCCACCACGCCGTAATCCGAGATTCGACCGTAGACCCGCAGAGCCGGAAAACCGCATCAACGATCTGATCCGTTCCGCCGAGGTCCGGCTGATCGACAGCGAAGGAAAGCAGGTGGGCATCGTCCCGATCGCGCAGGCGCAGGAGATGGCCCGCGAGAAGGATCTCGACCTGGTCGAGATCTCCGCCACCGCCACCCCTCCGGTCTGCAAGATCATGGACTACGGCAAGTATCTCTTCGAACAGAAGAAGAAACAGGCCGAAGCCAAGAAGAAGCAGAAGGTGATCATCGTCAAGGAGGTGCAGTTCCGCCCCCGCATCGACGAGCACGACTTCGACTTCAAGAAGAACAACGTCATCCGCTTCCTCGAGCACGGCGACAAGGTCAAGGCCATCGTCCGCTTCCGTGGCCGCGAGATGACGCACATGGAGCTCGGCCGGGCCGTGATCGACCGCCTGCTGGTCGAGGTCAAGGAGCACGGCGCCTCCGAGAACCCGCATCCCGACGTGCAGGGCAACCGCATGTCGGTGATCATCGCGCCCAACAAGTAGGAACCGTCTGGCTTCGCAGGGGAATCAACCACCGCCCTCTGCGGTTACCAGCCAAGCTTTAAGGGGACAGCTATGCCTAAGATGAAGACGCACCGTGGTGCCGCCAAGCGGTTCAAGAAGACCGGAAGCGGCAAGCTGCAGCGGAATCACGCCTTCCATTCGCACATCCTGACCAAGAAGTCGCCGGGCCGTAAGTCGAGGCTGGCGGGCGAAGTCGAGGTCTCACCCGCGAA
>Ga0207662_10001579_pt1 | contig 11151 bp, 10 predicted proteins | sample KBSS33LmetaG_FD_184338 | JGI IMG/M metagenome (GOLD analysis project Ga0207662, IMG submission 184338) | Switchgrass rhizosphere microbial communities from Kellogg Biological Station, Michigan, USA - KBS S3-3L metaG (SPAdes) (version 2) | ecosystem: Host-associated > Plants > Roots >... | reverse complement strand
CGACCAGCGCCCGGTCGAAGTCGGGGTGGATCTTGAACACGCTCTGCGGGCAGACGTAGAGGTGGGCGTCCTCGGGCAGGCCGAAGGTCGAGCGCGGCTTCGGCCGGGCCGGCAGGGCCGGCCGGGCGTAGTGGAGGGTCGGGCCGGGCAGCCGGACCAGCGTCTCGTGGAAGAACAGCGTGTCGATCCCGGCGTCCCATCCCCACATGCGCTCGGCGAGCGTGACGATCCCGATCGTGAGCACGAGCAGCGCGAGCCCACGCGCCACGAGCGACTGGTATCCGATCTCGCGCGCCGTCACGCGCTGCATCCACAGCGACACCGACGCGAGGACGAACGTCACCGCGGTGATCGGCAGCATGTGGATCGTGCCGAGACCGACACGCTGCATCGCATCGATGCCGAGCGTCCAGCCGACGAGATTGGCGACGCCGAATCCAAACGTTCCGAGCGCGCACGCAGCGGTGAGCCTCGCCGCTTCGGCCCGCGGTGCGCGCATCGCGCGTCCCTCTGGCCGGGTGACCGGCGTCATCTCCCGCTGCTCCATGCTCGAGTCGCTCGCGTCTCCGGGAAGTCGTGCCGCCTCACGTCGAGTACGCTGGCGCGCGGTTCGAGAGTGTCAAGTACGTACGTCACACTCGGGTTCGGTGTGGCTCGGCCGAGCGCGCCAGGTCAGCACGCAGCGCGCAATGCGCAGTGCGCACCACGCGGCAACGGGATCGAACTCGACGCACGACGTATTCGTCGGGCAACCGCGAGCGCACCATGCCAACGACGCTTCCCATCGCCTGCTCCCTCTCCGCCGGCCAGCTCGCCGCACAGCGCGAGACGCTGCTGCCCGGCCTGGCCGGCCACGCCGTCCAGCGCACCGCGCTGCCGAGCGGCGTGCGGCTGCACTTTCCGGCGACAGCGGCGCGGATGCGTCAGATCGACGCCGTCGTCCGGCGCGAGCGCGAGTGCTGTCCCTTTCTCGAGTTCCGCATCGGGCTCGGGATCGGCGGCAGCGCGCTCACGCTCGACGTGACGGGACCCGAAGGCACGGCCGGCCTGCTCACCGAGCTGCTCGATCGGTCGATCGCGGCATAGCTCGCGTCGGCGCGAGTCACTCGCCAACTCGGGGCGGTCGCCACATCTTCACCGCCCGCTCACGGCGCGCTGACGCGCCGCGCCGGACCCGTTCCCCCGAGAGACCGCGCATGACCCTCGCACGACGCCGCGCGACCGCCGCCGGCCTTGCCGCATTCGCGATGCTGCTGGTGGCCTGCTCGCAGGACCGCCCAGCGAAGGACAGCACCCCCGCCGCGGCGAAGCCGGCCGCCAGCGTCACCCGTGCCTCCTTCGGCGTCGCACCGGACAGCACGCCGGTGGACGTCTACACGCTCGTGAACGCCCATGGCGTCCGCGTGCGCATCCTCACCTACGGCGGCATCGTGCAGATGCTCGAGACGCCCGACAAGGCCGGGAAGCTCGACGACATCGTGCTCGGCTTCGACGACATGGCGGGGTACGTGAAGAGCTCCCCGTACTTCGGCGCGATCGTCGGCCGCTACGGCAATCGCATTGCGCGCGGGCGCTTCACGCTGGATGGGAAGACGTACGAGCTCGCGGTCAACAACGGACCGAACGCGCTCCACGGAGGGATCAAGGGGTTCGACAAGGTCGTATGGGCGGCGAAGGAGTTCAAAAGCGACAGCGGCGTCGGCCTCGTCCTCACGCACACCAGCCCCGACGGTGACGAGGGCTATCCCGGCACTCTGCGCGCGAAGGTGACGTACACGCTCACCGACCACGACGAGCTCGCGATCGACTACGAGGCGACGACCGACAAGGCGACGCCGGTCAACCTCACCAACCACACGTACTGGAACCTCGCCGGCGACGGGACGCGCGACATCCTCGGCCACGTCCTCACGCTCGAGTCGAGCGCGATCGTGCCCGTCGACTCGACGCTGATCCCGACCGGCAAGCTCATGCCGGTCGCCGGCACGCCGTTCGACTTCCGCACACCGACGCCGATCGGGAAGCGGATCGAGGATGCGCACCAGCAGATCCGCTACGGCAAGGGCTACGACCACACCTGGGTGCTCGACGGCGCCCGCCAGGACGGGCTCGCCCACGCCGCGCACGTCGCCGAGCCGACGACCGGCCGCACGCTCGACATCTACACGACCGAGCCCGGCGTGCAGTTCTACACGGGCAACTTCCTCGACGGCACCGCCGTGGGAAAGCGCGGTCGCGCCTACAAGTTCCGGTACGGCCTCGCGCTCGAAACGCACCATTTTCCCGACTCGCCCAACCAGCCGAGCTTCCCGTCGACGATCCTGCGGCCGGGTGAGACCTATCGGACGAGAACGGTGTATCGATTCGGGACCGAACCTTGATGCAGTGAGTTGGTTCGTTCGGCGGTGAGGTGGTGGGATGCACGGCTTCGGGAGCAGCCAAGCGCGAAGATGACAGTGGCTCGACAGCGCTCGAGCGGTCCGTGCAGTCGACTCACGATCCCACCATCCAACCAACTCACTCACCGGTTCATCATGTTCTCCTGGCTCAAACGCTCCCCGCCCGATCCGCAGCCCGAGACGCGCGTCATCCAGGGCATCCGCGTCGACGTCCTGAACACGCGCGCGGACCTGAGCACCGAGCGCGTGTTCCGGCGCGCCGAAGCGGTGATCGAACGGGTGCGCCAGTATCAGCCCTGGCGGCTGGCCCACATCCGGCGCGACATCGCCGGCATCGTCGTCATCCGCTACGCCTGCCGGGCAGCCTACTTCCCCGACACGCGGGCGTGCATGCTCGAGCTCACCTTCATGGCGAACGAGCAGTTCTCCGACTCCCAGGTCGCCGCGTCGCTCGTCCACGAGGGGATGCACGCGCGGCTCGACCGGCTGTCCGAGAAGTACGGCGTCACCCCGTTCGCCCAGGCGCGGGCACGCCACGAGCGGATCTGCCGTCGGGCCGAGCTCGACTTCGGGCTCGCCGTCCCCGACGGAGCGCCCGTCGTCCAGCGGGCCGTCGAGTCGATGCGGCTCGCCGACGAGGAGGTCGCTCCGGTGATCGAGTGGGGAGAGGCGGAACGCCGGATCGCCGCGGTCGACCGCGCACAGGCTCTTTCGCCGCGGACCCCGGAGATGCATTCTGACGGATGACGACCGACCCCCCGGTTGACCCACTCGCGCCACCATTGGCGCAATCGGTCTCGCCCGCTTCCCGCGAGCGAGTCATCGCGCTGCTGACCGAGCGCTACGCGCAGGACCACCTCTCGCTCGACGAGTTCGAGCGCCGCGCCGCGGCGGCCTACGCCGCGCGGACCCCCGACGAGCTCGCCGCGCTCACGGCCGATCTTCCCGGCGGTGAGGTGCCTGCCATGCGGGCGAGCCTGCCCGCCATGAACGTCGGCGTCGTCCTCGGAAGCATCGTGCGCGACATGCACGCGGTGCCGCGCGCCCTCGACGTGCGCACCGTGCTCGGCAACGTCGAGCTGGATCTCACGCACGCGAGCTTCGCCGCCGGCGTCACGGAGATCACGCTGCACGCGTTCATGGGCAACATCGAGATCCACTTGCCGTGGAACGTCGGAGTCGAGGATCACGTCAGCGCCGTGCTCGGCTCCTTCGAGTACCGGCGGCATCCACGCGCGGCGAGCTGGGCGGAGAGCAGCAAGATCGCGAGCGTCGTGCGCTTCACCGGACGCGTGACGATGAGCTCTGCCGAGGTGGTGATCCGCAACGACATCGGCAGTGACGGGCGGCTCATCGAAGGATAGCGTGGCACCACCGCCGCTCGAGCGCGGCGACGATCCGGACCCATTCGCCGTCGGCTTCGTGCTGAGGCTCGCCCGCGCGCTGCATGCGTACGGCTACTCCGCGGCGCGGCTCGAGGACATCCTCGCCGCCACCGCCGACCGGCTCGGCCTCGCCGGCCATCGCTTCTTCTCCATGCCGACGCAGATCATGGCCGCGTTCGGGCCGGAGGATCGGCAGCGCACGCACCTGCTGCGCGTCGAGCCGGGCGAGGTGAACCTCGGCAAGGTCGCGGCGCTGGAGCAGGTTTCGCTCGACGTCGCGCAGGGGCGCGCGTCGCCCGAGGAAGGGATGGAGCGCATCGAGCGCATCGTCGCCGCGCCGTCGCCGTACGGCCCCGCCGTCGTGACGCTGGCGCACGGCGTTCTCTCGGGCACGGTCTGCCAGTTCCTCGGCGGAGGGTGGCGCGAGATCGTCGTCGCCACGGTGCTGGGCCTGGGCCTGGGACTGTTGGCGATCTACGCCGCGAGCCACGCGCGCGTCGGCCGCGTGTTCGAGTCGCTCGCCGCGTTCCTCATCAGCACCGCGGCGATCGGCCTGGCGCGACTCGTCGGCCCCATCTCCGTGTTCGTCGCGACGCTCGCCGGCCTGATCGTGCTCATGCCCGGACTGCTTCTCACGACGGCAATCACCGAGCTCGCCACGCGACATCTCGCGTCGGGTACCCTGCGGCTGAGCAGCGCGTTCATGACGCTGCTCGGGATCGTCTTCGGTGTGGCGCTCGGTACCAGGCTCGGCACGATGCTGTTCGGCGACCCCGCGAGCGCGATCCCCGTGGGGCTCCCGGGATGGGCGCCCTATGTCGCCATCGTGCTCGCGTCCGCGTCGTCGGTCGTGATCCTGCGCGCGGATCCGCGCGACGCACCCTGGATCGTGGCGGCGGGAGTGCTCGGCGTGCTCTCCGGCCGGCTCGGCGCGGCGAAGCTCGGCCTGGAGCTCGGCATGTTCGTCGCCGCGTTCGGTGTGGCGATGGCGAGCGCCGCGTACGAGCGCTGGCGGAACCGGCCCGCCCCGGTCGTGCTCGTGCCCGGCATCCTCCTCCTCGTCCCGGGGAGCATCGGCTACCTGAGCATGTCGTCGCTCATGGAGCGCAACACCGTCGCCGGGATCGACACCGCGTTCACGATGGTGCTCACGGCGGTATCGCTCGTCGCCGGCCTCCTCATCGCGGGGATCGTCGCCCCCGAGCCCAAGCGCGCCGCAACGCCCCGCCATCTGGCGCCGTAGCTTTTCGGCGCCGATCCGTCGGAGGCGGCGCCGTTCAACGACGGCCGGATCAAGGGGTCAGAGTCGTTGAAAGCCGGCTATGAGGAGTAGGTGCTTTTTTCAAGGAGTCTGACCCCTCGAAACTGCTGAACGACGGAACGCGGATCTTTGACGGCGATCTGACGGAAAAGGCCGGATCGCTCGGTGCTGGCGGAGAGACTCCGCTCCGGGCCGTCAAAGACTTTGAAAGTCGTGGATGGAGGAGAGCGTTGCTCCGGTTCGAGCAGCTCGACCGGCGAGGAGTCGATCCGGCCGTGTCCGCAAGATCCGTTCAGATCCGCGTTCCGTCATTGAAAGGCACCTTGCTCGTTCTGCCCGCCACGGCAGGGGATCGACCTAACCACTTCGCCATTCCGCACTACATACTGAAGACGAGCGCCCGCTCCCCCTATCTGAGAGAGTCGACCGTGTCCAAGAAGCCAACCGTACCCCCGGAATCGATCTCCCGACGCTCCTTCCTCCAGCGCACCGGCACCACGGCGGCCGTGCTCGGCGCTCCGCTCGTCATCCCGTCGCGGCTGCTCGGCAAGAACGCGCCGAGCAATCGCGTGCGCGTAGGACACATCGGTGCGGGCCGCATCGCGCAGGGGCACGACATGGTCGGTGTCGCCGGCGCGTCGGACCTCGCCGACGTCCTCGCCGTCGCGGACCTCGACTCGCGCCGCGCGGCGAGCGGGAAGACGCGCGTCGAGCGGCTCTTCTCGACGCGCAACGCGCCGAATCCGACGATCGCCGTGTATCAGGACTACAAGGAGTTGCTCGCGCGCTCCGACATCGACGCGGTGACGATCAGCCTGCCCGACCACCAGCACGCCGAGGTGGCGCTGCGCGCGCTGTACGCGGGGAAGGACGTGTACCTGCAGAAGCCGTTCACGATGACCCACGCCGAAGGGATCATCCTGCGCGAAGCCGTGGCGCGCACGGGACGCATCCTCCAGGTCGGAAGCCAGCAGCGCTCGTGGGGGCCGAACGAGCAGTTCCGCAAGGCGGTGGAGTTCGTGCGCAGCGGGCGTGTCGGTCAGCTGCGACGGGTGGAGATCGGCCTGCCGATCGATCCCACCAAGCCGGACGATCCGGAGCAGCCGGTGCCGCCGAACCTCAACTACGACATGTGGCTCGGCCCCACCCCGGTGGTCTACTACACCGAGCAGCGCGTGCATCCGCAGGGTACGGGGCGCGACGGCGGCCCCGACGTCCAGTCGCGTCCGGGCTGGCTGCGCAACGAGAACTACTCGCTCGGCATGATCACCGGGTGGGGCGCGCACCACTTCGACACGGCGCACTGGGGGATGGACATGGAGCTCACCGGTCCGTCGCGCATCGAGGGCCGCGGAGAGTTTCCGCCGAACAAGATCTGGAACGTGCACGGCAAGTATCACGTCGAGCTCACCTACCCGGGCAACGTGAAGATGACCGTGTCCGACGAGCTGCCGAACGGCATCAAGTTCATCGGCGACGACGGCTGGATCTTCGTCTCGCGCGACGCCTCACAGACGGCGAGCGATCCGTCGGGACGGGCCACCTCGCTCAAGTCGCTCGACGCGAGCGATCCGCGGCTGCTCGATCCGAACGGCGTGAAGGTGCAACTCCCGCACAGCCTGTCGCACCACCGGAACTGGCTCGAGTGCGTGCAGTCGCGGAAGACGCCGCTCGCACCCGCGCCGATCGCCCATCGCAGCAACACGGCGTGCATCCTCAGCTGGATCGCCATGAAGCTGAACCGTCCGCTCACCTGGGACGCGAAGGCCGAGAAGTTCGTGAACGACCCGGAGGCCAACGCGATGCTCTCGCGCCCCGAGCGCGCACCGTACGGCGCGACCAGGCTCGCCCAAACCAAGACCGCCACCCGCTAGCATGCATCCCACCCTTCGCGCGCGTCGCCGCGCCCTCTCCGCCCTCGCGGCGTCCCTCGTCATGGCCGCCACCGGCTCAGCGTCGGCGCAGCAGGTCGCGCAGCAGGGCGCACGCGCCGACTCGGCGCGCTTCCATCTCATCACGCTCGATCCCGGCCATTTCCACGCGTCGCTCGTCCAGAAGTTCATGTATCCGGGCGTCGACAGCGTCGTGCACGTCTACTCGGCGGGGGGCGACGATCTGGAGCAGCATCTCGCGCGCATCAAGAGCTTCAACACGCGTGAGGAGCAGCCGACGCACTGGGTCGAGAAGATCCACACCAGCCCCGACTACCTCGAGCGGATGATCGCCGACCGCGCGGGGAACGTCGTCGTGATCGCCGGCAACAACGCGCGCAAGACCGAATACATCGTCCGGTCGATCGACGCGGGACTCAACGTACTGGCTGACAAGCCGATGGTCCGTACGCCTGCCGATCTGGTGAAGCTCCGCCAGGCGTTCAGGACCGCCGCGCAGAAGAAGGTGTTGCTGTACGACATCATGACCGAGCGCAACGAGGTCACGACGGCGCTGCAGCGCGAGCTGTCGATGCAGCCCGCGCTGTTCGGCACCCTCGTGAAGGGGACGACGAAGGAGCCGGCGATCACGAAGGTGAGCGTGCACAACTACTCGAAGATCGTCGCCGGATCGCCGCTCAAGCGCCCGCAGTGGTTCTTCGACGTGCGGCAGCAGGGCGAGGGGATCGTCGACGTCACGACGCACCTCGTCGATCTCGTCCAGTGGGAGGCGTTCCCCGGACAGACGCTGAAGCAGAGCGACGTGCAGATGCTCAGCGCGCGCCGCTGGCCGACGCCGATCTCGCTCGCGCAGTTCAAGAAGGTCACCGGCGCCGACAGCTTCCCGGATTTCCTGAAGCGCGACATGAAGAACGGCGTGCTCCAGGTGTACTCGAACGGCGAGATGAACTACACGCTGCGCGGCATCCACGTGAAGGTGTCGGACGCCTGGCAGTTCGAGGGGCCGCAGGGAAGCGGCGACACGCACTTCTCGATCATGCGCGGCACGAAGGCGAACCTCGTCATCCGCCAGGGCGCGGAGCAGAAGTACAAGCCGGTGCTGTACGTCGAGCGCAATCCGGCGGTCACGCCGGCCGCGCACGAGGCCGCGCTCAACGCCGCCGTCGAGCGTCTCCAGGGGAAGTGGCCCGGCGTGGCGGTGCGCCGCGAGGGCGACCACTTCGCCGTCGACGTGCCGGCGAAGTACGACGTCGGGCACGAATCGCACTTCGCCCAGGTGACGTCGGACTTCCTCCGCTATCTCCGCGAAGGGAAGCTGCCGGAGTGGGAGGTGCCGAACATGCTCGTGAAGTACGGGACGATCATGGAGGCGTATCGGATGAGCAGGTAGTGCGCGGTGCGCTTTGCGCATTGCGCTGTGAGCTACAGCAGAACGGCCTCGGGAAGCCAGTGCCTCCCGAGGCCGTCGCGTATCGCGCACAGCGCATCGCGCAATGCGCGCTCGCGTCACACACCTCGTGTGATCTCCCATGCATCAGCCTGGATGACATCGTTCAGCCCGCCATCGCGAACGACAAGTTCTCCCCGCTTCGCCTCCCTGCTGGTCCGTCGCTTGCCACCCTACTCCAAGTCGCCTCCGCCATCGGCCCCGATGGCGTGACAGCGGCTACCCGGCAAGCCCCCCATGCATCGGAGACGGAACATGACTGGCCAAGCACTTCGATTCACCAAGCTCTCACTCGCGCTGTGCGTGGTCGCGCTCGGCGCCTGCAGCAAGGCAGATCGGGCCGCCGACACTGCAGCGGCGCGCACCGATAGCGCGGCGGGTCGCGTCGACTCGGCCACGAGCGCGATGGCTCACGACTCCACCAACCACGCGACCACGTCGAGCTCGTGGACCAACGATCACATCTTCGGCTACGTCCACAACGCCAACAACGGCGAGATCGCGCTCGGCAAGCTCGCCTCCACCAAGGCGACGAACTCCGTCGTGAAGTCGTTCGGCTCGCAGATGGTCAAGGACCACCAGGCCATGATGAAGGATGCTCATGCGCTGATGGGTAAGGTCAACGCGATGGTCGATTCCACCTGGGACGACGCGAAGGATCTCGCCGGCGACGGCACCGAGAAGCTCAAGGAGCTGACCGACAAGGAGAAGGGCGCCGACTGGGACAAGAACTACATCGAGAGCCAGATCGACATGCACCAGCGCGTGCTCGACAAGCTTCAGGACGCGGTGAAGAACAACGCCGACACGACCGTCACGGCCGCGCTCACCAAGGCGACCGCGAAGGTCCAGGAGCACCTCACGAAGGCCCAGAGCATCAAGGCGGGTCTCAAGTAAGTCCTCGAAGCGTCGCCTCACTGGGGTCGCGCGAGCGATCGGCGGAGCGACGCGAAACGAAACGGGCGGGCCAGATGGCCCGCCCGTTTCGTCATGTCCGATGCTCGCGTCTCAGCTCGAGCTGCCCGTCACCCAGGGATCGCTGGAGAGCCACTTCTGGTCCGGCGCGAACAGGAACACCAATCCGCCTTCGGCGAGCTTCGGCAGCAGTCGCTCGGCGCGGTCCGGCTCCATCGCCGGGCAGCCCTGACTCCGACCCGCCTTGCTCGGCGTGACGTACGGCGCGCCGTGCGCCACCACGCCACGAGCGAATGCCTTGTCGTTGAACCCCGTCGACACGCCCATCAGTCGGAGCCCGACCGAGCTGTAGCGCCGGCCCGAAGCGTGGCCGCTGAAGTCGTAGAGCGACTTGGCGACGTACAGGCCGAGCGACGTCGCATGGCTGCCCGATCCGTTCGCGAACCTGGTCGGCACGCCGTTCCGCTCCGCCGAGCCGCGACCGGCGGCGACCGTGAACGGGCCGTCGACGACGCGCATGCGCTCCATGTCGAACACGTAGCCGCGCTTGGCGGTGTTCGGCTGGCCGTAGTCCACGAAGTACAGGAGCGGCTTGCGCACCTGCTCCGGATGCGCCGCCTTGAACGCGAAGTAGCTGCGGAACGCCGACTCGAGCGCCTCGGGGCGGCTCAGCGGCTTCACCAGCCCCGTGAAGGCCGACAGCGCCGACCGCGTCAGCGAGGCAAGCGTAGTCGTACCCACTACGGTAGAGTCAGCTACGTTGGCAGCACTCGTATCATCGATCTCACCACCGACGAAGTTGACGGCGGCCTGGAGCACGGGTCCGTTGTGGTCGGGCTTCGGGGCGAAGTAGGCGCCCGCGATGAGCAGCGCGCTCGCACCGAGGAGTGCATTCTGTAGGAAGGCAGCTGGTCGCATGATCTCCGAGTGAGGGCAGCATCGCCCGTTACGTACGTAACATACTCGGATGCGGCTGAGATTTAAAGTGTTCGTGTGTAACGAGTTATGGTCGCGCTCGGTAGTGTTTCTTTTCAACTGTTCAGTCCGCTAGCTGGACCTCACTCTTTCCTCACCGAACCATGCTCATCGCCGACTTCCGCGCCGAATACGCGCGCTACCGCGAGCTCGCCGAGAAGGCGATTGCCCAGATGCCCGACCCGGAGCTGAACCGCGTGCTCGCTCCCGAGGGCAACTCCGTCGCCATGCTCGTGCGCCACATGAGCGGGAACTTCGTCTCACGCTTCACGAACTTTCTCACCGAGGACGGCGAGAAGCCCAACCGCGACCGCGACCGGGAGTTCGACGAGCGCCCGTACTCGCGCGCCGAGGTGAACGCGCTGTGGGCGAAGGGATTCGCCGTGCTCGACGACGCTCTCGCACCACTCGGCGACGGAGATCTCGAGCGCACGGTGACGATCCGCCAGCAGCCGATGACGGTGCACGCCGCGCTCTCCCGGTCACTCGCGCACCTGGCGTATCACGTCGGACAGATCGTGCTCCTCGCACGGATCGGCGCCGAAGGACCGTGGCAGTCGCTGAGCATCCCACGCAACAAGTCGCAGCAGTTCAACGCGGAGATGCATCGTCCAGCGTGATCCAGAGACGCGGGCATGCGCCTTCGCACCCGTGTTTCACGCGGAGGAGCGCGGAGGCGCGGAGAACTGCAAGGGGGTCAGAGTCGTTGATCGGATCAAGGATGATCAAGGCGTCTGACCCCTTGAAGCTCAACGGCCACGGCAACCGCTTGACGCGGAGAGCGCCGAGGGCTGTGGGAGGGCGCGGAGCGCGGCGCATGGATCTCTCCACCGGACCCACAATGACTTTGAAGGCGTGGATGGAGAGGAGTGGTGCG
>Ga0207662_10001567_pt1 | contig 11184 bp, 5 predicted proteins | sample KBSS33LmetaG_FD_184338 | JGI IMG/M metagenome (GOLD analysis project Ga0207662, IMG submission 184338) | Switchgrass rhizosphere microbial communities from Kellogg Biological Station, Michigan, USA - KBS S3-3L metaG (SPAdes) (version 2) | ecosystem: Host-associated > Plants > Roots > Rhizosphere... | reverse complement strand
GGCGCCGCGGGGTTCGGACTGGGTGGGGCGCTGTATCGCCGCGGAGACGAGCCGTCGCGCGTCGCGGCGAACGCACGCGACTTCGTCGCCGCGTGGAAGCGTCTCCGGAGCGTCGCCGGCTGACGCTCGCATCCTCCACAAGCGATCGGAGCATCGATGAAGATCACTGCGCTCACCACGTTCATCGTCCCGCCGCGGTGGTGCTTCCTCAAGATCGAGACGGACGAGGGGATCACCGGATGGGGTGAGCCGGTGCTCGAGGGACGCGCGCACACGGTCGCCACGGCCGTCGAGGAGCTGGCCGACTATCTGATCGGCAAGGATCCGTCGCTGATCGAGGATCACTGGACGGTGCTGTACCGCGCCGGATTCTACCGCGGCGGCGGCGTGCACATGAGCGCCCTCGCCGGCATCGATCAGGCGCTGTGGGACATCAAGGGCAAGGCGCTCGGCGTGCCCGTGCACGCGCTGCTGGGCGGACAGCTGCGCGATCGGATCCGCGTCTACTCGTGGATCGGCGGCGACCGGCCGGCCGACACGGCGACGATGGCGCGGGAAGCCGGCGCGCGCGGATTCTCGGCGGTGAAGATGAACGCCACCGAGGAGATGCAGATCGTCGACTCCCACGCGAAGATCGACGCGGTGCTGGCGCGCGTGCAGGCGGTCCGCGAGGCGATGGGACAGGGCTTCGGCATCGGCGTCGACTTCCACGGTCGCGTGCACCGGCCGATGGCCAAGGTGATCGCGAAGGAGCTCGAGCCGTTCCGGCTGATGTTCATCGAGGAGCCGGTGCTCTCCGAGCATGCGGAAGCGCTCAAGGAGATCGCCAACCACTGCTCGACGCCGATCGCGCTCGGCGAGCGCCTGTACTCGCGCTGGGACTTCAAGCGCATCCTCGCCGACGGGTACGTCGACATCGTGCAGCCCGACCCCTCGCATGCGGGCGGGATCACCGAGACGAGGAAGATCGCCGCGATGGCGGAGGCGTACGACGTCGCGCTCGCGCTCCACTGCCCGCTCGGACCGATCGCCCTCGCGGCCAACCTGCAGCTGGATGCCGTGTGCTACAACGCGTTCATCCAGGAGCAGTCGCTCGGCATCCACTACAACACGACGAACGACCTGCTGGACTATCTGAAGGATCCGTCGGTGTTCGCGTACCGCGAAGGGTACGTCGCCATTCCGCAGGGCCCCGGACTCGGCATCGAGATCGACGAGGAGGTGGTGGAGCGGATGTCGCGCACCGGCCACCGCTGGCGCAACCCGGTCTGGCGCCACGCCGACGGGAGCTTCGCCGAGTGGTAGACTCGGCACCGGACGCCGCGCTCGATGGCGCGCGTCCGACGCGAACGCGGTTCGCGATCATGGTGCTGCTGTTCGTCAGCGTCACGATCAACTACCTCGACCGCAGCAACCTCTCGATCACCGCGCCGGCGATGCGCACCGCGCTCGGCATCGACACCGAGCAGATGGGCTACGTCCTCTCCGCGTTCGGCTGGACGTATGCGCTCTGCCAGATCCCCGGCGGATGGCTGGTGGACCGCGTCGCGCCGCGTATCCTGTTCGCGACGCTCATCGTCGCGTGGTCGCTGGCGACCATCGTGCTCGGGTTCACGACGAGCATCGCCGGCCTGATGGCGGTGCGCATGCTCGTCGGAGCCCTCGAGGCGCCGTCGTACCCGATCAACAACCGCGTCGTCACCACGTGGTTCCCCGAGCGCGAGCGCGCCACGGCGATCGGGTTCTACACGTCGGGCCAGTACGTCGGCATCGCGTTCCTGACCCCGGTGCTCGTCTGGCTCCAGACGCGCTTCGGCTGGCACATGGTGTTCGTCGCCACGGGAGCGCTCGGCCTCGTGTGGGGGCTCGTGTGGTACGCCACGTACCGGCCTCCGCACGAGTTCCCAGGAACGAACGGGGCCGAGATCGACCAGATCCGGCGCGGCGGCGGCCTGGTGGACCTCGACCGCACGCAGCGACAGCGCCGCGCGTTCTCGGCCGCCGACCTCGGGCACGTGCTCAGCTCGCGGAAGCTGTGGGGGGTGTACTTCGGCCAGTTCGCGCTGACCTCGACGCTCTGGTTCTTCCTGACCTGGTTTCCGACGTACCTCGTGCAGGAACGGGGGATGAGCTTCGTGAAGGCGGGGTTCCTCGCGTCGCTTCCCTTCCTCGCGGCGTTCGTCGGCGTGCTGAGCTCTGGGGTTCTCTCGGATGCGATGGTGCGCCGCGGCGCCTCGCTCGGAACGGCGCGCAAGGTACCGATCGTCGCCGGGCTCCTCCTCTCGACCAGCATCGTCGGCGCGAACTTCGTCGACCGGCCGGCGGCGATCGTCGGCTTCCTCGCGCTCGCCTTCTTCGGCAATGGCCTGGCGTCGATCACCTGGTCGCTGGTCTCGGCCATCGCGCCACAGCGGCTCCTCGGGCTGACGGGCGGGGTGTTCAACTTCTTCGGCAACCTGTCGGGGATCACCGTACCGATCGTGATCGGCTACCTGGCGAAGTACCATGGCTTCTCGGCCGGCCTCGCCTACGTCGCCCTGCTCGCGCTCCTGGGGGCGATGTCGTACGTCTTCGTCGTCGGGCGGGTCGAGCGGCTGCCCGACCGCGATGCCGCCGTCGCCGCACGATAGATGCGCTGAGCAAACGCAACCATCGGAGCCGGTGTCCCGTAGTCAGTGCGCGGGAGCCGCACCGGCTGAGAGCGGCGGATTGCTACTTCCGGTGCACCCGTCAAACTTGATCGGACGCCGACATCCACACGGTCGCGCGCGATGAGAAAGAGGGACGTCCAACCTTTCCCCCCGGTACAGTCCACAATGCGTGTCCAACGTACGAATCGCGCTCGCCCGGCGCGGCTGACCTCGTTCGCCGCCGTCGGGGTGCTCGCGGCGCTGGCCTGCCAGTCGGCGTCGGTGCCAGAGCCGTCCACGGCTCCGGCTCCGGTGGCCGCCTCCGCCACGCCCGTGCGGGCGCTGGTCGCGGAGCCGGTGCCTCCCTTCACGCCGACGATTGTCCGCTTCTCGGCGGACTCGGCGATGAAGCTGTCGCAGGCCGGCCGGGCGACGGTGTCCGCCCCGCTCGCGCCGGGCCTCGAGCTGAACCTCTGGGCGCCCGAGGGGATGGTGGGCGACCCGATCGGCATCTCGTTCGATGACCGCGGGCGGCTCTACGTGACGCAGACGGCGCGCACCGATCGCGACGAGATCGACATTCGCGGCCATCAGGACTGGATGGTCTCGTCGATCACGTTCAAGGACGTCGAGGACAAGCGTGCCTTCTACCAGCGCGTGCTCGCGCCGGAGAACAGCGCCAAGAACGAATGGCTCAAGGACTGGAACGGCGACGGGTCTCGCGACTGGAAGGACCTCACCTTCCACAAGGAGAAGCTCTGGCGCGTCGAGGACACGAACGGCGACGGCGTGGCCGATCAGTCGCAGCTCGTGCTCGAGGACTTCCACGACCTCGTGACGGACGTGCTGCACGACGTCCTGGCGTACAAGAACGACGTCTACGTGACCATCTCGCCCGATCTCTGGCGCCTGAAGGACACGAACAACGACGGCGTGTTCGACACCAAGGAGTCGCTCTCGCACGGCTCAGGGGTCCACATCGGCTTCGGCGGCCACGGCCACTCGAGCCCGATCGTCGGGCCCGATGGTCGGCTCTACTGGAAGCAGGGCGACCTGGGCGTGAACATCACGACGCGCGAGGGCCGGAAGCTGGTCAACCCGAACAGCGGCGTCATACTCCGCGCGAACCTCGACGGCACCGAGGAGGAGATCTACGCGCGCGGACTGCGCAACCCGCAAGACTTCGACTTCGACGAGTACGGCAACCTGATCTCGCCGGACAACGACGGCGACCACCCGGGCGAGACGGAGCGCGTCGTCTACATCGTCGACGGCATGGACAGCGGCTGGCGCATCAACTGGCAGTTCGGCAAGTACGTCGATCCGGACAACAACACGTACAAGGTCTGGATGGAAGAGAGCATGTTCAAGCCGCGGTTCCAGGGACAGGCGGCGTGGTTCACGCCTCCCATCGCGGCCTGGCATTCCGGCCCGTCCGGCTTCCATCACAATCCGGGCACGGCGCTCAGCGACGCGTGGAAGGGATACTTCTTCAACTCCGTCTTCACCGGAGGGCCGTCCGGCGCGAGCATCCAGGCATTCAAGGTCGCGCCGCAGGGCGCGGGGTTCCGGGTCACCAACGACACCGCGGTGGTGCGTGGCCTCCTCGTCACCGGCGTGCGGTTCGGTCCGGACGGTGCGCTCTATCTCGCCGACTGGATCAATGGCTGGGAGCCGAAGGAGCGCGGGCGCATCTGGAAGGTCGACGTTCCGGCCGCCGCGGCGAACCCTCTGCGTGGCGAGGTGAAGACGCTGATCGCCGCGGACTTCAAGACCAAGACGCCCGCCGAGCTGAGCGCGCTGCTCCGCCACGCCGACATGCGCGTGCGGACGAAAGCGCAGTTCGAGCTCGTCGATCGCGGGGCTTCGGCGGAGCTCCTCGCCGCGACGAAGCAGACCGACCACCAGTTGGCGCGCATCCACGGCATCTGGGGGATCGCGCAGCTCGCGCGGAAGGATTCGCGGCAGGCCGCGTCGCTCGTCCCGCTGCTCAAGGACGGCGACGCGGAGATCCGCGCCCAGGCGGCGAAGCTGCTGGGCGACCTCCGCTACGGCCCGGCCGCGTCGACGTTGGTGCCGATGCTGCGTGATGCCTCGCCGCGCGTGCGCTTCTTCGCCGCCGAGGCGCTCGGCCGCGACGTCTATCGCCAGGCGTTCCAGCCGATCGTGGAGATGCTCGCGGCCAACAACGAGGAGGACGTCTACCTCCGTCACGCGGGCGCGCTCGCGCTCTCGCGCATCGGACCGGCGACCGCGATCGCCGATCTCGCCACGAACCAGAACCGCGCCGTGCGCATCGCGGCGGTCGTCGCGCTGCGGCGGCTGAAGGACGCGGGCGTGGCGCGCTTCCTCGCCGACCAGGACGAGTACATCGCGACCGAGGCCGCCCGCGCGATCAACGACGACGGTGGCATCGAGGGCGCGCTGCCGCAGCTCGCCGCGGCGCTCGACAGCAAGTTCACGAACGAGCCGTTCGTTCGCCGCGCGATCAACGCGAACCTGCGCGTCGGAACGGCCGATGCGGCGCGTCGTGTCGCGGCGTATGCGGGAGGTACCGCCGGCAACGACGAGATGCGCGCCGAAGCCATCGCCGTGCTCGGCGTGTGGCCGAAGCCGTCGGTCCTCGACCGCGTGGACGGCACGGCCATCGGTCCCATGCAGCGCGATTCGGCGATCGCGCGCGCGGCGATCGCCACGCTCGTCCAGCCGATCTTCGCCAATGGCAGCACTCCGCTGCAGGTCGCGCTCGCCGAAGCCGTCGGTCGTCTCCGCGTGATGGAGGCTGGCCCGACGCTGCTCGCCAAGCTCCAGTCGTCGCCGACGACGGAGATCCGGATCGCCGCGCTGCGTGCGCTCGTCGCCATGCGCCACGAGCGCGTGGCCGACGCGGTGCGCGGCGCGCTGCAGGACAAGGAGTCGACGGTGCGCATGGCGGCGCTCACCGCCATCCCGGGGCTGCACCTTCCCGAGGCCACCACGGCCGAGCTGCTCTCGTCGGTGATCGGCAAGGGCTCCGTCGCCGAGCAGCAGTCGGCGCTGCAGGCGATGGGTCAGGTGCCCGGCGCAACGGGCCGCGAGGCGATGACGCGTCTCGTCAGTCAGCTCGAGGAGGGCAAGCTGGCGCCGGAGATCCAGCTCGACGTCGCCGAGGCAGCTCGCGCGTCGAAGGATCCGGCGCTCGTCGCGCGGCTCGACAAGCTGACGAGCAAGCCGGGCATCAAGCCGGTCGACGCGTACGCCGACGCCCTCCGCGGCGGCGACGCGCGGCGCGGCGCCCGCGTGGTGTTCCAGGCGCCGGCGGCGCAGTGCACGCGCTGTCACAGCTTCGGCGGTCCGGGCGCGAACGTCGGCCCCAATCTGTCGGGAGTCGCGTCGCGGCTGCAGCGCGAGCAGCTGCTCGAAGCGCTCGTCGATCCGAGCGCGCGCATCGCTCCGGGATTCGGCCCCGTGCAGCTCACGCTGAAGAACGGCAAGAAGGTGTTCGGCACGCTCAAGGACGAGACGCCGACGCACGTCGTAGTGGATGCAGGCGGCGATCAGCGCGTGCCGAAGGCGGACATCGCGGCGCGCGTCAACGGTCCCTCGGCGATGCCGCCGATGGGCACGCTGCTGACGCGCCGCGAGATCCGCGACGTCGTGGAGTATCTGAGCACGCTCAAGGCGCCCTGACGAAGAGCGGTTGACGGTTTACGGTTTGACGGTTCACGGCCGGCCTCGGGACGCAACAGCTTCCTGAGGCCGGCCGTACTACCGTCTAACCGTGAACCGTGAACCGTGAACTCCCGTCGCGTCACGCGCACCCCGGAACCTCGCCGAGCCCGTGATAGACGGCGAGGCCGCGCTCGCGCGCCAGCTCCACCATGTGATCCGCACCATGCGACGGACCGCCGACGCGCAGCACCGCGTCGCACCGCATGAGCAGGCGGATGGCGATCGGATGGAAGATCTCCTCGAACGCCGCGTCGCCCACGTGCTTCGAGCCCGCGAGCGCGACGAGCGGGAGCGCGAGCCACTCGCCCACGATCGGGACATGTCCCGCGCGGAAGAGCGGCAGCGCGTATCGTTCCATCTCGCGCACGTTGTCCGCCATCTTCTCCGGATCGTCGCCCGTGCCAGAGCGATAGGGGCCGGCGACGAGGATCATCATGCATTGGGTCACGACTCGAGGGGGTGCTGCGCAGCGAGCACGCGCTCGATGCGACGGTCGGGGATGAGCCAGATGAGCGCGACGGTGGCGTAGAGCGCGCCCGAGAGCGCCGGGTACACGAGCGCCGCGAGCACCGCAATCAGATAGAGGATGGGTGAGATCTTTCCCTTCTTGTCCATGCCGACTGCCGTGGCGAGGATCGAGCCCGGGCCCTGACTCCGGATGATCGTGCGTTGCAGCACGAGATACGCGATGGCGTTGGCCAGCAGCGCGATTCCGTAGATCGCCGTGGGCGCGGGAGCGAAGTGCGTCTCTCCCATCCACGCAGTGGTGAACGGCGTGAGCGACAGCCAGAACAAGAGGTGCAGGTTCGCCCAGAGAATTCCACCCGTCACGTGCCGCGTGAGGTGCATCATGTGATGGTGGTTGTTCCAGTAGATCCCGACGTACACGAAGCTCATCACGTAGCTGATGATCACGGGCCAGAGCGGACCGAGCGCAGACCACGTCGGTTCGTGCGGTGGGCGCAACTCCAGCACCATGATCGTGATGATGATCGCGAGCACGCCGTCGCTGAACGCCTCGAGACGGGTGGTGCTCATGTCTGGCCGTCCGGCCGTCGGGGAGAGGTCATGCCGAACTCTACCCCGCGGCCCGCGGACCGCCAAGCGAGCTTCGGTCTATTGCTTCGTGCGTGACTGCGCTGCCGGTCCGCTTGGCCCCTGGCCCGCTGTGCTCTTCGGTGCGGGTACCATCTGCACCGAATGGCCGAACTGCACCTGGCTGTTCTCCCGATCCTTCTTCGACGTGTCGAGCATGTGCCGCAGGATCGGGTACAGCTCCTTCTGCGTCGCCGTCACGATCGAGTCCGCAATCTCCGGCTGCTCCCAGAAGATGCGCCAGTATGCCTTCTTCGAGGCGTTGGCGCTGTCCAGCTCCGCCTTCCCCGCCGCGCCGTTCCCGCGCGCGAGGTATTCCCCGAGCTGGCGATACACGTCGCGCGCGCGCTCGGAGAACACCGAATCGGCCTGCCTGAGCGCGGCGACCTGCGCTCTCGTGAGAAGAAGCGAGTCGCTCTCCGCCAGCAGCCCCTTGTGCACGCTCGACGTGTTCGAGAGGTAGAACGCGGCGATGGAGTCGGCCGACCGACGGCGCCATCCCTCGGTCGTCTTCACCGGCTCGACGGCACGGCGGAGCTGCTGGAGACCGAAATCGGTCGACAGCTGCAGCGAGAAGTCGATCACGATGCGGAACGGCTCGCGCAGCAGCGTGCGGTTGGGGCGCGTGTCGGCGAAGCGCGGGTTCACGTCGTAGCGGAAGCGCTGTGCGCTCGCGTCGAAGCCTCGCGGTACGAACAGCACCGGGTCCGGCGTCGCGGGGGAGCCCCAGCCGCGCATGTTGCCGCCGTGCACGAGCTGATCGATCCCCGCGAGAATGTTCTGCAGGTAGATCGACGGCGTGACGCGCCCGCCCCACCGCCGCGGCATCACCGGCCGATACTGCACGTTCAACGATTGTGTCCACGGTCCGCGGCATCCATTGCGGTCCACGACCCGGCCGAGATACGCCTGCACACACTGTCTTGCCGTGGGTGAGCCTGCGTCGAGCAGCGCGCGGAGCGACGCGGCCGCCGCGGGGTCGCTCTCCTTCGCGGGATCGGGGATGAACGCGCGGTCGAAGCTACGGCCATCGCCATTCACGTCTCCCTGCACGATCGGAGTGAACGGCAGCCCCGATTGCGCGCGCGCGAACAGCGTCACGACGCCGACCTTGTCGTGGCGCATGCCGCCGGTGAGCACCAGCACATGGCGCGCGTCGCTCTGGCTCGGCGCCCACTCCACCTGCCGCGGATCGCCGAACCCCGCCCCGTCGAAGCCGCGATACTGCCGCCGGCTCGACTGGAGCGTGTAGTTGAGCGACGTGAACAGTCCATAGCGATTGCGGAACCTGAACACATCGGGGGAGATACCGAGCGTGAGCTGTCCGCCGTAGCCGCGCAGGTCGCTCACGCGTCGCGCCACGCGCCCGAACTCCGGCGAGCGCCGCGACTCGGCGGCCGATACCGCGCCCGTCGCGGGGTCGATCGACGCCGGCGACACGAACATCGGGCGATTGCCGTCTCCCGAGAGCGAGAGCTTCTGCTCACCCGAAAAGTTCGCGTCCACCACGCCGGGCTGGCTCAGGTCGTACGACGCGAGCCCGCCCACCTTGATCACCATCTTGCGAAACTCGGTCGTCCACTCGAGCGACGATCGCCAGCTGCGCGGCACGTCGTAGCCCGGATCGATCAGCGTCACGGACGGCGCGCGCTCGGCGAGCAGGCCGCCACCGTCGAGACATTCCGATGGCGAGTCGCCCGCATCGAAGCGCGACCAGTCCGGCTGGGGCACCGCCGTGCCGACGCACGACAGGCTCAACGTGCCGCCCGGGAGGCCGGTGGCGGCCGATGCATCCGCCAGGATGCCGGGGCGCAGCAGATCGCGAAACTCGCCGATCCCGCCGCGCAGCGTCCCGACCGGAAGCCGGTAGAAGCGTCCGACCGGGCTCTGGTTCGTTCCGCTGCCGTTCTCGCGGTCGCGGTTGTACGTGTACGTGACGCCGATGCGCGGGCTCACGTGCACTCGCGTCGGCGCCGCGCCCGTGCGCACGCCGAGCGCCCCCTCGAGCGCGGGGTTGCTGGCAGGCGCGCTCGCGAAGCCGTCGGCCTCGAGCCGCGCGCCGTACATCACGCCGAGGAAGCGCGACGGAGCGTACGTGTGCACGAACGCCGTCGCGGCGTTCCACACCGCGCCCGACCGCTCCGGCTGAACGAGCGTGCGCGAGTAGCTCGACGCACGCCCGGCGGCGAAGTCGGCCAGTGAGTTGAAGGAATAGCCACCCAGTGCGTTGCTCGCTCCTTCCTGCCGCAACCCGTCGGCGCGGCCCCACACCATCGCCTTGAACCGGTGGCGCCGACCGTTCGCGTTCCAGGCGGTCTCGTTCGATCCCTCGAGAGTCCATCGGTCGTCCGTCGTCGCGCTGTTCGACCCGCCGAGCGTGACGCTCGTGATCGCGTCGGATGCTCCGCCGAGCGTCGAGCGCACGTACACGTTCGCCGACGGCAGGGCGCGATACGGCGCCAATTCGGTGCGCACGCCACTCGCCGCCAGGCGCGTCTCGGTGAGCACGCGATGGCCCGGTCCGACGAACGCACCCAGCGTGAGCTGCGCCCCGAGCGTCCGCTCGCGCCGCTCGCCGGCGGCCGCCGGCGCGGTGAGCGGCCCGAACCCGATCGCGCCGTCCTTCGTGACGCCGACGAAGCTCGTGAGCGCGCGCGTCTGCAGCGTGTCGCGCGTGTCGTCCAGGCGGCCGAGCCAGCTCACCGACGTGCGCTCGCGATTCGACGGAACGCCCTGACCGGTGAGCGGGATGCCGAGCGGCGTCGCGATGGCGAGCAGTCGCGCCACCGAGTCGGGCGAGACGCCGGCACGGAGCAGCGCGTCCGCGTCGGCGTTCACCAGCGTCGATGGATCGCTGGACGACCGCGCCACGTCGAGCGCGACGTTGTACGTCAGCGCGCGGCGGATCATCTCTCCGTCCGCACCGACGCTGCCACGGAATCCGCCCGACGTCGTGCCGAGCGACCGGCTCACCGCATCGGTGAACTGCAGCTGCGGCGGGTCGAAGGTGATGAAGGCGTTGCGGCGCTGATACTGCCGGCTGCCGGGCCCCAGACGGACGTCGATGTTCGCCCCCGCGAATCCACCGCGGGTGGCATCGAACGTCGCGCCCGTGACACGCGTCTCGGTGTTCGCCGCGCGCGGGATGCTTCCCGCGGCGAGCCCCATCCCGTTCAGCGTCGTGAGGTTGGATTCGTTCCCCGAACCGAGGATCGAGGCGCCTCCTGGTCCCATCGTGACGTTCGACATCGTGCTCGCCGTGGCCGTGAGATCTCCCGCGATCGAAGGCGAGACCTGGCCGCCCACACCGTCGTTCCACCGCTCGCTCGAACCGGGCTCCGGGTCGTTCGGCCGCACGTTGTTCGACGCACGCTCGGGACGCGCTGCCGTCACCTTCACCGCGGCGAGCACGGTGAGGTCGCGCGCGAGCTTGAAGTCGGCGACGAGCTCGCGCTCGGTCCCCTGCCGCTGCACGCGCCGCCGCTCCGCCTTGAAGCCCGTCGCGTTGACGTAGACGAGGTAGTCGCCCGTCCCCTGTTCGAAACGCGAGCTGAAGGACCCGCTGCTGTCGGTCGTCGCCTGCTGTGTGAGGCGGTCCGGACCGCGCGTGATCATGATCGTCGCGCCCACGATGGCGCGCGCCGAGTCGTCGGTCACCCGACCGCGGACGACGTCGGCCTCGGACTGGGCGGCGGCGGCACTCGCGGTCAGGATCGTGGCCAGCAGAGCCGCGAGGAGCGGGAGCGCG
>Ga0207662_10001566_pt1 | contig 11188 bp, 9 predicted proteins | sample KBSS33LmetaG_FD_184338 | JGI IMG/M metagenome (GOLD analysis project Ga0207662, IMG submission 184338) | Switchgrass rhizosphere microbial communities from Kellogg Biological Station, Michigan, USA - KBS S3-3L metaG (SPAdes) (version 2) | ecosystem: Host-associated > Plants > Roots > Rhizosphere... | reverse complement strand
CATCGCCGTCGAGACGTTGAAGACTGAGACTGCTTTGAAACTGACTCGCCACGCGTACGAGGTTTGCGGCGGCGCGTGCGTGAAGACCAAGACGACTCGTGACCTGGACTCTTCGTTCAGCCACTTTCAGTCAGCTCCGGATTTTGATGGCGGTTCGAGCAAAGCACCGGCGAGATAAATGCCCTGCCGTCCCACTTCGCACAGTTGTCGGGCCACGTCGACAAGCGAGCCCTTTTCAGTTTGTGATGAAAGCTTAATCACCATCGGCAAGTTCACCCCGGTTATCACTTCGACAGTTCCTTCGTCTAGAAACATGGATGCGATATTGGTAGGCGTTCCCCCAAACATGTCCGTGAGGAGCAAAACGCCTCGTCCTTGAGAAACTCGTGTAATCGCCCTCTGTACTTCGTCGCGAGCTGCGTCGACGTCGTCATGCCAACCTATGGAAACGGCGGCAATGTGGGAAACAGGCCCGATGATCATTTCAGCGGCAGCAAGAAGCTCGCCTGCCAGATGTCCGTGCGTAACAATAACGCCTGAAACTTTCTTTACATCTCCCGCTTGTGGCGATGGCTGCTGAGGATTGTTACTCATCTTCGCCTCCAGTCTTGAATGACCATCATCACACTTTCAGTAGCTTCGAACGAAACTGTGATCGGTTTACTTTGCGCACGTCCCGATGTGCTGCATGAGCATCAAAACCAGCACGCCGCAAAGTTCGCGCTAGGGCATTAGCGATCATCACGGATCGATGACGTCCACCTGTGCATCCTATACCAACTGTAACGTACGACTTCCCTTCGCGCTTGTAGAGAGGCAGCAGGTAAGTCAGTAGTTCAGTAAACCGCTTGAGCGTTTCACTTACTTCTTCGTGAGAACGTAGATATTTCACTACGCGGGGGTGGTGCCCGGATAACTTTTTCAGGTCAGGGACAAAGTGTGGGTTTGGCAAGTGTCGGACATCAAACAACAATTCCAGGTCGCCAGGATTACCGTACTTGTGGCCGAAGCTGAGCACCTGGACGCGCATCGGCGCGCCTTTTCGATCCGGACTAAACCGTTCGAGCAGAAAACTGCGGAGCGTATGCACAGTATGCTCTGACGTGTCGATGATCTGATCAGCCAGTGACCGAATCTTCGCCATTGCCGCGCGTTCTTTTCCAATCGAAGAGGGCAATCCCTTTCCGCGTTCAGCGGGGTGTGGCCTTCGTGTTTCACTAAACCGGTGTTGCAGAACATCGTCTGAAGCTTCAAAGAAGAGCACGCTAACTTTCAACCCCGTCGTGCGCAGTGCTTTCAACTGTTGTTCAAAGTGGGCGAGGAATCCGCCTTCACGAATGTCGATCACTAACGCAGCGCGTCTGATTCCTTTTTCATCTTCGTCAGTCGTAACCAACCGAGCGAAAGGCTGAAGCATGGTGATGGGAAGATTGTCGACACAGAAATATCCCAGGTCCTGAAAAGCATTGGTGGCCGAAGACATTCCCGAGCCACTCAATCCAGTTATGATAACGATGTCAGGTGCGGCGTCTTTATCAGCGGGGGGAACAATGGTTTTCTTGCGAGGCATTTTGGCGATAGGGGCAGGAGCACCAAGCAGGGGCAGGGCGGTGACGGATCTTCGTGCTCCTGCCGACTGCCCCTGCTTACTGGTTCTTCACGGTTCGATTAGGCCGTAATTACCGTCTTTGCGTTTGTAGAGAACTCCAAGTCGGCTAGTGTCAGCATCTCGAAACACTAAAAACTGATCCGTTTCATCAGATAGTCTCAGCGCAGCTTCCTCAGCCGTCATCGGTTTGACCGGGTAACGTCGAGCCGCGACGATTCGCGGCGGGCGAGGCGTGGCCTCCAGATGACCATCCGGTTCGGGAGCGACTCGTGCTGTTGAGCGTGCGCTTTGCTTTCGATCAATGATCTTCTTCTTAAGCTTGACCGCTTGCTTTTCAATCTTTGACATTGCCCGAGTCAGGGCCATGTACATATCAGCGTTAGTGTCTTTAGCGGTGATCGTGTGCTCACGCCAGTAAACTATGATTTCACCTATCTGACGGTTCTTTTCAACTTCAATAATTACGTGTGTGCGGAGTGGAGTTCCATTGAAGATGTGATCGAGTTTCTTGAAGTGGCCCTCGACGTGACTACGTATTGCCGGCGAAACCTCAACATGTCTACCTGTGTATTCAAATTTCATTAGCCAAATCCCTCCTGTTGGAAAAGATACCAATGCGTAACCGTATCGGGGCCGGCTCTACAGCACAACAATGGTATTGGTAAAACCCTTCACGCGTTATTGAAACACTCAAACAACAGCGCGACGTTCGCGCGAACCGGGGATTTGCATTTGGTCACGATACTTCGCGACGGTTCTACGCGACAATTTAATTCCATCCTTAGCCAGTATCTTTACAACTTGATCGTCGGTTATTGGATTATGCGAATCTTCTTCTTCGATAAGTTTCTTGATCTTTAACTTAATGATGCGCGTTGAGATCTCTTCGCCGTCTTCGTTAAGCATTCCTTCGGTGAAGAACCTTCTCAGTTCAATCACGCCTTGCGGAGTGTGCGCATACTTTCGATTCACGACTCGCGAAACAGTTGATAAGTGCATACCAATGTCTTCGGCAATGTCCTTCAACATCATCGGCTTAATGTGTTGGACTCCGTGATCAAGAAAATCACGCTGCCGGGCCACAATCGACTCAACCACTTTATAAATCGTCTGGCGTCGGTGTTCGATATTTCTCAACAAGTCGACGGCCGATCTCATCTTCTCTCTAATGAAACTCTTGGTTTCGTTGCTTACTCCCTGGCTCAACATCTGTTGATACTGCTGACTGACGCGGAGGCGCGGACTTCCATCGTCGGCAAAGTAAATAATGTAGTCGTCGTCGTTCTCATCCAGCTTCTCGATATAGATTTCCGGGCTGATAAGGATAGGCTCTTCTGACGAGTAGCGACGGCCAGGATATGGATCGAGGGTGCGAATAAACTGCAACTCGCTTAGCAGCAATTCAACTTCTGCCCCAATCTGTTTCGACAAGTTTGGCAACTTGTGTTGCTGTAACTCGGAAAGATGTTCCCTGATGAGTTTTGATGCGAGGCGATCAGTTTCACCCAGCACTTCCAATTGCACGAGCAGGCATTCTCTTACATCACGCGCACCGCAACCAACCGGATCCAATCGCATAATAGCCTGACGAGCCTGTTCGACGATTTCTTCCGACCACTCTCCCATCGCGGCAATTTCTTCATTTGTCGCATTGAGGCGCCCATCCGCATTGAGATTCCCAATCACAGCAGTGGCTGCCTCGCACAGCACAGGATCCAGAGAACTCATGTGCAACTGCCACTCGAGATGATCGGCTAACGATGGCGGCCTTGTAAGAAATTGTTCGAAGGTTGGAGCATCTTCTTTGTATTCGATTTCCTGCGTCTTGTATCCAGGGTCTAGATAGTCTTGAAACTCGCGGCCGAAATCGATTTCTTCAAATGCGTCGCGCGAACCTTCTTCCCCAACACTCTCTTCTGTACTGCCATCTTCACCATGTTCACCGGCTGCAAAACTGTCAGCCATGTCCTCAGTCGGGCCTGTCAACGACGACACTACATCCGGGTCGCCAGATCCATTTGTTCCAGGAGTGCCCGCTTCGGGTGCCGAGGCTTCAAAAGCAGAATCCGCATCCGAGCTTGCCAGGTGATCGAGAACCTTCTCGGCTAATTCCTGGACTTCTTCCTGACTGGGGACTTCTTCAAGAACTGGGTTCTCCAACAATTGCTGCTGAATGAGATCCGTCAACTCCAACGAAGTCATTTGCAGCATCTCGATCCGCTGTCGCAACTGCGGTGTCAGAACGAGTCGTTGAGAGAGGCTGGTAGTAAGTTTAAGAGACATCCTTAAATCAATTTAGTCATGATTGGTGTTTAATTTGTGCGCCAAAGCACAAGGGGATTATAACCGATCAGGCAAGGTTTGCGGGTAGGCATTACATCCGGAATTTTTCACCCAAATAAAGTCGACGAACTTCTGCGTCGTCTGTCAAGTCCTTTGGTTTACCCGATCTAAAAATGCGACCCTCTGCCATGATATAGGCTCGGTCGGTAACGCCAAGTGTCTCACGAACATTGTGGTCCGTGATTAGAATTCCAATACCACGACTTCGCAAATAGAGAATTACATTTTGAATGTCGTCGACAGCCTTGGGATCGATTCCGGCGAACGGTTCATCAAGAAGAATGTATTGCGGTTCAGTTGCAAGTGAGCGAGCGATCTCGGTGCGACGACGCTCTCCGCCGGAGAGGGCGTCTCCTCGAGTGTTGCGAACATGACTAATGCCAAATTCTTCAAGAAGCTCTTCCAGTCTTTTGAGCTGTTCTCGCCGACGGAGGCCCACGGTCTCAAGCACTGCAAGAATATTTTGGGCCGTGGTCATTTTTCGAAATACTGAAGGCTCTTGCGGAAGGTAGCCAATCCCCAACCGTGCTCGCAGGTACATGGGCAACTTGGTCAAATCTCTTTCACCAAGCACAACACTTCCTGAGTCTGGTCGCTCAAGACCAACAATCATGTAGAACGTGGTGGTCTTCCCTGCACCGTTCGCACCGAGCAAGCCGACTACTTCACCTTTGTTCACCTGAATGCTTACATCGTCGACCACCCGGCGGCGCCCATAATTCTTAACCAGTTTGACGCTCCGCAGCGCATCAGTCGGTTGCGCGACCGGTGCGTTGCCGATCGCCACCTCGCGTCCATCTTCTACCAAGTGTAAATCTTCAACTCGCATACTGGGCTAAGTATCTACGATAAACTTTAGTTTGTCGTCCACTAATAAATAAAAGAACACTCTGTTTCAAGTGTACCGTTCACAAAAACCAAACTAGTGTTTTTAGGGAATCGACAAACTGAAGTTCATCGTACATGCGGAGCGACTATGGCTTTTTGATCTTGTGGGTGGTGCGAATTCGTCCAGGTGATAACGGTCCACGCGGATCGTCCGCCGTGACTTTATTGTCCCGAATTGACAGCGTCAAACGATTGCCTTCTGTGTTTCCCTTTTCCGCATCTTCAACCCGCGCGGGATTGCCTTTCAATACAGCGACTTCATCTGCGGCAGTATACTGGACCCAGTCCCCGATACCTTTCCGGTTTGGTTGAGTCAGAACAACATCGCGTTCAGCAATTGTCTTGTCCATCTCGTTGGATTCCTTCATGAGATAGACATCAGCAATGCCGCTGGTGAGGCGGTCCGTTCCCTGCTTGATATCGACGTTCCCTTCGTAGTGAATGGTTCGGTTTGGATCCGAGTACTTCAACGAATCGGCTGAAGCAAACACGGGAACAACCACTGAGTTGCCGTCAATTTTACGCTTCGAATTGTAGATGCCGGTCTGAACGTGCCCACTTGCATCCATCGTTTTGTCGTTCATGTAAAGATTCAATTTGTCGCTGCGCACAAAATTATCATCCTGCCAGGCGCGAGCATTACCCGTATAGGTGGCAAGACCAGTTTCATGATGAAACTCTGCACGATCGCTAACGATGTAAACAGGACTTTTTACTTTCGAGAACGGCGTAGCGCCATTTGTTTGTTCCTGGCTGTAATAGGTCGACGCAGTTCGTCCACGACTGTACGACACCTTATTCGCGAGATCAGAATCCAACTCAACGGCTTTGGTCCGCCCACGTGAGTCCCACACGGTTGGCTCACCACCACGAAGCCTGACGGTTTGATCCTTGGCAGTATATGAAACTGTCGCAGCGATTCCGTTTCGATCGTTCTCGTTAAACTTCGCGTCGCCTTGTGCATCGAAGCGTTCGATGTCCTGGGTATCAGGAATGAACACCGCAGTCATCGTTTGGGAAGTCAACGTACGCGTTCCTCGTTTTGGGTTCGGCTGGACCGGATCAATCACTGCTTTAGCGCCGGAAGTAGCATTACATACTTTTGTCAGATTCCCGGACGGAAAGAACTCGCAGTTGAAGTATGGAGCGGTAACTGTCTTTCTATCACTCGCACTACTGCGGTCCAACGGGTCCACAAATAGTTCTGCGTTGCCGTTAGCTTCCGCCTTTTCCAGATCCTGGCCCGAGCTTCGCCAAAAGAGTTTCACTTGATCGGCAGTCAAACGCTTATTGGCCGCACGTGGATCGTTGGCCTTAGACTTGGGCGCAGACATCGTAATCACTGAGCGACCCGTAGCATCCAACTGCTTCAGCACGCTCTGATTGTTCTGTGCTTGAAACTTAACTTCAATGGAGTTGGCGCCTGACCACTCGACGTCCGAGTCGGCATTCAGAGTTCTTCCCTTCACATCCTGCCAGGCAACGGCGGATTCGAGCTTCTGATCCTTGTCGAGGTAAAAGTCCATATTGAACGAGTGAACCTCAGCAGAGTGACCAGGTTCCATTGTACGGAGATAGGCATTGCCACGAAGCTCACACTTTTGCAGTTGCTTCTCTTTGCTGAGCAGGGCGTTAAGCGTATCGCCACTCATCACACTCGTTTCCTGCTCCGCCGTTACGCCACCGGAAAAAGTTAGCTTCATCGAATCCTGTTCGAACAGCGCTTGCGCCGACTTAATCGTAACCGGCTTCGACCTGGGAGAAGCCTTTGCGTTTGCGTCAGTACCAGTGTGTGGAACAACTGTTATCTCAACGTCCTTTTTCAACTGCAGTCGATGCGTCTTCTGTTCTAGGACTGCACCGACTGATCGCCCGGAGATGTTCTCTCTTTCAAACGTTATCGGACTGTCGGTTTGCGCCACCTCGCTATTCCGATCGAGTGCAAGCTCCTCCGTCGCAACTTTCAACTTGTCCTTGGTTTCGATTCTGACGTTGCCTACAAAGGAAATGACGTCTGTGCTCGGTTGATAAATCGCACGTGTCGCTGAGATTTGATCCGGCACGTTTCCGGAAGCCGGATAGACCCCAACGCTTACATTCTCAAGCTCGTGATGACTATCTGAAAACGTGATGTCCTTCGAAGCTTTCACGAGTAGATACGAACCATCCTGCTTGGTCATTCGCTGCTCATAACCCTCGACGATACCAGTCACATCTTTTGAGAGTTCAGCAGGCTTTTTCGACAGCACAAACTTGTCTCTATTGCGCAGTTTGTAATACGAGACGCCCACGAATCCGACACCGGCGGCAAGCAGCACAAACGCAGTGATACGGGCCACGAGTGGAACTCGCGCTCGGAGTCCAATTCCGAAGGCTCGTCTTCTGGTTACTTCTTGCATATATCTTGTGCTTGGTGCTTTTTCCCTCTAATCACCTGGTAGACCTTCAGCAAACCAACAAAGTACAAAGCTCAAAGCACTAAGCTCACTGTTGTCTCAAGTCCGCCACATTCAACTGCACTTTAATCTCATCGTTCCAAACGCTCGTCTCTATTGTATAGGCCAGTTCGATGCTTCCTTTTAACTCGGGCGTTTGCTGTCCCGGCTCAATGCAGTTCCACCAGAGTGCTTCGAGTGGTCTATTATTAACTCCGGCAAGTCGCATCTTTACGTGTCGATCTTTCATCACAACAGGCTCTGATACCAGCCGAAGTCCCCTCGAGCAAAACACTGGTCGCGCATTCCCTGCTCCGTAAGGTTCCAGCGACTGGAGTTCTTTTGTCAGACCAAACGTGACGTCTTCTGCTCGCAGCTCCAGGTCGATTGTCACCGACGGTTCAAGATCATCGGCAGTTAAGCAGGAAGCTGCATGCTGATTCAGCCGTTCTCTCAACTGGTCGATGCGCTCCGGTCTGATTGTGACCCCAGCCGCGTGCGAATGACCACCAAACTTCTCAAACAAATCAGCGCAACTGGTCAAGCCATCCAGCAAATGGTACGCGGCAATACTCCGCCCGGAACCATGAGCGACGTTACCCTCAATCGAAAACACGACGCACGGCCGGTTGATGCGTTCGGCGATCTTCGACGCTGCGATACCAATCACACCTCGATGCCACCCCTCACCTGCGATAACAGCAACATGGGAACCCGGCTTTCCGTTGTCCGCTAACTCCGCAACAGCCAGATCGATGATTTGCTGCTGAACGACCTTACGCTCCTCATTGCGAGTATCCAGATGTATTGCCAATCGGCGCGCTTCTTCCGTGTCACGAGTGTCAAACAACTCAACGACTGCCTTCGCCGCATCCATTCGTCCAGCGGCATTGATTCGGGGTCCCAAGCGAAAACCCAAATCGTATGCTGTCATGCCCTTGCCATCTCCGCAACCAGCCACCTCCATCAGTGCGCGCAGACCCGGATTTCGCGCTTTTGCGAGGTCCTTTAGTCCTAACGCCACAATTGCCCGGTTCTCACCGACCAGTTTCGCGACATCAGCTACAGTCCCAATTGCCACAATCTTCATGAACGCAGCAACCTGCGATTCACGGCCGCGTTCGCGGAATAATGCATGAACTAATTTGAAGGCGACGCCAACGCCAGCCAGATGCTTGTCCGGGTAATTACAACCAACCTGATTTGGATTCAAGACGGCAAGAGCGGGTGGTGATCCCTGGTCTCCGTCTGGCAAGTGATGGTCGGTGATAATTACATCAAGACCATTGTCGCGCGCCCAATAAAGAGGTTCGTGAGCGCGTATGCCGCAGTCAACGCTCACAACTAACTTGTAGCCTTCGTTTCGCGCACGCTCCAAAGCAGCTTGCTGGATGCCGTAACCTTCCGTAAATCGATGCGGAACATGGAAGCCGGTTAGAGCACCCAGGAGTTTCAGGGCCCGTAACAAGACTGCTGTACCGGTCGTTCCATCGACGTCATAGTCGCCATAGATCAGTATCGGCTCTTGGTTGTCGATCGCTTGTTCCAAACGGGCGACAGCTTCCCGCATTCCGAGCATGAGAAAAGGTTCGTGGATCTGTTTGTTGTTTGGAGTAAGAAACGACCGCGCGGACGACGCATCGTCGTATCCGCGGGAAATTAGCAAAGCAGCCAGGATTGGTGAGACACCCAGAACGCGTGCGAGCGAGGCAGCTTGAGCAGCGTCCTGCCTACGCACGATCCAGCGTTTGGCTTTAATCAATTTGTCATGAGTCTTTCAGTTATTCGGCAAACCAGCCGTCGGCGTCCAGCAGCTTAACACCAATTCGCTTTTTGCCGTCGAGCTCGTCGATCCATGCCCCGTTAACCTCAGCCTCAAGAGATCCGCCAAATGGCGGGACTAACTTGAGAACAGTTCCAACTGAGATATCGACATCGATCAGCAATGTCGCTCCCCCACGACTAATCTTGGTCGCCGTTGCTTTACTTTGGAACTGTTGGCCGTTGCTATCTGTTCCTTCGACGTCTAACGGGAATTCTACAGGAACGCGCGGGCTTCTAGGTCGTTGTGAGGAAGTAACGTTTCGAGATTCATTCTCGTTCATTCAAATCACCGCCCTTAAGTATTTGGCTATCGAGTCGGGCAGCCTGTAGGCGCCGGAGAGGATCGAGGCGAAAGTAGTTTACCGAGTTGATTGCGGATTGCCAACAGTTGTGATTGCAGATTTGGTATCCGATCAGCTTTAGAGCCTCTTGCACAAGAACAACGCGCGGTCAAAGTGATGCCAGCGCATTTTGGTGTCAACGACAAGCTAAAGCATATCGGACATTTTCAGATGTTCGCCGAAAAATACCCTGCCGATAGTGCCGCCAGAATCAGTCCACCAACAATCACTCGATAAATGATGAACACGCCTGTTGAGTGAGTTCGCAGGAACCGTAATAGAAACCAGATTGACGCATACCCAACAATGCCCGACACGATCGTCGCAACTGCTAACGACCCATAGCTTCCCGCAGGGATTTTAGTCACCGCTTCCTTCAACTCCAGCAGTCCGCTTGCCGCGATAGCAGGAATTGAAAGGAGAAACGAAAACCTCGCCGCCGTCTCACGGGTCTCACCAGCAAAAAGGCCGGCCATAATGGTCGAGCCTGAGCGACTAGAACCAGGTATTAGGGCCAGGACTTGTGCGGAGCCAACTGCCAGCGCATCGCCGATGCCAAGTTGCTTCATGTCACGAGCTCGTTTACCAACCAACTCAGCAATCGCCAGCAGCGCCGCCACGACAATCATCATCGTAGCGATAACCCAGAGGTTCTTCGTGAACGTTCCTTCGATCACTTTCTTGAGCAGTAGACCAAAGATGCCAACCGGAAGCGATCCAATGATCACCAACCAACCCAACCACGCATCGTGCGAAAGTTTCGGTTCGCCAGGTTTAGTCGATCCACTCACTAATGCGAGATGATCTCCAACAAAGGCACGAAGGATCTTAATGATGTCGGGGGCGAAATAGACCAACACCGCCAGCAAAGTGCCTAACTGAATTACGGCAATGGTTGCTGTTGTTTGTTGAGCCTGAAGAGTTTTGTTCATTCCGCCGTAGAGATTTACCAGGCGCGCTGCAAATACAAGGTGCGCCGTCGAACTAACGGGAATGAATTCAGTAAGCCCCTGCACGAGGCCAAGGATAATGGCTTGAAGGATAGTCATGTTTTAGAAGGTCTTTGGTCTTGGGTCTTTAGGTCTTTGGTCTTCGGTTTCGGACTTAGGTCTTTCAAGGACCAAAGACCAAAGACCGTCTTATTCTCGATATGAACTCCTTGCCGCAATCCGATCGTACATGAAAGTCGGCATGATTAAGCCCAGGCGAACAATGCTGGCGAGTTGCCAAGGAAAGGCGTAACTCTTTTTTCGTTTCTCAATCGCCTTGATGATTTTTGCCACCGCGTGATCAAGTTCCATTAGAAACGGCATGGTCGCTTCGCGTCCTGCCGTCAGCGGCGTCTTGATGAAACCCGGGTGAATGATAGTTACAGAGACTCCTGAGTTTCTGAGATCAATTCTCAACGCTTCAAAGAAACTACTTAGAGCCGCCTTGCTCGAACAATAAGCTGCTGATTTTGGTATTCCGCGATAAGCAGCCAAACTCGAAATGGCCACCAGCTGTCCCTCACCTCGCTTCGCCATTTCAGGTAACACCGCGGTGACGCTATTTACTGCACCGAGCACGTTGACATTGAACAGATTGGCAACTGCGGCCGGCTGTAAATCTACGGCGTGACTAGCGCCACCGATTCCTGCGTTTGCAATCATTAGATCGATGTGGCCAAACTCGCTTCTCAACTTATCAGCAGCACTTCTAATCGACTGAGCATCGTTAACATCTGCTACCACAGCCAACGCACGACC
>Ga0207662_10001565_pt1 | contig 11190 bp, 17 predicted proteins | sample KBSS33LmetaG_FD_184338 | JGI IMG/M metagenome (GOLD analysis project Ga0207662, IMG submission 184338) | Switchgrass rhizosphere microbial communities from Kellogg Biological Station, Michigan, USA - KBS S3-3L metaG (SPAdes) (version 2) | ecosystem: Host-associated > Plants > Roots >... | reverse complement strand
ATGGGACCGATAGGCAACCGGATTGCAGGTGGGTGAATACACCCAACTGGACCGCAGATTGGGTAATTTTACCCAATTGGGTGAATATACCCAACCAGGCGCCGAGCAAACGCAACGTGACCCCGTTCGCCTCTTCGGAGGTTCGGTCGTTCCCGTCCGTCGCCGCGATTGGTTCGGGCCGGGGATCGAGGTGACTTCCGACGCTGGAACTTGGATTCAGGATGCGTGCCAAGATGGCGGCGAGATGGATCCGCGATGGCGACTTTCTGCGCGGATCTGGTTGACCGATCTTCTTTCTATATCAGGCAACTGGACCGCTTGACAAATACCGCTTGACAATCTTTGGGTGGTTGTGCGAGAGTGGCGGCGATGAATCGACGAAACACACTTTCCGACTGCGCGGGCATTGGCTCGAACGTCGATTCATCTCCCTCGTTTCGGCCGAGCCGCGCAGTTGGATTAGGAACCACGAAAATGAATAGGGAACCATTAGTCAACGGACGATTCGAGATGACAACAAGAGCGCGCGATCTGAGTGGATCACGTAAAAAGCAGTTCCGCTTTTCGGAAGGTCACAGCGTTGTGAATGTCGATTCGTATTGGGACGGTGGAAGTAAGTCAGAGTATTCCGTTTTCAATATCGACACGGGATTAAACATCCATCCGCAAGGCAATCATCCCTTTGGCGCACACGGGCGATTGGGTTACCAATTGATTGCAGGTGACGTTGTGATTGAAACCGGAACCTTCGCAGGCAAACCAGCAACGCCTTGCTTTATGTGCCGGTTCGATGATGCGTCGCGTGTGTTGGACTTCCTTGGCGTTGCTCCCGTGAAAGCGGAGGGCGGACGATGAACGCACAACAAGCCCTCGAAGCGTTTCGTTTCGCCGATGGTTTGGCGTTTGGGGAATCAGGGGAGGCGAGGAGCACAGCAACACGACGACCGAGATCTTCGGCGTCAACGTCCGCGAGGACGTGACGAAAGCGCTTGAGGAAGTCGGCGCGCAATTCAACTGGACGATCAGCCGGAACAACGCGACCGAAGTCACGGCGGCATTGCTCGCCAGGCTGCCGGAATTGCAGAAGAACCGACCGGTGACGGACAACCGCCGGACGTCGGAAGAAGACGCTGCCCAAGTGGCGGAGTCGGCGCGGCTGGCCGAAGAACGGCGCATCCAGGACGAGGCCAAGCGTGGCGAACAAAACAAGATTGCCGCCACATTGCGGGAAAAATTCCCGTGGGCGCTGTCGGCGGATTCCAAAATGAGCAGTGCGGCGCGAGCCGCGGCAAACTGCAAGGTTGAACTGGTTCGAGCGTTCCCGGGCCATACGTTTAGCGTGCGGTCGGATGGAAACTCGATTGATATTCGCTGGGTGGCTGGACCGACGGTCAAGGAAGTCGAAGCGATCACGGGCAAGTATCAGAATGCCTCGTTCGACGGGATGACAGATTCGACCGAATACGATCACAGCGCGTACGGGGAAGCCGTTTCCGAGGTTCTCGGACGCGTGCGGTTCGTGAGCGAGCGGCGCGACTTCGACGAGGACAAGCTGATGCCGTTGCTCCTGCCGGCGTTGTGCCAGTTCGAGAACGTGACCTATGACCCGAACGTGAAGCCTTACGATCTGCGGTTGCCAGATGAGAACGGCGCCCGAGTCGAGTACGGTGGAAACGCGGTTCTGGCCATCCTGCAGGCGCAATCCTTCCCGCCAGGCGCCCTGATCACGGGGCTCGAAGAGCGCGAGTGGAAGGAAGGAGATTCGTTTCAGAACGAGTGGGGCAACTGGTACAAAGCCACGTTCGAGGTTAAATTCGAGGCGCCGAACTTTTCGGCTCCTGCGACTGCCGAAGGCGCAACTGTGGCCTACAACGAGGAGCACAACGGGATTGAGGTTCGGTTTCCGGGCAAGCCCGAGGCGACGATTATCAGTGCCTTGAAGGCTGCGCGCTTCCGTTGGTCGCCGCGGTCGCGAGTCTGGTACGCGAAAGCCAGCGATCACGCTTTGGACTCCGCGGCACGGATTGCCGGGTTGTCGGACGAGGACCGCGCGAAGGTCAAGCGCAGCATGGACGGCGCGCGCGAAGATGCTGGGGTCCGCGGCATGGAAATGGCCTGCGGTATCGCCTGACGTTCAAACCAACGCCGGGCAGGTGTCCGGCGTTGTGTTGAATGCCAACGAAACCAACAGAAGCGGCGATCAAGGCGGCTGAGTGCCTTCTATCGAATTACGACTTTGCCCGAGTCAACGACACTGCCAGTTCAATGGCTCAGACGATTGACGAGCAATGCAATCTGCCTGCGTTAACAGCCGTCGCGCTGGCCGCCCAGGGCGTGATCGACGCCTACGATCGGGCGCATCCTATTTCCAGGACGGTCAGCGAACTGAAACACGCATTGTCCAAGCTATGAGCGACAAAACGAAAACAATCCTTTGGTGGGGCTGGATCATCGTGGCCGTTCTGGCGACGGCACTAATCCTTTTGTGCGCATGAAAAAATGTGATCAACCAGGCTGCCAGGGGAGCGAAGGCGAATTGAGGTTGCTACCCAAGGGCGCCGGACGGTGGGACACGCCGAAGACGGTTTGCTGGACGTGTCACGCCAGGATCATCGTGCCAACGGGCAACTTTCACCTGCGCTGGACAAATCTTGCGCCGGTCGCCGAAAAAGATTGTCAAGCGGCGTCAGACTGCGGCACAGTGGCGCGCGAAATACTCACTTCAACCATGCGTGCAATCGATCCGAACAGACAATGAGCAAAATAATCGCGCTATCCTCCGAAAACGTTAAACGCCTGTCCGTCGTCGAAATCAAACCCGATGGCAATGTCGTTGTCATTGGCGGACGCAACGGCCAGGGCAAGTCATCCGTGCTGGATTCGATTCAGTACGCGCTGGGTGGCGATACAACCGACAAAATGCCCGTGCGTCGAGGCGAGGATAAGGCAAAGGTGGTTCTGGATCTCGGCGACATCGTTGTGCGCCGGACATTCACGGCCGCCGGCGGGACAGCGTTGGTCGTCACCAATGCCGACGGAGTTCGCCAGGCATCGCCCCAGGCAATTCTCGATAAGCTGGTAGGCAAGCTGACGTTTGACCCGCTGGAGTTCGCGCGCCAGAAGCCAAAGCAACAGGCGGAGACTTTGCGCGCGTTGGTGGGGCTGGATACGAGCACGATGGACGCGGAGCGCGAAAAGGTGTTCGAGGAACGCACGGCGGTCAACCGGGAGGCAAAGGCGCTCGAGGCGCGAATGAACGGAATGCCCAGCCACCCAGGAGCCCCAACGACCGAAACATCGACTGCCGAGATTCTGGCGGAGCAGCAATTGGCGTCTGAGAAGAACTCGGCGAATGCGCTACTGCGCATCGAGGCGGAGACATCGAAGAACTTTTGGGACTCTCGAAAGGCGGACCTGAAGGAGACCGAGGATGAAATCGAGCGATTGCAGGGACTTCGAAAAACCCAGATGCAGTCCGTTTCCGATGCCCGAACGGCGTATGAGACAGCGGAAGCGAAGACGGAAAACCTGAAGGACGAGGATCTGGCACCATTCAAGGAGAAGGCGGCGACCGCCGAACAGACCAACCGCAAGGTGCGCGAGAACGCGGTCCGGGCTGCCGTCGTCAAACAGTTCAAGGCGAAGTCCGAGGAGGCTGAAAAGCTCACGGCCAAGATCGAGGACATCGACGCCAAGAAAAAGAAGGCGATCATGGCGGCAAAGTTCCCGATTGAAGGCATGGCATTCGACACGGCCGGCGGAGTGACGCTCAATTCGATCCCGTTCGAGCAATGCTCGAGCGCCGAACAGTTGCGCGTGAGCGTGGCCATCGGGATCGCGCTTAATCCAAAGTTGCGGGTGCTCCTGATTCGTGACGGCTCGCTGCTGGACGAGCAGAGTTTGAAGCTGCTGCTGGAAATGGCGAAGGCAGCCGACGCGCAAATTTGGCTGGAGGTCGTTTCGACCGGGGACCAAACGTCCGTCATTATCGAGGACGGGCGGGTGCTTGGAAAAGAGGAGGAGGTTCCGCGTGCGTAAAAAGGATTACACTGAATTAGTCGGTGTTCGATTCGGGCGCCTCGTGGTTCTTTCTGTCGGTCGGATTGAAGGTCGCGGACGGAACCCGTTCGCGATCTGCAAGTGCGACTGCGGGAAAGAAGTTACGGTCAGATTATCCTCGCTGATTAGCGGTTACACGGTTTCGTGCAGGTGCCTTGCGAAAGAGAACGTAGCGCGCAGGAATTTCAAACACGGAGACGCCGCAGGTGTTCGTCCAAGCACCGAATACACCACTTGGCATATGATGCACCAGCGTTGCGAAAATCCCAATCATAAGTCTTACGGCGATTACGGAGGGCGCGGTATCAGGGTTTGCGAACGTTGGAGTGTGTTCGAGAATTTTCTCGAAGACATGGGGCGCAAACCGTTTCCAGACGCTTCCATAGACCGCTTCCCGGATAACGACGGAAACTATGAGCCGGGAAATTGTCGCTGGGCATCTTGCGTTGAGCAGGCGTTGAACAGGAGGCCAGTTCCGCGAACTGAGCTTGGTCAATTTATGCGAGGCGGACGCGCTGAAGATTTAGTCAACAATCCATTTTAACCCGCGCTCGTCTGAGCGCACAATCAACGAAAGAATATGATCACCAAAAAGAAAACCGAGGTATTCACGACGGAGGACGGGACCGAGCACAAGTCGATCGAACTCGCGCAGAAGCACGAACTGATTGCTTTAATCGGAAATCAAACAGCTGATTGTGAGACGTTGGCCGAAAACATCATGACGCACAGGGATGGGATCGTTAAAATCCTGACGAACAAGGCAAAGAAGTCGCGCAAGCCCAACGGTTCACCGAAACCGCGACGCGCGCGCCTTCCTCTCAACATCAAGCCGGCCGATACTGCGGAGGGTGCGGCGTGAGTTTTGCAGTTCACAGAGCCACACGGGTCGGCGTCAATCCCTTGATCGTTCTCTACTCGGAGAGCGGTTGTGGCAAAACGTATTCGAGTATGCTGCTGGCGCGCGGGTTGGCCGGCCCGGATGGAAAGATTGTCGTTGCGGATTCAGAATCCGGGCGCGCGAGCCTCTACGCTGACGTCCTGCCTGGTGGATTCGAGACGTTCGATCTGTGTTCACCTTTTTCCCCAGCGCGTTACGTCGAGGCGATCGATACCATCGAGGCCAGCGGCGCGACGGTCGGCATTGTGGACTCCGGTTCCCATGAGTGGGAAGGCATGGGTGGCGTCCTGGACATGGCGGGCGAGATCGAACAGAAAAGCGGCAAGGCTGGATTGCACTGCTGGAAGACGCCGAAGTTTGAGCACGCGAAATTCGTTCAACGGTTGCTGCGCGCCAAGATTCCGTTGATCATATGTCTGAGGGCGAAATACAAGTCCCGGCAGACGAAGAACGAGGCCGGCAAAACGGTTATCGTGAAGGATGAAGCCACGTCCCCTATTCAGGCGGAAGACTTCATCTTCGAAGCGACCTGTCACGCCGAGATCCTTCAAAATCATTCCATCATCCTGACGAAGTGCAGTCATCCGTCGCTCCGGGACTGTTTTCCGAAAGACAAGACGGAACCAATCGACACGAGGCACGGAGCCGCGATTGCGGCATGGTGCCAGGCTGCCGCATTGCCTGTTGGAGCGACGGCGGCCGGCAAGGCGCCCCAAAGTCCCACCGACCCGCTCAAAGCTGCCAAGGCGGCGCTGTGGGAGCAGTGCAAGTCATTCCGCGGGACCGCGAAAACGTGGGATGCGGCCGTTGAAAAGCTGCGCGAGTGGAAGATTCTGCCGGCGGGCAAAGGTGTAAACGATTTGACCCTCGAGGAGTTCACCGAGATAGGCGACAAGCTGCACATCCATCTCAATCCATGATCATAGAGGCCAAAGTCATCGGGTCCGGCATCACCGCGGAGGATTATCTCAGGCAGGAGGTCGAGCGCGGACACCCGGATTACGTGTTGTCACGTTCGGATCTTGTCGAGATTCTGCGGTGTCCGCATCGCTGGCGCGCCGGTTACAAGCTGGATTCGAGCGAGGCCCGCGACCGCGGCAGCCTGTGGGATTGCCTGCTGCTGGACCGTCCGAACTTCGCGAACCGTTACGCCGTAACGCCCGAAACCTACCCGGCGCCGGCGCATCATCCGAAGGTGAAGAAGCACGAGATTGAACTGGGCGATCCGTTGCCGTGGAACGCGAACGCCGGCTGGTGCGAGGACTGGCTGTCCGCCCACAAGAATCAGGAGGTCGTAAAACACGACAAGCTGCTCGAGGCCGAGGCGGCCGTCGCGCGCGTTCTGTCGGATCCGGAGCTGGCCGGCATCATCGAGGCCAGCACGAAGCAGGTCATGGTTGTGGGCACCTGGGAGGACAAGGCGACCGGGCTCAAGGTTCCAATCCGTGCGCTGCTGGACATTGTTCCGCTGCTGGACTCGGCATTTGCTCAGTGGATCATCGACTACAAAACGACGAACCAGGGCGGGCTGCGTTTGTGGACGCGCAGCGTGGCGTCGTATGCCTATCATGTCCAGGCGTGGCTTCACACGGCGCTCTACGTGAAGGCAACCGGACAGGATCGGAGTGAGTTCGGTCACATTATCCAGGAGAACTACGAGCCGTTTCATGTCGAGAAGCGGCGCCTGTCCGTCGAGTTCGTGGAAATTGGGGGCGTCATCGCCAGGAACGCCCTCGGGCTCTATTGTCAATGCCTCAAAGCCGATGAGTGGCCGGGTTACCGGGCCAACGTAGTTCTCAACGGTTGGGCGCTGGTCGAGCCAGAGCTTTGGATGCAATCCGAGGCAATGGAGACGATGCCCGAGCTTGTCGTGCCGCCCGAATCGTTCGTGCCAAACCCCAACGACGTCCCAATCCCATGAACTACGAAGAGACCAAGCGCGCGCTGGGCATCCGCCAGACGGCGATCGATACCGGGTTTGAGGCTGAACTCTATGGCGGTGTTGTGACCGGGAACAAGGAACGCACGTACCTGCCTGGGCAGGAGCGGGCGTCGACGAAGCTCGTGCCGCCGCCGTTGAACCTGAATCTGAGCCACCTGAACGACAAGATGTGGAAGCACCGGCAGAAGCTGGGGCGCAAAGGAGGGAGGGCTAAACGATCATGATGCTACAGGACCGATGGAAGGAATACCGCGACGCCTGCTGGCCCAAAGGCATGAGCGCGGTGCAGAACCGCGAGTGTCACGGGGCGTTTATGGCTGGCGCACTTTGTTTCAGCATGGCGATGGACTTGATTGCGGAACTGCCAGAGAAAGAGGCAATGGTAGTGCTCGCCAAGCTGAAGAACGAAGTCTGGGAGATCAACGCGCATCGGGCGCACGTAGCGAAAGCGAGGAACTGATGGGCACGACCTACATCTACACCGACGGCCCGGACGAGAAGCCCAACGGCAAACACCTGGTGGGCGTCCTGCGGCCGGCCGACATCCCCGGGTTCTTTGTCTGCCGCATGGCTGACGGCAGCACGGTCGTTGCCGACAAGGCCAAGCTCAAACCGGTCAAAATCCAGGAGATCCATGAAAATACTCGCCCGAGGAGATGAGTCGCCCGATTATTGGGAGTCTACTCCCGACTTGGATGAGGCCGTGCCGTGCTTCTGCGGGTCAAATGCCGCGGTGATCGGCTTTCGGACACCGAATGTGCGCCTCGTGTGCCAAAACCGCCGCTGCGGGCGAACCACGACGCCTGGCGCACGGTTACACGAGGCGATCGAGGAGTGGAATAAGGACGTGCGGGAGGATTCCTGCGCCAAACACTCCTGGCTGGCGGTCGACGGGCGCCCGGACGTCATGCGCTGCCAGTTCTGCGACTGCGAGAAGAACATCGGCAGCGCGCGAGCTTGATTTTGCGTTGGCGTCGTGGCCGGGGATCGCGTGCATCCTTCCCAACGGCCTGGAATACGCCTTCAGGTCGGGAGCCGCTCGGTTCCTTGTTGGCGACCCCGGCCGCGCTTTACCGCTTGACAATTGACCGCACAAATGATTGGCTTGACCGAAGAAGTGGGGTGTGGTTCCGTTTCGGCACGCCGACCGCAATCGGCAAAGCCGAAATGTTTACTCAACCTCTCCAGAGAATCGCCCCTCGTCGGGTCTTCTGCTTTCGGCACCCATTGCGGGCGGGCGGGCGATTCCCTGGAGACGTGGAGTATGACCATGGCTGACTGGTTCAAGTTTTACCCCCACTGGCTTTCCGACACGGACTTCCTGTACGCCATCGACCGCCTACCCGAAACGCTCACGGTCTGGGTGTCACTTTTGTGCGAAGCGTGTGATCACAAGAGCGGCACACTCGACGCACAAGATGCGAACAGGCGACTCATGGGCTACGCACGGAAGACAAACATCTCCATTCCGAAGATCAACGAGGCTCTGAATCTCCTGAGCGAAATTGGCAAGATCGACCGGTCCAACCCAGACAAAATCCGCATCCCGTGTTGGAACCATACGCAAAGCACTTACTGTAAGCGGGTTGGAGTCGTAACAAAAGTACTACACAGGACGCACAATGTGCGCACACGCGCAGCACAAACTGATCACATTGTGTCGTCAGAGGAGAGTAGAGTAGAGGAGAAGAGAGTAGAAGAGAATGGAAAGACATATCCGCCTGAGGCCAGAGTTGCGCTTCTGTATCTCAACGAGAAGTCAGGCCGCGGGTTCAGGGAGACAGCAAAGAATCTGGACTTCATCACGGCCAGGCTGCGGGAGCCCGGTGTAACGATTGAGGGCGTCCGCCGGATGATCGACCGCCAATGTCAGAAGTGGCTGAAAACGAACATGGCCGACTACTTGCGACCGGAAACGCTGTTCAACGCCACCAAGTTCGACGGTTATTACGCCGCACGGGAGCTGGGACTCGATTCAGCGCCAGCGCAGGCGTCGCCAACGGTTGGGCACCCATTCCACGGCCTAGATGACCGGGAGGAATGGCGGAAGATCTTCTTCAAAATGCATCCGGAGCTGCCCGCGAATTCCTATAAATTCGTCGAATACTACCAAGCCTACGAGGATCTGCGCGATGGCCGATGACGCAACCAGACTGCCGCCGCACTCTCCTGAAGCCGAGCAGGGCGTCCTAGGCTGCATTCTATTGGCGCCAGACGAATGCACCCCAAGGGTTATCGAGGCGCTGGGGGCCACGACTGAGGCTTTTTATGACCTGCGCCACAAAGTCGTTTATGAATCCATTCTGGCACTGTGGGAGAAAAACACGCCTGCAGATCTGGTTTCAGTCTCGCAACACCTTCGTGACCGCAGCGAGCTTGATAGGGTTGGAATGGGTTATCTGAGCGGGATGCCAGACCTTGCGCCCGTGCCGGCGGCCCTAGAACACCGTCTGGCCGTGGTCCAGGACAAACAGCGGCGCCGGGCCGTGGTGGCTGCTTGCGCCCACGCCATTGCTTCGGCTCACAATTGCCACAACCCGCAGGAATTCCTCGAGGACATAGCAAAAACGCTAGCCGAAACCGACAAGGGGCGCGACGAGGAGATGTCCACCGCTAAGAAGTTCGTCCACGAATACATCAACGAACTGGAGCAGCGATTCAACCTGAATGGGGCATTGCCGGGTCTGGCTACCGGGATTTATGATTTTGACCGAACGGACGGTGGCTTGCGGCTTAAACAGATGCTCGTCATCGGCGCGCGCCCATACGAAGGAAAGACGGCGCTTGCCTGCAATCTCATCGAGCGAGTTTGCATCATGGAGAATCACCCAACGCTCTTTCTGTCGCTGGAAATGACACGCGCGGCCCTCATGGATCGTTTCACGGCGCTTGTCGGAGGGATTTCTATTGTCGACCTGAGCAAAGGCACATTGAACCAGGGAGATTTTCAAAAGGTGCTCACGAGTAACGCGAGGATTTCAAAGGCGCCGCTATTCATTATCGAAGCAACTGGAGGCATGTCGTCAGCCGAGGTCGCTGCGTCGATGCGCAGGCACGCCCGGCAACACGGGGTAAAGTTCGTCGTCGTCGATTACCTTCAGAAAATTTCGAGCGTCGGGAAGCACGACAAAAACACGTACGGCATCGGTGACACCTGCAAGCGATTAAGGCACGCTGCAGTGATGTCAGATGTCGCACTTGTGTGTTTGGCGCAACTCAACCGGGAGATCGACAAAGGAAAGAAACCTAGGGGCCCACGCATGTCAGATCTTGCCGACTCGAAGGCCATCGAGGCCGAGGCTGACACCGTGATTTTACTGGATCGTGTAAACAATGATCGCAACCTTCTGATACCCAAGTCCAGAAACGCAGGACCATCGTCGGTTTCACTACTGTTCGATGAGCGAACGTTGAGATTCAAAAACAAGAGCAAGGTTGAATGAATATAAGTCATCACTCCGAACAGATGGAAGCCGCCCGCCGCGACTTCGCCGAGCTTTGGGATAAGAAACTTCGCCCTCGCGCTCTTGCATTGCAAAACCGGCTGACGCTGCCCGAGCTTGCGCTGCTTGAGGACATCGCGTGGCAAACCTTCGTTCATGCACTCAAAATCAGAGACGATTTATGAGTGTCTACGTGGACGATTTCCGGGCGCGATTCGGGCGGATGCAGATGTGCCACATGGCGGCCGACACGACGGAGGAACTTTTGGCTATGGCGACGAAGATAGGCGTGGCGCACCGGTGGCTCCAGAAAAAGGGCACAAGCAAGGAGCACTTCGACGTGTGCCTGAGCAAGCGGACCGAGGCGATCAAGAACGGGGCGATCGAGATGACATCACGCGAGATCGTTGAACTGATGAACGGGAAAAGGGCGAGCGCATGAAACTCACGAATCCGATAGGCTGGTGCGATGATACGACCAATGCCGTGACTGGCTGTGACAAGGTGAGCCCTGGTTGCAAGAACTGTTACGCCCAAGTAGGGACGCGCGCTCGAGTGCTGCGTCACCGCGGAATCGAGACTTGGGGACCAAACGCAACGCGGTATCCAGTGGCTGAGTTCGCCAAGAAGATCCGCCGGCTGAACAAGCTTTGCATCTGCGACCTGTGCGGAGAGACAGCGCCGTTTGCTCGACTCGTTCTGCGCGGTGTTTGCGAATGCGGAGGACTGTTCCGCAGGATCCGTTTGTTCGCCGACAGCAACTCCGATTGGCTGGATCGTGCGTGGATGCCCGAGACGCTGGCGGATTGTCTGGGCGCCATCAACGACGCTCCGAACGTGGACGT
>Ga0207662_10001562_pt1 | contig 11192 bp, 10 predicted proteins | sample KBSS33LmetaG_FD_184338 | JGI IMG/M metagenome (GOLD analysis project Ga0207662, IMG submission 184338) | Switchgrass rhizosphere microbial communities from Kellogg Biological Station, Michigan, USA - KBS S3-3L metaG (SPAdes) (version 2) | ecosystem: Host-associated > Plants > Roots >... | reverse complement strand
CGAGCTCGGCCTGGCCGTTGCCGGCGACGCCGACGATGGCCACGATCTCGCCCGGCTGCAGCGACAGCGGTCCGGCCCGGACCGCGGCGGAACCGGCGGCAACGACAGGCTCGCCGGCGCGATCGGAGGAACGTCCCGCTTCCGGGACCATCGCCCGCGCCAGCTCCTCGGCGGTCGTGCCTGCAGTCAGCCGCTCGGCCACGACCCGTCCGCCTCGCATCACCACGATCCGCTCCGCCACCGCCAGCACCTCGGGGAGCTTGTGGCTGATGAAGACGACGGCCGTGCCGGACGCCGCGAGCGTGCGCATGACCCGGAACAGCTCCTCGGCCTCGTGCGGCGTGAGCACCGAGGTCGGCTCATCGAGGATCAGCGTCGAAGGCCGCCGCGAGATGGCCTTGATCAGCTCCAGCTTCGACTTTTCCCCGACCGAGAGCTCCTCGACGCGGCGCCGCACGTCGCCGACCGCGATTCCGCTCGCCGCCACCATCGCCTCCGCCTCACGGATCAGCGTGCGGCGGGAGGCGAAGCGGAACCGCGCCGGAGCGGCGAGGGCCAGGTTCTCCGCGATGGTCAACTCGTTGACCAACAGAAAGTGCTGGTGCACCAACTCCACCGCGCCGGCCGCTTCCACCGTCCCGCCGTCCGCGGCGAGCTCTCCCGCCGCGATCCGCATCAGCGTGGTCTTGCCCGCGCCGTTCTCGCCCACCAGGGCCAGGATCTCCCCCGGCCGCACCGTGAGCGAGGCATCGTCCACGGCGCGCGTGGCGCCGAAGGAGCGAGTGACGTTGGTTAGTCGGAGCAAACCGGAATTGAAAATTGAAAATTGAAAAATCGGATCCTCGCCGATTTCGATACCTGCGTCAGAAACCGGCTGGGGGCTTTACCTTACCGCTCTTGATGTCTGACGTGAGTCGATCGACCTCGGCGACGGTCGCGGGCGAGATCGTGGACTTCAGCTTCTCGTTCCAGACTACGGACACCGTCCCCTGGTTCATGCCGAAGTGCTGGATCTCGGGCTTGAAGCGGCCTTCCTTGACGGTCCTGGCCATGAGCACGTACGCGCCCGGCACGTCGATGACGGCGGACGCGACGACGACGTCGGGGGCGAGGGAGCTCTGGTCGGCGTTCGAGCCGAAGCAGCGCACCTTGCGCTCGGTGCAGGCCTGGAAGACGCCGCGGCCGGCCTCGTTGGCCTGGTGGAAGATGAAGTCGCAGCCGGCGTTGATGAGCGAGAGCGTGGCCACTTTCGCAGCGCCGAGGTCCTCGAAGTTGCCGGTGTAGATCTCCTTGACCTCGAACCGCGGATTGACCGACTGCGCGCCGGCCTTGAAGGCGAGGAAGCTCGACGCGATCGAGGGAACGTTGATGCCGCCCACCAGGCCGGCCTTGCCGGTCTTCGACTCGCGCGCCGCGATCACGCCCAGCAGGTACGTCGCTTCCTCGATCTGGAAGCGCATCGGGGCGACGTTGTGGGCAACGGTGCTGCCGGAGGTGGTGACGAAGCAGGTGTTCGGGAACTGGGCGCCGGCTTCTTTGGCGGCGTCCTGGTATTCGAACCCGTGGCCGAAGGCGAGGTCGAAGTTCTTCGAGCCGAATGCGCGGAAGCCCTCGGACATCTCTGCCGGGCTGTGCGTCTCCTGATTGGAGATCTCCGCGCCGAGCTCCTTCTTGATCCGTTGCAGCCCTTCCCAGGCCAGGCCGTTCCAGCCGCCGTCGTTCACCGACCCGGGCGTGAGCAGGCCGACCCGGAACGGCTTCGCCGCGGTGGTGGCGGGAGCCGGCGGTGCCGATGATGCCGTGGCCGGCGCGGTGCGCTCCTGACAGGAGAGGAGCGCGAAGAAGGTGAGGAGAAGCACAGCTCGTTTCATGGCCGCGGATTTTACGGGTGGACAGTTGGCGGTGCCAGTGGTACACGGATGGTCGGGCCGCCGGACGCCGGCAGCCGACCGTAAGGAGGGACGCATGGACGACATCGAACGGAACAACGACGCCGAGTACGAGGACGACGACGAGCAGATCGAACAGATGATCATCGAGAACGGGATCCTGCTGCACAGCCTGGCCACGTTGCTCGTGCGGAAGGGCATCCTGAAGCAGGAAGAGATCGATGCCGAGATGGACCGTCTCTACGACGAGATGGAAAACTTCGAGCAGCAGTAGGCAGCGCAGAAAAGGAATAGAGGTCCGATCAGCCTGTTTCGACGGGCTGACTTTCTGCGACTGGAGAATCGATGAAAATCCGGATGTTCCTGGCGGCAGGCCTCGCGGCCGGCATGGCGCTCAGCGCCTTCGCCCTCTCCGCCGAATACCTCGACTGGGCGCGCGGTCCCGCGCAGTTCCTGATGACGAAGGAGGAGACGGCGAAGTGGAAGACCATCTCCACCGACGAGGACGCGAAAGCGTTCGTGGCGCTCTTCTGGGCGCGCCGCGACCCGACGCCGGATACCCCCCGCAACGAGTTTCGTGAAGAGTTCGAGGCCCGTGCCGCCGCGGCGGACGCCAACTTCGGCCAGGGCAAGACCCGCGGTGCCCTGACGGACCGCGGCCGGACGCTGATCCTCTTCGGCAAGCCGAAGAAGATCGAGCGCGCCGGCACCCAGCGCACTCCCACGGGGATGGGCGAGGAAGCGACCGCCGATGCCTCCGAGGCGGAAGCCGAGGCGCAGGTCTGGACCTACGACGGCGAGGACGCGAAGACCATGTTCGCGCAGAGCCGCGCCCAGATCCGCTTCGTCGACCGCTACGGCAAGAGCGAATACACGATCGAGCGCGGCAACGTCGACTACACCAAGGCCCAGCAGCGCGCGGTGCAGCGCGCCATCACCCAGCCGAACCTGACCGCGGCGCCGGTGCTCACGGCGCAGGCGGGAGCGGCTCCGGCAGGTGCCGTCACGGCCGCGGCGTCCGCCGCGCCGGTCCAGACCGAGCTCACCACCAAAGCGCTCCAGACCGCGGTCGACGAATTCAAGGCCGCGGCGAAGAGTCCCTACAACAAGCAGAGCTACGCCATGTGGGGCGAGTACGTCACCGCCGGCGGCGAGTACTTCGTCCCGGTCCAGCTCTACATCCCGAAGTCGGCCGGCCTGACCGCCACGCAGAACCTCACTTTCTTCGGCGTGGTGCAGGACGAGAGCGGGAAGAACGTCTCCGCGTTCGAAGCCCCGGCCACGCTGACGGCCTCGAAGGACGACTACTTCGTCGACCGGTCGCTGTTGTCGCTGCCGGCCGGCAAGGCGCGCGGCTACTTCGGCCTGGCCGAGAACGGGAAGCCGCTGACCATCGCCGCGACCGACATGCAGTTGGCCGGCACCATCGACAAGGCCGCGCCGGGCAGCTCGCAGCTCGTCCTGGCGAACAACGTCTACGCGCTCAGCGCCGCGCAGCGCGCCGACGACCCGTACTCGTTCGGCGGACTGAAAGTGGTGCCGAAGGGCGACCGTACGTTCCGTCCGGCCGACGATCTCTGGTACTTCGTCGAGCTGCGCAACCCGGGCATCCCCGAGGTAGGGCCGGACACGCCGGTGGCCGTCAACGGCTCCGAGACGCCGGCACTCGCCCCGCGCGTGCAGATCAAGATCGACGTCGAGGGGACCGACAGCACCGGCAAGAAGATCAAGATGGTCGCTCCGCCGCGCGAGGTGGAGGCCGTCCCGGTGAAAGGCGTCCCGGGTCACTACGGGATCGGCAACAGCATCCCGCTGGCGACGTTCAAGCCGGGCGACTACACGTTCACCGTGAAGGTCATCGACACCGTCCGGAAGAGCTCCTACACGCTCTCCGACAAGTTCACGGTCGTTCCCCAGTAAAGCGAAGCTCCGGCGGCGCGGGACCGTCCCGTCGCCGGCAGGCTCCGCCCCGATTGCCGTACAATCGAGATCCCTATGCCGTTTACCACCGTCCAGGAAGCAGCCGAGCTGTATCGCCGTGGAGACTTCGTGATCATCGTCGACGACGAGGATCGCGAGAACGAAGGCGATCTCTGTATCGCCGCCGAGCGCGTCACCGCGGAGTCGATCAACTTCATGGCCCGGTTCGGACGCGGATTGATCTGCCTGGCGCTGACCGAAGAGCGCTGCAGCGAGCTCGATCTTCCCCTGATGGTGGAGAACAACACCACGAACTTCGGCACCGCCTTCACGGTCTCGATCGAGGCCAGGGGCCGCGTCACCACCGGCATCTCCGCGGCGGACCGCGCCGAGACCGTGCGCGTGGCCATCGATCCGCGAACCAGGCCGTACGACCTGGCCCGTCCGGGTCACGTTTTCCCGCTGCGGGCGAAGAAGGGCGGCGTGCTCAAACGCGCCGGCCAGACGGAAGCCTCCATCGACCTCGCCAGCATCGCCGGCTGCATGCCGGCCGCCGTGATCTGCGAGATCATGAACGAAGACGGCACCATGGCCCGGCTCCCGGACCTCAAGGAGTTCGCGGTCAAGCACGGCCTGAAGATCATTTCGGTGGCCGACATCATCAAGTACCGGATGCAGAACGAGAAGCACGTGCACTGCCTGGCCTCGCCGGTGCTGCCGACCGAGCACGGCGACTTCCGCGTCTACGCCTACAAGAGCGACATCAACGGCGAGGAGCACGTGGCCCTGGTGAAGGGGGAGATCCACGAAGACGACGAGGTGCTCGTCCGCGTCCACTCCTCCTGCCTGACCGGCGACGTCTTCCACTCCAGCCGCTGCGACTGCGGCGACCAGCTCGAGCGTGCCTTCGCCTGCATCGCGCAGGAAGGGAAGGGCGTCATCCTCTATCTATTGCAGGAGGGGCGCGGCATCGGCCTGATCAACAAGCTCCGCGCCTACGAGCTGCAGGACCAGGGCGCCGACACCATCGAGGCCAACGCCAAGCTCGGCTTCGCCCCCGACATCCGCAACTACGGGACCGGCTCCCAGATCCTCCGCGACCTCGGCGTCCGCAAGATCCGGCTGATGACCAACAACCCCGCCAAGTTCGTGGCCATCGAAGGCTTCGGTCTCGAGATCGTCGAGCGCGTCCCCCTCGAGATCGCCCCGTCGCTGACGACGAAGAAGTACCTGGAGACGAAGAAGAAGAAGCTGGGGCACATCCTCGAGCTGGTCTAGTGTCGCGTCACGCTTGTAAGCGTGCGACACCAGGAGCGGGCCCGCGTCCGGGCGCGATATGCTCTGACCCATGTCTCACACAGGTCCCATCCTCCAGGGCAAAGGCAACAGCGACTACGAGCGGTACGTGCGCGTGCCGGAGTTGCTCGAGCTGCAGAAGCCGGCCGATCAACTGTCGAATCCCGACGAGCGGCTGTTCCAGATCACCCACCAGGCGGCCGAGCTCTGGCTGCATCACATCGACTACGAGGTCGGCCGGATCGCCGGCTTCCTCGACGACGGCAACGCCGAGCCGGCGGCGGAGCTGCTGCAGCGCTGCCGGATGATCCTCGACCTGCTGCGGGAGCAGATCGTCATTCTCGAGACGATGGCCCCGGTCGACTACCACGCCTTCCGCGTGGCTTCCCTCGGACGCGGCAGCGGGCAGGAGTCGCCCGGCTTCCACCTCCTGCTGGAAGTGGGGAAGCGGATCTGGCCGCGGTTCCAGGCGCTGCTGGCCCGGCGTGAGATCACGGTCCTGGAGATCGAGCGCGCCCCGCGGCAGCACTCCGAGCTCTTCCGGCTCGTGCAGGCCATGCTCGACTACGACGAGGCCTTCCTCAAGTGGCGGTTCACCCACATGCGCCTGGCCTTCCGGATCATCGGCGACCAGGTCCTGTCGCTGAAAGGCGTTCCAGCGGCTCAGCTCGAAGGCGGGACCAGGGAGCCATTGTTTCCAGAACTTTGGCAGGTCATCAGCGCGCTCACGGCAGAATACAAGCCGACGTACTGACCGTTACCGATCGTTGAAGCGCGGTGACCGGATGGAAGCAGGTCCGTTGGGGACCGTTCAAGACTCCGGCATTCGTCGCCCGAGAGAGAGATTAAGAAGGCCGACCGGCCTGAATGGAGCTCGAAGGATGAAGATCCGTCTGTCCCTGATCGCAGCCGTGCTGTTCTCCGTGGCGCTGAGTGCGCTCGGAGCGTTGTCGAAGGAGTACGCCGATTTCCCGAAGGGGCCCGTCGGCCTGCTGATGACCAACGATGAGCGCGCCCAGTGGAAGAACGTCAAGAGCGATGACGCCGCGAAGCAGTTCATCGACCTGTTCTGGGCGCGCCGCGACCCGACGCCGGGAACGGCGACCAACGAGTTCCACGACCTGATCACCGAGCGCATCAAGGTTGCCGACGGCAACTTCCGCGAGCCGAACAAGCTCGGCTCGATGACCGATCGGGGCAAGGTCTTCATCCTGCTCGGATCGCCGACGAAGATCGTGCGCTCCGGCACCGGCGCTCACGTCTCCACCATCCAGACGCCCGGCGCCATCTCGCATCCGAGCGGTCAGGGCGCGGTCGGCGGAAACAGCGCGGCCGGCGGCGCGGGCTCTGCCACCCCACCTCCGCCGGCGCCGGACAATCCCTCCTCGGCGCAGGATTACAGCCCGAAGGAGCTCTGGCGCTACGACCAGGGACAGGTGAAGCTGGCCCTCGGCCAGCCGCTCGTCGAGGTCGCATTCATCGACCAGTACGGCTCGAACGACTACAAGATGGAGCGCATGCTCGGCACCGACTACAAGTCGGTGTTCGATCGCGTGGCGAAGAGCTACGTGGCCGAGCCGGACCTGACCTCGGTCCCGGTCTACACCGCCGAGGCCTCGCCGGCGCCAGCCGCGACGACCATGTCCACGACGACGATGTCCACCACCACGGCGATGGGGACCACCATGGCTGCCGGCGCGACGGCGTTCAAGTCCGACGTGCTGCGCGCCGCGGTCGATGAGGCGCGTGCCGCGAAGGCGCCGTCGAACACCATCTATCTCAGCTACGACGAGTTCGTGACCGCCGAGGGCGAGCACTTCGTGCCGGTGCAGTTGTATGCGCCGAAGTCGGCCGGCATCGCCGCCGAGAGCGGCATGACGTTCTTCGGGGCCGTCGACACCGAGGGCGGCCAGCGCGTGGCAGTCTACGAGGAGCCGGTCACGCTCGACACCTCGAACGGCGACGTCTACTACGCCCGCTCGCTCGACCTGGCGCCCGGCACCTACCGCGGCACCTTCGGCCTGGCCAAGGACGGCAAGCCGGTGGCCGTGGTCTCGCAGCCGCTGGTGGTCAAGGGCGTGGACAAGAGCGCCCCGGCGCTGTCGTCGCTGCTGCTGGCGAACAACATCTTCGCGATGACCGAGGCGCAGAAGCCGACCGACCCGTTCGCGTTCGGCGGCCTCAAGGTGGTGCCGAAGGGCGACCGCGTCTTCCACACCTCCGAGGACCTCTGGTACTTCTACGAGGCGCGCAACCCGGGCCTCGACGCGACGACGAACCAACCGAACATGACCATGAAGGTGACGGTCAAGGGCACGACCGCGGAGGGCAAGCCGGTGAAGATGCTCGGCCCCTCGGCGCCGGTGCAGGCGCAGGAGCTGAAGGGCGTCCCGGGACACTGGGCCGTCGGCCAGGCGCTGCCGCTCGGCGGCTTCAAGCCGGGCTCGTACACCATCACGGTCAACGTGACGGACGCCGCGCTGAACAAGACCTACGATCTGCAGCAGTCGTTCACGGTCGTGCAGTAAGCGGCGCGGACGTCGTAACACGCGGCCGGCCGCGGCAGGGGAGAGCGATCACGAATCGGTGATCGAGCCTGCCGCGCGCCGGCCTTTCGTGTCTCCGGAGGCGTGGACCGGTTGATTCTGGTGGATCGCCCGGAGCGCGGCGGGAAGAGATCGCGCCCGGCCGGTTTCCTTTTTCATGGCAGCGGTGTCCAACGCTCCGAGACGCCTCCCGGGCGGCGTTCCAGAATTGTTTTTTTGAGTGAATTTTTTCCGCTAAAACTTTCGGTTTCAGGTACTAGCAATGTTGTTGACGGTGAATAGGGCGATCTGTATATTCGCTCACCATTGCCTGACGCGGGCCGGGAAGCAGCCTGACAGCCCCCTGCACAGTTCTGCGATCACTCATCAGGGAGTTCGGAATCAAATGACGAAGAAGTTGTGCCTCATTGTGGCACTTTCTCTTTCCCTATCGTCGCTCGCCGGCTGCACGAAAGTGCAGGCTCGCATGGCGATTCGAGACGCGAACGACGCGTACGCGAAGGAAGACTACGCAACGGCGCTGAAGCTGTACCAGCGCGCCCGCCAGATCGACGGCCAGAGCTTCCCTGACCTCGACCGCATGGTGGGTTATTCGCTGATCGGCCTTTACGTACCCGAAGACAAGTCGCCGGCGAACGTGAAGAACGCGGACGCGGCCATCGTCGAGCTTCGGAAGTACCTGAAGAACAAGCCCGACGACCGGATCGCGCGCGAGGCGCTCATCAACCTCTACCTGAACGCGGACCGCATCACCGATGCGATCAACTACTTCCAGGAGTGGCTGAAGACCCACGGCAACGACCTCGAGGCGGTGCGCTCGATCGCCACTCTCTACTCCAAGCAGGGCAACTTCAACGAGTCGCTCAACTGGTACGAGAAGATCACGCTGCTGGACTCGCGGAATCCCGAAGCCTTCTACGTCTACGGCGTCGTCTGCTACGAGAAGATCGCGAAGAACCCGCCGGCGGACATCAACGAGCGGCTGCAGATCATCGAGAAGGGCAAGCGCGCCCTGCAGAGCGCCGTGAAGATGAAGCCCGACTACTTCGAGTCGCTGGTGTACCTGAGCCTTCTGCACCGTCAGCAGGCGCCGCTCGAGCAGGATCCGGTCAAGCAGCAGCAGCTCGTGGCCGAGGCCGATCGCATCCGTAACCAGGCGATCGCCATCGTCCAGAAGAGAAAAGCGGAAGCCGCCGCGGCCGCAGCCGGCAAGAAGAGTTAGGACAGAACCGAGCATGTTCGAAACGACTGTCGTTGAATCCAGGAAACAGAAGGTCGGGATTCAGAAGTACCTGACCCTGCCGGTATCGCTCGGCCTTCACGTCATCGTGATCGTCGGGATGGTCTTCGGTGCGGTCTGGAACGTGGACTTCCCCACCAACTCACCCGCCCAGGTGGCGCAGTACTCCGTCGCCGCCGCTCCGCCTCCACCACCACCTCCGCCCCCGCCGCCGCCGAAAGCAGCCTCGGTCAAGCCGGTGGAAGTGCACGTCGAAGTCCCGCATGACGTCCAGAACATGGCCCCGACCACCGTCCCCGACCAGGTCAAGCCGGTCGAGACGGCCGCCGCGTCGGACGCCGGTGTCGAGGGTGGCGTCGAAGGCGGTGTCGAAGGCGGCGTGCTCGGTGGCGTCGTCGGCGGTGTGGTCGGCGGCGTGATCACCGATACCGCTCCGCCTCCGCCGAAGGAAGCAGCGCCTCTGCGTGTCGGCGGCGACGTCAAGGCGCCGGTGGTCATCAGCCGCGCCGACCCGTTCTATCCGGAAGTGGCCCGCAAGGCGCGCATCTCCGGCATCGTCATCGTCGAGTGCGTGATCGACAAGTACGGCACTGTCCGCGACGTCAAGGTGCTCAAGCCGCTGCCGTTCGGTCTCGATCAGGCCGCCGTTCAGGCTGTCCAGAAGTGGAAGTTCAAGCCCGGTACGCTCAACGGGCAGCCCGTCGACGTCATCTTCAATCTCACCGTCAACTTCAAGCTGAATTAAAGAACATCCGATCCGGCCAGGTCCGCCGGATCGTCAGGAGGGAAACAGCTTATGGATATGTCACCGGCAGCACTCTGGCACTCGATGGGTATCGTGGGTAAGTCCGTCGGAATCCTCATGGTTCTGATGTCCGTCTACTCGCTGTGGGTCATGGTCGAGCGCTTCATCGTCTTCCAGAAGGCGAAGAACCAGTCGCTCCGCCTGCTCGGCGCGCTCTCGAACCTGCTCACCAAGGGCGACTACGGCCAGGCCATCGAGGTCACCAAGAAGTACAAGGCCAGCCATCTCGCCAAAGTCATCGCCGCGGGCCTGCTCGAGTTCGAGGCCTCCCGCCGCGACAAGCGCACCACCGACCCGGAGCTGGCCGTCGAAGCGGCCCGCCAGGGCATGGATCGCACGGCCATGATCACGGTTGCGGAGCTGAAGGAGAACCTCGGCGTTCTCGCCACCATCGGCGCCACCGCGCCGTTCGTCGGCCTGTTCGGCACCGTCATGGGCATCATCCGCGCCTTCGAAGGCATGGCCAAGTCGGGCGGCGGTATCGCCTCCGTCTCCGCCGGTATCGCCGAAGCGCTGATCACCACCGCCGGCGGCCTGCTCGTGGCCATCCCCGCGGTGTGGGCCTACAACTACTTCCAGAACCGGATCGATCGCTTCACCGTCGAAATGTCGAACTCCGGCTCGGAGATGGCGATCTACTTCATGAAGGAAGTGGGTGTCGGCAATGAAAAAGCTGTCGGGTAGCTCGCTCACGAAGCTGGCGCACGGCCCGCTGAATGCGGACATCAACGTCACGCCGCTCGTCGACGTCTGCCTGGTCCTTCTGATCATTTTCATGGTCGTCACGCCCATGCTGCAGAAAGGCGTGCCGGTCAACCTGCCGGTCACCGAAGATCCGGAAAAGACGCCCGACACCGAGAAGCAGCTCCTGATCTCGGTCAAGGACGACGGCACGGTCTACGTCGGCTCGAATGCGATCCGCAAGGATCAGGTCCAGTCCTCGATCGAGGAGATTCACAACCGTACGCCGGACCGCGAGGTCGCCGTCAAAGGCGACCGCAAGGTCAAGTACGGCGACGTCCTCGACGTGCTCAAGGCCTGCCGTGAGGTCGGCTTCAACGACGTCGGCCTGATCGCGCAGCCGAAGAACGCTCCGGGAGAGACATAGAGTCATGCAAGTCGGTGGCAGCGGTTCCGTCAAGTCCGATATCAACGTCACCCCGCTGGTCGACGTCGTGCTCGTGCTTCTCATCATCTTCATGGTCATCACGCCGGTCGTCCAGATGGGCTACCTGGTCAAGGTTCCGCCCAAGGCGCCCGCGAACCTCCCTCCGTCCGCGGTGCAGGATCAGATCATCCTTCGCCTGATCGGAGACGGCCGCGTCATGATCAACAAGGAAGAGATGACCGTCGAACAGTTTCCGGCACGCGTCCGCGAGATCATGCGCGGCAACACCGCCAAGATGGTCTTCTTCTCCGGATCGCGCGACGTCGACTACGACACCACGATGACGTTCCTCGACCTGGCCCGGTCCAGCGGCGCGAAGAACATCGGC
>Ga0207662_10001559_pt1 | contig 11199 bp, 8 predicted proteins | sample KBSS33LmetaG_FD_184338 | JGI IMG/M metagenome (GOLD analysis project Ga0207662, IMG submission 184338) | Switchgrass rhizosphere microbial communities from Kellogg Biological Station, Michigan, USA - KBS S3-3L metaG (SPAdes) (version 2) | ecosystem: Host-associated > Plants > Roots > Rhizosphere... | reverse complement strand
AACTATGGTGGCAGCGCCGGCTTCTTCAAAGCGGCGATCGATATCTACATGCACGGCCTGATCGCGAAGACACAGGAGACGCAGACTGCGCAAATGAAGTGCTACGCAGGTACAGCCGGCGGAGTAGTCTACGACGAAGGAACTGTGTCGTCCTGCGAGAACCTCGCGCCCATCGGGAACCTGCGCGATTACGATTGGAACTTCCAAAAGCTCTGGCTGTCGCCGGCGATGAAAGAACGACGACAGAAAGCTGCTGACGGGTGTTTCTGCACGCACGAATCCAATAGTTACTACCCGTCGCTTCCGTTTAATCCCGGTCACTTGATCCAGATCAAAAAACTGGAGCGGGAGATGAAGAAAGCACGCAAGTCGATTGATCGAATGGAGAAGGAGCCCGAGGGCGTGCGAGCCGAAGTCTAATGACGCAGCGAATTCCAAAGATTCTGATCATTTCGTCTGATACTGGTGGCGGACACCGGTCAGCAGCGGCCGCCATCGTCGCTGGTGTTCAGAAGTTTTTGGAAAGTGAGTCGTATGCGATCCGCGTTGTGAGGGCCGTCGAAGAGTCGCATCACCTGACGCGGCGTTTGGTAAATCTTTATAACTGGATCCTGCGGAATCGCCAGCACTGGATGAAATACTTCTACTGGCTCATGAATCACGTTCGACCAGAGACACGCGAATTCTTCCATAAGCGCTGCATTGGGTATGTTGTCCAACAATTCGAACGCTGGTGTCCACACGTGGTGGTCAGTGTTCACCCGCTGACGCAACACCTCTTCGGGCGAGTCCTAAAAGAGCTGAAACTTGCCGATCGAATACCATTGGTGTCGGTCGTGACGGATCCGTGCTATGGATTTTGGAAAGGTTGGGCCTGTGATGCAGTGACACTGTATCTGGTGGCGAGTGATGACGCGCGGCGGCAGTTGATCGACTATGGTGTCGCACCGGAGAAGATAAAGATTTCGGGCATGCCGGTGCATCCGAAGTTCAGCTTCCCCGGCGAAGAAGCCGCGCAGGCAGCACGCCGTGCTTTAGGCTTAGATGGAGAGAAGTTCACCGTATTTGTGAATGCGGGTTGGGAAGGTGGCGGTAACATACCGCAAATCTTTCGCGAGTTGATTCGCGGCCAACTCGACGTTCAGGCAATCTTCCTGGCCGGTAAGAACGAAGACCTTCGTGCTGCGGCTGAGTCGATGGCTTCGGAGGCGCCGTTTCCGATAAAGGTGATTGGATATTCTGACGAGATCGAGAAGTTGATGAACGCAGCGAATGTGATGATCTCGAAGCTTGGTGGTCTGACAACCTTTGAGGCGTTTGCGTGTCGTGTGCCAATCATTGCCGATGTCATCACCGAACCGATGCCGCAGGAGGCGGGAGCAGCCAGTCTGATCGAGACCCGCGGCGCAGGCGTGTTGTTGAAGAAGTCGACGGATGTGGTTCCCGTTGTTCGACGAATGTTGGAAGACGAACTCCATTATTCAAAGATGCGAGCAGCGACGGCCGGACTCGCCGCGCCTAACTCCACCCGGCAGATCGTTGAAGAAATCGCCGCACTGATCCGCCAGCCTGATGGTACCGCCATTGAGGCAATCTCGGCTTAGCGACGACCCGCTAGTTTGACGCCGCCCACGCTTTCACGTTTTAATCTCTCGACAAAAATAATCCCTGGTAGCTGAGCCCCACATTCCGTCAGACCTGTTCGATTACTGCCTGAGAATGAGTCCTACTACGGGTTTTAGGAGACAAACTACGATTGAGTCTTTTGCTTGAAGGTAAACGAGCGTTCGTCAGTGGCGGAACGCGTGGGATCGGCGCGGCAATGTGCGAAGTGTTCGCCCGCGAAGGTGCGGACGTCGCATTCAGCTACAACAGTCGCGATGATCTCGCGACCGAAGTCAGCAGCAAGATCGAGGGTTATGGTCGACGTGCGCTGAACGCGAAGGTGTCCGTGACGGATCGTTTGGGTATGAAAAAATTCGTCAGGGAGCTCGTCGAGAAGTGGGGCGGCATCGATATTCTCGTCAATAATGCGGCGATCAACCGCGGGGATAACTTCGCCACGACGACAGACCGAGCCTGGGATGAAGTTATCAACACCAATGTCGGCAGTCTCTTCGCCGTCACCAAACCCTTTTACAAGCAGATGATCCGGCAGCGGAAGGGAACTATTCTCAACATCACGTCTATCGGCGCGATGCGTGCCCTGCCGACGTCGGTGCATTATGCGACGTCGAAAGCAGCGATGATTGGATTCACCAAGTGTCTCTCGAGAGAGGCAGGTACGTTTGGTGTACAGGTGAATGCGATCGCGGCCGGCATTTTTAATACCGATCTCGCCCAGGCTTTGCCTGACCGTCTTCTACAAATGCACGACTTCTGGACATCTGCTGGAAGACTGGGCAAGCCGGAAGAACTCGCCGAATTTGCCGCCTTCATGGTCAGCGAACGCAATAGCTTCATGAGTGGAGAGATTGTGATCGTTGATGGCGGCGCGATCACGTAAAGCGCTGAGAGCGAAGGCAAAGAGCCAAGAGTTTCTTGGCTCTTGCTCTTAGCGTTCTTCGAGTTTGAGTAGTCGCCTTTCCAGATCCTTCAGCAACCGGTACATCTCACCTAATCTGCGGAAAGCGGCAGTCGATCGCAGCCAATCTTTATTATCAAATGCTGGTATACCGGAGATGATCTTTCCAGGCGGAATGTCGTGTGAGGTTGCGCTTTTTGCGGTCAACACGACATCGTCGCCTATCTTTAAATGACCTGCGACCCCAGCCTGCCCCGCAAGAATCACTCGACTGCCGATGTGTGAACTTCCGGCCAGTCCGACTTGCGCGCACAGCAACGAATCTTCACCGACCGTGCATGAATGTCCGATCTGCACGAGGTTGTCGATCTTCGAACCTCTTCCGATGCGGCTTTCACCAACAGATGCTCGATCGATCGTTGTGCCGGCGCCAATCTCGACGTCGTCTTCAATCACGACGCGGCCTGTTTGTGGAATCTTCAACCAGTGTTTCTCTTCATCCTTCGCGTAGCCAAATCCGTCGCAGCCAATGACGGCGTTGTTGTGAATGATTACTCGCTCGCCAATCACAGTCCGTTCACGGATCGCGACTCCTGAGTGGATTACAGAGTCTCGGCCTATCTTCACCTCACGATAGATGGTCGCGTTCGCATGAATCTGCACACCTGGACCAATCTCGACGTCAGCGCCGACCACACTCCGTGCCCCGATGGAGACGCCTTCTGCGATTCGGGCTGTTGAATCGATCACTGCGGAAGGGTGAATCGATGGTTCGACTTTTGGTTCGGGATAGAAGAGTCGAAGCGCGCGCGTATAAGCGAGGTACGCATCCTTCGTTCGAAGGATTGAGATGTTATCTCTTTCGATCGGCACGTCTTCTGATAAGTAGATCGCAGAAGCTTTGGTTGTGTTGACGCGTGGCGTGTAGCGGGGATTCGCGAGGAAGGTAACGTCGCCGGATTGTGCTTCGTCAAGTCCGGCAGCGCCGGCAATGTCTATGTCGTTCCCTTCAACCCGGGCATTGGTCAGCTGCGCCAATTCGGAAAGTTTCATGAGTGGCAGTTTAGCTTATCGAATAGTTGAACGAGTACCAGGCATGAGTCGGATTACATTCAACTCTCGGCTACGCTGAGCGTTCACATAATCGATATTGGGTCGATTTCGAGATTGATCGATCGCAGATTCACTCCGCGCTCCGCCATCGACTTCAAAGCCGCATCCGCAACACGACGTAATTCACGCCGGCTACGCGATTTAATCAGTAACTGAAATCGATGCTCACCTTTCAGACGTGCAAGGGGCGCCGGCGCGGGTCCCAGAATTCTACAGGTTCGATCACTATTTGCTTTATCAAGTTCGCGTCGAATTTCGAGCGCGTCTGATCGTACACGTCCCAGGTCGCTTGCATGAACCAGGATGCTCGCCAGTGCGACGAAGGGCGGATACGAATGATTCTGTCGATACACGATCTCCTCGTCGTAAAACTTTTCATAGTCCTGCGCACACGCGTGACCCAGAGCGTAGTGATACGGATGATATGTTTGAATCAACACTTGACCAGGGCGATCTCCACGTCCAGCACGACCGGCCACCTGCGTTATCAATTGAAACGTTCGCTCTGCCGCACGAAAGTCCGGCAAAGCCAAACCAGCATCCACTGACACAACGCCAACCAACGTCACGTTTGGAAAGTCATGACCCTTGGCCAGCATCTGTGTACCGACCAGCATGTCGATCTCGCCGCGACTGAAGTCAAACAGAATCTTTTCAAAACGCTTCCGGCGTGCTGTCGTGTCGCGATCAATGCGAGCGATACGAAGAGAAGGGAAGCGTTCTTTCAAGAGCTCTTCCAGTTTCTCTGTACCTTCCCCAACGTAATAGATGTACTTCTTGCCACATGCTGGACATGCACCCGGCGCCCCCTGGGAGTGATTGCAGTAGTGACAAAGCATTACACGGTCGGCGCGGTGATACGTCAGAGTTACATCACAGTTTGGACATTGAATCGTTTCGCCGCACGAACGACACAACACGAAACTTGAATAACCTCGACGGTTTAAAAGGATGATCGATTGCTCACCGCGCGCGTGTGTCTATTGAATCGCTTCGACAACTTCGTCGGAAAACACCCGAGGCTTTCCTTGTTCCGCAAAGACCTTCCTCATGTCGATGATGGTCGCGGCAGCCATCGGTCGCGCACCTATGCGTTCAGGTAATTGGAGGTATTCGTACTTGCCGTTGCGAGCGTTTTGAAAAGACTCGAGCGACGGAGTCGCCGATCCAAGAATTACTGTTGCTGATTCTTTTTGCGCGCGAACGATCGCGGTGTCGCGCCCGCTGTAGTAAGGTGAATCTTGTTGCCGGTAGCTTGACTCGTGCTCTTCATCAACTACGACCAATCCCAGGTTTGCGATGGGAGCAAACACTGCGGACCGCGTGCCGATCACAATCCGCGCTTCGCCATTTCTCACTCGTGTCCATTCATCGAAGCGTTCTCCCCGTTGGAGTGATGAATGGAAAATTGCGACCTGCTCACCGAAGTGCGAGCGCAGTCGATTGGAAAACACAGGTGTCAAAGCAATTTCCGGCACGAGCATCATCGCGGAACGACCAAGCTCGAGCGTCTTCCGCATCGCCCGAATGTAGACTTCCGTTTTGCCGCTTCCGGTAACGCCGTGCAGGAGAAAAGCTGAATACTTCTTTGTCGATAGCGATGCTTCGATTCGCTCGAGAACAGAACTCTGTTGTGCCGTGAGTTGGTAATCTTCCGGTGTGGCCAACGCGGAGTCAGAAAAAGGATCACGACGAACCGCTTCACTCGTAATCTTGAGAATCCCTTTCTTTTCTAGTGATGAAACTGTCGAGACATTCACTGAGGCCAGTGATGACAGCTCAGGGAGTGTTAGTTTGGGATTATTGTGGAGTGTTTCGATTACGCGTCGTTGACCGTCAGTCAATTTTTCCGTGGTCGGCTCCTGGCGAGGGTGATGCAACTCTACAACTCGTCGGGTTTTCGTTTTTACCGGTGCTTCGCGTTGGGTCTTTTCACGAGTGAGCCACCCGTGCTGCTCCATGTCGCGCAGTGTTCGGCTGATCGAACTATCGGGCGCGAGGTGCCCCAGACCGGATCGGCTCACATTGTCGTTATGGATTAGTTCTCTGAGTATTAGCCTCTCGAGCGATGCATCGTCTTCCACGGATGCCTCGAGCGCCACATGTCCGCCGTCAGTGATTCTGACTTGTTCGTCAAAAACGGGACTGATGCCGGGCGGCAACGCTGCCTTGATCACTTCGCCCCAGGGCGAGGCGTAATAGTCGGCGACCCATTTTGTAACTTGTAAGATCTCTGGCGTGCAGATTGGAATCTGATCGATGAGGCCGCCGGTAACTTTTATCTCACTAGCTTTACCGCTGAGTTCTTCGGGCAGATGTTCGTGTAAGCCGACGACATAACCAGCGGTCAGACTCTTTCCCAGGGGTACCAGGATTCGCGCGCCTACCTGGACCAGCGGTCGAACCTCCTCCGATAGTTCGTACAGAAACGTCTGATAGACGTGCACCGGAACCGCGACATCTGCGTAGAGCGGCGCGGCGAGTTCGGCATTGTCCGGGGATTGTTTTGTCGCGAAGGATTGACTTCCGGAGTTGTTGGGCACGGCAGGATTAATAATCAACTAGTCTTCTTGCTTTCGAGATGGTCACGGACCTTCTTTAGATCTTCCCACACTTCGCGCTTCTTGGACGGATCACGAAGGAGATACGCCGGATGATAAGTCGGCATCACGTTAATGCCTTTGTAGTCTTGAAACGTCCCGCGGAGTTTGCTGATCCCTTGCTTTGCGCCCAGGAGGTTCTGCAGCGCGGTGTTGCCGAGCGTGACAATCACCTCGGGCTGGACGATCGCGATTTCCCGCTCCAGAAAAGGTTTGCACATCGAAGCTTCTTCAAATGTCGGCGGTCGATTGCCAGGTGGGCGACAGCGATTGACGTTACCAATCAACACTTCTTCGCGTTTTAAGCCAATGGCCTCGATGATCTTTGTCAGGAGTTGTCCCGCGCGACCTACGAACGGTCGCGATTGCATGTCCTCATCGGCGCCGGGAGCTTCACCGACAAACATCAGTCGCGCCTTACGATTGCCTTCGGTATGAACGACGTTAGTGCGCCTGAGATGTAACGGACAGCGAGTGCAATCGCCGATCTCTTGGTGAATGTCTTCAAACGTTTCGCCTGACGGACACAGGCGTTCCCCTTCGGCCGCCAGTTCTCCGAACAACGAGTCAACAGCCGTGGTCGTGGTCGGGGCCGTCCCCTGTGCCCGCACGATCGGTTCGATCACTTCGCGAAGCGGCGGCTTGGGAGCATTCAGGGTTTCCGCTGGCTGCAATCGCGCGAACGTCTTTGAGTTCGTTCCAACTCCCTCAACGCCGAGCTGCTGAAGATGATTGATGTACTTCCGGGTTTCGTTAATTAGCTGGAGGAGATCTCGTGAATCAGATGACATGATTTGAGTTATCGAGTCACGTGCTTACTTCGTTGGCCTTTTCGTAATTCAATGATGGCGTCAAGGATCCGATCAGCAGCTTCGCGCTTAGACATTAAAGGTAACTCCAGTGCGTCTTGATCGTGTGGCAGGATCGTAATGGCGTTGGTAGTTGTATCAAAACCTGAGTCGCTACGAGAGACATCATTCGCAATAATGATATCGAGATGTTTGGAACGAAGTTTTTCACGAGCGTTATCTAATACATTTTCAGTCTCTGCTGCAAATCCTATCACCAACATTCCGTCCTGACGGTGTTTCGAAACGTAGGTGAGTATGTCAGGTGTTTTTTCGAGAGCGAGTGTAAGCGTCTGTTCTTTCTTTTTGATCTTCTGATCGGCCGGCTGTGATGGTCGATAGTCGACAACAGCTGCTGACCCGATGAAAACTGATTTGCCCTCAAGTTCCTCTTTCACTGCCTGAGCCATTTCATCGGCGGTTTCTACTTGCAGCACCGTTGCTTTTACCGGTGGTTGCGCCGTAGCGACTCCTAAGATGATCGTCACATCAGCGCCGCGTTCGATCGCTGCGTCTGCCAACGCGAAACCCATTCGACCCGACGAACGATTTGAGATAAACCTGACCGGATCGATCGCTTCTCGTGTCGCGCCGACTGTTATAAGAATGTGCTCGCCACGGAGATCCTGGGCGCGTCCCCCCAGAATAGACAACGCCTCCGAAACAATTCGCTGTGGTTCGCTCAGACGTCCTGGTCCAAAAGTACCGCAAGCCATTTCGCCCGCATCGGGCTCGAGAATGTGGACACCGTCTTTGCGCAACAGTTCGATATTCCGCACGGTGGCGGGATGCTGCCACATTCTCGTATTCATCGCCGGCGCTACCAAAACAGGCGCCGAGGAGGCTAAGTACGTTGAACTCAGAAAGTCGTCAGCAATTCCTTGAGCAAACTTCCCGATCATATTGGCGGTCGCGGGCGCGACAATTAAAAGATCGATTGTTTGCGAGAAGGTGATATGCGCAATCGGATCTGGGTTGTCCGGTGCATAATCATCCACAACAACATGATGACCTGAGAGCGCGCGGAAGGTAAGTGGCTGAATAAATTCGCAGGCGCGCTTAGTCATTGCGACGCGCACTTCGCACCCGGCTTGCTGCAATCCGCGTAGGATTTCGACGGCTTTGTAAGCTGCGATACCGCCGCAAACCCCTAGTGCTATTCTTTTATTCGGAGTAGAGATTTCAGAACTAGACTGGCCCATGAGTTTTTACTGAAATCGTATATGAATGTAACATTGCTGAAAGATAGGTGCAATTTAGTGGTCGAGAAACGCGCTATAATCCGTGATACTCTACCGAATAATAACAATTGAATATGGGGCCACGCCCGCAATGGCAACTTTCTCCGTCCGATGCTCCGTTCTTCTGTTTGTCCTTTTGGCGCTGAGCGGCACCGCTGTGTCGCAGACCAACGCGCCAACCTCTGAATTCGGGCCCGTCGTTAGAGCCTATCTTGGATACCTCCGAAACGAACAGGAGGTCGTTGATGATCGCGTCAGCCGCCACGAAATAAGTTCGTCATACTACCGGCGCAATTCGAACCGTATCAAGGCCCTACGGCAAATGGCCATACGTCTCGCGCGAGCCAATAACAACGATTATTTACCCGAATTGGAGGCAGTTGCGGCAGACGAGTTCGGTTTACTCTTCGAACACCCTCCGCAGCCCTCGTCGCTGAAGCCGGGAGAGGTTTTACGCAACACCTTCCGGTTTCTGGGAACAGTTCGTTCTGGCGGTGTCTTCTATTTGTTTGCCCGGCTGGACCCTTACGAGCAAGCGGAAAGGTCCGAAAAATCTTCTGCGACCACCAAAGTGCCCCACTGATCCGACCCTGTTGGGTGAGACCACCTTTTCCTGGTGCGGTTTTGAACAAAAAACTAGACGAGTCTGATCTGGAGTGGTATCTTCTGCAACCAACGCGAAAAAGCACAGTTTTGTGGCATTCTGGCGGAAGATCATTGTTGACAGGGCCCAGCTATTAGTGTAATAAATGCCATGTGTTAACCCCTTTGCGGGTCAAGATCTTCCAGCAATAAAAGTAGTCCTGCAGTTGGTCCTTACAGAAGTAAATGACTGCACCGGTTTTTCTACGACTGGTTAGTCGTCGTTAGAGTGCAATTAAGAGACTTTGTGTTTCACTATACGGGAGGAAAGTTAATGACTAGCAAAACTTGGAGCCGCAAGCCGATCGCGGCCTTAGTGGCGATTGCCGTTTGGAGTGTTTACTCGATGGTTGTATTAGCGGCGCCGGGAGCTAAGGCGTCAGCTGAGCTGTCGGTTTCAGGCCAAGTAACAGTTAATGGCGAGAAGATGTTTTCTGGCGGTACAGTCTTCTCCGATTCAACTATCACTACGGAGAACCAGAGCAGCGCTTCAGTTAACATTAGCAAGCTTGGACACGTTGAGCTCGGTGCAAATTCGAGCCTGCGCATCAGCTTCGCTGACAACACACTAACTGCACTGCTCGAAACTGGAACCGCTAGTGTCTCGACACTAGCAGGCGTTACGGTGAATCTGACGACGAAGGACGGCAACGTTGTGGTAAATGGAAATCAAGCCACTTCGTTTACCGTTGCCGCTTCTCGCGGTCGTACGACAGTGACAACTCAGTCAGGCCTTGCTGAACTGCGTGCCGGTGGTTCGGTGAAACAGATTGCAGCCGGTAGTAGCGCGACTGCAGGAACTCCGAATCCGCAGGGCGACGATGATGACGACGGTCTCAGCGGTGGTGCGTTGGCCGTGTTGCTATTAGCAATCGGCGGTGCTGTAGCTGGAGTCCTCTACGCAGCCTTCCACAACAACGATCTCAACTTCGGCGGCTCAGTCACAGTGGTCAGCCCAACGAAGTAGCTGGGGTTGCGAACCAAAAACACTGCAGCGCTGATGTCAGTGCTGTCGTTAACCTAAATTCACCTTGCGGGCCACACGACGCTAGTCGTGCTTGGCCCGCAAGGTTTTGATTGTCCGCATCTCATTCGGATTTCGTTAATCCATGCACATTTCCGTGATTGGCACCGGTTACGTCGGATTGGTTACCGGCGCCTGCTTTGCTGAGTTTGGTGTTGATGTCATTTGCGCAGACGTGGATGAGGGTAAGATTAGCCGTCTGCAAAAAGGCATCGTGCCAATCTATGAGCCGGGGCTCGAGCACCTCGTGTCGAAAAATTTTCAGGCCGGACGTCTCGATTTTACGACAGACATTCGCAAAGCGGTCGAGGACGCACTAGTAATCTTTTTGGCCGTTGGAACACCACCCCTTCCTGATGGCTCACCTGATCTAAGCTTCGTTGAAGCCGCCGCCTGTTCAATTGCCGATCACATGAACGGTTATAAGGTGGTAGTTACCAAGTCGACTGTTCCGATTGGGACCGGAGATTGGGTTGCTGACATTGTCAGGAGCGCCCAGCCTCAACCGATTGATTTCGCGGTGGTCTCCTGCCCCGAGTTTCTGCGTGAGGGGTCAGCCATTAGTGATTTTATGAGTCCGCATCGCAACGTGATCGGGTCGCTGGATAAAGATGCCGCCAACAAGGTTGCGCAGTTGCATTTGCCGCTGCGCTCTCCAATTGTGATCACCGACTTGCGGACCGCCGAGATGATCAAATATGCGAGCAACGCGTTCCTGGCTACAAAAATTTCCTTTATGAATGAACTCGCGGATCTGTGCGAGCTGGTTGGTGCGGATGTGAAGGAAGTGGCGGCGGGTATGGGGTACGATGCGCGCATCGGTCGTCATTTCCTGGATGCGGGCCTGGGTTGGGGTGGATCGTGCTTCCCGAAGGATGTGCAGGCGCTTGCTTACATGGCAAAAGAGCATGGACTCAATCCGCGCATTTTGAACCAGGTCATGGATGTTAACTATGACCGCCGCAAGGCGGTGGCTGGTCACCTTGAACAATTGCTGGAGGGTAGTTTGGAAGGCAAGCTGATCGGTCTATTGGGTCTGGCTTTCAAGCCCAACACGGACGATATGCGAGACGCGCCCTCGATTGATATTTCCAGTTCACTCCTGGCAGCCGGTGCACGCGTGCGTGGATATGACCCTGTTGCCCGCGAAACTGCGGCCCCTTTGATGCCTGAGGTTGAAATTTGTGACGATGTCTATGAAATGGCG
>Ga0207662_10001554_pt1 | contig 11213 bp, 11 predicted proteins | sample KBSS33LmetaG_FD_184338 | JGI IMG/M metagenome (GOLD analysis project Ga0207662, IMG submission 184338) | Switchgrass rhizosphere microbial communities from Kellogg Biological Station, Michigan, USA - KBS S3-3L metaG (SPAdes) (version 2) | ecosystem: Host-associated > Plants > Roots >... | reverse complement strand
CACGTCCAGGGTGATCCAGTCACCGGTTCGCACCAGCGCCAGCGGGCCGCCGGCGGCGGCCTCCGGCGACACATGCAGGACCACCGTGCCGTAGGCGGTGCCGGACATCCGCCCGTCGCAGATCCGCACCATGTCCCGGACACCGCGGAGCAGCAGCTTCCTCGGCAGCGCCACATTGGACACCTCCGGCATGCCCGGATAGCCGCGCGGACCGCAGTACCGGATGACCAGCACGGTGTCTTCGTCCACATCCAGGTCGGGATCGTTCGACACCGCGTAGTAGTCCGTGGGGGAGTCGAACACCAGCGCCCGGCCCCGGTGCTTGAGCAGGTGCGGCGAGGATGCCGACTGCTTGATCACCGCCCCGCCGGGGGCCAGGTTGCCGCGCAGCACCGCGGTCCCGGTCCCGGCGGGCTGGAACGGTTCGGCCATGGTCTTGATGACCTCGCGGTTCCAGCACGGCGCGTCGGCCACGTTGGCGCCGACCGCGGATCCGGTCACCGTGATCGCGTCGGCGTGCAGCAGGCCGCTCTCGGCCAGCTCGCGCATGACCGCCGGCAGCCCGCCGGCGTAGCAGAAGTCCTCCATCAGGTACTGGCCGCTCGGCTGCAGGTTCAGCAAGGTCGGGACGTCCCGGGCCAGCACGTCGAAGTCGTCGAGGGCGAGCGGCACGCCGAGGCGGCCTGCGATGGCCAGCAGGTGGATCACCGCGTTCGTCGATCCGCCGATCGCCGCGTTGACCCGGATCGCGTTCTCGAACGCCGCCCTGGTCATGATGGCCGAGGGCCGCAGGTCGTCGCGGACCAGGCCGACGATGACCTGGCCGGCTCGCTGCGCGGTCTCGTAGCGGCGGGCGTCCACCGCGGGCCAGGTCGCCGAGTACGGCAGCTGCATGCCGAGCGCCTCGGCCATCGACGCCATGGTGGACGCGGTGCCCATCGTCATGCAGTGCCCGTTGGAACGGGCCATGCAGCCCTCGGCGAAGACGCACTCCTCCTGGGTCATCCGCCCGGCCACCAGGTCTTCCTCGAACCGCCACACGGCCGTGCCCGAGCCGACGTCGGTGCCCTGGTACTTGCCGTTGAGCATCGGGCCGCCCGTGACCATCACCGCGGGGAGGTCCACGCTGGCCGCGGCCATCAGCAGCCCCGGAGTGGTCTTGTCGCACCCGGACAGCAGCACCACGCCGTCCAGCGGGTTGGCCCGCATCAGCTCCTCGGCCTCCATGGCCAGCAGGTTCCGGTACAGCATGGCGGTGGGCCGCAGCAGCGTCTCGCCCAGCGCCATGGCCGGGAACTCCAGCGGGAACCCGCCCGCCTGCCAGACCCCGCGCTTGACCGACTCGGCCACCCGGTGCAGGTGGACGTTGCACGGCGCCAGTTCGGACCAGGTGGTCGCGATGCCGATGACCGGGCGGCCGTCGAAGACCTCCGGGGTGAAGCCCTGGCTGCGCATCCAGGACCGGTGGCCCATGCCGGCCCGCCCGGTCGCGCCGAACCACTGGCTGCTGCGGAGTGCCCGGTCCGAGGTCATGCTGTTGGCTGTCATACAACCATTGGTAACATCCGTCCTCCGGCGGGACACGCGCCAGGGCCGTTCGGGATCAATGCTGTTAGGGTCGCCTACGTGAGCCGTGTGCATGACATGGGCGGTCAGACCGGGTTCGGGCCGGTGCCGGTGGGCGAGGACGGAGAGCCTCCGTTCCACGCGGACTGGGAGGCGCGGGTGTACGCGCTGGCCACGATGCTGCGGCGGCGCGGCCTGTTCAATAGCGACGAGCTGAGGAACGCGATCGAGCGGCTGCCGCCCGAGCAGTACCTGGCGGCGTCGTACTACGAGCGCTGGCTCGGCGCGCTGGAGATGCTCGTCGCGGAGAAGGGCGCGCTGCCGTGAGCTACGAGGCGGGCGCCCGGGTCCGGGTGAAGGCCGGCGACCCGGACCACCACACCAGGGTGCCGCGGTACGTGCGCGGTCATACCGGGGTGATCGTGGCGGCCATCGACCAGTGGCCGCTGCCTGACGACAGCGCCCGCGGCATCGACCCGCCGCGGGAGGAGACCTGCTACGCGGTGCGCTTCTCAGCCGCCGACCTGTGGGGCAGCGGCGACCACGCCGTGACCGTCGATCTGTGGGAGTCCTACCTTGACCGGGCATGACGACCTTCCGGTCGCCGCGCGGGCGCGGCGCCTCGAAGAACGGCTGATCGCGGCCGGGCTGACCAGCGACGACGAGATGGACGAGTTCCTGACCAGGCTGTACACCAAGGCCTCGCCGGTCAACGGCGCCCGTATGGTGGCCCGCGCCTGGACCGATCCGCGGTACCGTGACCTGCTGCTGTCCGACGGCGACGCCGCCGCGAAGGACATGGGCTTCGGCGACCTGAGCTACGCGCTGCGGATCGTGCCGAACACCGAGACCACGCACAACGTGATCGTCTGCACGCTCTGCTCCTGCTACCCGGTGTCGCTGCTCGGGCCCTCGCCCGGCTGGTACAAGAGCTTCGCCTACCGGTCGCGGACGGTGCGGGAGCCGCGCACGGTGCTCGCCGAGTTCGGCCTGGAATTGCCCGACGAGGTGGAGATCACGGTCTGGGACTCGACCTCGGAGGCCCGCTACATGGTGCTCCCGGTCCGGCCGGCCGGGACCGAGGCATTGGGCGCCGACGAACTCACCGCGCTCGTGACCAGGAACGGGCTGATCGGCACCGCCCAGGTGTAAGTTCCCCGCGCTGGCCCGGGCGAGGGCAACGGCCGACCCGGCCAGGACGTCCGGTGGCTGGGTGAACGCCAGCCGCAGGTATTCGCCCGCCCGGCCGGAGCCCTCCCGCCCGCCGCTGGCTGTGCCGCCACTGGCCGCCCCCGCGTGAGCGCTCAGCAGGCGGCCGGGAACCACGGCGACCCCGTGCCTGAGCGCGGCCTGGGCGAACGCGCCGCTGTCGGCCGGCGCTACGGTTCGCGGGAGCCGCACCCACAGGGTGAGGCCGCCGTCGGGTTCGGGCCAGGTCCACTCGGGCAGGGCGCAGCGCAAGGCTCCGGCCAGCGCGTCGTGGCGGGCCCGCAGCCACTCCCGGCGCCACTTGACGATGTCGTCGTGCTCGTCGTTCAGCAGCGCGGCCGCGATCGCCTGCGAGAAGGCGGCGCTGCCCAGGTCGGCCGCTGCCTTGGCCGCGGCGGCCCGGGCGATCAGGCCCGTGCTGGCCCTGATCCAGCCGGTCCGCAGGCCGCCCCAGTACAGCTTGGACAGCGAGCCGACGCTGACCAGGTTCGGCTGCCCGGGATCGAGGGCGGCCAGCGGGGGCGGGACCGGGTGGTCGCCGAGCGGCAGTTCGGCCAGTGTCATGTCGTCGACGAACAGCGTGTCCGGGTGCGCCGCGGCGAGCCGGGCCACGCGGCGGCGGTGCCCGGCCGGCATGACCAGCCCCGTCGGGTTGTGATGGGTGGGGACCAGGTAGACCAGCGCCGGCCGGTGCGTGCGGACCACGTGTTCGAGCCGGTCCGGGTCCAGGCCCGCGCCGGCCGGAATCCCGAGGACCCGGGCGCCGGCCCGGTACAGCGCGTCGAGCGCGCCGGGGAACGTCGGATCCTCGACCACAACCGGCTGGCCGGGTAGCACCTCACACCGGATGAGCAGGTCCAGCGCCTGCTGGGCACCGGTCGTGACGATGACCTCGGCCGGGTCGGCGGGCAGCCCGAGGCGGTTGGTCAGGTGGCTGGCGATCGCGACGCGCAGGGCGGGCAGTCCGAGCGGGAAATAGCCGCTGGTGGCGGTTACCGGCACGGTCCCGCCCAGGACGGAGGCGGGTTCGGCCAGCGCCGCCGCCACCTGCGGTGCGCAGTCCACCGCGGCCAGGCTGAGGTCGGCGTCGAGCACCGAGTTCTCGAGCAGGCCGGCGAAGAAGCCGTTGGCCCGGTGCACCGCGGCCGGGGTGGTGCGGTGCGGGACGATCCGGGTGCCGGCCCCCTGGCGGCTTTCCGCCATGCCCTCGTCGCGCAGCACCTGATAGGCGGCGGCCACGGTGTTCCTGCTCACGGACAGGGCGGTGGCCAGGTCGCGTTCGGGTGGCAGCCGCAGGCCCGCGGACAGTTCGCCCGTGTCGGCCAGCCGGGCGATCCGCGTGGCGAGCAGCCGGTAGAGGGGGCCGTCCGCCGTCGGCCAGTGGCCCAATAGGTCGGCTAGGGCGACGGCGCCGATGCCGCCGACGCCTCCTACGCGGCGAGAAGCAGCCATCGAGGCCCAGATTGGCTCTGTCATGATAGTGCCAATATTGGCATCGTTGAGGGCTGGTGGCAATCGCGTTATTCGGAGGGCTGGTCCTGTGTTCCTGGCATGGCTGATCGTCACGGGCGGTATCGCGGTCGTGCTCGCCCTGGGCTGGAGCCTGGTCGTGGCCGGCCTGCGGGCCGGTGACCAGGCAGGCGACGCCACGGTCACCGCGGCGGCGGATGCCGGGCAGGTGGCGATCGTCGCCGTGGTGCGCAACCCGGGCGACGTTCCGCTCGTGGCCGGGTTCTCGGCGCGGCGGCGATTGCTGCCAGGCTGGCTCGACGCCGGGATGACGGTGCGGGTACCGAGACGGACCGCGCGGCGGAAGTTCCGGGCCGGGACGCACGAGACCGTCGGGGTGGTCCCGGCCGCGTCCCGGGCGGAGTTCCGCCTGCCGGTCGCCGCTCCGGCCCGCCGTTACCGGCTGACCGCCGTCCTCGGTCAGGCCGGGGGGCGCCTGCGGGTGGTCCGGATACCTGTCGTCAGCGGGGGGTCAGCTGGAGCTGGCCGGCCAGCGCGCGCAGCGCGGGCAGGGGATCGGGGTTGAGGACCTGGGTGGCCACGTGGTCCGCGCCCGCGTCCAGGTGCGCGGTCACACCGCGGGCGATCGCCGCCGCGTCGCCGTGCACGGCGAGCGCGTCGATCAGCGCGTCGCTGCCGCCGTCGGCGAGGTCGGCGTCCGTCCAGCCCAGCCTGCGCAGGCTGCTGAGGTAGTTGGTCAGGCTGAGATACGGATTCTGTACCTTCGGGCGGCCGATGGCACGGGCCCGCTCCGGGTCGGTCTCCAGGACCAGCTTCTGCTCCGGGGCGAGCAGCGGCCCGTCGCCGAGGATCTGCCGGGCCTGACGCGTGTGCTCCGGCGTGACCAGGTAAGGGTGCGCGCCCGCGGCCCGCTCCGCCGAGAGCCGCAGGACGCGGGGACCGAGGGCCGCCAGGAGCCGGCCCTCGGCCGGGACCTTGAGGTCATCAAGCTGGTCCAGGTACCTGACGAGGGTGGCGTAGGGGCGCTGATACTCCCGGGTGGCTTCGGGGTGCCCGATCCCGAGGCCGAGCAGGAAGCGGCCCGGGTGCCTGGCGTTGATCCGGTGGTAGGAGGCGCCCACGGTCGCGGCGTCGTCCTGCCACACGTTGACGATCCCGGTGGCCACGGCGATGTGTTCCGTGGTGTCCAGCAGATGCTCCACGACAGCCAGGTCACCCGGCGGGGAGCCGCCCACCCAGATAGTCCCGTACCCGAGGGCTTCCACTTCGGCCACGACCTCCGGGGTGAGCCCCGAGGAGTGCCGCCAGATACCGACCTTGCCCAGTTCGATGCTCATGCCACCGACAGCCCGGCCGGCCGCTCATTCATTCCGCCATCGGGCTGATCTCGTGCCAGCGCCGCGGGGTATTCTCGGGCCGGCGTAAACCGCCACATCCGTTCGGGAGTGCATCATGGCCTATATCGTGGATTTCACCACCGTCTCGACCGTCGGCCTGGAGTCGTCGCCGGTCGCGGCGGCCCTCGCTGGACTGCGGGCGAACGAGGCCCGCTACTTCAAGAACAAGTACGACCACGCCTTCACGGTGGAGCCTGCCGGCGACGCCAAGACGACCATCGACTGGGTAGACCGGATCCTCAGGGAAGAACGTGACATCGTCATCTCGTCTCGCCCTCTGGAGGCTACGGCCTTCCAGGTTGAGAACATCCGGATGGCCTATGTCTTCTACGAGAGCGGCCTGTCGATCAACGTGATGTACACCATCGACGACTCCGGGAAGCGGGCGGTCGGGTTCAAGCTCTCCGAAGGGATGGACGTCCCCGCGGAGCTCGCCTCGCGGTTCAAGTTCGCGCGCCAGAAGTCGAAGCTGGCCGGAACCATTCGCGGCTCCTACTTCGCGTTCAAGAACGAGTACTGAATCCCCTCGACAGCTAGCAGGGTGCTACGAACCGTCGGCGCGGGGCACCTCCTGGGCGACCTCCCAGATGTGACCGCCCGGATCGGCGAAGCTGGCCGTGCGGACGCCCCAGGGCCGGTTCAGCGGGCCGTTGAGGAGTTCCACTCCGTGAGCGGCTAGTTCGGCGCACACCGCGTCGACGTCGTCCACGCCGATCGTGAATACGAGACGTGCCCCCGCGTTGCGGTCGGCGACGGCTCCAGGGCTCACGAGCTGGGCAGCGGCATCAGCACGCAGGACGTTGATGCTCGTGTTCGCGAAGCGGAACACCGCGGAGTTCTCGTCCTCAAAGATCAGCCTCAGGCCGAATACATCCTGGTAGAACGCCTTCGATCGCTCCAGGTCCTCGGTGAACAAGGTAATGAAATCGACGCTCTTGGACGACCAGCTCAATGTTCGACCTCCGTATGCGTTACCAGGTCCGGGATCCCCATCGTTGAACGCTACTCAGCGGGTTAATGGCTTGGTCGGGCGGGCGGCCTGCGGCTATTGTCCGGGGGTGAGCTCATGGGGGCATGTCGAGGTGGCGCACGTCAGCCACGTCCTTCCGGACGGGCGGACGCTGCTCGACGACGTGAGCTTCCGCATCGGCGAGGGGACCACCGCCGCCCTGGTCGGGCCGAACGGAGCGGGCAAGACCACGCTGCTCCGGCTGGTCGCCGGTGACCTCCAGCCACAGGAAGGCAGCGTGACCTCGACCGGCGGCCTCGGTGTCATGCGCCAGTTCATCGGCACGGACCAGAGCCAGGGCATCACGCCCATGGTCCGCGACCTGCTGCTCTCCGTCGCACCGCCGCGGGTGCGGGAAGCCGCGGCCGGGCTGGACGCGGCCGAGCTGGCCATGATGGAACGCGACGACGAGCGCGCCCAGCTGCGCTACGCGGCGGCCCTGGCCGAATGGGGTGAGGCCGGGGGCTACGACGCCGAGGTGCACTGGGACGCCTGCACGGTGGCCGCCTTCGGCATCCCGTACGACCAGTGCCGCTGGCGCGACGTGGGCACGCTGTCCGGCGGCGAGCAGAAGCGGCTGGTGCTCGAGTCGCTGCTGCGCGGCAACGACGGGGTGCTGCTGCTCGACGAGCCCGACAACTACCTGGACGTGCCGGGCAAGCGCTGGCTCGAACAGCAGCTGGCTAGCACGCCGAAGACCGTGCTGCTGGTCAGCCACGACCGGGAGCTGCTGGCCGCCTGCGCGCAGCGCATCGTGACCGTCGAGGACCGGCACGTCTGGGTGCACGGCGGCGGCTTCGGTAACTACGCTCAGGCCCGCGCCGACCGGATCAGCCGGCTCGAGGAACTGCGCCGCCGCTGGGACGAGGAGCACGAGAAGCTGAAGGAACTGGTCCGCACCCTTCGGCAGAAGGCCTCCTACAACGACGGCATGGCGTCCCGGTACCAGGCCGCGGTGACCAGGCTGCGCCGGTTCGAGGACGAAGGGCCGCCGCAAGAGGCCCCGCGCGAGCAGAACGTCAAGATGCGGTTGCGCGGCGGGCGGACCGGCAAGCGCGCCGTCATGTGCGAGAACCTGGTGCTGACCGGTAACACCAACTCGTTCGGTACCGAGATCTGGTTCGACGACCGGGTGGCGATCCTCGGGGCCAACGGGTCGGGGAAGTCGAGTTTCCTGCGGCTGCTGGCGGGGGAGGAGGTGCCGCACGAAGGTCAGGCCCGGCTGGGCGCCCGGGTGGTCCCGGGCATGTTCGCGCAGACCCACACCCGGCCGGACCTGGCCGGGCGGACCCCGGTTGAGCTCCTGATGACCGAGCACGCGCTGCTGATCAACGAGGCGATGTCCGCGCTGTCCCGTTATGAGCTGCAGAGCTGTGCCCGGCAGCCGTTCGGCACCCTGTCCGGCGGCCAGCAGGCCAGGCTGCAGATCCTGCTGCTCGAGCTGGCCGGCTCGACGCTGCTGCTGCTCGACGAGCCGACCGACAACCTCGACCTGCCCAGCGCCGAGGCGCTGCAGCAGGGTCTGGAGTCCTACCGGGGCACGGTGCTCGCGGTCACGCACGACCGCTGGTTCGCCCGGTCGTTCGAGCGGTTCCTCATCTTCACCCCGGACGGCAACGTCCGCGAGGCCACCGAACCCGCCTGGGACTGAGCCGGCCGCGGTGGCGACGCCGCGGTCGTGTCAGGCGCCGACGCGGGTGCCGCAGCCGGAGCAGAAGTGCGCGCTGGGCGGGAGTTCGGTGCCGCACTCCGTGCAGTGCTGGACCGCGGGCGCGAGCGCCTGACCGCAGCCCATGCAGAACTTCGCTCCCGCCGGGTTCTGCGCCTGGCAGGACGCGCACACCGGGCCGGACGAGGCCTGCGGCTGGGACGGTGGCTGCGGGGGCGCGTAGGGCGCGTCCTGACCGTAGGGGACACCGTGCTGGGCCGCCTGCTGGGCGGCCTGGGCCTGCTGCGCCTGCTGAGCCTGCGCCTGCTGGGCGCCGAACGCGCTGGCCAGCCCGAATCCGGCACCGAGGAACGCCCCGTCGGCAGCGCCGCCGCCCTTGGCCATGCCCTGGCCCGCGCCGAGCGCCATCTCGCCGGCCGCGTAGTTCTGGAAGCCGCCGGCCAGCTGGGAGTAGCTGGTGTCCTTGGCCAGCTGCTTGAGCTGCTGCTCGTCCTCGGGGGAGAGGTTGACGTCGAAGTTGCCCATCCGGGTCAGCTGCACGCCGTAGGCGACGAGCTGGCCGTTGGCGGCGTCGATGGTGGCCTGCTCGATCTCCGCGGAGTACGCCATCAGGCCCAGGATCGGCCAGCCGTTGCGGATGATCTGCGTGGTGACGTGCGTCCGCAGCACCTTGAGCAGCTGGTCGCTCACCCAGCCCGCGATCCGCTCGTTGTCGGTGACGTCCACCGTGGCGGTCATGTTCGTCACCAGCCGCACCGGATCGGCTACCCGCAGCGCGTAGTCGCCGAACACCCGGAGCGTCACCACCAGCCCGGTCCGCGGGTCCTGCACGTCGTCGACCCGGCCGCCGAACTTGAAGCCGGTGTACTCGCGCGTGCCGACGAAGTACAGCTCGGCGCGGTAGGCGTTCCCGCCGGTGATGGAGTCGATGACCACGCCGAGACCCGGGAGCTCGTTCGCGTCGATCTGGTGCCGGCCCGGGCCCATGGTCTGCACGACCTGGCCGGTGTTGACGAACAGCGCCATCTCGTCCGCGTTGACGATCGCGCGCGTGAAGCGGCGGATGGTGATGTCCGGCCATTTGAAGACGATCTGACCTTTGCGGTCGTCAGGTACGGCGATGAATTCCCGCCCGAGCAGTGCCATGGGAGAACCATACCGGTTCCCTCGATTACGGATAGGGCGCTGACACAGGTCCTTACCTGCTATCTTCCCAGCGTGGAAATGATTCAGTGCCAGTGGTGCCAGGCGCAGAACCAGCCGGGAACCACGAGTTGCCAGACGTGCGGCGCCCCGCTCGATGAGCGGAACAAGGTCAGCGACTCCGGCTGGCGCGAGGCGCCGCGGTTGCGCGACATGACCGAGTTCCGGTTCTCCGGCAGCACCTGCCAGGTCGAGGGCGAGCTGGTCCCGGTCGCTGAGATCAACCTCCATCCGCAGGACGCTCTCTACTTCGAGCATCACGTGCTGCTGTGGAAGGACGAGACGGTCCCGCTCTCGTCCATGAACACCGGCGGCGGGCTGAAGCGCTCGATCGGCGGGATGCCGCACATCGTGACGGTGGCCAACGGCCCGGGCCGCATCGCGTTCTCCCGGAACGCGCCGGGCGAGATGGTCGTGTTGCCGCTGCACCCCGGCATGGAACTGGACGTCCGCGAGCACGCCTTCCTGGTCGCCTCGCACACCATCCAGTACTCGTTCATCCGGATCAAGGGCCTGGTCAACCTGCTGCACGGCGGGAACGGCATGTACATGGACCGGTTCGTCACGGCGGGCTACCCGGGCATGCTGATACTGCACGGGAACGGGGACGTGCTGGAGCGGATGCTGCGGCCGGGCGAGAAGATCCTGGTCGAGCCGGGCGGCTTCCTGTACAAGGACTCCACGGTGCAGATGTCGGCGGTGCAGATGCCGCTGAAGACCGGGCTGCTGCGGCACGGCATGTACCTGGCCGAGATGACCGGGCCCGGCCGGGTCGGGATCCAGTCCATGTACGTCCACCACCACGCGGACTGAGACCCATGAACACCTATATCTGCCGGTACTGCAGGCAGCCGAGCGACCCGGGCTCGCCGACCTGCCCGCTATGCGGGGCGCCGGTCGACATCAGGTCGGTGGTCAGCGACTCCGGCTGGGTCGAGCAGCCGCCGATCAGGGACATGGCGCGGCTGCAGCTCGGTCAGTCGCACTGCCAGGTCGCCGGTACCACCGTCCCGGCCGCGGAGTTCACCCTCGCGCCCGAGGACTGGATCTACTTCTCCCACCACGTGCTGCTGTGGACCGAGCCGCAGACCCGGCTGACCAACATGCCGATGAAGGGCGCGTGGAACCGGAAGATGGCCGGGCTGCCGCTGATCATGGTGGAGGCGCGCGGCCCCGGGCACCTCGCGCTGTCGGACAATCACGCGGGCGAGATCGTGGCGCTGCCGATGCAGCACGGCCAGCAGATCTGGGTCCGCGAGCACCGGTTCCTGGCCGCCACCGGCAACATCAAGTACGACTGGTACCCATCGGATGTCTGGTACGAGACCGGCCAGGACTCCGACGACCGGGAGATGCACTACCCGATGGGGCGGTACGGCGACGTGTTCGGCGCGCAGGCGGCCCCCGGCCTGCTGCTGCTGCACGCGCCGGGCAACGTGTTCATCCGCGATCTCCGGCAGGGCGAGACCCTGCTGATCCAGCCGAGCTCCCTGCTGTACCGGGACGTGACGGTGCGGATGGCGCTGCACCTGGAGTACCCGCGGAACCAGGGCCTCTCCTTCTGGCGCAGCTCGTGGAGCTACCGCAGCATCTGGGTCAGGCTGTGGGGTCCCGGCCGCGTCGCGGTGCAGTCGGTCTACGAGCCGCCCGAGGACACCGAGGCCATCCGCCGCCACTCGTACGCGACGAC
>Ga0207662_10001553_pt1 | contig 11215 bp, 7 predicted proteins | sample KBSS33LmetaG_FD_184338 | JGI IMG/M metagenome (GOLD analysis project Ga0207662, IMG submission 184338) | Switchgrass rhizosphere microbial communities from Kellogg Biological Station, Michigan, USA - KBS S3-3L metaG (SPAdes) (version 2) | ecosystem: Host-associated > Plants > Roots > Rhizosphere... | reverse complement strand
CGTCTGCATGTCGCCGCTCGTGCACGACGGTGGCCATCGTTCCTGTTAGGGGATTAACCGCGCTCGGTGGGACCCTGAGTGTCGAATGGAAGACGATGTAGGTCTGACCGCTGATCGTATCGCAACAGTGGGGAGCCACGATTCCTTCCGAGCTGAGGTGGACCCCACGTATCCGGGTGAGCCAAGGCCACAGACTGCCTGAGGTCCAGGGAAGATGACCGGACTGGCCCAGATCGATGTGGTAGAGGAGGCGCATGACCTGAAGGAGCGCCAGTTCACCGGTGTATGCGTCTTGTGTCATCGCCGATGTCGGTTCGGTACACGGCACCTCGCCGACGGGAACGCCATCGCGACGCAGATCGAAGGTGGCTCGGATCTGGGTGTAGTCCGGGTCGCTCTGCGGACACCGGGACAGAAAGCGCTCGATATTCTCGATACGACCGTCACGACCAAGCCCGTACGGATTCGGAGTCGGCGACGGCGTCGGCGGCGGCGCTGGTTGTATGGCCGTCGTGGTCCCGCTTCCGCAACCCGCCGCGAACGCTACGAAAGCGATACCGCTCGCGACGAACCAGAGAACGGCACCCGCCATTGCAGGGACGGCACGAGAGAGGCCACCTCTGCGCTCGTCAAGGCACATGCCGGTTCCTCGTCTCGTCTCCGGAATCAGGTTGGATCGACATTGGTGGAGGCGCTCCAGTTCTGAATGCGGATCTCGCAACGCCTGAGTGCCAGCCTCCGGTGAACGAGCACCCTGCGTCAAGTCCGCGGTCGAAGGCCTAGAGTCCCACTCCTTGCGCGCGCCGCAACACCGCCGTCACCTCCGCGAGGACGGGCGCGGTGAGCACTGCCGCGACGTGGGCATCGGGCCGGATCACCCAGACCTCGTCCGCGCGCGCGCCGAGCCCTGCGCGCACGGCGCCGTCGGCGTCGATCTCGTCGAGGGCCAGCACGCGGATGGGTCCACGGTACTCCGCCGCCGCCGCGCGGACGAGCGCGGCATCGACGGCCGGTCCCACGATCAGGAGGAACCCATCGCGCGCGATCGCACGAAGGCGGCCGCGCGTGCCCGCCACCGCGATCGTGGCCTCGCAGACGATGACGCCCGGCCCTGCGGGAGCGAGGGTTCCGCGCGCGGGCCGTCCCGCGAAGGGACGGGTCGCCGACGGCGTCGTCAGAGGCGAATCCACGTACCAGAAGGGCTCGGACAGGCGTCCGGAGTCCACCGCCAGCCGGGCCGCGGGATCGGCGACCGCGCGCGCGAGTGTCTCGGCTCGCCGCGAGCGGTCGCGCTCGTCGTGCGGCACCAGGAAGCGCATGGTGGCCCCGGTGACCTCGAGGTTCTCGCGCGCGGCCGCATGCCGCTCGTCGTGGTAGCTCTCCAGCAATCCCTCCGGCGCCCACCCGCGCAGCACGTAGGCGATCTTCCAGGCCGCGTTCTCCGCGTCGGCCACGCCGGAGTTCAGCCCGCGCGCGCCGAAGGGCGCCATCAGGTGCGCGCAGTCGCCGGCCAGGAGCACGCGGCCCACGCGCATGCGATCCACCACGCGCGAATGGAACCGGTACACGGAGCGCCAGACGATCTCGTACGGCTTGTCGCCGACGATCGCGCGGATGCGCGCGTCGAGCGCGCCGCTCGCCTCTTCCCCTTCGAGGTCGTAGTCGGCCGGGACCTGCCAGTCGATGCGGAAGGTCGACGCGGGGCAAGGATGGATGAGGACCTGCCGTCCGGGGTTCCAGGCCGGATCGAAGTAGAACCGCCGCTCGTTGGCCCAGCCGGGCAGCGATGCCCGGATGTCGCAGATCAGGAACCGGTCGTCGTAGGACTGGCCCTCGAACGCGACGCCGAGCCGTTCTCGCAGGTCGTCCGCGCGCGCGCCCGCGCAGGCGACGGCGAAGGCGGCTTCGATCTCGACCGGCCCTTTCGCCGTCTCGCAGCGGACGGTGACGGCGTGGCCGGCCTGCCTCACGTCCACGACCCGGTGCCCCCAGCGGACGTCGATGAGCGTCTGGGCGGCGATCGTCTCGTCGAGGATCTCCTCCGTGCGCGCCTGCGAGATGTTCACGAACGGCGGGAAACACGATCCCGCGTGCTGCGGCAGCGTGTAGGCGAACAGCTCGCGGTCGCGATGGAAGGTGCGCGCGGTCGTCCAGGTCACGCCTTCGTCGGCGATGCGCCGGCCGGCGCCGACGCACTCCCACACGTCGAGGACGTCCCGCTGCTGGCAGATCGACTTCGATCCCGTCCGGTCCCGTTCTTCGCGCGCGTCCAGCAGGAGCACGCGCACGCCCCAGCGCGCCAGCAGCAGCGCCGTGGTCTGGCCGACCGGTCCGTTGCCCAGCACCGCCACTGCCCCCGCCGGGGAATCGCCCGCTCGCATGCGACGGGGACGATAGCGCAGTCGCCCTTGCCAGGCATCCCGCGCTTCGTCTAGGCTCCGTCCCCATGTCAGCGGCCATGGCTGCCGAGCCGTCTCCGGCCGCGGCTCCGGTGCGGCCGCTCCGGATCGCGATGGCGAGCTTCATCGGGACCGCGGTGGAGTGGTACGACTACTTCATCTACGGCACCGCGGCCGCGATCGTGTTCGGTCCGCTCTTCTTCCCGAAGTTCTCGGCCACGGCGGGGACGATGGCCGCGTTCGCGACCTTCTCCGTCGGGTTCCTGGCCCGGCCCCTGGGCGCGATGGTCATGGGCCACTTCGGCGACCGCCTCGGCCGCAAGTCGATGCTCGTCGTCTCGCTGCTCACGATCGGCGTGGCCACGACCTGCATCGGCCTCCTCCCGACCTACGCGTCCGTGGGTGTCCTCGCGCCCGCCCTGCTGGTGGGCTTGCGTTTCCTGCAAGGCATCGGCGTCGGCGGTGAATGGGGCGGCGCGGTGCTGCTCGCCGTCGAGCACGCGCCCGCCAACCGGAAGGGCTTCTACGGCAGCTTCCCGCAGATGGGGGTGCCGGGCGGCCTGATCCTGGCCAACCTCGTGTTCCTGGCCGTCTCCAGCGCGGTCGGGCGCGACGCGTTCCTGGCCTGGGGATGGCGGGTGCCGTTCCTGGCCAGCGCGATCATGGTGGTGATCGGCCTCGTGATCCGCTTCAAGGTGGCGGAGAGCCCCGACTTCGAGCGGATGAAGCGGGCGGGCGAGCGCGAGCGGATGCCGCTGGTCACGGTGCTGGCGCAACACCCCGGGGCCGTCCTGCTCTCCGCGGGCGCCTTCATCGCCAACAACGCGATCGGCTACATCGTCATGGCCTACCTGCTCTCCTACGGCACGACCGTGCTCGGGCTCAGCCGCGGGCTTCTCCTCACGTGCGTGCTGATCGGCGCGGTCGTCTGGCTGGCCGCGATCCCGTGGGCCTCCTCCCTCTCCGATCGCCACGGCCGTGCGCGCGTGCTGCTAGCCGGATCGGCCGGGCTCACCGTGTTCGCTCTCGTCCTGTTCCCGCTCGTGGACAGCCGGAGCCCGGCGCTCATCGCGACCGCGCTGGTCGTAGGGGGCGTCTTCCTTGGGATCACGTACGGACCGCTGGCCGCGCTGCTGTCCGAGCTGTTCCCCGCCCGCGTGCGCTACAGCGGCGCGTCGCTCGGATATCAGATCGGCGCGATCGTGGGCGGCGGGCTCGCACCCACCGTCGCCACCGGCCTCTACGGGCGCTGGCACTCCAGCCTCCCGATCACGGTGTACCTGACCGGCGTCTGCCTGATCAGCCTGATCTCGGTGGCGGTGATCGCCCGCCGGCCGGCCGCCGGCGCCTAGCCCGCGGCCGCCGGTACCGCCGCCGTCTCCACCTCTCTCCGCCGCGGCAGGAAGAGCCCCGCCACCCAGCCGACGCCGAACATCAGCGCGTGCGCCAGCAGCGCCGTGTAGTAGCCGTGCACGGCATCGAGCGGCGGGAAGCGCAGGGCGTCCGGGAACCACGGCGCCGGCGAGGTGGCGCGATACAGAGACAGAACGAGCGTCGCCACGATCGCGATCGCGGCGGCACGCCCATCGCCGCGCTTGGTGAGAAAGCCGAGCAGGTAGAGTCCCAGGAGCCCGCCCGACGTCAGGGCGATGAGCCGGAGGGCCGCGTCCTCGAGCGTCTTCGTCCGCGCCTCCAGGAGCATCAGGGCACCCACGACCATCGCCAAGGTAGCGAGGCACGACAGGGTCCGAGCCACGAGAAGGTAGTGCCGGTCATCGCGCTGCTTCGCGACGTGCCGGCGGTAGACGTCCACCACGCCCACCGTCGCGATCGCGTTGAGGGCGGAGTTCAGCGTGGACATCGCGGCGGCCAGGACGCCCGCCACCACGAGCCCCTTGAAGCCGATCGGCAAATGCAGGACGACGAAATGCGGCACGATGCGCTCCGCGGTCACCGTCCCGTCCAGGATCCCGATCGACGTCGGCGTCGGATGCCGCTGGAAGAAGACCCAGAGCGCGGTGCCCAGGAACTGGAAGGCGATCCAGAGCGGGAGCATCCACGCGCACCCGATCCAGAGCGCCCGCCGCGCCTCGCGCATGGTCGCGGAGGCGCAGTACTTCTGGACCATGTTCTGGTTGCAGGCGTGCTCGGTGAGCCAGTGGCCGAGCCCCACCAGCAGCATCATGGTCACGCTCTTCTCGGTGAGGGTGAGAGCCGTCGTGGTCGGATGCAGCGCGCCATCGGAGCCGAGGTCCCAGAAGGACAGCTTGTGGCTCGCCCACGCCGTGTTCACGATCTCGCCCACGCCGCCCGGCACCTTCCAGATGACGACGGCGAGGCAGGCCAGGCCGCCCAGGGTGAGGATCACGGTCTCCGCGACGTCGGTCCACACCACGGCCTCGATCCCGCCCATCGCGGTGTAGCCGCCGACGAACACGCCCGCGACCAGGATGCTCGCCTCGGGGCTCAGGCCGGTCAGCTCGTGGGTGAGCTGGCCGAGGAGGAACAGGATCAGGCTGATGCGCAGGAGCTGGCCGACCACGAACGCAAAGGCGCCGTAGAGCCGCGTGGACGCGCCGAACCGCTGCTCCAGGAACTCGAACGCAGTGGTGGTCCGCCCGTCGCGGTAGATGCCGAGGAAGAAGAGCGAGCCCGCGAGCACGCCGAGCGGGAGCACGAAGTTCGGGAGCATGCGCAGCCAGGCCGTCTTGTAGGCGTCGGCGGGCAGGGCCATGAACGTGATCGAGCTGATGGCGGTGCCCGCGATCGAGAAGCCGACGGCCCAGCCCGGCATGGCGCGGCCGCCGACGAAGTAGCCCTCGGTGGTGCGCGCGCGGCGGCGGACGGCCCACGCGATCCACGACATGCCCGCGAAGTACGCAAGGATGACGGCCCAATCGAGCAGCGGGATCGACACGCGCGGATCCTATGCGAAACAATGGCGGTCTTCGCTGGAGGCCCACATGTCGAGCGACTGGAGTCGCCGGACCTTCCTCTCCGCGGCGGGCGCCGGCCTCCTGCCCCGACGACTGCTCGCGCCTCTCCTCGCCCCCGCCAGCGCGGGCACGGCCATGAACGCGCGCCTGGCCGAGATCGATGCCGTCGCCAGCCGAGGCCCGTTCAAGCCGTCATGGGAATCCCTGGAAGGCTTCAAGGTCCCGGATTGGTACCTGGACGGCAAGTTCGGGATCTTCATTCATTGGGGCGTCTACTCCGTGCCCGCGTTCGGCAACGAGTGGTATCCCCGGAACATGTACAAGGCGGGGACGGACGAGTTCAAACATCACGTCGCGACCTACGGACCACAAGCGCGCTTCGGCTACAAGGACTTCATCCCGCTCTTCAAGGCGGAGCGGTACGACGCGCGCCGTTGGGCATCGCTGTTCAAGGAAGCGGGGGCGAAGTTCGTGGTGCCGGTCGCCGAGCACCACGACGGCTTCCCCATGTATGCGTATCCGTTCACGGAGTGGTCCGCGGCCCGGATGGGGCCGAGGCGCGACACCGTCGGTGAGCTCGCCGAGGCCGTTCGCGCCGCCGGGCTCGTCTTCGGTGCGTCCTCACATCGCGCCGAGCACTGGTGGTTCTTCGACGAGGGGATGACGTTCGATTCCGACGTGCGCGATTCGCGCTACGCGGGCCTGTATGGCCCCGCGCGCGACCGGAAGGCGGCGGAGAGCCAGGCCGCGCCCCCGGACCCGGCCTACCTCGACGACTGGCTGCTCCGCACGTGCGATCTGGTGGACCGTCACCGTCCGCAGCTCGTCTGGTTCGACTGGTGGATCGCCCAGCCCGCCTTCCAGGCGCACCTCAAGAAATTCGCGGCCTTCTACTACAACCGCGGGACGGAGTGGAACAAGGGCGTGGCCATCAACTACAAGAAGCACGGAGGCGAGTCCTTCCCCGACGCCGCCGGCGTCCTCGACGTCGAGCGAGGGCAGCTGGCGGCCATCCGCCCGCACTTCTGGCAGACGGATACCGCGGTGGCCAGGAACTCGTGGGGCTACACCACGCACCAGGAGTACAAGACGGCGGCCAGTATCGTCGAGGACCTCGTGGACATCGTCAGCAAGAACGGCGCGCTCCTCCTGAACATCGGCCCGAAACCGGACGGCACCATTCCGGAAGGGGACGAGGCGATCCTGCGACAGATCGGCGCCTGGCTCTCCACCAACGGGGAGGCGATCTACGGCACGCGTCCGTGGCGGCTCTTCGGCGAGGGTCCGACCGAGGTGGTGGCGGGACCCTTCGCCGACACCAAGAGGAAGCCGTTCACCGCCGAGGACATCCGCTTCACGGCCAGGGGGGACACCCTCTATGCGACGGTGCTGGCCTGGCCGACGTCGCGGCGGATCGCGATCCGCTCCCTGGCGCGCCCGGGAGGACGGGAGGACTCGGCGGTGGTCAAGGTGAATCTGCTCGGCCACGCGGCACCGATCTCCTGGGAGCAGACGCCGGAAGGGCTGGTCGTGACGCTGCCCGAAGACAAGACCCCTACGCCGGCCCTGTCGTTGCGTATCGCTTTCTCGGCAACGCGGTAGAAGTCGAAGACTTCAGTCGGAAGCCGACTGTTCCGCCACCTCGCGATACCGGCGCGCGGTGATGCCGAGCAGGCGGACGAACGCGCGCCGCATCACGTCCGCGCTGCCGAACCCCGCGGCCGAGGCGACCTGCTTGAGCCCGCGGTCCGTGCGCTCGAGCAGGCGGCGCGCCGTCTCCACGCGGGCCTCCATCACGTATTGGGACGGCGTGCGGCCGACCTCACGCGTGAAGACGCGCTCGAAGTTCCGCACGCTCATCGCCATCCGATCCGCGAGGTCCTCCACCGACAGCCGTGTCCCGAGATGCTCGGCGATCCAGATCTGCAGCTCGCGGATCTTCGTCATCTCCGACGCCTGCGAAGCCAGCGACACGCTCACCTGCGGCTGTCCCCCCGGCCGCCGCAGGAACAGCACGAGCTCGCGCGCGGCCTCGTGGGCGAGGGCGGCGCCGCAGTCCTCCTCGACCCAGGCCAGCGCGAGGTCGATGCCCGCGGAGAAGCCGGCCGAGGTGTAGATCGGCCCGTCCTTCACCCAGACCGGGTCGTGCTCGACGCGCACGTCGGGATAGCGCTTGGCCAGCTCGCGGCCGAACTTCCAATGGGCGGTCGCGCGGCGTCCCTTGAGCAGACCCGCCTCCGCGAGCAGGAAGGCGCCCACGCACACGGCGCCGATGCGGCGCACCTCGTCCGCCATGGTCCGGAGCCAAGCGGAGAGCGCGGCGTCTCGTGCCGACCGGCTGGCGAGGCCGCAGACGAGAAGCACGGAGTCGCAAGTGCCTTCGACCTGCTCGAAGTGATGCTGGGCGACGAAGGTGAGGACGCCACCTTCGCCGGCGATGGTGCGATCGTCCGCGTTCGTGACGACCTCGATCGAGTAGATCGGCCGGCCGGCCAGACGGTTGACGGAGTTGAAGACCTGGAGCGGCCCCACCAGGTCGAGCTCGTCCACCGGAGACACGACGACGACGACGATGCGGCGCGTCGCGGAGGAACGGCGCGGGCGGGGCTTCGTCGATTTGGACGCGGCGGCCATGGGCGCCCACTGTCGCGCCGCGCGGTGCCGTTCGCAAGCGCGAACCCGCGCGATGGCGTGTTCCGATGGATCGGCGTCGGAAATCGTCCGCGCGCCATCCATACGATGTTCGTCTCAGCGGAGGCAGCGTGCGCCATTGTTGGCTGGTCGTGATCGGGCTTCTCTCGAGCGCCACGGTCCCGCCGCCACTTCTCGCTCAATCCGAGAAGGGACCGTACGCGCGCATCGCCGTCCTGCGCCCGCACGACGGCGACACCGTGGACTTCGAAGCCGGCTACATCCGCCACCTCGACTTCCACCGGCAGGCCCGGGACGCCTGGACCTGGTACGGCTGGACGATCTGGGCGGGCGAACGGCAGCGATGGTTCGTGTACGCCACGTTCGGCCACTCCGCGGCCAGCCTGGACAACCCGGTGCCGCCGGCCGAGGACGAGCGCGACAACGTGGCGAACGTCACGCCCCACGCCGAGTTCGTGGGGAATGCGCTCTACGAGTTCCTGCCCAGCCTGTCGCGCGGCACGGGTGAGCCGTCGCCGATCGCCCGCGTCGAGCGCACGACGGGCGAGCTCGTGCCCGGAGCCGCGCTGGCCTTCGAAGCCGCGCTGGGCCCGGTTCAATCGAAACTGCAGGCCGAGACCCTCTGGTATAGGATGGTGGCCGGCGGAACCGCGCCCCGCTACGTGCGGCTGCGTCCGCGACCCAGCCTCTCCGCGCTCCTCGAGGGACGGCACGAACAGGCGCTCCCGGAGGGCGTGAGCGCGCTGATCGCGAAGACGACGGTGGAGATCCTGACCCTGCGGCCCACGATGAGCTACGGTCTCGGGTCGCCCGCTCGCCCGTGATGGCGGCCACCCCCGGCGTGCGTCACGTCCGCGGCGCCTGCGCGCTGGATTGCCCCGACACGTGCGCGTGGATCGTGACCGTCAAGGACGGCGAGCCCGTCGAGCTCCGCGGCGATCCCGAGCACCCGTTCACGCGCGGATCGCTGTGCAACAAGGTCGTGGACTACCTCGCGTACGCACGATCGCCGGACCGCCTGCGGCATCCCTTGCGTCGCATCGGTCCGAAAGGGAGCGGCGAGTTCATGCGCGTCTCCTGGGACGAGGCGCTCGACTGGATCGCGGCTCGCCTCGGCGACGTGATCGCGACGCACGGCCCGGAGGCGATCTGGCCCTTCCTGGGCTCCGGCAGCATGGGCCTCCTCCAGGGCGTCTACGGCGCGGGGCGGCGGCTCTGGAACGTGCTCGGCACGTCGCGCCACCTGATGACGATCTGCACGATCGCGGGTGGGTTCGGCACCGGCTACACGCTGGGCGACAACCGGGTGGGCATGGATCCGGAGACACTCCGGTTCTCGAAGCTGATCGTGCTCTGGGGCGCGAACGTCCTCTCGACGAACCCCCACCTGTGGCGGTCGATCGCGGAGGCGCGCCAGAACGGCGCGACGCTCGTCGTCATCGATCCGATTCGGACGCGCACGGCCGCGCAGAGCGATTGGCACCTGGCCCCGATTCCCGGCACCGACGCCGCGCTGGCGCTCGGCCTGCTCCACGTCGTCCTCGCCGAAGGCAAGGAGGACGCCGCGTTCATCAAGGGGCACACCGTCGGCTGGGAGGCGTTCCGCCAGCGCATCCTCGAGTTCCCGCCGTCGCGTGTCGCCGCGATCACGGGCCTGCCCGTCGAGTCGATCGTCGGGCTGGGCCATCAACTGGCCGCCACACGGCCGACGGGCATTCGCATCGGCATCGGCATCCAGCGCCATGGCGGCGGAGGGATGGCGGTTCGGACGATCTCCTGCATCCCCGGCGTCACCGGCGACTGGCGTCACGCGGGCGGCGGCGTCTGCTACGACACGCGCGGCTTCCATGGACTGAACTGGCCGGCCCTCTGGCGCGACGACCTGCGGATCCGGCCCGCGCGTGCGCTGCAGATGACGCGGCTGGGCGAAGGCCTGCTCGAGATCGACGATCCGCCGGTCCAGGCCCTGATCGTGTACGCCAGCAACCCGATGGCCAGCGTCCCGCATCAAACGAAAGTACGCCGCGGCCTGAGCCGTGACGATCTCTTCACGGTGGTCGTCGAGCATTTCATGACCGACACCGCGCGCTACGCGGACGTCGTGTTGCCCGCGACCATGCAGACGGAGCACCAGGATCTGCTGATCGCGTACGGCCATCTCTATCTGGCCTGGAACGAGCCGGCGGCGCTACCGCCCGGCGAATGCCTGGCCACCACCGAGATCTTCCGGCGGCTCGCGCGCCGGATGGGGCTCGAGGCCCCGCCGTTGTACGACAGCGACGAGACCATGGCCCGCCAGGTCCTGGACAGCGGGCATCCGTCACTGGGCGGCACCACGCTCGAGGAACTGAAGGCCCGAGGCTGGATGCGGCTCCACTATCCCGACCCGTTCGTTCCATTCGCGTCCGGCTTTCCGACGCCGTCGGGCAAGCTGGAGTTCGTCTCCGATCGGATGGCCGAGGCCGGACTCGATCCCGTCGCCGGCTATACCCCCTCCCACGAGGCGTCTCAACGCGACACGGTGCTGGCCCGCGACTACCCGCTCCTCCTGATCGCCGCCGCCAACCACTACTTCCTGAACTCGCTCTTCGCCAACGTGCCGCGCCAGCAGCGGCGGGCCGGCGTCGCGACGCTGACGATCCATCCCGACGATGCCGGCCCGAGAGGCATCTCCCAAGGGGACGAGGTGCGCGTCACCAACGCACGAGGGTCGTTCCTCGCCATGGCAGAGGTGAGCGATCGCGTGCGTCCCGGTGTCGTGGCCACCACGAAGGGACGATGGCCGGCCTTCGAGAAGGAAGGCGCGACCGTCAACGCGACCGTGGACGAGCGCGACTCCGACATGGGCGGTGGCGCCGTCTTCCACGACAACCGGGTGCAGGTCGAAAAGCCGGCCTGATACCTCGCCCGGGCGATCCTGCGGTAGGTTTGTCGGATGTGGCGGGACCTCTCCCACGCCGCGCGACGGCTGGCCCGGAGCCCGGGCTTTGCCGCCCTGGCCGCGCTGACGCTGTCGTTAGGCATCGGGGTCAACGCCGCGCTCTTCAGCGTGCTGGATGCGATGCTCCTCCGGCCGCTGCCTTACCGTGACGCCGATCGGATCGTCGTACTGTCAGGGCCGGGGCAGGCCTTCGTGCGCTTCAATCTCCGCGGATTCGAGCTCTGGCCTCCAGAGCTGGGCCGGACCTCCGTGTTTTCCGACAGAGGGCTCTACGCCGTCGGCGGCCT
>Ga0207662_10001543_pt1 | contig 11236 bp, 7 predicted proteins | sample KBSS33LmetaG_FD_184338 | JGI IMG/M metagenome (GOLD analysis project Ga0207662, IMG submission 184338) | Switchgrass rhizosphere microbial communities from Kellogg Biological Station, Michigan, USA - KBS S3-3L metaG (SPAdes) (version 2) | ecosystem: Host-associated > Plants > Roots > Rhizosphere... | reverse complement strand
GGCGCGCCCGCGGACGTCTCGACGCAGCCGGTCGCGCGGCATGACGTGGCGCTCATGATCGAGGCCTCGGGCACGATCGAGCCGGTGGACCTGGTCGAGGTGAAGTCCAAGGCCTCGGGCACGGTCATCCAGATGCCCGTGTCGGTGGGCTCGCGACTCAAGGCGGGTGACCTCGTGGTGCAGATCGATGCCCGCGACGTGCAGAGCATGTACGACCAGGCCGAGGCCGCTCTGGACGCGGCAGCGTCCAAGTTGCAGGTGTCGAAGGACCAGAAGTCCCGTGCCGATACGCTCTACTCGAGCGGCGTGCTCACCGCCGACGAGCACGACGCGGCCGCACTCGACTATGTGAACTCGAAGGCGGCGCTGGTCGCAGCCCGGGGGAACCTGGACCAGGCGAAGCAGCGGCTCGACGACGCCACCGTGCGCGCCCCGGTCGAGGGCACCGTGCTCTCGCAGCCGGTCACCGCGGGCCAGGTGATCTCGTCGGCCACGTCCTCGGTGAGCGGCGGCACGTCGATCATCACCATGGCGGACCTGCGGCGCATCCGCATGCGGGCGATGGTGGCGGAGACGGACTTGGGCCAGGTGCAGCCCGGCCAGGTCGCCTCGGTCACCGTGGACGCCTATCCGGACCGCACGTTCCAGGGCACGGTGGAGAAGATCGAACCCCAGGCCGTGGTGGAGCAGTCCGTGACGAACTTCCCGGTGCTGATCTCGCTCTCGAACGACGACCAGAAGCTGCTGCCGGGCATGAACGGCGAGGTGTCGCTGATCGTGGACCACCGCAGCAACGTGGTCGCGGTGCCGGTCGACGCGGTGCGGAGCCTGAAGGAGGCGCTGGTGATCGCGCCCGCGTTCGGCCTCGTGCCCGACTCGTTGCGCGTGCAGCTGATGCGCTCCGTCCCCGGCGGCGGGCGCGGCCGCGCGGCGGGGGACAGCACCATGGCGGCAGCTCGGCGCGGTGCGGCCGGCGACAGCACGGAGGCGGGGCGTGGCCACTGGCGCGCGGGAGCGGATTCTTCGGCAGCGGGTGGCAGGCATCACTGGGGTGGCCGCGGCGGTGGCCACGCGGGCGGAGGCTCGGGTCGCGGCGGTTTCGGCGACGGTGGCCAGGATCGCGTCGCTGGCTCGGGTGGTGGTTTCGGCAGCGGAGGCGGCGGGCTGGCCGGCGGCGGGGCGGGCGCACGCGCGAACCGCGCGCAGGTGGTGTTCGTGAAGACGGCGACCGGCATCGAGCCTCGTCTCGTGCGCCTGGGCCTCAGCGACTTCGACTACTCGGAGGTGCTCTCCGGCGTGAGCGAGGGCGAGCAGGTGGTTCTGCTCGGCATCACCCAGGCGCAGGCGTCGCGAAGCCAGCAGCAGAGCCAGTTCCGCCAGCGCGTCGGCACCATGCCCGGCGGCATCGGCGCTGGTGGTGGCGGCGGCGGCGGTGGTGGCGGCGGAGGCGGCCGCAGGGGCGGGAGCTGAGCCCGGGGAGGGATGGCCATGCCGATCTTCGAAACCATGGCGGTGGCGCTCGAGGCGCTGCGCGCCAACAAGCTCCGCTCGCTGCTCACCATGCTCGGCATCGTCATCGGCGTCTCGGCCGTGATCGCGATGGTGGCGCTGGGACGCGGCGCGCAGCAGTCGGTCAAGGACCGGATCGCGGCGCTCGGCACCACCATGCTCACGGTCGTGCCCGGGCAGCAGCGCGGCCCCGGCTCGGTCGCCTCGGCGACCGATCGCCGGCGGCTCACGATCGAGGACGCCCAGGCGCTCGACGAGCGCGGCACCGTGCTCACCGCGGTCCAGCCGGAGATGGCGCGCACGCTCCAGGTGGTCTACGGCAGCCACAACACCAACACCACGATCGTGGGCACCACGTCGAACTACCTCGAGGTGCGCAAGTACGCGATCGACGTCGGGCGCATGTTCGCTTCCAGCGAGGACGCCGCGCGGCGCCGGGTCGCGGTGCTGGGACCGCAGGTGGTGAGCGACCTCGGGCAACCCTCGGGCGCCTCGATCGTGGGCGAGACCGTGCGCATCGACGGCGCCGCGTTCCTGGTCATCGGCGTGCTGGCGCCGAAGGGCCAGACCGGCGGCTTCCAGAACCCGGACGACCAGGTGCTGATCCCGCTCCAGACGGCGCAGGCGCGGTTGATGGGCGGCGACCGGCTGCGGTCGCTGAACGTGCTCGCGCCGAGCGAGGACCAGATCCCCGCCACCATGGCCGAGGTGACGCGCATCCTGCGCCGCGAGCACCACCTCCGCGCCGGCGACCCGGACGACTTCACCATCCGCAACCAGGCCGACTTCCTCACCACGCTCGGGGAGACGACGCAGGTGTTCACCTGGCTGCTCGCCGGCATCGCCGCGGTGAGCCTGCTCGTGGGCGGCATCGGCATCATGAACATCATGCTCGTGTCGGTGACCGAGCGCACGCGCGAGATCGGCATCCGCAAGGCGCTCGGTGCGACACGGTTCCTGATCCTCTCCCAGTTCCTGATCGAGGCGGTGACGCTGTGCCTCGTCGGCGGCACGATCGGGGTGGCGCTCGGGGCCGGCACCTCGGCCGTACTACGGAACGCGCTCCACTGGAGCACGTCCGTGGGCGCCGATTCGGTGGCGATCGCGTTCGGCTTCTCCGCCGCGGTGGGACTGTTGTTCGGCGTCTGGCCCGCGCGGCGCGCCGCATCGCTCGATCCCATCGAATCGTTGCGTTACGAGTGACCGAGGGCCGGCGTGGTTCTTGCCTGTGCTAGCATGCGCCGCCAGCGACATGGCGACGTGCGCCGTGTCGAGGACGCATCCCGGCGGTCACTTCTGACACAAACGGGACTTCACGGGACTCAACGGATTGGAGCGTTCGATGAAGCGGATCTTCTGGTTGGGGATGGCCCTCACCTCGTTGCTGGTGCTGCCGTCCTGCGGCGCGCAGAAGAAGTCGGCCGAGACGGCGATGGCGCAGACGGTCAGCGCGTGGAACGCCATCAAGGCGCAGGCCGCGAACATCGTGCCCGACGAAGCCAAGTCGATCGATGACGGCATCGCGGCGGCGACGGCGCAGCTCCAGGGCGGTGATTACAAGGGGGCGCTCGCCGCGGCGACGAGCCTGGGCGCGAGAGTGAAGGAGCTGGCGGACGCGCTGCCGCAGAAGACGACGGAGGCGCAGGCCGCATGGGCGGAGCTCTCGGGCTCGATCCCGGGCACGCTCGCGACGCTGGAGAAGAGGCTCAAGGGCCTGAAGGCGCCCGCACCCGGCACGCCGAACGCGGACCAGAGCCCGGTCGTCCAGCTCGGCCACCTGAAGGATGGCTGGAACGATGCGCAGGCGGCAGGGCAGGCCGGCCGCCTCGCGGAAGCGATCAGCAAGGCGAACGACGTGCGCGATGGCGCCGTCAAGCTGCTCAACGATCTGCAGGCCGGCTCCTAGAGCTCCGGCTTCTTCATGGACGGGCCGGCCCCCATGGGGCCGGCCCGTCGTGCTGTGGACGTTTCGTGGACCGCGATTCGCCCGCGGATCCGATGCAAGTTGAGCCGCGCGTACTGACCGTGGCCGCGCGTCCATGCGTCACGCCGTTGGCAAGTCGCTGTCGCGCCGCGCGCGGGCCGTGGAGCCCGCGCCGGCGGGCATCGGTCGTGCTCTGCAACGACACCGGCCGCGCCGGATCGACCACGCCCCCTGACGTGAAGCCGCCAGATCGCGATTCACCGTTGCGTACGCTGCTCCTGTTCGTCGCCATGATCGTGTGCATGGACCCCATCGCCTCGGCGTCCGGGTTCCCGCCTCTCCTCGCCGACAATGCGCCGCGCGAGGTGCTGCGGTTCCAGCGCGGCTTCGCCTTCTACCTCGACGAGGACAACTTCCAGTTCGCGCACGCGACCGACCAGAACTACACGCTCGGCACGGGTTTCACGTGGGATGGGGACGAGCACGACGCGCTGGACTCGCACCCGCTGCTCGACGCGCCGCTGGACGGGCTCGAGGCGGGCGCGCGCTGGGCGGCGCGGCGGCTCCTGGGCCTGCACCTGCACGCGTCCACCCGGCCCGCGCACTACGCGCGCACGCTGTTCGCGACCGCGTTCACGCCCGAGGACATCGAGAGCCCGCTCATCCAGTACGGCGACCGGCCGTACGCGTTCCTGGTCGGATGGACGGTGCGGCGCACGCCTGATGCGTCGTTCGCCGATCGCGACCGGTTCTCGTTCTGGCGCAGCGAGGCGACGCTGGGCACGATCGGGAGCCCGATCGGCGAGGCGGTGCAGCGCTCGATCCACGCCACGCTGCGCATGGTGAACGGCAGCGACAGCCCAGCGGACCCGGCGGGCTGGGACCACCAGATCCTCGACTCCCGCTTCGGCGTCCCCACCCCGCGCTACGACCTCTCGCGCGTGGATTATCGGCGTTGGGGCGGCGCGCCCGGCGTGGAGCTGATGAGCGACGCGGGCGCGGAGCTGGGGTATTACACCGATGCCCACGCCAGCCTTTCCACTGCGTTCGGCTGGTCGGCGGCGCCACTGTGGACGTTCGACGTGCACATGGCGCACCCCGGGCTCGTGGAGGGTGCGGCCACCGCGTCGTCGGGCCACGAGGCGTTCGTGTACGCCAGCCTCGAGGGCTTCGCCTACGCCTACAACGCGCTGCTCCAGGGTTACGGCAACTGGCTCTCCGACTATCGCTTCTCGCGGCGCGATATCCAGACGTTCAACTACGAGCTCCGGCAGGGGATCGTGATCGGGCACTGGAGCGTGGACGCGGCGAGCGGGCGGCGCCGCCAGCTCCGGTTCGTGCTCGAGCCTTACGCGTTCCGCTCGCGCGAGTTCAAGGGCGCACTCGCGGGCGGGCATGCCTGGGGCGGCGTGAGGATCGTCGCCAGCGAGACGTTCGACCTGGCGATGCGCTGAGGAGACGGCGACTACGCGGCGCGTTTCTCCTCGGCGGCCGGCTCCGCGGGCTCGATCGTGCGCTTGAGCTTCGGGCGCTCGAGCGCCTTGAACGCCACCCAGGCGCCGACGCCGGCGAAGAGCAGCGTGATCAGCTGGTCGGCAGGGCGCTGGCGCCACGACGACACATAGACGAACCACCCGGCGTCCAGGCGGTAGCCGATGTCCGGGCGCGCCTTCGCCACCCAGCCGGCGAAGAGGAGGATGTCGCCGAGCATGATGCTCGCGAGCGTGAACGCCGCCGACAACACGCGGCCGAGCCCGTCGACGCGACCGGCGCCGCGGCGATACGCCCAAGCCACGAGGACGCCGATGCCGATCGCGGCGGCGGCGAACTCGCGCTGCGTCAGCGCCGAGACCGCGGCCCAGCCCGACGCGCCCACGAGCGCTCCGAAACCCGCGAGCGCGGCGCCCACGCCGTGATTCGCCTCGGTCATCTCGTAGGTGCGCTCGGCCGTCTCGCCCTCGTCGATCGTGCGCTGCTGGCAGCCGGAGCAGAGCAGCATCGGCACGCCGTCGACGAGGACGTGCTGCTTCACCTCGGTCACACCACAGCTCTCGCAGCGGCCGGTGAAGCCGGGCGTGGCGCGCGCCACCGCGGCGAGGAGCGTGTCCACCCAGGCCATGAGCTTCATCGCTCCCGGCGCACCCCAGGAGAACGTGCGGCGCCAGACGAGGCTCGTGTCGTTGAGCGAATACTCGGGCGGCTTGCCCCATCGCATCGTGGGCTGGATGGCCGCCACGGCCTTGATGCCCCGCCGCGCTCCGGCCCTGCCCGGCAGCGTGTCGAGCGACGTGTCCTCGGCGAGCTGGTCGCGCAGGCGCTGGACGTCGATCGCGCGCGGGAACCGGATCGTCACCGTGACCCCGGGGAACTGCTGGTCACCCCAGCCCGCGCGCAGCAACAATCCGCCGCGCGCGCCGGTCACGGCCTCGACGGGCTGGAAGAACCCGCTCCGCGGACGGTGCGTGAGCGACCATGCTCGCGCCCACGTCGTCCAGCGATTCCGATCCAGTGTCAGCATGGCTCGCCCTCCGCGGGCATCATCGGCGGGTTCGGGTGTCGACCTGAGCGGGCAGTTTCAACTGCGCGGCCGGGGCGGCTGCGGTACGTTCCCGGGTGGCCCGTCTCCGTTCACCACGCGTTCCATTGGAGATCCCGATGCCGACCGCCCCGTTCCGCATCGCCGTCGCCACGTTGCTTCTTTCCGGATCGGTGGCGTTCGCCGCCGCTCCCCAGACCGGTGCGCGGCCGCTCCCCGACGCGAGCTGGCGCCTGGTGGGGCCATTCCGCGCCGGCTGGGCCACGGCGGTCTCCGGCATCGAGGGCGATCCGACCACGTTCTACTTCGGAGGCGCGGGCGGCGGGGTGTGGAAGTCGACCGACGCCGGCCACACCTGGCGCGGGCTGATGCAGAACGAGCGCGCCTCGGCGATCGGCGCGCTCGCCCTGGCGCCCTCCGATCCGCGCGTGCTCTACGCCGGCACCGGCCAGCCCGACGCGCGCTACGACATCATGGCGGGCGAGGGGCTCTATCGCTCGGCGGACGGCGGCGAGTCGTGGACGCGTGTGGGGCTCGAGCGCTCGCGTCACATCGGCGCCATCCTGGTCCACCCGCGCGATCCGAACCGTGTGCTCGTGGCCGTGCTCGGGCACGTGTTCGGCAGCGATCCGCAGCGCGGGGTGTTCCTCACCCGCGACGGCGGTCGCACCTGGCAGGCGGTGCTCGCGACGCCGGACTCGGTCGGCGCCGTGGACCTGGCATGGGACCCGTTGAAGCCCGAGGTGGTCTTCGCTTCGACGTGGCAGGTGCGCTTCCATCCCTGGCTCGACTACTTCATGCCGCAGGGCGGCCGCGGCTCGGGCGTGTGGCGGAGCGACGACGGGGGCGAGCACTGGCGGCGCCTCGCGGGCGGGCTGCCCTCGGGCCGCGTCGGCCGCATCGGGCTCGGGGTGGCGCGCGGCAGCGCCGGGCGCACCGTCTACGCGTGCGTGCAGGCGTACCCGCCGCCGGCCGCAGCAGGCACGAGCCGCGGAACGCCAGGCGCCGCAGGCGCCGGGGCTCAAGCGCCGGCGGGAAGCTCAGGCCTCTATCGCAGCAACGACGGCGGCGAGTCGTGGCAGCTCGTGAACCCGGACGGCAGCCTCGGCAGCAGCTACTTCGGGCACGTCGTCGTGGCGCCCGACGACCCCGAGCGCCTCTACGTGATGGGCCGCTCGATCCGCGTCTCGCGAGACGGCGGCCGGCACTTCGAGGTGCTGCGCGGATCCCCCGGCGGCGACGACTACCACGCGCTGTGGATCGATCCCTCGGAGCCGAAGCGCATGATCACCGGCTCCGACCAGGGCGCGTGCGTGACCACGAACGACGGCGCGTCGTGGTCGAGCTGGTACAACCAGCCCACCGGCCAGTTCTACCACCTCGCCGCCGACGAGCGCTTCCCGTACCACATCTACAGCGGCCAGCAGGACAACGGCACCATCGAGATCGCGAGCCGCGGCGCCTACGGCGTGATCGAGGAGCGCGACTGGCACCCGGTGGGCGGCGACGAGCGCGACTACATGGTGCCGAAGCCGGGCGATCCGCGCACCGTGTTCGGCAGCGGCCTCGGTGGCTCGATCTCGCGCTTCGACGAGGAGACGCGACAGAGCGCCGACGTGTCCGCGTGGCCACTCAACAGCTACGGATCCGACCCGCGCACGGTGCGCTACCGCTACACGTGGATCACGCCGCTCGTGCTGTCGCCGCTGCCGCCGCACGCCATGTACCTGGGCGCCCAGGTGTTGTTCCGCTCCATGGACGACGGCCAGAGCTGGGACACCGTGAGTCCGGACCTGAGCGGCAAGCGCGCGGGCGGCGAGTTCAAGGGAGAGAACCCGACGCTCGAGCAGGCGCGCGCCGCCGGGTTCGGCGTGGTCTTCAGCATCGCCCCCTCGCCGGCCGACACCGCGTCGCTCTGGATCGGGACCGACGACGGGCTGGTGAAGCGCACCCGTGACGGCGGCGCGCACTGGACCGACGTCACGCCTCCGGGCGCGCCGGCCTGGGGCATCGTCAGCTCGCTCGACCTGTCGCCGCTCGACGAGTCCACGGCCTACGTCGCCATCGACACGCACCGGCTGGATCGCTTCGCGCCGCTCGCGTTCCGCACCCACGACGGCGGCCGCACCTGGCAGTCGATCGCACGCGGGCTGCCCGCGGACGAGTTCGTCGCCGTGGTGCGCTGCGACCGGAAGCAGAAGGGGCTCCTCTACGCGGGGACGAACCGCTCGATCTACGTGTCGTTCGACGACGGCGAGCGCTGGCAGCCGCTCGCGCCCGGGTTCCCGACGACCTGGGTGCGCGACCTGCTCCCTCACCACGACGACCTGATCGCGGGCACGCAGGGCCGCGGCATCTGGGTGCTGGACGACGTGAGCCCGCTGCGCGCGATCGCCGCCGGCCTCACGCGCGAGCCCGTGGCGCTCGTCGTGCCGGCGCCGGCCGTGCGCTTGCGGACGAGCGAGAACCACGACACGCCGCCGCCGCCGGAGACGCCGCTGGGACAGAACCCGCCCACGGGCGCGGTGTTCGATTACTGGATCGCCTCGCGTCCGACCGGTGTCGTATCGCTCACGATCACGGACGCGAACGGAGCGCTCGTGCGCACGTTCCGCAGCGACGACCCGCCCGAGTCGCTGCGGACGGACGTGTACTTCGACAAGGCATGGCTGCGACCGCCGGTGCGGCTCGCGAGCGGCGCGGGCATGCACCGCTTCGTCTGGGACCTGCGCTATCCGCGCCCCGCCGCGCGCTCGTTCCGGAACTCCATCGCCGCGGTGCTCGCGGCCGGAACGCCGGCACAGCCGCTCGGGCCGTTCGTCCTGCCCGGCCGCTACACGGTGACGCTCACGGTGGGCGGGGTTTCGAAGTCCCGTCCGCTCGACGTGCGGCTCGACCCGCGGATCTCGGTGCCGGCCGCAGGGCTCGCGGAGCAACTGCGGCTCTCGCAGGCGATCGATTCCACGCTCGTGCGCGCGTGGGCAGCGCACGACGCGATCGATCGCGCCCAGAAGGAGTCCGCGGACGCGCTCTCGCCGGCGCTCAAGGACTCGCTGGCCTCGCTCGGCACGCGCGGCGGCACGAGCCTCACCGGCGCGGCCGACGCGCTCACGGACATCGCGATCGGCGTGCAATCCGCGGACACGGCGCCGCCGCAGGGACTCAAGGACGGCTATCGCGCGTGCGCCGCGCTCGTGGACGGGTTGATCGAGCGCTGGCATCGGCTCGAGCCGACGCTGAGGGAGGCGTCGGCCGCGCGGCCGAACCGGCCCTGAGGGTCCTTCTGAAGCGCGCCTGCGCTCACTTCACGGCGGGCTTCGCGAGCAGCTCGAGCCGACCGGTGTCGAGGTGGTAGACGCCGCTCACGATCTCGAGCTGTTTCTTCTTCACCAGCTCCGCCAGCGGCGCGCTCTCGCGGGTCACCCGCCCGGCCTGCAGGAGCACGTTCTCGCGCACCGCCGCATCCAGCGTGCCCTTGGCATCGAGTCCCTGCTTCTTCGCGGTCGCCGCGGCCGGCGCGATGTGCTGCGCGAGGAGGGCGACATTGGGCGCCGGGTCGCCGCTGAGCGTGGCCTGCACGGCGCCGCATCCGTCATGGCCCATCACCAGCAGCAGGCTCGAGTGCAGATGCATCGCCGCGTACTCGATGCTGCCGAGCACGTCGGGGTCGACGACGTTGCCCGCCACGCGGACCACGAACAGCTCGCCGATCGACGTGTCGAACACGACCTCGGGCGCCACGCGCGAGTCCGAGCACGTGAGCACGATCGCGTACGGGTGCTGGCCGCCGACGAGCGCCGCGCGGTCGCGCACCACGTCCTTCGCCACCGGGTGCCCGGTGACGAAGCGTTCTTCCCCTTGCTCGAGGCGCTGCAGAGCCTCGGCCGCCGGAACCGCAGGCGCCACCGCCCCGTGTTCGGAGCCGCCCGCGGCCAACGGCAGCCACAGGCACGTCACGATCCCGAGAGCGGCCCATCCCGTGCGCTTCATGCATGGCCTCCGTTGGTCACTCGAATAAAACGTTGCGCTCCGGCACTTCCCGGGCGTGTGCCGCGGCGAGGTGGTGACGCGCGACCTCCGGAACGAGCGCCGGCACCGGTTGAAGCTCGCGGCATGAAACGCCACGCGGGGCCGCCGGCAGCGGCCCCGCGCTTCGGTCACCGACCATCTTCACCGCACAACCTACTCGCCCGCGCCCGCCGACTGCTCGCTGCTCACCGGGCGCAGGCGGATCTCGATGCGCCGGTTCTTCTCGCGTCCGGCCGGCGTGTCGTTGGGCATGCGCGGACGGCTGTCCGCGAACGAGACCGCGGCGAGCCGCTCCGGGCCGATACCGGCTTCCTGGAACAGCCGGACGATCCGCGACGCGCGGGCGCCGCCCAGCTCCCAGTTGGTCGGGTAGCGGGTCGCGAGCGCGGGGCCGATCTTCTGGTTGTCGGTGTGCCCGGTGACCACGATCTGGAACGGGGACGCCTTGAGCTGGTCGCTCACCTTGAGCAGCAGCTCGCGGCCGGTCTTGTCGAGATCGGCGGAGCCCGACTTGAACAGGATGTCCTGCGCCAGGTTCACGCTGATGCCGTCGCGCAGCTGCTGCACCTGGAGCTTGCCGCTGTCCAGCTCGCCCTTGAGGTTCCCGACCAGGGACTCGTACGTGGCCTTCATGTCCTCGACCGACTTCTGCTGCTCGGCGAGCTTGGTCCCGAGCTGCTGGGCCGTCTCCTCGTTCTGCTTCGCGGTCGTCTCGAGCGCCGCCTTCTCGCTCGCCAGCTGCTCCTTGTCCTTGTTCGCGGTGTCGAGGTTGGCCTGGAGCTCCTTGTTCTTCGTCATGGCGGCGTCGTAGTTCTTGTTCAGGTCGGCGTACTTCGTCTTCGACACCCCGCAGCTCACCGCGGACAGCGTCAACGCGACCAGTGCGGCGACCGCTGCCGCACGAGCACCTACCCGCTTCGTGATCATGGGTCCTCCAGTGGCCGGCGGATGGGAACGTCGTCGCGTCCGAGTGGGGCGCGACCGGTCGTCCCCGGGCGATCCGTCGACGGTGAACATCTCCCGCCGCGTGGCGGGCTTGGCGTGCGCGAGGCTAGCAGAGGTACCCCGCGCGTCAATGGTGCCGAGGACGGAGCGCGACGCTCAGCGCGCTAGGCTCCGTTTGAGAACGCCACACGAGCGCGCTGGTCCGGGAACGGCCACCGCGCAAGGAACGAGGAGGAGACAAGCCTTTCTCGGCTGTCGACGACGAGTGACGCCGCTCGGTGGCCGTTCCCGGA
>Ga0207662_10001541_pt1 | contig 11242 bp, 8 predicted proteins | sample KBSS33LmetaG_FD_184338 | JGI IMG/M metagenome (GOLD analysis project Ga0207662, IMG submission 184338) | Switchgrass rhizosphere microbial communities from Kellogg Biological Station, Michigan, USA - KBS S3-3L metaG (SPAdes) (version 2) | ecosystem: Host-associated > Plants > Roots > Rhizosphere... | reverse complement strand
CGGGATCGCGTTCGACCGTGGCCGCGTGCGCGTCGCGCGGCTGGCGGAGGCGGTGACGCTCATGAAGCGGCTCTTCACCGAGGACCAGGTCACCCTCGCGGGCGAGTACTACAGCGTCGAGAAGGCCGAGTGCCGTCCGAAAACGGTGCAGCAGCCGCATCCGCCGTTCCTCATCGCGGGCGGCGGCTCCGACATCCTCGCGCTAGCGGGGCGCGAGGCGAACATCGTCGCGATCGTGCCGTCGGGCATCACCGGCTCGGGTCAGATCCCGCCGGAGAAGTTCCGGCTCGAGACGATGCGCGAGCAGATCGGCACGGTGCGCGACGCGGCGGGCGCGCGCTTCGGCGAGATCGAGCTCTCGATGTTCCTCGACTGCACGCTCACGGACGACCGGGAGAAGACGATCGCGGAAGTCGCCGAGAAGGGGAAGGTCGAGCCGGACACGGTGCGCAACAACGCGTATCGCGGCATCGGCACGCTCCAGGAGATCCGCGATCACATCGTGCGCGTGCGCGACGCGATCGGGATCACGTACTTCTGCCTACGCGGACCGGACGTCGAGAAACTGGGGCCGATCTGTAAAGAGCTGACGGGGAAGTAGCAGGGGGCGAGGTCTAGGCGGCCGCTTCCACCGTTCCGATGACCTTGCCGTGCAGCTTCGCGATGTCGACGACGGTCTGCAGGCTCGCGGGCTTGCCGAGCACGTCGAGGGAGTACGCGCAGAGCAGCGAGAACGGGTGGTGGCCGAGGAGCTCGTTCCACATGTCCTCAAGCTCGAGCGCCGCTCGGCTGTTGCCCTCGGCCCACAGCAGCGCGACCATCTCGCCGAACGCGCGGACCCGCGGATACGTCGCGTGCGTCCGCAGCAGCTGTCCACCAACGACATCGCTGAACCGCTGACGGTCCGGCCGGCTGTTCACAATGAACTGGTCGAGCGTCTGCGCCGCGTCGAGCGCGACGTACTGGCCGCTGTTCCGCAGCGCGTCCACGTCGAATCCGCGAGCGCTTAGGCACGCATCGATGCTCTGCAGATGCTCGGGGGTGCAGATGATGATCGCCGCATCGTCCGCGCGGAATCCCTCGCGCACGAACTCGCACACGCGGTCGATGAGCGACGACGGACGATCGTAAAAGTGGACGGAGTGGCGGAGGAGAGATTCGCTCTCTGCGTTCGAGATCTGCTCGATGCTCATCGCTCGCAGTCTATGCACGAGACGCGCCGCTTCGCATGACGCAGCGGGGCTTTCAGCGCAGCGCAATTACCGCATGAACGATGTCCGTTACGTGCGCTTCGTGAGGCTTCGTGGCTTCGTGGTCTTCGCTGCCTTGGTCTTCGTCGTTACATCGGCGGTCGGATCGAGCATGAACGCGGCTTCGGGTTCTCCCGCAAGCAGCGGACGGAGTTGTCGCAGCACCTGCGGGCCGAGGCGCTTGGCGCGACGCCAGAGGAGGTCGGGGCCATCGGGCTTCGCGGCGAGCTCGTCCCACTGCACGCCGGTGTGTGTCTCGCGCAATGAGAGGCTGAGATCGCGTGCGGTGACGCGCATTGCGGCGAGACCGTCCTCGAGCCTAGCGACATCCTTGGGATCGTCGAGGACCTGCTTCTTCGGAAGGCGCGTCAGGAGGTAGACGAGCTGCGCCTGCTCTAGCAGAGCGAGGAGGGCCTTCTTATCGCGGGCGGAGAGAGCCATCGCGCGATCAGGTTACGGCTGCTCCCAAGGGACGAGGCCGATCTTGCGTCCGATCGCGATCGCCGGGTCGTTGGGGTCGTAATACAGGCCGCTGATGGCCACGCCGTTGACGTCGTTGCTGTTGAGCGACGTGATCTGGAAGACCGCGTAGCCGAGGACGTCGACGTACTGCGTCGCGCCACCACTGATCACGGCCGACTCGATCGTGACCTCGAGCAGGTGCGTGACACGCTTATTGGTCACATCATCAAGACCGGTGGCGCGCACATAGCCCTTGTAGATCTCGTCGGACTGTGCGAGGCCCAACGTCTGCACGTTGAAAGTGTGGTCCTCGCCGGGGTCGACGTTAGCGACGCTTGGGGCTCCGATGACGCCGTCGATGCCGCAGAGGAGGACGTTGCTGGGGTCGCTCCTCGACGTTGGACACTTCGCCCACGACAATGTGAGGAGGTTGCTCCCGGTCCACTTCGTCGAGCCGCTGTTCGCGGTGGTGGTCCGGATGACGAAGTCGACCTGCGGGCCCGGAGCGGCGATGGCCGCGAACGCGTCGGACGTTGTGAGGCTGTAGTCCCGCGCTTGGCCGTCCACGTTGATGTTCACAAGCGTCTCGTGAATGCGGCTCGTGTAGGGATTGCTAGCCGTTCCACGGAGCCATGCCTGGAAGATGCCGCGGTCGCAGCCCGACGTCGAGATGTTCGTCCAGTTCTGCGTGTAGGTGGTCGAGCCGACCGGCGTCGGATTCGCGGCGAAGGTGCCGAATGTCGCGCACCCGTTGAGGAACGGGTTCGCCACTCCGGATGCGCCACCATCGGTGGTCATGGTGCCGTTGTCCGGGATGAGCGTGGTCGTGACCTGCGCCCAGCTGGCCGCGAACTGCGGCGACATCGTGTACTGGATCGTCGAGCTGCGCGGAGTTCCACCGGTGTTGGCCGGCAGGGTCAGCGTGCCGCTCGTGAGGTTGAAGTCCGGCACCGTCTTGACAGTGCCGTCGTACATCTGCAGCAGCAGCTTGTCGCCGACGTCGAAGCGGGTGGTGTAGTCGTCAACGAACTGTCCCGAGCTCGAGCCGTTGATCACGGCAAGCTGCGCGCACGGCAGGAATGAGCCAGGGTCAACGACGCAGATGTCAGGGCCCGGATAGCCCGACTCGAGGACCCACGACGACTCGTAGTCCTTGAGGACGTTGATGCTCGCCGTTGCCGGCACGTAGTTGTACGCGTCGTGGATGAGATTACCGAGGCCATCGACATTGGTGAAGTCGCGGATGTCGAGCGCGATGTATCCGCGGAAGGAGCTGTCATTGGTGGCTTTCGCAGCCTGTCCGAAGATGACGAACTCGCGGCCCGGATTCGCCTCGCTGGCAGGCGTGCACGCGGCGCTGCTAGCGGTCGTGCACTGATAGTCGAAGCCCGCCGTGCCCGCACAGCCACTACACGGGCCAGCCATCAGATGGTCGATGAACTGGTTCGGGTTGCCGTTGCCCGGTCCCGGCGGGTTTGCGTAGCGATTGACGACCGTCGGGAGCATCCCGGTCTTGCTCTTGGCGTAGGCGCTTGTCGTCATCGTGATCGTGTTCAGCGCCGGGCTCACGATCTTGATCAAGAAGGTCGGAACAGCGACGGTGATCGCAACGCGGCAGCCTCGGCCATTCGTCGTGACTGGCAGGATGCCGCTGATGAGATTGTGGTCGTCGACAAAGGGGTCATACACCTCGCTGCCGCGCGCGGCGTAAGGCGTGTCAATGCCCAGGGGGTTGCTCTTGAGCGTGCGGTTCTGCAGCACGGCGTCGCCTGCGGCCCACGCGTCCGCGACGACCCCGCCTTGCGCGTACTTGTACGCGCACGCGAGCGCGGCTGAGTCGACAGCGCCCTGGATGAATCGGCGCTCCGAATAGAAGCGGCCGACGTCGATGCCCAGGGCCGCAAAACCCATGAGCACGGTGAACATCAGTGCGACGAGGACGACGGTCTGCCCGGCGTCATCCCGCGCGAATACCTTTCCCACTTCTGTGCCAATGCTAACGAGGCGCGAAGTGGGCGAGTGGGTCGGAGGGACGGGGTTGTTACGTCCCAGAGACGGTTCTGTCACCGCGTGAACTGTGTGGCACGAGAGATCGCGGCACAACCCACTCTGAGGTAGCGCGTTAGTACTGCCCCGAGAGAGGGAGACCCCTGACTCCCATATACGGCGTCGTGCCGCCCACCTACAAATCCTTCACCGCACGCTGAATCAGGCTGAATCGTGCGGTGAGGTGGAAGAACAGGATGCGTGGGATAACGGTCTTTATCACAGCGATGCTCTTATCTGTCGCGGCGTTTGCCGCGATCTCCAACGCGTACACCGGCCAGACGACGCGCGTCTCGGTGGTCGGAGCGAGCGACGAGCCGGCCAACGCGCAGGCCAGTCAAGGCGCGATCTCCGCCGATGGCAGATATGTCGTGTTCTCGTCACAGGCCACGAATCTGGACGGCCGGGTTCGTGCTTCGTCCGTGAACGTCTTCCGACACGATCGCGCTACCGGCGAGACGCTGTTGGTGAATCTCAACCGGTTCGGGTCCCCGAGCTTCTCAGGCGATGCCTTCAGCCCGTCGGTTTCGGCGGACGGTCGATACGTTGCCTTCTTGTCGTCGGTGACCGACTTGGTCGAGGGCGACACGAACGGCCAGTTCGACGTGTTCGTGCGTGACATGCAGTTGGGCGTCACGAAGCTCGCCAGCTCGAGCACCACGGGTGTACAGGGCGATCAGTTCAGCGGATTCAGCGGGAACGCGGGAGCCCGCGCGCTGTCCGATGACGGTCGCTACGTCGTGTTCAACTCCGCCGCGACCACGTTCGTCCCGGAGCCGAGCAACGGCATGCAGCAGATCTATCTCAAAGACTTGATCACCGGCACGCTCACGCGCGTCTCGGTCGACGCCGCGGGCGCGGGCGGAAACGACAACAGCACTTTCGGCGTGATCTCGGGCGATGGCAAAGCGGTGGCTTTCCGCTCGGAGTCGTCGAACTTCTCCGACCTCACGACCACGCACAGCTCGCAGATCTTCGTGCGGAACCTCGTCGCGGGAACGACGACGCTGGAATCGGTGACCAGCGCGGGCGCTGTCAACCTGGCCGCCGGGTCGTCAGCACCGGCGCTCTCGTCCGACGGCAACTACTTGGCCTTCGAGTCGTCGGCGCGACTTGATCCACGCGATCTCGACAACGGCACGCTCGACGTCTTCCTGCGCGACCGCAGCGCACACACGACCGTCCTCGCGTCGCTTTCGACCAACGCGGTCGCCGGCGCGCCGAGCCGGCTCCCGTCAGTTTCTGGCGACGGCCGTTATGTCGGCTTCAACTCGCTCGACGACAAGCTCGTCTCCCCCGATGTCGGTGGGCTCATCGATATCTTCGTGTATGACCGGCTCACCGAGGCGCTGTCGCTGGTGTCGAGGAATGACGCCGGCGAGCAGGCGAATACGAACAGCAACAGCGCATCGCTCTCGTTCGATGGAGGTCTGGTGCTGTTCCAGTCGGCCGCCTCGAATCTGGTCACGAGGCCGGCATCGTTCGGTCAGCTCTATGTGCGCAACCTGATTTCGAACCAGCCGCCCGTCGTCAACGGTGGCGGCGATGAGACTGTGGCCGAGGGCACCTGGCTGAAGCGCGTCGGAACCTTCAGCGACTTCGACGGCTCGACATCCTGGACAGGCACCGCCGACTATGGCGCGGGCTCGGTCCCATTGCTCATCGATCCGGGCAAGCAGCTGTGGCTCTTCCAGGTGGAGCCCCTCACGCCTGGTACCTATGTCGTCAAGATCACGATCACCGACAACCAGGGCGCGACAGGCTCCGCGACATTCCGGCACACCGTGACGAACGTCGCGCCGGTCATCGTCGGCCTTGGAGGGGACGAAACCATCTACTTCGGTTCGACGCTCCATCGCCAGGTCAGTCTGGCCGACCCCGGCATGGGCTGGCCCGTCCCGCAGCCGGCCGAAACGTACAGCGCGACGGTCAACTACGGCGACGGTACCGGCACGACTGCTTTCAGCGGAGTCGCCTTCACGCTCGATCACACCTACGCCAATCCGGGGACGTACGTCGTCGCCTTCACCGCTGCGGATAGCAACGGTGGCACGAGTAGCGCTTCCCTCACGGTCCATGTCCTCAACTACAGCTTCGAGTGGATGGAGCCGGTCGATGACACGTTCATCGTTGGCCGCAACCTGCCAGTGAAGTTCACCGTGCATGCTGCGGACGGCTCATTCATTCTCGATCAGAGCGTCCACGTCGCGGTCTACGACAGCCACGGCAGCGGGTTCGTCGAGTATTACTTCGGCGACCAGCCGAGCCGATCCGTGACCGCGAGCAGCGGCTCCTACCACGTCAACGTCGACACGAGGGACCTCGCGCCGGGTACGTACGTGCTTCGCGTCACGTTCACGTCGCCGACACTCACCGGCGAGTTCGATCTCACGACCAACGGCACGTCCAGCGCGACGACGAGGTCGCGCCTGCGCTAGCACGCCGGAAGTACTGCCCCTAGCAGGGGAGCAGCATGGGGGATCGCCTGTAGAGGCGATCCCCCTGTTAATTAGCGACCATGAAGACGAAACGCGCCCAAACATTCACCATGGCAGTCCTTGCTGGCAGCCTAGCCTTCTCCGGCGTCGCCGGAGCGTTCGACGCGGCCACGACACACCCGCGCACCACGCGCGAGTCGGTGAGCTCCACCGGTGCACCGGCGGTAGGCCTGGTGCAGACCGGATCCCTGTCGGCGAACGGTCGCTACGTCGTCTTCACGTCTACCGCCACAAACCTAACTGGTGCGGCCGGCCTGCACGTCTACCGCCACGATCGAGTGACCGGTGCCACCGCTCTCGTGACCGTCGCGAAGAGCGGCGCCGTCAGCGCTGGCGGCGGCTTCGCACCCTCGATCTCAGCCGACGGCCGCTTCGTCGCCTTCGCATCGGCCGGAAGCGACCTCGTCGATGGCGACACGAACGGGCTCGTCGACGTCTTCCTTCGTGACATGAATAGCGGCACGACCGCCATGGTCAGCGCATCGCAGACCGGCGCGCCGGCCGACCTGGGCGCCCTTGCGAACAACGTTGCCAGCAAGCGTGAGATCTCCGACGACGGCCGCTACGTCGCGTTCACCTCGAGCGCGAACAACCTCGTCCCGACGCCGAACAATGGCAAGTCGCAGGTCTACGTGAAGGACATGGCGACCGGCCTCGTCACGCGTGCGTCGGTCGACGGCTCGAACGCCGCAGGCAACGACGCGAGCTCAGCGCCTTCGCTCTCCGGGAACGGCCGCGTTGTGGCGTTCCTCTCGCTCGCCGCGAATCTCTCGCCGCTGTCGACCTCGCACACGACGCAAGTCTTTGTGCGCGACCTCGACGCCGGCTCGACGACGATCGACTCCGTGACGACGGCGGGCGCGGCCATGCTGGCGTGGCCGGCATCTTCGCCGGCACTGTCCTTCGACGGGCATTACCTGGTGTTCGAGACTCGTGCGCAGCTCGAGTCACGCGACCGCGACATCGGCACCTGGGACGTGTTCCTGCGCGACCGCGCGCTTCACACGACGGTCCTCGCATCGCTGTCACCGAACGCGGCCAGCGGCGCAGACAGCCGCGCGCCGTCGATCTCGGCCGATGGCCGCTGGGTCGGCTTCCAGTCGCTCGACAACATGCTGGTCTCGGGCGACGCGAACGGGATGATGGATGTCTTCGTGTACGACCGATCGACCGAAGCCGTCACGCTCGTTTCGGTGAACGATGCCGGCCAGCAGGCGAATGCGCCGAGCACCAGCGCGTCCGTGTCCTCCGATGGCCGCCTCGTGGTCCTGCAAACGACCGCGTCGAACCTTGTCACCTCACCGACGAGCACCGGCGCACAGCTGTACGTGCGCGACCTGCGCACCAACGAAGCGCCGGTGGTCACGCTCGGTCCCGATGTGAGTCTGAGCGAGGGCACCAGGCTCACGCGTGTCGCGAGCTTCAGTGACCAGGACGCCTCGACCTCGTGGTCCGCGACCGTCAACTACGGTGATGGCTCCGCCACGGCCGCGCTTGCGCTCTCCGCCGACAAGACCTTCACGCTCGATCATCTCTATCGGCCGGGCAGCTGGGTCGTGAGCGTCGTCGTGACCGATGACGCGGGCGCCGCCGGCACCGGCTCGTTCCGCGTCACGGTGACCAACCTCGCGCCCACCGTGAATCTCGGGGCTGCCGTCGAGCTCACGTTCGACCCGACGCTCCGCCAGTCCGGGACCTTCACCGACCCAGGCACGACCGAGAACTACTTCGCCACCGTCGACTACGGCGACGGGTCTGGCGGCATGGCACTGGCGCTCACGGGTAACTCGTTCCTGCTCGACCACGTGTACGGCACGGCCGGCACGTACACGGTCTCGGTGACCGTGACCGACAGCGACGGCGCCAGCGGCTCGGGCACGCTCGCGGTCACCGTTCGTAAGTTCACCTTCCAGTGGCACGAGCCCGTCGAGAGCTCGTTCACGGTCGGCCGGCTTCTGCCGGTCAAGTTCTCGGTGCTGCGCGGCGACGGCTCGCCGGTCCTCGATACGACCGTCCGCGTTGACGTGCTCGACGCTTCGGGCGCGGTGGTCGTCGGCTACATCTACGGCTCCAGCCCGAGCGGATCGGTGACCTGGAGCGGCAGCGACTATCACGTGAACGTCGACACGCGCGACTTCGCTCCGGGCGACTACACGCTCCGCGTGAGCTTCGCGTCGCCGACCCTGACCGGGTCGTTCACGAAGCAGGCGACGGTCACTGGTGACGTCTCGACGACGTCGAACGGCGGCAAGGACAAGAAGGACAAGTCAGAGAAGGCTGCCGACAAGGCCGACAAGGCCGCGGACAAAGCCGACAAGAAGTAACCGCTAGGCGCTGAGGGCCGGCGCTCTCGTCTTCGAGAGCACGGCCCTCGCGATCTCCAGCGCAGCGTCCACATCCGCCTTCGTCACGTCGTTGTGCGTGACCGCGCGCAGCCGCGGAGAGTTACCCAGGTAGCGCGAGAACCGGAGGCCCTGCTCCGCGCACACCTTCTGGAACGCGCCCACGTCGGTCCACGCGGCGTCGATCTCGAACGACACGATGTTGGTGACCACCTTCGCGGGATCGACCTTGACGCCATCGATCTGCGCGAGACCCTGCGCGAGCGCCTTCGCGTTGCGATGGTCTTCCTTGAGTCTGTCGCGCATCTCCTCGAGCGCGACGAGCGCCGCCGCGGCGATCACGCCGGCCTGGCGCATCGCGCCGCCGAGCAGCTTGCGCACGCGGCGCGCCTTCGCGATGGTCTCCCCGTCGCCGCACACGATCGAGCCGACCGGAGCCGCGAGGCCCTTGGAGAAGCAGAACTGCACCGTGTCCACGCCCCGCGTGAGCGTCTTGGCGTCGACGCCGAGCGCCGCCGCGGCATTGAAGATCCGGGCGCCGTCGAGATGCACGCGGAGGCCGCGCTCGTGCGCGAACTCACCGATCGCATCCGTCTGAGCCGCGGTGATCACCGTTCCGCCGCAGTTGTTGTGCGAGTTCTCGAGGCAGATGAGCGCCGTGCGCGCGTGCATGCCCTGCGGCCGGACGGCCGTCTTGATGTCATCCAGCGACGGGAGTCCGTCGCGGTTCGGCACGAGGCGCGGGACGATGCCACCGAGGACGAACGCCGCGTCCATCTCGTTCTGGTAGATGTGCGCGAGGTCGCCGAGGATCACCTCGTCGCCGCGCTGGGTCTGCGACAGGACACCGCAGAGGTTGCCCAGCATCCCGCTCGCGACGTAGAGGCCGGCCTCTTTGCCAACGGCCTCGGCCGCGCGCTTCTCGAGCTTGTTGACCGTGGGGTCCTCGCCGTACTGGTCGTCGCCGACCTCCGCTTCGGCCATCGCGCGGCGCATCGCCGGCGTCGGCTTCGTGAACGTGTCGCTTCGGAACTCGAGGATCTTCATAGGGCGAGCGCCTCCTTGATGCGAACGACCGCCGCCACGAGGAGCGGCGCGACGAGGATCGCGGGCAGGTAGTCCGCGACCTTCACATCACGGATGCTCAACAGTTTCAGGCCGACGCCGATGATGAGCAAGCCGCCGACCGCGCTCATCTCGCGCAGCTGGAGCTCGGAGAGCAGGCCCGCAAAGATCGACGCGCCGAGGGCCAGGCCGCCCTGATAGATAAGGATGACCGGGATCGTGAGGAGCACGCCCCAGCCCAGGGTCGCCGCGAGCGCGATGGCCGTGAACCCATCGAGCACGCTCTTGATCGCCAGCAGGCTGGCGTCGCCGGTGAGCCCGTTCTGTATCGAGCCGAGGAAGGTGAGCGGCCCGACGCAGAACACGATCGACGCCGTGACGAAGGCCTCAGCGACGGTGCCGCCGCCTCCGCGCGCGGCGACACGACGCTGCAGCGCTGCCCCGAGCTCGTTGAGACGACGGTCGACGCCCCAGAGCGAACCGATGACGCCGCCGATCACGATGCTGCCGAGCATGTACAGGAGGTTTGAGGTGTCGATCGCGAACTTCGTGCCCATGGCCAGGGTGAACAGCCCGACCGCGTTGACGGCGTTCTCGCGGAGGCGCTCGGAGAGCCGGTCGCCGAGGACCGTGCCAAGCAGGCCGCCAACGAGGACGGTGAGCGCGTTGAGAAGCGTCCCCGAGAGCGCCGACAAGTCTGCGTAGTATGCGAGGGCCCATGCAGCCGTCCGAACAGATCCGTTTCTGGGCCCACGAGCTCGCAGCGATGGCGCGCACGGGACTGGAGTTCGCGACAAATGACTACGACCGCGATCGGTTTCACCGCATGCTCGCGATCGGAGGCGACATGGCCGCGATGACGATCGATGCAGAGTTCACGCCCGAGCGTCCGTATCTCGCCGACGTTGGCATCGCAAGTCCGAAGGTCGGATGCTCCGTCGCGGCGTTCGACGATCTCGGCCGCGTCGTCCTCATCAAGCGCGCGGACAACGGACGCTGGGCGTTGCCAGGCGGTTACGCCGAGGTCGGATCGCCGCCGTCCGTGAACGCGCTGCGCGAGCTCCATGAGGAAACGGGATTCCACGCAGAGCTCGAGCGGCTCATCGGCGTCTACGACAACAAGAGCCTTGGTGGGATCTCGCCCTACCAGTTCTACATCTGCTGCTTCCGCGCGCGGATCACCGGTGGCGAGGCGACGCCATCTGTCGAAACGCCCGAGGTCGTTCTCGCGGATCCCGCATCTTTGCCAGAGAACATGTCGCTGCTCCAGCGCACGATGCTCGCCGACTCGCTCAAGCGCGACGCGCCGGCGGTGTACCAGTGACGAGGATCGTGGTCTGGTCCGGATTCGGTGGCATGGCTCAGGAGCTCCCGAAGCTCCTGACCGAAGACCACGTCGCTGTCCCGAAGGACGAGTCGGAGCTGGCGACCGCGGTCGACGCGGAGGTCGGGATCGGCACGAACAATGGCACGCGCGTCCGAAAGCTCTTCGACGCCGCGCCGAAGCTGCGCTGGTACCACTCCGTCGGCGCTGGGGTCGAGGATCTCGTCGGCGTGCCGGAGTTCCGCACACGTGGCA
>Ga0207662_10001540_pt1 | contig 11243 bp, 8 predicted proteins | sample KBSS33LmetaG_FD_184338 | JGI IMG/M metagenome (GOLD analysis project Ga0207662, IMG submission 184338) | Switchgrass rhizosphere microbial communities from Kellogg Biological Station, Michigan, USA - KBS S3-3L metaG (SPAdes) (version 2) | ecosystem: Host-associated > Plants > Roots > Rhizosphere... | reverse complement strand
CAGGCCGGCAGCTTGTCGCCGTCGGCGGGTGCGGCCACCTCGAACGCGTTGACCATGCCCGAGAGCATGGCGAAGTAGTTGGCGGCGGCCGTGAGCTCGACAAGCCACTGCGCGTCGTGGCGCTTGGCCAGCGCGTCGAAGGCCGCTTGCTCCACGCGGTTGTTCCGCATCAGCTGGCGCACGTAGGTCACGATCTCCCGCTCCTCGGCGGGCAGGGAGGCCGGATCGCCCTTGGCGCGGATCAGGTCGATCGCCGCCTCGCGCACACCGGCTCGGCGGGCTGCCCCCACCTGGGCCGCCCACACGTAGGCCGCCTCGCGCTCGCGCACCGCGGTCAGGATCGCCAGCGAGCGGAGCCGGCCCTCCACCACGCTCTCGTCGCGGAAGAACTTCACGAGGCCCAGCACGCGTTCCGCCAGTGCGGGGCTGTGCAGCAGGATGCTGAACGGGCCGCCCATGGCCGAGTGCGCACCGGCGCTGAACGACAGGATCTGCAGCGTCACCGCCGGGTGATCCACCATCTCGGTGAGGTACTGCAGCTGCTCACGGACGATTTCCCGGCTGCCGACCGGGCGGCGAAGCGCGCCCTCGTCGACCACGACCCAGAGCTGCGGCGCGTCGGGCCTGCGGAGGATCTCCTGGCGGCTGGCCCGCAGCTCGCTCCGCCGCGCGATCTCCTCCTCGGATTCCGCGGAGCCCTGGCGGATCAGGGCGCGGGCGTAGCCTTCGGTCTGCAGCAGCCCCGGCACGAACTGGATCTGGTAGGTCCTGATGATCGACGCGGCGGCCTCCAGGCCCACGTAGGGCTCCAGCCAGGTGGGGAGGACGTCGGAGTAAGCGTGCCACCAACCGGGAGTGTTCGCTTCCCTGGCCAGGTTCAGCAGGGCCGCGCGCTCCTCGCTGTCGGTGACGCCGTAGAGGGTAAGGAGGTCGCCCACATCGCGCTCCTTAAAGCCGACCCGGCCATGTTCCATCCGGCTGATCTTGGAGTGCGAGCCGCGGATGGCTTCCGCAGCCTGCTCAGCGGTAATTCCCCGCGACTCGCGCAGCCGGTGCAGCTGGCTGCCGAGCACCAGCCGCTGGACGGTCGGACCGCCCGCGCGCGTGCCAAAAATGCTGGGGGGAACATCCCAGGCCGAGTCTTCAGACGAGACCATCGGCACTCCTCGCATCGTCGCACCCTGAGATCCTGGCGGGGTGTGGACCAGTCTCCCACGTGATCTCACGCTTACGGAAGGGGGATATGTGACTATTCAAAGGATGTCGTGATCCCTCCGCGTTTGCGCAGGTCGAAAGATACCGGTTTGCCAGGCTTCAACCCTCGAGTCGCCGCTTGCCGGACGGTAGCACTGTTACTAGCGAGTAAGATGGTTTGTTCCGCCGGTTAGATGGTCGAACTCCCCATCCTTGGCTCCTGCCAGGAATGCGGTGATCTCTGCTTGAGTGTAGAGCAAGATGGGGCCCGCCGGGAAACGCGAGTTGCGCATCGCTATCTCACCGCTCGGCAGCGCGGCCAGTTCGACGCACTCCCCGTTCGGGTTACTGTGCCAGCTCTTCTGCCAGCACACCTCCCCGAGTTCCGCGGCGAGCATGCCGTTGTAGGTAATGACCATGTTTATCCCCTTCCGACAGGGTAACGCATGTCAGGCCTGGCTAATTCACTCGCTGTAGTCTCCAGTTAGCAACTGGTGAGCAAGTTGCCTGATGCGTTCTGCCTGTCCGCCGGCCCCCTATGCGCCTACTCGGAGACCTGTGCACAAAGCGAATGAACGTGCATCTGGTCTTGCATTTGCACAATATATCAGGCAACATGTCTTTAAGCACGCAGTTAACACCGTGATGGGCAAGGGTTTTCGTGCCCAATGACATGCAGGAAGCTGTTGCGTTGGCGCATCTCAGTGTCGCTACCGGTAGCGGGGATGACGATGAGGAAGTCAGCATTCCCTGGCCCACGGTCAGTGACGGCATGCCACGGCTGCTGCCTGTGCCTTCGGCCTGGTGGGAGACCCCGGCGGTGACCACCCGCGCGCTGAGCGCCCGGCCGGAAGAAGCCAGGACCGCCCGCCGGTTCGTCCGGGAGATACTGACCTGCTGGGGCCTGGAGGCGCTGGCAGACGACGCCGAGATGATCGTGGACGAGCTGGTGGTCAACGCTGTCCTGCACGGGACGCGGGCGGGCCTGACCCGGCCGAGCCCCGGAGCCGGGCTGACCGTGCTGCGGCTGTGCATGCTCAGGCGGGCCGGCGAGGTCATGCTGGCGGTGGTCGATCCGGGCAACGAGACGCCCATGCCCAGGAAACCCGACTGGGGCGGGGAGAGCGGGCGCGGCCTGCAGATCGTGGGCGCCTTGAGCCATGTGTGGGGCTGGAGCCCTATCGCCGGGCACGGCAAAGCGGTCTGGGCCGTACTCCGTGACCCCTGATACCTAGGCGATCCCGGAGAGCGGCTCCTCGGACGCGGTCACGAGGACGTGCTCGACCAGCGCGATGAGGACATCCTTGGCCGATTCCTTGCTGCGTGCGTCGCACAGCACGATGGGCAGCCCGGGCTCGAGGTCCAGCGCCATCCTGACGTCCTCGGTGTCGTACCGGCGGGCGCCGTCGAAGCAGTTGAGCGCGATGATGAACGGTATCTGCCTGCGCTCGAAGTAGTCGATGGCGGGGAAGCTGTCGGCCAGTCGCCGGGTATCGGCGAGTACCACCGCGCCGAGCGCCCCGATGGCGAGCTCGTCCCACATGAACCAGAACCGCTGCTGCCCGGGCGTGCCGAAGAGATAGAGCACCAGATCGCTGCGCAGGCTGATCCGGCCGAAGTCCATCGCGACCGTGGTGGTGGTCTTCCCTTCCACCCCGGCCGTGCTGTCGGTGCGTAGGCTGCCCTCGGTGAGCGGCTCCTCGGTACGCAGCGGCCTGATCTCGCTCACGGCGCCGACAAGCGTGGTCTTACCCACGCCGAAGCCCCCGGCCAGCAGGATCTTGATGGCGCGATGCTGGCCAGGGCTCCGTGGGTGCCCGCCGACGGGATCAGAGACCCCGTAGTCCATTGAGGACCTCCCTGAGAGTGTGCTTGTCGATCCGCTCGGCCATCACGACCGGGGTGCGGATCATGACCAGGCCGAGCTCCCGCAGGTCGGCGAGGATGATCCGGACCACGCCGAGCGGGAGATCGACGTCCGAGGCGATATCCGCCACGGTGGTCGGCGCGCGGGCCAGGTGAAGGACGCTCATGTGCTCGGGGGCCAGCGAGCCGGGATCGGTGATCGCGGCGTGCGTGGCCATGACGGTCGCCACCAGGTCGAACGATTCCCCGGTGTGCCTGGTCCGGCCCTGGGTCAGGGCGTAAGGCCGGACCACCGGTCCGGCCTCGGCGTCTAGCCACCGTTCATCGTTGGACGGCATGGCTTATTAGCCCCAGCCGCTCAGCGCGGACGCGCGCGTGTTGACCCGGATGTGCTCACCGGTCCTGCGGACGAGGATGGCCATCTCGTAGGCCACCAGGCCGAGGTCGGCGGCCTGCTCGGCGATGACGGCCAAGCAGGTACCGCTGCCCGCGGCCGAGGTCAGCAGGAATCCCGACTCCATCTCGATGATCGTCTGCCGGACCCCGCCGCCGTTGCCGAAGTGCCGCGCGGCACCCCGGGCCAGCGACTGGAACCCGGCCGACAGCGCGGCCAGGTGCTCCGCGTCGTCGCGGCCCAGCGACTGCGACGCACCGAGCGCCATCCCGTCCTGGGACAGGATGACCGCCTTGGTCACGTGCCCGACCCGGCGCACGAGGTCGTCGAGCAGCCAGTCGAGCTGGCCGACCCCTCCGGCCGCGCCGGCGTCATGATCCATCGGAACCCCCACGTGCCTCCTTACTCGCGGATGAATTGCGGGCATCGCCGGGAACCGTGTCCGGCCCGGCGCCGGCGGGCGAACCGGGGCCCGCGCCCGGCGACTCACCCGTAGCCTGCTCGGCTATCCGCTGTGACCGGCCTTCCTGCCAGCCGCGCTGCAGCGCCGACATGGTCTGCCGGATCTCAGCCGGGCTTGGTCCCGGAAGCCCCGGAGATCCCGGAAGCCCCGGAGACCCGGAAACGCCGCCGGACGCCCCGCTGCTGGCCAGCGTCGTGCGCCGCGGTGGCGGCTCGTCCCTGAGCTGGGGAGCCAGGTTGGCCTGCTTGACCCGGCGCGGCAGCCCTTTGTAGTCGCCGTTGGGCCCCGCCTCGGATGGAGACGATTCCGCAGGCCCGTTCGGTCCTCCGGGCCTGGCCCCACCCGGTACGGCGGGCAGCGGCCCGGTCTCCCGGGTGATCTTCCACGGCGGCCTGGAAGCCTGCCCCGGACGCGGTGAGGCGACCGGGGTCATCGGGGTGGTCGGCCCCGCCGGCCCCGCCGGCCCCGCCGGCCTCGCGGGCCCGTCCGGTCCCGGTGCCGCGGGCCGCCCGCCGGGTGCGCCCGGCGTGTTGTGCAGCGTCCAGCCGGGGAAGGGTGCGGGCTGGTCAGGATAGGACGTGCCGCCGGTCGGGAAGGGCGTCGAGCCCGGTCCCGCGAACGGCGACGAGCCGGCCGGCGGATACGGCGGCGACGCGATGTAGGCCCCGTGACCCGGGGAGGGCGTGCCCGGCCCGGCACCGGCAGGCCCGGCACCGGCCCGCCGGGCGTCGGCCGGCCCGGGCGTTGCGTCCGGCGCCTGGGGCGGCAGCCGCGGTGTGAACACGTCGAACGAGGACGCTGGCATGCCGAACGGCACCGCGCCCGCGCCAGCCGGCGACTGGGCCGGGCCGCCTGGCGTCCCCGGCTGCTCATGGTGCCGCCTGGGCAGCTCGTCCGGCCCATGGCCGGCCGAGCCGTTCGTAGCGCCGAGGGCGGGCGCGGGCGCGGCGTGCGCCCCGTGTTCCGGCCGTTCCGTCCGTTCCGGTCGGTCCTGCCGCCCTGGGTCGCTCCCCTGGGAGCGGCACAGCGGCCCGGAGATGCGCACCCCCGGAGCCTGGCCGAGTTCGGTCATGCCGCCGAGCTCGGTGAACCCGGAGCCGGATCCCTGGCCGGCTAGCTCGCCCGGGATGGCGGGCATCGAAGAGATCGACGGGACGGCGTGGTTGCCGTTGGCGGTGAGCTGAGCCATGGCGGGTTCGCCGGGCAGCCCGGTCCGGAACGCCTCCTCGGTCACCACCAGGTGCTGCGGTATCAGCGCGATGGCGGCCGTGCCGCCGTAGGGCGAGGCCTTCAGCGTGACCCGGATCCCGTGCCGCTTGGCCAGCTGGCTGACCACGAACAGGCCGAGCTGCTCACTGTCGGACGGGTTGAACTCGGGCGGGTTGGCCAGCCGGTCGTTCAGCTCGGCCAGCCGGGCCGGGCTCATCCCGAGCCCGCGGTCCTCGACCTCGATCACGAACCCGTTGGCGACCGTGTCCCCGGACACTCGTACCGAGGTATAAGGCGGCGACAGCGTGGTGGCGTTCTCGATCAGCTCGGCCAGCAGGTGGATGACGTCCGCGACGGCCGAACCAGCCAGCGCGGCCTGGCTCCGGGTCGCGACAGAAACCCGCGCGTAGTCCTCGACCTCGGCGATGGCGCCGCGCATGACGTCGACCATCCGGACCGGGGAGCTCCAGCCCCGGCCTGGCGGCGCGCCGGCCAGGATGACCAGGCCTTCCGCGTGACGGCGCATGCGCGTGGTCAGGTGGTCGAGGCGGAACAGGTCGTCCAGCGCCTCCGGGTCGGTGGCCCGCCGCTCCATCTGGTCCAGCAGGGCGAGCTGCCGGTGCAGCAGCGACTGGCTGCGGCGGGCCAGGCTGCGGAACACGTCGTTGAGCCCCTGCCGCAGCCGGGCCTCTTCCACCGCGGCCCGGATGGCGGTCTGCCGGACCAGGTCGAACGCCTGCCCCACCCGGCCGATCTCGTCACGGCCGATCCGCAACGCCGGCGCCTCGGCGTTCACGTCGACGTTCTCGCCGCGCCTGAGCCTGCCGACCACGTCCGGCAGCTGGTTCTCGGCGAGCTGGAGGGCATTGCGCTCCAGGCCACCGAGGCGGCGGATGATGCTGCGCGCGACCAGGATGGTCACCGTGATGGTGAGGAGCAGTCCGATCAGGCCGATGGCGCTGGTGACCGCGACCTTGGTCCAGGCCGAATGGCTGATCCGGTGGTCGGCGTCCAGGATGGCGCCCGCGACCGCGACGCCCCCGTTGTACTCGTCCTGCAGCAGCGTGCCGGCCAGGTGCTGCCACTGGGCCTGGTTGATGGGCAGCTTGGCGACCGGAGTGCCCGCGACGATGGCCTGCTCGATGCCGGCCAGATCCTGCTGCATGGTGCCGGACCCGGCCAGCTCCCCGTTGTACGTGGCCAGGTACGCCGGGGTCAGGATGTAGTTCGCGTAGGCCATGTCGGCCTGCCTGGTGGCGGCCATGTTCGTGAACGCGACGCGGTCCTTCTGCGTCATCCTCTGCCCGGCCAGCATCCCGGCGAGCAGCGCGTCCTCCTGCGCGAGTTGCTCCCTGGCCTGGACGGTGGCGATCAGCCCGATGGCCTGGCTCTGCTGGTCGTTGGTGACCACGCTCACGGTCTGGGTGAGGAACAGCTTGACCTGATCCCCGAAGCCCGAGCTGTAGAAGCCCAATGCGTCGATCGGCGTGATGGCCCGCCCCTTGACCGCGTCGCGGAGCTTGGGGAGCTGGTTCATGCCGGTGACGATGCCGTGGACTATCTTGGCCGCGTCGGCGGTCTCGGTCTTGACCGTGGCCTCGGAGGTCATCGCGGCCGTGAAGGCCGGCTTGGCCTTGTCGGTCGCCGCGATCGCCGCCTGGTACGCCTGCAGGTTAGCCGGGCTGGGCTGGAAGAGGTAGACGACGGCGGCGGTGCGCTCGGCCTCCACGAAGGTGCCGAACTTAGCGGCCGGCACCGCGGTCGCGTTGACCAGGTTGGGCGCGCGGTCGAGGCTGACGGCGCTGTCCACGGTCGTGGTGACCACGTACCCGAGCAGCCCGACCATGGCGATGAGCGGGATCGCCACCAGAAAATATATTCGGAGCCTTATGGATCGACCACGCGATCCCATGGATCCCTCACTATTCAGACGCGTGGACGCGAGTGGCCCCCCCGCCGCGTCCAACTAACGGTCAAGACGGCCAGAATAGCCCATAACAGGCATCGTCCGGTGCCAAAAGAAGATATGTCCGTTGATAGCCCGGCGCATCCTCATAAGCGTCAATATGTACGCGTTATCGCAGGTAGTGGCGAATGACTACTCCCGGTACCGCAGACGCGGCGCTCCGCGTCCGGAGCTTTTGTCGGCGCGACCGCCTACCCTATTGACGTGGCCGCCCTCGCGATAGATGCCCTCCTCGACGGACTCAATCCGGAGCAGCGTGCTGCCGTCGTGCACGAGGGCAGCCCGCTGCTCATCGTGGCCGGCGCGGGCTCGGGGAAGACCCGGGTGCTCACCCACCGGATCGCGTACCTGCTCGCCGCGCGCGACGTCGCGCCGCACGAGATCCTGGCCATCACCTTCACCAACAAGGCGGCCGGCGAGATGGCCGCCCGCGTCGCCGCGCTGGTCGGCCCGAAGGCGCGGTCCATGTGGGTCATGACGTTCCATTCGGCCTGCGTGCGCATCCTGCGCCGGGAGGCGAAGAGGTTCGGCTACCCGTCCTCGTTCTCCATCTACGACCAGGCCGACTCGCAGCGGCTGATGGCGCTCACCTGCCGCGAGCTCGAGCTCGACGCCAAGCAGTACCCGCCGAAGGCGATGGCCGCCCAGGTGTCGAACCTGAAGAACGAGCTGATCGACTACGAGACGTTCGCCTCCCGCGCGCAGACCGCCCGGGAGAAGGCCCTGGCCGAGGCCTACGCCGAATACCAGCGCCGGCTGGTCGCGGCCGGCGCGATGGACTTCGACGACCTGATCATGGTCACGGTCAACCTCTTCCAGGCCCTGCCCGAGGTGGCCGAGCAGTACCGCCGCCGGTTCAGGCAGGTGCTGGTGGACGAGTACCAGGACACCAACCACGCGCAGTACATCCTGATCAGGGAACTGGTCTCGGGTGGTGCCCCGCTCTTTTCCTCCCGAACGGCCGGGGCTGATCGCCCCGGTGACCCCATCCCGCCGGCCGAACTGTGCGTGGTCGGCGACGCGGACCAGTCCATCTACGCTTTCCGCGGTGCCACCATCCGCAACATCGAGGAGTTCGAGCAGGACTACCCGGACGCGAAGGTCATCCTGCTCGAGCAGAACTACCGCTCCACCCAGAACATCCTGGCCGCGGCCAACGCGGTGGTCTCGCAGAACCGGGGCCGCAAGCCCAAGAACCTGTGGTCCGACCAGGGCGCGGGGCCGCCCATCATCGGCTACGTGGCCGACAACGAGCACGACGAGGCCGCGTTCGTGGCCGAGGAGGTGGACCGGCTCACCGACGCGGGCCAGGCCACGCCGGGTCAGGTGGCAGTGTTCTACCGGACCAACGCGCAGTCCCGTGTCTTCGAGGAAGTGTTCATCCGGGTCGGGCTGCCCTACCGGGTGGTCGGCGGGGTGCGGTTCTACGAGCGGCGCGAGGTCCGTGACCTGCTCGCCTACCTCCGGCTGATCGCCAACCCGGCGGACGAGGTGTCGCTGCGGCGGGTGCTGAACGTGCCCAAGCGCGGCATCGGCGACCGGGCGGAGGACTACGTGGCCGCGTTCGCGCAGCGGGAACGCAGCACGTTCGCCGAGGCGCTGGCCCGCCCGGCCGACGTGCCGGGCCTGGCGGCCCGGTCGGCCCGCGCGATCGAGGGGTTCAACACGCTCATCACCGGGCTGCGGGAACTCTCGCAGACCGTGCCCGTCGCCGACCTCACCGAGGCCGTGCTCGACCGCACCGGGTACATCGAAGCGCTGGAGGAGTCGTCCGACCTGCAGGATGCCAGCCGGGTCGAGAACCTGGAAGAGCTGGTGTCGGTGGCCCGCGAATACGACGGCATTCACGAGGACGGCACCCTGGCCGACTTCCTCGAGCAGGTGTCCCTGGTCGCCGACGCCGACCAGATCCCCGACGGGGAGGAGCACGGCGGCCTGGTCACGATGATGACCCTGCACACCGCCAAGGGCCTGGAGTTCCCCGTGGTGTTCCTCACCGGGATGGAAGAAGAGGTGTTCCCGCACCAGCGCTCGCTGACCAACGCGAAGGAACTGGAGGAGGAGCGCCGGCTGGCCTACGTCGGGATCACCCGGGCCGAGCAGCGTCTCTACCTGACCCGGGCGCTGGCGAGGAACTGGTGGGGCCGCCCCTCCTTCCACAAGCAGTCGAGGTTCCTCACCGAGATCCCGGTCGGCCTGATCGAGTGGCGCCGGGACGTCTCCGCCGCCCAGTCGTCGGTCATGCCCGCCCAGGAGCGGATGGCGCAGCGGGCGGGGACCCGGTCACCGGGGAACCGCCAGGTGCCCGCGCTGTCACCGGGGGACATGGTGACCCACGACAAGTTCGGCCTGGGTACGGTGGTATCGACGGACGGCTACGGAGACCAGGCCGAGGCGAAGATCGATTTCGGTGCCGAATACGGCGTCAAGCACCTGGTGCTCCGCTACGCCCCTCTGGAGAAGTTGTAGGGACCGGTTCCCGGCCGCGGCCCCGGCTGAGTCCTTCCCGGCCGCCCGCCACCGCGCGGGTCCGCGTCGTCCCAGGAGTCCCGCGCCTCCCAGTCCGTCCGTGACCGCCGCACCTGACGTGCTGGCCGCCTGCTTCGGCGCCAGAGGAACCAGCGGATGGCGACGATCGCGACCGCCAGCACGGTGGCCAGCGCCATGGCGAAGAAGCCGTTAGCGACCCACTGCGCCGCGCCGATGGCCAGCGCCGTCTTCGACGTGCCGGACCGGTTGAACACGAACCCGCTGATCAGCGCGCCCACTAGATAGGAGAGCACCGGGACGGGGAAGATCATCCGGCCGGCCCGGGGCCGGACCGCCAGCGCCGCGACCACCGTCCCGGCCTCCACGAAGAGCCCGAGCAGGAAACCTGGTGCGCTCCTGGTCACCATCGTCGCGATGGTGCCGACGGCCGCGCTGGCGACGATGATGCAGACCCCGAGGCCGCCCTGCAGCGCACCCCACCGGCCCGCCCCTGGCGATCGCCGGGGGCTCCGCCCCCCGCGGACCTCGCGCGGGCCCGTAGCCTGCCGCGTCCTGGCTAGCTGGGGCTCGCCGGGCTGGGCCGGCATCTGCCGGGTCGGCGGTCCGTCAGCCGCGGCGCGCCCGGTGGCACCCCGCCCGTTCGGCCCGCCGCCACCCGGCCCGTTCGGCCCGCTGACGCCGCGCCCGCCGGGGGCACGGCCGTCCCAGCCGGCCTCACGTCCGCGCGGTCCGGGATCCCGCGGGTCGGGCACGCCCCGGCCGGCCTCACGCCGGGGCGCCCGGCTGGCCCCTTCTCCGGGGGGACCCATCCCCCCGGACCCCCCTAGGGGAGGGACGACCCTACTGCCCTGGCCGCCTGCGGCGGGGCGGCTGTTCTGGCCGCCTGCGGCAGGCCCGGTTCTGGGGGGGACGGCGCCCGGGGGTCTGCCCGGGACACGCCCGGGCGTCGGAGGCGGCCCGGGAACTCGGCCGCGCGGCCTGGCTCCAGGCTCGCCGCCGTTCGGCCTGTTCGGGCGTGTTTCGCGCCATCGTGGGTCGCTCATAGGTGCTTCGGATGTTAGTCGTTGCGGCCTGGTAACGGGAACGCGACGGTAAGCTTCATCGGACGGTAACGATCCAGAGCTGGGACTGCTGAGGAAAGGTGCCATGGTTAGGCCGGGCTCTCCGACCCCGTTGTGGGGCGCTGCCGGTAAGGCCGGGTATGCCCTGAGCTGCGTGGCCGCTGCCCTGGTCCTGGCGGTGAGCGGTTTCTCCTACTTTGTCGTGCGCGACGTGAGCAGCATCGGCGGCTCGCACGCGATCAACAGCGGCCCGTCCATCGGCGCGCAGAACATCCTGCTGATGGGGCTGGAAAGCCGCACCGACTGGAACGGCAACGTACTGCCGAACGACATCCTGAACGCCCTGCACGCCGGGAGCAGACAGGGCGTCCTGTACGAGGGCGTCGGCGGGAACGCCACGAACACCCTGATCCTGATCCACATCCCGGCCGGCGGCAAGAAGGCGATCGGGTTCTCGATTCCGCGCGACGACTGGGTCACGTTCCCGGAGACCTACGACGGGCAGCACACGGGCAAGATCGACCAGGCCTACGGAGACGCCCTCGCCGAGAAGGAGTCCGAGGTCCGCCAGCAGCACCCGAAGATGAGCCAGAACCAGGT
>Ga0207662_10001538_pt1 | contig 11252 bp, 5 predicted proteins | sample KBSS33LmetaG_FD_184338 | JGI IMG/M metagenome (GOLD analysis project Ga0207662, IMG submission 184338) | Switchgrass rhizosphere microbial communities from Kellogg Biological Station, Michigan, USA - KBS S3-3L metaG (SPAdes) (version 2) | ecosystem: Host-associated > Plants > Roots > Rhizosphere... | reverse complement strand
CGACTACGACACTCAGGAATACGAAACAGTCACTTCAAACCTCTCCGAAGTGGCGGGCCTGATGAAGTCCTCAGTAACTGAGAATGCGTCGCAAACGGTGATTCCTGTCACGGCGGTACAAACACCGCTCATGCTCAAGAGTAAGGATGGGCTCTACATCAATATCCACGAGGCGGCCCTGATCGACTACTCCTGCATGTCGCTCACGCTCGACGATAAGAATTTTATTCTGGAATCGCATCTGACGCCTGACGCCCAAGGCGATAAGGGATACCTGCAAACGCCGACAGTTTCGCCTTGGCGAACTTTGATTGTGAGCGATCGAGCGGGTGACATTCTGGAATCGAAACTGGTTTTGAATCTGAATGAACCGACGAAATACAAGGACGTATCCTGGATCAAACCGATCAAGTATGTCGGCGTTTGGTGGGAGATGATCACAGGTAAGAGCACCTGGTCGTACACGGATGCGGAGAACATCAAGCTCGACACATTCGACTATTCGAAGGCGAAGCCCAATGGCACGCATGGCGCCACGACAGCGCATGTAAAGGAGTACATCGACTTCGCAGCCAAGCATGGGTTCGACGCCGTGTTGGTGGAGGGATGGAACATTGGCTGGGAAGACTGGTTTGGGAAAAGTAAAGACTACGTGTTCGACTTCCTCACACCCTATCCTGATTTCGATTTGAAAGAGCTACACCGGTACGCCAAAAGTAAGGGCATCAAGATCATTATGCACCACGAGACTTCGGGCTCGGTGCGCAACTACGAGCGGCATATGGACGCCGCGTACAAGATGATGGTCGATAACGGTTACAGCGCCGTAAAAAGCGGTTACGTGGGAAACATCATTCCGCGGGGGGAACATCACTACGGCCAATGGATGGTTAACCACTATCTTTACGCGATTACGAAAGCGGCTGAATACCACATCATGGTGAACGCGCACGAGGCAGTTCGTCCGACTGGACTTTCGCGGACTTATCCGAACCTAATCGCAAACGAGGCGGCGCGCGGGACCGAATTCGAAGCATTCGGCGGGAATAATCCCGATCACACGACCATTCTGCCCTTTACCAGACTCATCGGCGGGCCGATGGATTACACACCAGGAATTTTTCAGACGCGAATTAGCACGTTCAATCCGAAGAACAAATCGTTCGTACACACGACTCTGGCTCGTCAGCTAGCGTTGTATGTGGTCATGTACAGTCCTCTTCAGATGGCTGCCGATTTCCCAGAAAATTACAATCAGCACCTGGATGCATTCAAATTTATCGAGGACGTTCCCATCGACTGGGACGACACGCATGTTCTCGAAGCCGAGCCAGGCGACTATGTGACGATTGCTCGGAAAGCAAAAGGCAAGAACAACTGGTTTATCGGTAGCGCCTGCGATGAGAATGGCCGCAACTCTGAAATCAGTTTGAGTTTTCTAGACCCCGGCAAAACGTACGCTGCAACAATCTATGCTGATGCGAAAGACGCTCACTACGAGAAGAATCCGCAGGCGTACACCATTAACAAACTCGACGTCACGAATCAGTCCAAAATTACGCAGTACTGTGCGCCGGGCGGTGGATATGCTGTCAGCATAGTCGATAGCGACACGCACAAGTAGGGAGAAGCTAAATAGGTTGTGGTTCCTGGACGATCACCATCGAGTGAAACGCCCGCGTCGAAACATACTCAGGATGACTGCGTTATCCGCTTCACCATTGGCGGCCAAGCGAAACGGTGAAACGCCGATGGATTTTGACGGGTGCGCACTAAGGGGCAACAGGCTTGCAGGTAGAACTCATCTGGCCTGACATCGAGTCCGAAGAAAATGTAACCCCTCCACCAGCTTCCCACCAGATGTATTGCTGGGCCGCATAACGCGCGCCAGAGCCTGAGGTCACACCCGCAAATATCAATGAAGCCTCCCCCACCGGAACGACCACCAGGCTGTTCCCTGCACCGGTGATGTACTCCACTGGGAAGGGCTTTGCGGGCAACCCCATTTTGGCGCCCGCAGCATCGCATTGATATTGAACAGTTTTTCGTGAAAGGGTTGCAGTGCCTGCGAGATGGATGGTCAAATCGGTAGCTGACGCTTGGTGGGCAAGAGCGACTCCTAAGGTGAGCACGATGCACTTTGCGATTGCAGCGCGAGCGAAGAGATTCATGTACATCCTTTCTGGTGCGAGGGCCGCTCCCGGCGCGGCTATTTTGCGTGAAGAACCAATCGTTCGTCAATTGCGATTGCTGTACCCCGTGTAGTCTCCATCTATTCTGTCGGTACGCACGTGCTGATGGAGCGTGGAATCCATCAGAATGACACATCCAACTCGCCCGGTGTTGCGGTAGTGAACGATTGCTGGCAATGATCGGCTTATACGGTGTGACTGCCTACACGGTGGCGCGGAGGACGCCCGAGATCGGCATCCGCATGGCGGTAGGAGGCGAGCGTGGCAACATTATCGCGATGGTGATGCGGGGAGCGGTTTTCCAGATTGTGGTGGGGCTATTTGTTGGAATTCCAATTGCCCTCTTGTGCGTGCGGTTTGGAAGAGCACAACTGTATGAAATTACAAGTGCGAGTCCGATCATCGTTTTCGGTGCGATTCTGACCCTACTTTGGCTGCGATTGTGGCCGGACTCATTCCGGCACGACGCGCTGCATCGATTGAACCGGCCGAGGCACTGCGAACAGAGTGGGTTAAGTGCGGTTGCCGAAGAGTATGGAACCGCGACGACCGATCACCGATCCCATTTTTGCGATCTACGTGTGCTCGTTGTGATCATAGGCGGTGTAGCTGGAGACACTGAAACTCGAAAAATTTAAGGATGAGCCAAAGACAATCCGAGGGTTCGTCTTTGGCCCGGTCTGCATTGCTAAAGCGGTTACAGATTTCGAGTTTACGGTTTGGGCAATCTGATCTTGACTACCTCGCCTAGCCCGGCCGGTGGCGGGCCGAAGCCGACATTTGAAACATACAGATTGCCATCGGGACCATACGTCATACCAGTCGGTAAGGTTAAACCCGTTGCAATCACTGTCCTGCTGTTTTTTCCATTGATTCGCACCACCCTCCCTGTGCCCGGCGTCGGAAATGGATTGCCGGTGGTGTTCTCAAGAACGTAAAGCCGTCCCTTGTTGTCGAAAGCCAACCCCAACACCGTGGTGAAGCCGATATACGCGGTCGTGAGTGTACCCGAAGGGGTGATCTTCATGATTTTCGACGAGCCGTCCTTGATGGGAAATGTATCGAGGTTGCTGATGAAGAAGTTTGTTCCATCGTAAGCGATGGCCGTCGGCACGATGTGGCCTTGGATCAAGGAAATGTCACTGACTCTGCGGATAAGCCCGCTCGCCGTAATGGAATCGAGTTCGCCGTGGTTCGGCTCAACAGCGTAAAGAACCCCGTTCGCGTTAACCATGCCGTACCAGGTACCGTCGGGTTCAAAATCGTCGGGCTCTGGATTCGCCGTCGGATGTTTTTTTTGAAAGGTGCTGAGATCCGCGATCTGGGTCCAGCTCCCGTCGGGATTGACTCGAATAATACCGTTGTTGGTCCCCGCCAGTCCGTGCGAACAGCCCGCGCCCGAGATCAAAGCGTAGAGGGTACCGTCGATGAAAGCCACATCGCCGACGCCGCTAACTAGATTGCCGAATGCGGGGCTGGTCTGGCTAGAAGGCAGATGGTCTGCGACGGTTGTGACCACACCATCGGCATCAACCTTGGAAATTCGTGCTGTGAAATCCCCTGTGTACGGGCCGGGACCGGCGGGTGGTCCCGCTGCCTGCTGGCAGACTCCGACAGTTGAAAGGGAGCCTCCGGCACCTCCTTCGGCAACGTAAAGGTTCCCATCGGGCCCAAATTTGAGCCCGCGTGGGTTGTTGAAACCAGTTGCAAAAACCGAGACATTTGATGAAGTCTGCGCGTCCGCGTGGAAAATACTCAGCACTACAATTCCGAGAGCTAACAACCTCAGTGGCTTCATTTCAAATCTCCTTTTCTCAGTCATATTCGGGGCGTTTCCATATTTTTCAGCAACCGTTAGCGCCGGTTGCAGCGCTTCTGAAAAAAATGGCGAGCTTAGGAAGACTGCAGCATGGCCTGAATGCGATTCATCAGCGGCGGGGGCCGCCTTACTGGGCCGGTCAGTGGTGAGAGTCAGGCGCTTAGACAATCCCGCAGCCACTCCCAATTGACGGTGCGGACTATAGCCCGACCCCATCCACCTGTCAAGAAAGGCTCCGGAGGGTATCGACGCGAAACAGGCGCCACACCTCGAGTTTGAAAGCGTTGGCCCCTGCGCGCCCGACTGGTTCGCCAAAAACGGATAGCGGACGTTACCGAGTGGTTCAGCATCAGCGGGAGATGGGCGATGCGGTGTTTGCGCTGGTAAGCACTCAAAAGCAATCAATTGCTGAAGAGGTCTCTGCTCGCATTCCTTGCTCTTCTCTAGTCGACCCAATCTTCGGTATATCCTTCATCATTGCATCTGTTCGGACCTGCAAAGTCCAATCTCTTTTTCAGAGTACGTCGACAACATTGATCCGGTGATGGAAGTGATCAAGCGACGTTAAGGTCGCGTTGGCGGCTCGCGATATTAGATTCTGGCGGCGGTCAGCATCGCGCTCCTGTAAGAAATCAAATCGCGAGTCCTCGGACCAGAACTACTCCTTCGTTGCATTTCCAATCGGACTAACAACGCTCACGCATTTTTTAGATCCTCGGCTGATGTGGGTGCTCAATCCTGGTGATGGCCTTCTTCAGATCATGCTGATTTCATACCCACTGATCACTGCAACTCAGGAACTGAGCGAGGAAAGAATCGCGGTTGCACTTGTTCTCTTGTAACGATTCAGAACACAAGTTTATCCGTGATCTCTCGGGGTATGGGACCTTCAGCTGAAATCTTCGTTCCGCCTGCATAGATGCGGCGTAACTTCGGCAAGTGGATAAGCGACGATAAGGCAGCCTGTGTAACGGGAGTGTCAAAGATGCTCACGGACTCCAGTTGTTCCAGGGGCCCGAGTGCTTGGACGGTCGTGTCGGTGATTTTGGTGTGCATCAAACGCAACGAGCGCAAGCGTTTCATCTTCGCGATCATGTCGGCAGATCGGTCAGTAATCGCAGTGCTCGACAAATCGGCCATGACGATTCGCTCGCTGAGCGGGAGAAGTGCGGCAAGTTGCTCGTCGCCAAACTTCAAGCCCATCCATGATGCATTCACCACGACATCCGCTGACGAACGGGATTGATAATCCACAACATTTGGTAAGCGCTGTTGAAGCTGTTCGAGGACTGGTACGACATCGGCTCTTTGTTTCGCAACCGCCGCTGGGTCAACTTCTTCAAACGTTACTTCTGCAACTATCGCGCGATTAGACGAAAGCGAAGGAGCGTCTTTGATCGCGTCGGCTGCCAAGGTTCCCGAGGCGCCGGAGGAAATCCAAAGCTCAATCAACTTTACGTCGCTAGCCGAGAGCGGGCGCTTATTATCCGCGGGCATGAAATCGTCGCTCGTGGGAGGAAGCGTGATGCGGTGAAAGAGTTCACTGTTTTTCGGCTCGCCAGCCTTAATCACCGCGCCGTGCTTGCTGCCGCGCATGAGTGCGTCGTAGCTATCGAGCCGCAGGTTTGCCTTGTGTCTATTCCGTCCGTGGCACGTGACGCAGTGCCCCACCAGAGCAGGCTGGATACGAGCACTGTAAAAAGTTCCAGGGCCACCGTTCGGCGAGTTCTTTGCATCATCGGCTAAAAGCGTAAGTCCCAGCAACCGGGTCAGCGGCTCTGGCGTAAGTTCGGTGAGATGATTTTCTCCCTGCGACAGCTGCCCACCTCTATACCCTGCAAATGACACTAGAGCAACGGTCGCGATGAGCGCGATAACATACCCGCGTTTCAATCCGCTGCTGTTCCCATTCGCGCGCAAGACCCAGCACAGCCATGCGCCCACTCCGACAAACACTCCCGCCCACATATGCTGCGTCACCAGTGGACCCGAATAACCCCCGCTTCGGGCGAGCGTCCATCCGAGAGCAGCCGCAATAATCGCGCCGCACGTTGCTATGCCGAGCAGGAAGTCAATAGAAAGAAGCAAGTAGGAAAAGCGTTGTCGGCGCCCTACCAACTCCAATAGTGGAACCAAGACAAGAAGCGCGATCGGCAAGTGCACCGAAAGAGGATGAAAGCGGCCGACAAACTGCATGAGGGCCGCGCGATCACTTCCGTCCGGAGGCGCAAGCAATACAAGGCCCAGAAGCACAAAGATCGGGACAAGGATGAGAATCCCAACGGTGAGCCTGGCGGAAAGATTCCAAACCCGCGGGATCATGGATTCGTAAAACTCCCGTGGGCAAGGTTCCGAGGAAAACCGATCATGCGAGTATCTCGCCGACAACTCGAGCGGGTTTTACACCGGTGAGCTTTTGATCTAGGCCTTGAAACGGATAGTTCAGTCTGCGGTGATCGAACCCCAGGAGATAGAGCATTGTTGCGTGCAAGTCCCGCACTTCAACTGGGTCCTGAACAATCTCGTAGCCCATGTCGTCCGTTTGGCCAAAAGTCATTCCGGGTTTGACGCCACCACCAGCCATCCAGATCGTGAAGGCGCTCGGATGGTGATCGCGCCCGACGAATTTCAAAACCTGACCACTGCGATTTTCGCGCATTGACGTACGGCCAAATTCTCCTCCCCACACAACCAGCGTATCTTCCAACATGCCGCGATCTTTCAAGTCCGATAATAGGGCAGCAATCGGTTGGTCCGTTTCTTGGCACCGTTTAATGAATCCGTCATTCAGAGCATCCGCTGCGCTTGAACCGTGACTATCCCATCCCCAATGGTAAAGCTGAATGAATCGTACGCCACGCTCCGCGAGACGCCGCGCCACTAAACAATTGTTCGCAAAACTGGATTCCCCAATCTTCGACCCGTATTTTGTTCGTACCGCTTCAGGCTCGTTGTGAATGTCCATCGCATCAGTGGCATCCATTTGCATGCGGAAGGACATTTCGTATTGCGCAATACGCGTCACTGTTTCAGGATTTCCGAAAACAGCATGATTTTGCTGATTGAGCTTGTCGATGGCATCCAACACGTTTCGGCGCTCGGTTACGGTCACACCCGGCGGGCGGTCGAGATAGAGCACTGGTTCGCCATGTGAACGGCATTGCACTCCCTGGTACACGCCCGGCAAAAAGCCCGTTCCCCAAAGTTGCTTACCGCCATCCGGAGTGTTTCCCCCTGAGATCAGCACAATGAAACCTGGCAAATTCTGGTTCTCGGTGCCAAGTCCATAAACCACCCACGAGCCAAGCGACGCATAGCCAAGGCGTGGATTCCCGGTCTGCACCAGTAACTGCGCGGGCGCGTGATTGAACTGATCTGTGCGCATGGACTTGATGAAACACAGTTCATCCATGTGTTTCTCGAGATTCGGGAGGCGATCGGAGATCCACTGACCGCTTTGTCCAACCTGATGAAACGGGAATTGAGTACCCAATAACTTCGGTACACCCGTGATGAAAGCGAACCTCTTTCCTGCCAACAACGAAGCTGGGCAATCTTGACCGTCGAACCTTGTCAGTTCCGGCTTATATTCGAAAAGCTCCAATTGACTGGGTGCACCCGCCATGTGCAGATAGATGACTCGCTTCGCTCGAGCAGCAAATTGTGGAGGCAAGGCGGCCAGCGGAGTTCTGGGATCGCGCGTTACATCAATTCGGGGCAAACCCTCTGTGGTCGGTTCCACTGCTTTAGCTAGCGCCGAATAGGACGACGCCATGGTCCCCAGGAACATGGTGCCCAACCCACCCGTGAGTGAACGGAGGAAATGACGGCGCGTTTGCGCTTGCAAGAGCGCCAATTTCCTCTCAGGGTGCTGTTCGCTGGAGATCTCAATATCGCTTTGTCGAAAGTTCGTTGCCAAATCGACCATAAATTACCTGTTCAAAGCAGCGTCAAGATTGAGCAGAACGCTGCCTACAGCTTTAAGACCATCGAGATCTCTATTGGAAATGCCCATTTGACTCTCCGCGCTGGAGTTGCCCTTCATACTTACTTCCTTTAGTGCGGCGGCCCTATTAGGAGTTGCAACCGACTTCGTGAACAGACTCCGCAGTATTTCCAACTCCTCAGGGGTCGGATCACGCGACAAGACCAGACGCGCTTCGTAGGCTATTCGCGCATCACGAAGCGACTCTGCAGTCGAGCGTTGGCTGTTGTTCGAGGCACTTTCTTTCAGCACCCGCCGCGCCAGCGCATTCGCCGCCTCCTCATAGACTGGATCGTTCAAGGTCACCAGCGCTTGCAAGGGAGTGTTCGTTGGAATTCGTCTTGGCAGGCTGGTAGCTCGATCGGACGCGTCGAAAATGAGAGAACTTGGATACCCGCTCGTCCGCTTCACAAACGTGTAGATGGCTCGACGGTAGCGATCAGGGCCAGTGGCGTCGATCCACTTGTCGCTGTTGTAAACAGAATTCCAGACACCAGGAGGTTGCGGCGGCATGACGGGCGGACCTCCCATCTTGGGATTCAACAACCCACTTGCGACGAGTGCCTGGTCACGGATCATTTCGGCCGTGAGCCTTTGTTGCGGCCCGCGAGCCAGCAGGCGATTTCGAGGATCTCTCTCCTGGAGCGCGGGGGGCGTTACTGCCGTTTGGCGATAGGTGGCGCTGGTCACGATTTCGCGTAGCAGGGCTTTCATGTCCCAATGGAGATCATTCTGGAAGTGAAGTGCGAGCCAATCCAGAAGCTCAGGATGGCTCGGACCCTCGCCGGCACTGCCGAAGTTTTCCAGCGTCTCGACGATTCCAGCGCCGAACAGTTGTTCCCAATAACGGTTCACAACGACTCGCCCAGTAAGTGGTTGTCCCGGCGAAAAGAACCATTGCGCCAAAGCGAGCCGGTTGCGCGGCACGTTGGGCGGAAATTTGGGAAAGATTGATGGGACATCAGGCGACAAGTCCGGGCCTATCTTGTTCAGGAAGTTCCCGCGCTCAAACTCGAGAGTAGTTCGCCTTTCATACGGTTCCTCCTCCGTCATAACCGGGACATATACGGCAGGAATCTTCGAAAGGTTTTTGCTTAGATCCGTAAGGCGATTGATGGCCGTCACTCGAGTCTGATCCTGGGCGAGAGAGGTCCATCCCGGTTCTCCGCTCAAGGCGAGTCGCACGCGCTGAATTGGAGCAGGCTTGTAATCAATCTCCCTTGTTTGTTTTAGAGAAACTTCGATGCGCGTTTTTCGTGTACCTCGCAGAGGTTCTGCGAGGATCCCAACGATCCAACGCGTGCGAAAAAGTTTTGGATTGGAAGAGAATCCATCGGCAACTTCTTTGTTGTTCTTGGGGTTCTTCTTCGCCTCTACCAGCGAAGATATAGCGGCTTCCAAATTTTCCTCCGAGTCTTGAAGGAAACAACGGAACGCAATCCTCTCCCTCTGACCGTCGGGTTTCAGAAGCGTAGCTTGTACTCGATCCACAACGAAGCCATCTTCTGGCGTATGACGCGCCTTTTCCGCATTGATTGGTGCTATCTCCACGCGAATCGCGGTAATGATGGGAAGATTGGTCGTGGCAAGGAGCTCATAATAAGACTGCGGTGGAGTGTTCGGATTTGCGAACACCTCTCCGTCGCGGATTTGAAACGTCTTCGCCGGCCCACCTCTCGCTCTGGCAACCGCAAGCCTTTTTCTCACCCCTTTAATTCTTTCGACCTGGTCTGCGATCGCAGCTGCCTTTTGCGCGGGCGTGTCTTTCCCCTTTCGCAATTCAGCAAGATACTTCTCATCTTCCGGAAGGCGTTGTTCGAGTGCCGGAGTTTCATTAGCGCCCGCGGCTTCGATCGGCAGTGGCTTCCATTCCAATTTGTTCACCAGCTCGCGATCGGAACTGACCACGGAATGGAGCAGGCGCATAATCTCCTGCTGCATTTGGGATGCTTCCGCGTACCGCGATTTGTCTTTCGGATAACGTAAGTTAGGAAAATCATCATCTCGGTCTGCGTCGTTCGACGTATTAAGGAACGCAAGAGACTTGTAGTAATCCGCATGACGGATCGGGTCATAAGGGTGCGAATGGCATTGCACGCAATTCATGGTGACGCCGTTCAGCACGGACCAGGTGGTGGCCACACGATCCATCACCGCAACCAGTCGGAACTCCTCATCATCGGTTCCACCCTCCTGGTTGTTGGGAGTCTGGCGATGAAATGAAGTGGCGATGCGATCTTCGAACGTTGCGTTTGGCAAGAGATCTCCAGCCAATTGCGTAGTCACAAACTGGTCGTAAGGCAAATTTCGGTTGTAAGCATCTACGACCCAGTCGCGGTAAGCCCATACACCCATTCGGCGGTTATCGGCTTCGTAACCCATGGAATCGGCGTATCGTGCAAGATCAAGCCACATCGAGGCCCAACGTTCGCCATAGGCCGAAGAGGACAGCAACCGATCAACCTGTTTCTCATAAGCGTTTGGGGAAGCATCGGTCAAGAATGTCGCTAGTTCCTCTGCGGTGGGTGGAAGCCCGGTCAGATCGAATGACACGCGGCGCAACAGCGCTGCTTTATCCGCCTCAGCGGAAGGCAGAAGAGATTCTCGCTCCAAACGAGCGAGCACAAATTGATCCAACGGTTGGCGGACCCACTTTGCGTGCTTCACCGGCGGTAACGATTGCGGCTGCGGCGGCACGAATGCCCAATAATCGGACCACTTTGCGCCCTCCTTTATCCATTGGCGAAGCAATGAAACCTGCTCTGGCGGAAGCGGTGGCGCATGATAGGGCATGCGCGTTTCCGGATCTTTTGACGTGACGCGAGCAATTAATTCTGAAGCGTCCGGGTTGCCAGGTACGATCGTTCGACGCCCGGATTTCCCAACTCCGAGCGCTTCCTCGCGAAAGATAAACGAGACGTTGTTTTTTTGTCGAACTCCGCCATGGCAGGAGACGCAATTCTGATTCAGGATCGGCCGGATGTCGCGACTAAAGTCCACCAGCCCAGCCGATTGTCGAGAAAACAGCGGATGCTTCCAGCTGATCCACGCGATTCCAGCCGCTACAACCAGAACAACTGCAACCGCACGTGCGATTTTGAAGTCACGGAGACGTGCTACAAGGCTGTGGACTCGCGAGGAGGCCGAAGACGATCTTTTTACGCTTTCTGAACTTCCGCCCGCAAGATCGGGTTCTTCATCAGGAGCTCGGTAAGGCATGTCGAGGATCCCATTCTTAAACTTCCCTTTCGTGCCA
>Ga0207662_10001536_pt1 | contig 11255 bp, 9 predicted proteins | sample KBSS33LmetaG_FD_184338 | JGI IMG/M metagenome (GOLD analysis project Ga0207662, IMG submission 184338) | Switchgrass rhizosphere microbial communities from Kellogg Biological Station, Michigan, USA - KBS S3-3L metaG (SPAdes) (version 2) | ecosystem: Host-associated > Plants > Roots > Rhizosphere... | reverse complement strand
CACCAAGACCGGCTACACGACGGACGCCGATGCGCTGCAGGGCCTCTACGAGAAGACCGAGCATCCGTTCCTGATGGCGCTGCTGCGCCACCGCGACGTCAGCCGGCTCCGGCAGACCATCGAGGGGCTGCTGAAGACCGTCCAGTCCGACGGCCGCATCCACACGACGTTCAACCAGACCATCGCCGCGACCGGTCGGCTCTCGTCGACCGAGCCGAACCTGCAGAACATTCCGATCCGCCGTGAGCTCGGGCGCGACATCCGGCGCGGGTTCATTCCGAGGAAAGGATGGCTCTTCCTTGCGGCCGACTACTCGCAGATCGAGCTCCGACTGCTCGCGCATCTGTCCGGGGATCCGGCGTTCGTGCACGCGTTCAACTCGGGTGGCGACATCCATCGCCAGACAGCGGCGCTCATCTTCGACGTACCGCTCGAGCAGGTCACCTCGGAGATGCGTGGCCGCGCCAAGACGATCAACTTCGCCACGATCTACGGTCAGGGACCACACGCGCTCTCGCGGCAGCTGAAGATCGCGCACGCGGAGGCGAAGGAGTTCATCGAGCGCTACTTCGAGCGGTTCCAGCGCGTACGCGCCTATCTGGACTCGATGGTCGATTACGCCCGTGAGCACGGATACGTAGAGACCATCTTCAGGCGCCGGCGCTATATCCCGGAGTTACGCGATCGCAATTTCAACATTCGTGCGTTCGGCGAGCGAACGGCGGCGAATTCGCCGATCCAGGGTTCTGCGGCCGATCTGATCAAGATCGCCATGATCCGCATCCACGAACGGCTGCAGTCCGAACGGTTCAGCGCGCGAATGTTGTTGCAGGTGCACGACGAACTCGTATTCGAGGTACCAGGGCCCGAGATGGACGCCGTCAGCGCCGTGGTGCGGGCCGAGATGGAAGGCGCCGCGACCCTTGCAGTGCCCCTCGTCGTGGACCTGGGCACTGGCAAGAATTGGCTCGAGACCAAGATGGGCTGAAGAGGACGGACCGGCCCGACCGAGCAGTGGATGCCTTGCAGAGTGCGGTGGTTCTGGCAATTCGAGCCGGGTAATAGCGCGATCGCACCGAGGGGGGCAATAGCCTAAAGCAAGGCAGGACAAGCAGTTGCGGCTGCTGTTCCCGTGGGGCACCGCCCTTGCCTTGCATTGGAGTGCGCGAAGCCTCGTCGCTGTTCCCTCCCCCGTTCGCGCCGTACTTGCGGCATCCCTGCCGCCCTCCCCCAGTTCGTTCAGGACCTTCCGATGCCGCGTACTCGAACCGGCTTCACCCTCATCGAGCTTCTGATCGTGGTCGTGATCATCGGCATTCTCGCCGCGATCGCGATTCCGAAGTTCCAGAATACCAAAGGCCGGGCGAACGCTGCCGCGCTTCGCAGCGACCTTCGGAATCTCACTGTGGCGCAGGAAGCGTACTTCTTCGAAAAGGCCACCTACTCGAGCGACACATCTACACTCAACTTCCGCCCCTCCCCGGGTGTGCAGTTGACGATCACCACGCCGGCGACGGGCGAGTGGATGGCCACCGCAACCCATCCGCTGTCGTATCCGCTGCGGTGCGTGGTGTACTACGGCATGGCGACGCCCCCAGCGCCCGCTCAGACCGAGGGCGTGCCCGCCTGTCAGTGATCGCTCGACGCTGAAGCACGATCCCTGCACGACGCAGCGGCATCGACCTGAGACCAGGGAAGTGCCGCCGACCGCCGACGACACGTTGCCGCCGTTTCGAGAGTTTCGATCACGGCGTGAAGGAATGATCCACGCCATGGAGGGCGGTCTCTGGCTCCATCGGCACGTGTGGAAGGGACGACCGATGGCGCATCTCGTGTCGACCGACCGCGAGCGTCTCCTCCGCTATGGCACCGCGATCGGCATCGCCGCCTCGCGACTCCAGTTCAAGCCACTCAAGGATCCGCGCACCGGCGTGCGCCGCGATGCCTGGCACTGGGACCTGGGCGGCCCGTACCTCCCGCCACCGACCATCGTCGACTAGCCGAGCTCCTCGGCCAAGGGTGATCCCTGCCCAAGCAGCGCTCGCTCCAGCGCGAGTGCCTCTTCGAGCAACGCGTCGACGGCGGACACGAGCCGAGGCTGAAGGCTAGGATCGCCGCGGAAGGCCAGGAAAGACCGCGCGCGGTGCAACGCGCGTAGGAGCCGTCCGCCGCGAAGCCGAAGCGAGTGCGCGGCGAAAAACGTGACGCCGAGCCAGCCGATCGCCACGAGAGGACCAGCGAAGCGAGTCAGCACGGCGAACTGCGCGACGTACCAGAGCACCACGGCCGATAGTCCGAACAGGATCGTGCGCATCGCCGGCTGGTCGCGCGACGGGTTGTGCGCGAGGGAGCGGAGAGCCAGCGCTCGCGCGGCTCGAAGCGGGATCCAGTGCGTCGCCCAGCCCAGCACGACGGCGATCCCTGCCAGAAGGGTGAGCGGACCCTCCCGCAGAACGAACGTCACCGCATCAGGGATGCGGGTCGAGACACGCACGTCCGCCAGGCTGATGCCTCGACGCCGGAGCTCGCGCTCGATCACGTCCAGCCTTGCCACCAAGTCGTCGGCCGCCCGTACGAGGTGCGGAGGAGCATCGGTGAGCGCGGTGACCGCCGCGTCGATGCGGAGCGCCGTCGCCGCCTCCGTGTCGAGTGACTCCGGCTCACCAACGGGTGCCGGCGCCCCTGCGAGCGCGACGAGCACACGCGCGAGACGGACGGCTCGTGCCGCTCGTTCGGACGACGCGAAGTTGAGCGTCACCGCGCGCAGTCGCGTCTCGAGCGCCTCGGTCAGCTCCTGCGCCTCGGCCGTGTGCTGGGCGAGCCAGGGATCGAGGTCGAGCGGGTCGCCGATCCGCACGAGCACGCGGCTGCCGGGTCGCTCCTTCGCCTCGAAGACGAGGCCCACCGGCAGAAGCCTGATCCCTGCGACTCCCTCGCGATGCGCCTGCAGCGCCATGCGTGCGGCACCCGACTTCAGGGGTGCGAGCGCCGCATCGTCGTGGCTGATCCCCTCGGGGAAGACGAGCACCACCTGGCATGCCCGGAGCGCGGACGTCACGAGGGCGAACGCCTGTGCGTTTCGCTCCGGCGTGACGGGAAGCGGGGCGCCATCGCGCAGTTCATCCTTCGCGCGCCGCAACGGAACGACACCAACGGCTCGCAGCAGCCACGCGAGCGCTGGACGCTCGAACAAGGTGGCTTTTGCCGTCAGCAGCACGGGACGAGAGACGGCCGTCCCCACGAGCAGGGGGTCGATCAAGGCGTTGGGATGGTTCGCCAGGATCAGCAGCGGCCCGTCACGCGGAACTCGCTCACCGCCCTGTACGGCGACGTCGGCGTAGTACCAACGCAGCGCGATGGCGGCCGTGCCTCTCAGCAGTCGATAGAGCACGACGCGTCAGTCGCGCGTGGAACGCTCAGGCACGCGGCGCAGCAGCACCAGCGACAGAGCGAACATCACGGCGACCGTCACGACGGCAGCGCGATAGGCGAGGCCCGTTCCGAAGCGCGGCTCCAATCCGTCCACCGTCGCTGCCCAGATGAGCGGGCCGGCGACCGCTGCGGCGCGCGAGGAGAGTAGCATCAAGCTGAAGAAGCGGCCCGCCTCCGCCTCCGGGACGAGCGACAGCAGAAGGGGCCGTTCCGCGGTGGGCACGCCACCGAAGATCAGACCGATGCCGAGGCCGACGAGCCAGAACGCGCTCTGCGTCGGAACCAGGACCATGGCGACGAGCAGCGCGATCCAGGCGACGATGATCGCGATCAGGGTGCGACGGGCGCCGAAGCGATCGACGAGCCGTCCGATTGCGTAGCTTCCGAAGATCGCGGGAATCGTCAGCACGAGAAACAGGGTGATCTCACTGCCCTGCTGGAAGCCCATCGCCTTCACCGCGTAGATCGCCATGAACGAGACGATGGTACCGATCGCGTCCTGATACAGGAACGAGGCGACGATGAAACCGAGCGCCCCCGGGTACCGCCTGGCGTCGCGCAGCGTGTGGCCCACATCGGCGAACGCCGCGCGCCACGCGATGCCTGCGCGCTCGGCTCGCGGATGATGATCGCGACAGAACAGAAACAGGGGCAGCGCGAACAGGAGGAAGAGCAGCGCCGTCGGCACGAAGGTGGACACGCGGCCGGCGTGCGACGAGAAGGGAACGAGCGTACGCAGGAGCGAGATGGCCGCGTCGGGCAGCGCACCGAGCAGTGGGAGCGCACCGCTGAAGAAGGGCGCGACGAGGAGCAGACCCACGATGGTGCCGACGTACCCGACCGCGGTCCCGATTCCCGAGAGCCGGCCTCGCTCCTCCGGTGGCACGAGATCCGGCAGCATGGCGTTATAGAACGGCTGAGCGGCCTGATACGTGTAGTTGGCGACGACGAACGCGACGAGGATCCAGCCGAAGGTGCCGATCGTCGGGTGCCAGTCCGTTGGCAGGCTCGTCCCGCCGATCGTCTGGGCTCCGGCAATCGGCAGGGTGAGCTGGCCGAGGATACCGATCGCGGCACAAGCAACGCACGAGGCGATGGTGAAGCCCACGACCCAGGGCTTGCGTCGCCGCCGCGCATCCGACACGGCCCCGAGCACGGGAACGGAAAGCACCACGAGGAGTGACGAGATGCCATTACCGACCGCATATACCGTGTTGGAGGCCTGCAGGTCGGCAATGAGCCAGACCGAGAAGTACAACGTCGCGACGTTCATCGAGAAGATGGTGTTCGCGAAGTCGTACAGGGCCCAGCTCGCACGCTCGCGCACGGGTGCACGACCGGGTGTGGGTGCGGACATCATCGACCCAGCGGGGGACGTCTCGGTCATGAAAGCTCCCATTCGTGTTGACGGCCAAGTTCGGCGGCCCAAATTACCTCGCATGATTGCTCGCCGCCTCCGTCGCACAGCATCCGCTTTCCGATTCGTCGCACTGTCGGCGACGATCGCGCTCGGCTGGGGATGCCGAAACGACAAGCCCGCGGCGCGCATCGACACGAGCTTCACCGCGGTGCCTGGTCGCCTCGACTCCACGAGCGCACCGACGATCAGCAATGGGTGGGAGGTCGCCGCCGGACCGGTGCTACTGGTAACCGGGCCGTCACCCGACGAGGCGCTCGTCTTCTTCGGGGCCGGCGGCGGTGCCAACGCGCCGCTCGACACCGGAGCGGTGGATCAGGCTACTGCGACGCTGTTCGGGCGTGATACGTCACGCTTCACCGCCACGCTCGAGCTGCCGGCGGGCAACGACAACGCGGAGTGTCGAGTGTGGCCGTTGCGCAACCTTCGCGCGAGAGGTGCAGGCGGCGCATGGTCGGTCGGCTTCGTGAGCCCCAATGTCACACCGATCCCTCTCGATTCGGTGGATGCCCTTCCGGCGCGCGACAGCATGGCGCTCGCCGCGGAAGCCTCGCGGCTTGCGTCGACCGTGACGGCGAACACGTCGCCAGCCTTTCAAGGGCTGCGATTCACCGCGCACGACATCCGACGCTTCGAGGTCGCACCCGGTGTGCAGGCGCTGGCCGCGCACCTGATTCGTCGCGTGAATCAGGAGGCGAATCCACAGGAGGAGCAGACGCTGCTCGTCGCCGAGCGTGACAGCAGCGCCCCCGCCGGCCGCTATCAGCTCGCGTACGCCGAGCGATCGTTCGGAAAGGAGGAACAGGTGACCACGAGCGAACTGGTCGCGGCGGTTCGGCTCGGGTCGAACGCTCCTCCCACGCTGGTCGTTGCCCGGGATGGCGAGAACGGGCTCGCGTACGCCCTGCTCGAGCGCACCGGCCCGCATCAATGGCGCGTCGTGTGGACGAGCGAGCTCGCGAAGTGCGGCGGGTGACGTCCGCTGCACGTCGCCGCGTTCACGACTAGCGTCCCGGCTCCAGCGTTCGCCCCAGCGCCGCCGGCGCGCGCGCGCGTCCGAGCGCACCGGCGAGTGCCGCGAGTGTGAGCAGATACGGCACGACCAGGAAGACCTGGTAAGGCACGTTCCACCCCATCGCCTGAAAGACGTACTGCAGCGCGCTCGCGGCACCGAAGAGCAAGGCACCCGCCGCGACGCCATGAGGCGTCCAGCGGCCGAGCACGACGATGGCGATGGCGATGAACCCGCGACCTGCTGACATCCCCTCGGCGAACGTACCGGCCTGCGCCAGCACCAGCGTGCCACCGGCAATGCCCCCGAGCATTCCGCCCGCCAGGATGGCAATGACGCGCATACGATCCACGGCGATTCCCGCCGCCTCCGCCGCTTCGGGGCGCTCGCCGATGGCACGAAGCGCGAGTCCGGCGTGCGTTCGAGCGAGCCACCAGGCGAGCGCCGGCGCCATCACGTACAGGAGATAGGTGATCGGCGGTTGAGCGAAGAGCGCGGTCCCGACGACCGGCAGCGATGCCAGGGCGGGAATGGCCAGCGGCTCACTCGTCGGCGTTCGGAGCGCCGCGCCAGTGCTTCCGAAGAGGGCGCGATAGAGTGTACCCGTCGCGCCGACGCTCAGCAGCGTCAGCGCCGTTCCCGCGATGATCTGGTCGGCACGAATCCAGATCACGCAGAGCGCGAACAACACTGCGATCAGGAGACCGGCCAGCGCGGCCACCGCGAAGCCCGCGCCGACGCCGCCAGCCGTCGAGGCGCCGACGAGCGCGCCGAACGCCCCCGCGAGGATGGCGCCTTCGAGCCCGATGTTGATGAGGCCTGCACGCTCGACGAGCAGCTCGCCGAGTGCCGCCAATCCGAGCGGCACGGCAGTGCGGATGGTGGCCGCGAGGAATGGTGTGAGCGCGTCGCTCACGCGTCGGCCGGAAGTGTGTACGAATCGCCGTCGGCCGCCTGCCGCCGCGACCGGATCGACTGTGCGGCGACGACGGCGAGGATGAGTGCGGCTTCGATCACCGCGACCATCGTCGCGGGCACACCGGCGTCGCGCTGCATCGCGCCGGCGCCTGCTTCGAGCGCGCCGAACAACACGCCCGTGACCACGACGCGCCACGGGTCGAGCCGAGCGAGCAGCGCCACCGCGATGGCGGTGTAGCCGTAGCCGGGCGAGATGTTCTCGTACAACGCGAAGGTCACGCCCAGCACTTCCACACCTCCCGCGAGCCCTGCGAGAGCGCCACTCACCAGGAACACTCGCGTCGTCGTCGAGCGGACATCGATGCCACCGGCACTCGCGGCTGCCGCGGGACTTTCACCCGTCGCCACGAGTCGGAACCCCGCAGCGGTATGGCGGAGCATCCATCCGGCGACGAGGGCAAGCACGAGTGCCAAAACGAAGCCCGAGTGTAGCCGTCCTGCGCCGAGGATCCTGGGCAGGTGCAATGCGTCGGCGATGGTCGCACTCTGCGGATAGACGCGAGTCGGCTCCTGCAGCGGCCCTCGGACGAGGTACGACACCACGTGAAGGGCGACGAAGTTCAGCATGATCGTGCTGATCACTTCGAGCACGCCGTAGCGCACCCGCAGGTGGGCCGCCACGGCTGCCCAGAGCGCGCCACCGATCGCCGCCGCCGACAATGCGGCCGCGATCCCGACGGGGATGGCCAGCCCGGCGGCAGCGGGCATGGTGAGCGCGACACCCGCCGCCGCCGCCGCGCCCACGAGCAACTGCCCTTCTCCGCCGATGTTCAGCACTCCTCCGCGAAAGGCGAGCGCGACGGCGCTCCCGGTCAGCATGAGCGGGACGGCACGTACCAGCGTAGCCGACGTGAACGCGTACCAGGAGCCGAACGAGCCCGTCCATAGCGCCGCCAGGCCGGGGCCGACCGGGAACCCGATGGCGACGAGCAGCGCGGCCGTCGCTCCTCCGATGGCCGCCACGACGACGGCCGCGAGCGCCAATTCGCGGGACGCGGCACGCATCGCAGCCCGCGCGCGGTGACGCCTGATCTCAGCGGCGGCCACGGGGCTCCGCGCCGAGCATGAGCCGTCCCACGACGTCGCGGTCGACGGCCGCCTCGCGCACGCTGCCGGCGTAGACGACGAGCATCCGGCTCGCCAGCTCGAGCACCTCGTCGATGTCGCTTGAGTACAGCGCCACTGCAGCGCCAGTATCGCGTATAGAGCGGAGACGGGCGTGCACTTGAGCCGCAGCGCGGACGTCGAGGCCGCGGGTGGGGTTCTCCACCACGATCGCGCGCGGGCCGGTCGCACCGTCTGCGTCGAGCTCTCGGGCGAGTACCAGCTTCTGCTGATTGCCACCCGATACCGTCCGCATCGGCGCACGCGGTCCCGCCGCCCGTACGTCGAACGAGCGCATGAGCGACTCGGTGTGCGTGCGGATCGCGCCCCAGTCGATGATGCCATGGCGCACCGCGGCGCCGCGGAGCGCGATGTTCTCGACCAGCGGGCGGTCGAGAAGCACCGCATCGCGGTGGCGGTCCTCCGGAACGAATCCGACGGCCTTCGGGCGTTCCAGAATTCCCGAGGCGATGGGAAGGCGACCAGCCAGGGCGCGAAGCAGCTCCCGTTGTCCACTGCCTTCCACGCCGGCGATGCCGACGATCTCCCCCGCCCCGATGACGAAGCTCGCCTCCCGCACCCGCATCACGCCGGCCGCATCCACGACCGTGACCCGCTCGGCACGAAAGACCGGCGGCATCGCCGGACCCCCTTCGGCGCGGCTGCCCGCCGGCGCGCGGGTGGATTGCTCGCCGGCATCCGCGGAGCCGAGCATCGCGTCGGTCAGCGACGCCGTGGTCGCGTTCGCGGCCGGCGTGGCAAGCACGGTCCGGCCCCGACGCAGTACCGTGACGTCATCCGCGACGCTCAACGCCTCACCAAGCTTGTGGGTGATGAGCACCACGGCGTTGCCCTGGTCGGCGAAGCTGCGAAGCCACCGGAGAAGCGTCGCGCTCTCGGACGGAGGCAACACGGCGGTCGGCTCGTCGAGCACGAGGATGCGCGCACGTCGCATCAGCGCCTTCGCGATCTCGACGCGCTGTTGTGCGGCGACCGAGAGATGCTCGACTCGCACCTGGGGATCGAGCGCGAAGCCCGTTCGGTCGGAGAGCTCACGAAGTTCCGCGCTCGTGCGCTGCAGGTCCAGCGCGCCGTGATCGCCGAGCGCGACGTTCTCGGCGACGGTCATCACCGGCACGAGGGTGAAATGCTGGTGCACCATCCCGATTCCGAGGGCGATCGCGTCGGCCGGAGTGTTCAACCGTACGGCGGCTCCTCGCACCCGGATCATGCCCGCATCGGGGCGTTCCATGCCGTACGCGACGCGCATGAGCGTGGATTTCCCAGCGCCGTTCTCGCCCAGCAACGCATGCACGGTACCGGGGCGTACGCGCAACGAAGCCGAGGTCAGCGCGCGCGTCGCACCGAATCGCTTGTCGATGTCCTGTAGCGCGAGCGCGGGGGGTTCGTCACCCCTCGAGGACTCGGTCATGGTCTGCGGATCAGAGACCGGTCGGTGCCGGGACGAAGCTCCAAGGGATGCCGAAGGTGCGTTCGATCTCTTCGCCGAGCGCACGCACACCGAATGTCTCCGTGGCGTAGTGTCCGACGTAGAGCACCGCGATCCCGAGCTCGGACGCTTCCACGGCGGTATGGTGTGGGCCTTCGCCGACGATGAGCGTATCGACGCCCGCGCTCGACGCTTCGCGGAGCGTGTCGCTCGACGCACCGGCACCGGTGCACAACGCCCAGCGGCGTGTACGGCGCTGCGGCGTCACCCCCAGCGCCACGAGCCGTCCGCCTTCGCGGCGGGCCAGTGCGTCGCAGCGTGCGGCCAGCGTCGAAGTCTCGACGTCCGCGTCACCCATCACGCCGATCGCGACCGACTGAAAGTGGGCGAACCCCGCACTGGGCGTGAGCTCGAGCGTGCGCGCCATGATCGCGTTGTTCCCGAGCGTTGGATGGAGATCGAGCGGCAAGTGCGAAGCGTAGACCGCGACGTCGTGCGCGAGTAGACGACGCACGCGCTGAAAGGTTCGGCCGCGAAGCGGCTGCGAGCCACCCCAGAACAATCCGTGATGCACGACGAGCAGATTCGCATTGGAAGCCACCGCCGCATCGATCGTCTGCAACGACGCGTCGACAGCGACGGCGCAGCGCATCACCGGACCATCGTGCTCGACCTGCACCCCGTTCATCGCGCCGGGATAGTCGGGCACCTCGCTCGTGCGCAACACGGTGTCGAGATGTCGAGCAACGTCGTCGAGCGACACCTGTGCAGGACCGTGCATGGTCTACGGTGTCGCCGCGAGCGGATCGAAGCGCCGCGCGGCGAGTTCCGTGCGGACCGAATCGACGGCATGCATAGTCACAGGCGGGATGTGCGAGCGGAAGGCGGGGTTGATCACGAGTGTGACGACGTCGCTCTCCGTTCCGAGCTTGATGACGCGTGGCTTGAAGGTGCGCGCGCGTACCTCGCGGGCGACGGTGAGGAATGCGTGTGGAAGATCGATGACGACGCTCGCGATAGTGATCTCGGGGGCGACGTTGTTCTGATTCGAATTCGAGCCGACGACGAGTGCCTTCTTCGTTTCTCGCGCGGCACGGAAGACGCCGAGACCGGCCGCGTCGGCGTTCTGGAAGATGACGTCGGCGTTTCGGCCGATCTGGGCCAGCGCTTGCTCGCGACCCGCGCTCACGTCGTCCCAGTTGCCGATGTACGACGTCAGCACGGCGACCTTCGGGTTCACTGCTTTCGCACCACGGGTGAACGCCGCGAAGCTCTCTCGTACGGGTGGCAGCTCGGTTCCGCCGATGACACCGATCACGTTGGACTTCGTCATCGCGCCGGCGAGCATCCCGGCAAGGTAGGACGCGTCGGCGAAGGCGAACTCGATGCCGGCGACGTTCGCGCCGACGCTCGAGCCCGAGGTGACGACGTAGATGGTGCGGGGATGATCGGGGCCGACCCGCTTGGCCGCATCCTGAAACTCGAAGCCATGGCCGAAGACCAGGTCGTAGCCCTGTGAGCCGTACTGGCGGAACTGCTCTTCGAATTCGGCAGGGGTCTTCGTCTGGATGTGGCTGATGGAAGCGCCCAGGCTGTCCCGAATCCGCAGGAGGCCCTGGTAGGCACCCCCGTTCCAGGACTGATCGCTGATTGGTCCCGGGGTAAGCAGGGCAACACGGAATGATGACGCTTTGCTGTCGCCTAGATGTGCCGACGAATCACGTTTTGCGTCCGTTTGCGCACACGCCAAGGCTGCCCCGATCAGGCCGGCCGTGCAGAGGGCAAGGGCGGAGCGGGCGGCGATGTGGACAACTGTGGAAAACCTATGTTTGCGGGCTGTCGTCGACACCATAAGTGCTGTA
>Ga0207662_10001534_pt1 | contig 11260 bp, 11 predicted proteins | sample KBSS33LmetaG_FD_184338 | JGI IMG/M metagenome (GOLD analysis project Ga0207662, IMG submission 184338) | Switchgrass rhizosphere microbial communities from Kellogg Biological Station, Michigan, USA - KBS S3-3L metaG (SPAdes) (version 2) | ecosystem: Host-associated > Plants > Roots >... | reverse complement strand
GCCGAGGATGCTCGAGGCCAGGAGGAATCCGAGCGCGATGCCGAGGATCGAGCCGGCAACGCCGAACAGCAGGCCTTCGAGGAGAAACGCGCCGAAGATCTGCCGCGGCGCGACGCCGAGCGTCTTCAGCACGCCGACGTCCTTGCGCCGGCGGAGGATCGAGATCAGCACCGTGTTGTAGACCAGGAACATCCCCACCAGCAGCGCCACGCCGGCCAGCGCGAACAGGTTCACGCGGAACGCCCGGAGCATCTTCTCCACCCGCTCGTTGCGCCGCGACGGCCGCTCGATGCGCACGCCGGGCGGCACGTGAATGGCGGAGACGAGCCGCTCGTCGGGGAGCATCAGGTCGATGCGCGAGAGCTTGCCGCCCATGCCGAAGTTCCGCTGCGCGGTGGCGATGTCGCAGACCACGATGTTGCCGTTGAACGCGGTGGCCGGTCCGCGCGCCTCCAGGATCCCGCGGACGGTGAGCGTCTGCCGGTGGCCGAGGATGTTCAGGCCGATGCGGCTGCCGATGCGCAGCCCGTGCTCGCGTGCGAACGGCGCCGGGACGATCACCGAGTCCGGCCGGAACAGCGTGATGAAGTCGCCCAGCGCTTCCACCTTCGCGCCGGTCTCGATGCGCGCGTAGCGGTAGTCGCGGAAATGGAGATCGGAGAGCAGGTCGACCGCGAGCAGCCGCACCGGTCCCTGGCTCGGCGCCGCGGCATTGGGGATCGCATCCGGCGGCTCGAGTAGCCCTTCCACATCGATGACTGGCGCGAAGCGCGCGCCTTGGTCCCACAGCGGCCGCAGCGACAGCAGCACGCGCTCGTCGAGCGGTCCCGCGTCGCCGATGATCTGGTAGTTCGCGCGTCCGGCGATGGCGTCCACCGACTCGCGGAACGCCCGCAGCGCGCTCTGGTTCGCGAGCTGGATGGCGACCACCACCGCCACGCCGACTGCAATGCCGAGGATCGTCAGCGCCGTGCGGGTCTTCTCCCGCAGCAGCGGCCGGATGACCATGGCTTTCAGAATTGAAAATTGAAATTTGAAAATTGAAAAATCGGACATGCGCTTGCCGCCGTTGTCTTTCAATTTCGAACCTTCATTCTTCTGCCGGCCTTCTTACTCGCGCTACTCGTGCAGCAGTCATCCTTTTCAATCTTCAATTCTGAACTATGCGTCCATCGCGCAGGCGGATCACGTAATCCGCGAACCCGGCGGCGACCTCCGAGTGCGTGGCCATGACGATGGTGGGGTGAAATGCCTGGTGGACGTCGCGGATCAGCTCGAGGATGCGCTGGCCGTTGGTGGAGTCGAGGTTGCCGGTGGGCTCGTCGGCGAGGATGAGCTGCGGGCGGTGGATGATGGCGCGGCCGATGGCCACGCGCTGCATCTCGCCGCCGGAGAGCTCGTTCGGATAGTGGCCGGCGCGGTGCGCGAGGCCCACCCGCTCCAGCCCTTCCGCGACGCGGTCCACAATCTCCCGTTTCGGCCGCTTCGTCAGCGAGAGCGGGAAGGCGACGTTCTCCGCGACCGTGAGCGTCGGAATGAGGTTGAAGAACTGGAAGATGAAGCCGATGCTGGTGCGCCGCAACTGCGTGAGGCGGGACTCGTCGAGCGCCGACGTTTCCGTGTCGCCGAGGAAGACCTGGCCGCTGGTGGGGCGGTCGACGGCGCCGATCAGGTTCAGCAGCGTCGACTTGCCGCTGCCCGACGCGCCCATCAGGGCCACGAAGTCGCCTGAGGCGAGCTCCAGCGAGATCCCGTCGAGCACGTGGACCGTCGACGACTCGTCGCTCGGACCGTAGTCGTGCGAGACATTGCGGAGCGAGATGCGCACTGCGCCGCATTGTATTGGCGCGGGCACGCCCGCTGCACTCTGCATCGGAGGCAAGTGATATTGTCGGCTGGTTTACAGGAGGTAGGGAATGGACGAGAACACGAACGCCACGGGGGCCGGTGCCGACACGACCGGTGGTGGGGCTTCGGACCGCTTCGGACGGGCCAAAGAGTACGCGAGTGACAAGTACCAGGCCGCGTCGGGCGCGGTCCGGGACGGCTACAACACCATGCGCGAGCGGGTGGAAGACGTCGACTTCGGCGCGATCACCGATCAGGTGCGAACCTATGTCCGGTCGAACCCCGGCAAGGCGCTGCTGATCTCGGTGGGTGTCGGATTCCTCGTCGGCCTGCTGCTCCGGCGCGACGAGGACTAACGATGGCACAAGGTTACCCAGATCAACGAGAGCGCTCCGCGGCCGGTCTCGATTTCGACGATCCCGGCGCGATCCGGGACAAAGCCGCGGCGATGGGAGCGAGGATGGTCGAGGAAGGTCCCGAGGCGGTCCTGGACGAGATCGAGCAACTGCTGCCGGAGGCGTGGCGCGACCAGATCCGCTCGTTCCCGCTGGCGGCGGTGGCGCTCGGCATCGGCGTGGGAGTCTGGCTGGGCATGAAGAAGAGCGAGGAGATCATCACCGCGGGCGGCTCGCTGGTGTCCGCCGCGGCCATGGCCAACGTCAACCAGGTCATGGACAAGATGAAGCAGGGATAAGTCATAATGGACGGCGATGCCGGTGAGAAAAGCCGACACGCCGCCCATCCCGCTCCCGGTTCCCGAGGCTACCCATCACCACCTCGAGTCGCTGGCCGCCGAGGTGCACCGGACGTATTTCTATAAATACCCGCCGCTGCCGGTGCGGTGGGGACAGCAGATCTCGCGCAAAAAGCGCCGCAGCATCCGCCTCGGCTCCTACAACCACGCCACCACCGAGGTGCGCATCCACCCCATCCTGAACTCCCCGCTCATCCCCGCGGTCTTCGTGCAGTCCGTGATCCACCACGAATACCTTCACCACGTCCTCGGCCCCCACCACAACCGCCGCTTCCACCAGCACGAGCGCCAGTTCCGCTATCACCGCGAAGCGCAGGAGTGGATCCGCCGCAACCTGTTCATCCTCCTCGGCCGGCCGAAGCAGAAACGGGTGGTCGGCGTGGAAGTGCCGCAGGCGGTGCAGGCGTCGTTATTTTAGGCGAACCGCTCCCTACGTCCCCATCGGGAACGTCAGGTTGTACACGTACCGATCCCTGGCCACCGATAGCACGATCGAGGAGCGGTCGGCGCCGCGGGTGAGCTCGGTGTTGAGCTCGCGGGTGGAGGTGATCTCCGTGCCGTTGACGGCGACGATGACGTCGCCCTGGGCCAGGCCGATCTCGGCGGCGCGGCTACCGGCGATGACGTCGTCGATGATGACCGAGCGGTGCTCGTCGGCGACGCGCAGGCCGGCCACGCTCTCCAGGATGCGCAGGCCGAGGTCTCCCGGGGGGTCGGTGGCGCGCAGGTCGAGGCTGCGCGAGGAGCCGCCGCGATCGACCTTGATGCGGACCACCTGTCCGGCGGCCGAGGTGGCGGTGGCCGTGGAGAAGGCCTCGCGGGAGTCGACGGCGCGGCCGGCGGCCTCGGTGATGACGTCGCCCGCCTTGAGCCCGGCCGCTTCGGCCGGCGAGCCGGGGAAGACGCGCACGACCACGGCGCCGCTCTGCCGGCTCTCGCCGAGCCGCTTCGACTCCTCAGGAGTCAGCGTCGCGGTGACGGCACCGAGCCACGCCGAGTGCACTTCGCCGAAGCGCAGCAGGTCCTGGATGACCTTCTTGGCGCGGTCGACGGGGATCGCGAAGCCGATGCCCTGCGCCTGCGCGTAGATGGCGACGTTGATGCCGATGACCTTCCCTTCGATGTTCAGCAGCGGACCGCCGGAGTTGCCGGGATTGATCGAGGCGTCGGTCTGGATGAAGTCTGTGTAGGTGCGGTTCTGGGACTCCGAGGGCACGGAACGGCCGAGCGCCGACACGACGCCGGTGGTGACGGTGCCGCTCAGGCCGAAGGGGTTGCCGACGGCGACGACGGTCTCGCCGATCATCAGGTCGCCCGAGGTGCCGATCGGCGCCGCGGTGAGGCCGCTCTCGTCGACGCGCAGCACCGCCAGATCGCTGTCGGGATCGACGCCGATCAGTTTCGCGGAGAGCTGCCGGCCGCCGTTGAGGTTCACGGTGATGCGCGAGGCCCCTTCGACGACGTGGTTGTTGGTGACGATGATGCCGTCGCTCGACCAGACGAAGCCGGAGCCGAGGGACTGGGAGGTGTAGGCGCGCTCGCGGCCGCCGAAGAAGCCGAACGGATCGAGGAACGGGTCGGTGGTCCGGCGGCGGATGGTGGCCTCGGTCTGGATGTTCACGACCGACGGCAGGACGTTATGCGCGACCACCACGATCGGCGTCTGCCGCGCGGCGCTCACGGTGGCCGGCATCGGCGGGACGCCGGCGCGTTGCTGGATCGCCTGCGGCTGGGCGGCGGGCCGGCCGCAACCGATGCTGATCAGGAACAGGGCGGCGAGGACACGGAGCTTCGTCATGGCGTGGGTTCTACGTTCGAGCGGGTCTCTGGTTCCCATGTACACTCCCTGTTGACCGGCGTGCATCTCAAAATCATCTACAACCCCGCAGCGGGGCGTGGCCGAGCCCGGCGCAACGTGCTGGAAGTGGAAGAATATCTCCGCTCGCGCGGCGCGCGCGTGGAGTGTGAGCCGAGCACCAGTCCGGCCGACCTGGTCCGCATCGCCGCCGAGAGCTCGCGCGCCTCGTATGACCGGGTGGTGGTCTGCGGTGGCGACGGGACGCTGAACCTGGCGGTGCGCGAGCTCGACCTGACGCGCGGCACGCTGGCGCTGATCCCCACCGGCTCGGGCGATGACTTCGCGCGCGTGATGGGCATCCCCCGGCAGATCCGCGCCGCATGCGATACGGTCATCGACGGCCGGGTCCGCGAGGTCGACGTCGCACTGGCCAACGGCATCCGCTATCTCGGCGTGGCCGGTCTCGGCTTCGACTCGGAGGTGGCCGACTTCGCCAATCGCAACGTCAAGTTCCTGCGCGGGTCCGCGGTCTACCTCTATGCGATCTTCCGGGTGCTGCCGCGCTTCACGCCGCGGCCGGTGCAGATTCGGACCGCCGAGGGGACGCGCGACGAGCACATCATGTTCGCGGCGGTCGGCAATACCCGGCAGTACGGCGGCGGCATCCGCATCACGCCGGGCGCCATCGTCGACGACGGCCTGCTCGACCTCTGCATCGTCCACCAGACCACGCGCGGCCAGCTGCTCAAGACCCTGCCGAAGGCCTACACCGGCGCGCACGTGAAGAGCCCCTTCGTGGAGATGCGCCGCGGCCGGGAGTTCCACTTCACCAGCGACCAGCCGATGGCCGTCTACGCGGACGGCGAGCCGCTCACGAAGACGCCGGTCTCGTTCGGCCTCGCACCGGAACGCCTGCGCATCGTCGTGCCGCAGGGATAGGCGCGCTTTCCTACTCGACGAGCGTGATGCCGCCGGTGACGGGCTGCGACGACGCCGGCGTGGCGGGGCCGCCGACAGCGCGGGAGAGGAAGAGGTCCGTGTCCGCCTTGCCGTCGGCGGTGAAGCCGATGACCAGGTAGCGGTTCGCGGGCTGGAGGTATTTGTACGGGTTGCCCCAGGGATCTTCCAGCATCGACGGCGAGACAAAGTGCGGGGTGAGGTCCTTGAGCTCCGCCGGCAGGCGGCCATGCGTGTCGTTGTATTTCTCGAGCGCCTGGCCGATCGCCTCGATGCGCTGCAGGGAGATGGCCTTGCGCGTGGCGCCGATCGACGAGAGGCCGCCGGCGAGCGGGCGGAAGCTGTTCAGCGGGTTGCGCACCGAGGTGACGAGCGAGGCCACCGCCAGCGCGACGAGGATCAGCACCAGCGGGAGCGGGACGGGCGTCTCCGCGACCTCGGTCTCGTCCACGGGAGTGGATTGCTGGAGCACGGCGTCGGCGCTGGGCCCGCGCACTTCCTCGATCAGGTCGCGCGTGAGCAGCTCGTAGAGCGCCTTGTTGGTGTCGAACTCCGAGAGTCGCGCCACCTCGACGATGTCGTTGACCGTCATGGTGCCGTCGACCATGTCGTAGATCGACTTCTCTTCCTGCGAGATGCGGATCTTGTCGACCAGGCCTCCGCGGCGGCGGCGCGTAGCCTCGCCGTCGAAGTCGACTTCGTCGGCCTCTTCTGAGCCGACCACCACGATCTCCTGGTCCGTGAGCTTCTTGCGGAACACGAGGTCGTACGAGCGGATGCGCTTCTCGATGATCGGCCACTCGTCGATCATCCGCGCGCCTTCCATCAGGATCGACTCGGCGGAGATGGGGGTGACGTTGTCGCGGTCGTACTCGATCGTCGTCTCTTGCGAGAAGTGGTAGTCGCCGTCCTTCCAGCGGAAGAGGCGATAGACGATCTGCATGATCTGCAGCTGGATCGCTTCCTTGAGCGACTCGGCGGAGATGATGCCGTAGTGCGTGAGGATGAAGCCGAGGCGCTGCAGCGTCTCCTTCTGGATCTCCAGGGCGCGGTTGAGCTGGTCCTGCGAGAGGTAGCCGGTGCGGATCAGCACGGAGCCGAGGCGGTTCTCGAGGCGCCGGTTCAGCGAGTCGGCGCCGACGACTTTGCCATCGAGGAACGTCACCGTGACGGTGTCGTCCTTGCTGCGCAGTGTCAGTACGCCCGTCTTCCGCTGCAGCCCGATGAGCTGGAAGATGTCGGCGAGACTGAAGTCCCGGAGTGTGCCCTCGAGTGCCATGGCGTTTAGGCCACCGACCTCCGGCGATACACGGGCAGCGACAGGGTGAGCCAGAGGATCACCGCCACGGCGATGGCCACGATGCGCACGATGGCCTGCGCGACGTCGGCAATCGGCCCGAGCGCGGGAGCGAGCCGGCCGACCAGCGCGGCCATGGCCACGAAGAGCGCGAAGAAGAACAGTCCCAGCGCGCCCGAGGTGGTGCGGCCTTCGAGCATCTGCGCGGCGCCCGGCAGGAACGTCGCGAACAGCCGGTTGCGTCGGACCATCCCGGTCTGGTGCTCGGTGACCTCGTCGAGCTTCATGCGCTTGGTGTCGAGCGAGACGCCGTCGCGCTTCAGGTAGATGTGGATGCACTGCGTGCAGTACGTCGAGCTCTCGCGCGCCGACTTGCAGCGATGGCAGAACGTGCGGCCGCACTTGATGCAGGCGCCCGCCAGCCCATGCTTGCGGCGCCTCGACCAGAGCAGCACCGCCAGCAGCAACGCGGCCACCGAGCCGATGGTCACGGCGTTGAGCGCGCTGCGCACCGGATCGAAGATCGAGTAGTTGCCGAAGAGCGCGCGCGCCGCGGGGCGGCGGGAGAGGTCGTCGGTGATCTTCCACGCCTCGTCCAGCGCCGGGTTGTACATGACGATCTTCTGCGGCGGCGGGTTGCGGGTCACGCGCTCGACGAAGGCGGGGCCGGCGTTGCGCGCCATCTCCAGCATCTTCGCCTGCTGGTCGAACTTGTACGTCTCGCCGCTGGCCACGGAGTGGTTGTAGAAGGCGATGGCCAGCGTCGGGTCGGCCTGCTGCGCCTTCTCGTACTCGGTCATCGCGGCCTGGAACTCGTTATTGAGGAAGAGCAGGTTGCCGAGGTTCACGTGCGCGCCGGCGTAGTTCGGGCGGAGCTCGATGGCCCGCCGGTAGTGCTGGCCGGCCTGGTCGTCCTGCCCTTCGAAGGCCTGCATGTTGCCCATCAGGAGCTGCAGGGTCGGATGATCGGGAACCACGGCGATCAGCTCCTGCAGCCGGCGCAGCGCCTCCGGCTGGTAGGCCTGCTGCTCGCTGGAGATCGCCGCGAGCAGCACCGGGCTCTCCACGTCCGCCACGCGGTTGGCGGTCGCATCCACCGCCACCGGCACGGCGGCCATGAGCAGGAGCAGCACCACGGCGGCGACGCGCTCGGCCGCGGTGGCGTAGGGGAAGAAGATCGCGAACCAGTAGAAGATCAGCCAGATCGGGCCGAGCCAGAGGAAGAGCGGGAAGAACAGCAGCGCGAAGGCCAGCACCGAGACCGAGCCGCCGTGGAAGCGCGTGCTGAGCATCTCCCGGAAGTCGTGGGCCATGGAGCGGCCGTAGCGGATGAACAGCGCGATGCCGAAGATGGCGGCGGTGACGGTCAACGCCAGCGACGCGACCATCAGCAGGTCCGCACGGCTGAGCAGGTTGGTGCGGTAGTCGCGCAGGACGCGCATGTAGCCGTGCAGCGCGAGCGTCACCGCCGCGGCCCAGTCCTGCTTCCGGCCGGCGCGGTCCGCCTCGTTGAACACGACGGCGGGGGAGTTGCCGTCGAGCTTCGCGGCAGTCGCGGAAGCCCACGCCGCCAGCGGGGCGCCGTCTTTCGTCGCCTCCGCCTCGCCCGCCAGGCCGGCGGCGGAGGCGGCGTAGAGCGGGAAGGTCTTGATGCCGTAGGTGCGGCCGGCGGTGACGAGCTCCGTGGTCCGCTTGGTGGCGGCCTCGATGTCGCCGTCGCGCGCCGAGGCCGCGGCCTGCGGCCAGAGATCGCGGGGGGACGACTGCGCGCGCACCGATTCCGTGGCCGCCAGGGTGGCCAGGGCGAATGCGACGGCAGCGAGGCGGCGTCTCATCAGATGGTCTTGGTGCGCTGGACGAACGCGAGCTTCAACTCGCCGAGATGCGTCTCCAGAAAGTCTTCCTCTTCCGGGGTGAGGTTGCCCGCGGTCTTTTCCTTGAGCAACGTCAGGATGTCGATCATCTGCCGCGCCGCGGCGGGGTCGAGCTTCGCCTGCGGCTGATACGGATTCCGGAGCAGGCCGAGGGACATATAGCCCTGCGCGATCAGCGGCTCGACGAAGTTGGTGAACGGCGTCTCGGGGTTCGTGGCCTTGTCGGCCACCGAGCGGCGCCGCTCCTCGGCGGGCGGACGCGCCTGCTGGTTCTCCGGCTGACGCCGTTCGGCCGCCGCATCGGCAGGCCGCTCGGGAGCGGGGGCCGGCGCGGGCGCGGGAGCGGGCTCGCTCGGTTTCGTGACCTGTGGCTCGGCAGGCTTGATCTCGTTCTGGAACTCTTCGCGAAGGTCGCCCTCGGGCGTGAAGATCCGCTTGTCCGTGACCTTCAGTTCCCGAGGCGCCTGTTTGTCATTCGGCAAAACCGCCTCCCGCCCCTCCTGGTTCCTCTGTGCGAGCTACCGATCTCCATTGGAATCAAGAGTTTGGAATGTTAGCACGCAACGTGCGGCCGAAGAACCCGTCGATCCGGTTCCAGGCGTCCGCGGCAGCGTCCGCTTTATACCCCTCTTTGTTGTTCGGGTTCATGAACGCGTGCCCCGCGCCCTCGTAGATCTTGATGTCGGAGCTCTTCCCCGCCGCCTTCAGCGCCTGGTCGAACGCCTTCACGTCCGCCGGCGGAATGCCGCGGTCTTCTCCGCCGAAGTTCCCCAGGACCTGCGCGTTGATCCTGGCGATGGTGGCCGGATCGGTGACGAGCCTGCCGTAGTTGATGACGCTCGCGGAGACGCGGGGGTCGTTCGTGGTGAGCGCCAGCGCGTAGCCGCCGCCGAGGCACCAGCCGATCACGCCGATGCGCTTCGGGTCGACGTCGGGGCGCGACGAGAGATAGTCGACGGCCGCCTTCAGGTCCGCCACGGCGCGATCCTCGGGCAGCCCGCGCGAGAGCTCGTGCGCCTCTTCCATCGTCGTGGCCACGCGGCCGCGGTACAGGTCGACGGCGAGGGCGACGTAGCCCTGGCCGGCGAAGCGGTCCGCCTGCTGGCGTACCCAGTCGTTCACGCCCCACCACTCCTGGATCACGATCAGCGCCGGCTTCCTGCCGGAGCCCTGCGGCGCGGCGAGGTAGCCGCTCGCGTTCCCCGACGCCGAGGGGAACGAGATCATCGGTGCGGCCGCGGCGGACGCCGATGCCGGCGGCGGAGCGGAGTGCATGGTGCTGTGATCCGGCTCTGCGGGGGTCGATGCGGTCGCCGCCGGTTTGTCGGCCGCGCAGGCGAACAGCGCGAACGAGAGAAGGAGAGCGGGAAGGATGCTTCGGCGCATGCCGAAACGATATCAAAAGGGAGTCGCGGCGTCTCAGCGCTGCTAAAGTGCACGCCCGCGTCGATGAAGATCTTCCAGGTTCTCGAGTTCAACCAGTTCAACACCGGCTCCGTGCACCAGATGTTTCAGGCCGCCACCGGCCTGCGCGAGCGCGGGCACGAGGTGACGATCGTGAGCCGGCCGGACGAGGTGCTCGCGGCGAAGGCGGCGGAGCAGGGCGTGACCTTCCACGGCTTCCCCTTCCGGCACCAATTCGACCTCGGCACCATCCGTGGCCTGCGGCGCCTCATCCGCGCGGAGCGGCCCGACGTCATCCACGTGCACAAAGGGATCGCGCATGCGCTGGCACTCGCGGCGACGTGGGGAGACCCGGCCGGCGCGTTCGTCGTGAACCGCGGCGTCTCCTTTCCGCTCGACCTCTGGAACCGCGGCAAGTACCGCACGGACCGGGTCGACCGCGTCGTGACGGTCTGCCGGCAGATCAAGGACGTCATCGTCTCCAGCGGACGCCTGCCCGAGGAGAAAGTCCAGGTCGTCTACGCCGGCACGGACGTGCACCGCTTCGATCCGTCGCAGTGGGACGCGCGGGAGTTCCGGCGTGAGAAAGGCATCGGCGACGACCGCTTCGTGATCGCGCAGGTCGGCGTCCGCGACTGGAAAGGGTGGAAGGAGCTGATCGACTCCGTCGGCGACGTCGTCCCGAAGCACCCGCGCGTCCACCTGCTCCTGATCGGCTGCCGCGGCGACGCGGAGAAGAACGAGGTGATGGACTACGCCCGCGCCGCGGGGCTGGGCGAGCACGTCAGCGCCATCGAGTACCGCACCGACGTCCCGAACGTCTTCGCCTCGTGCGACCTCGTCGTCGACGCCTCGTGGGCCGGCACCGGCATCACCGGCACGATCCGCGAGGCCATGGCCATGGAGAAGCCCGTCATCGCCACCGACGCCGGCGGCAATCGCGAGCTGGTGTCGTCACGCGACGTCGGCTGGCTGATTCCGATGAAGGACCGCGCCGCGCTGACGAACGCGCTCCGTCAGGTGATCGAGGATCGCGAGCGCAGCGCACGCGTGGGGAAGGCCGCCCGGGAGCATGTCGTGAACGGCTTCTCGAAGGAACTGCGGATCAAGCGGCTGGAAGCGTTGTACGAGGAAGTTCTGACCAAGCAGAAAACGTAGGGCGGACTTCAGTCCGCCCAGGCGGGCTGAAGCCCGCCCTACGTTGCAAATCGATGATCGGCCCCGTATCCGGTTGCACGGTCATCGTCGTGTAGGTCCAGCGGCCGCTCTCCTTGGTCCCGACCACGTGCAGCGACGCTTTCATCTTCGGGCCGGAGATGGGGATCTCG
>Ga0207662_10001527_pt1 | contig 11288 bp, 8 predicted proteins | sample KBSS33LmetaG_FD_184338 | JGI IMG/M metagenome (GOLD analysis project Ga0207662, IMG submission 184338) | Switchgrass rhizosphere microbial communities from Kellogg Biological Station, Michigan, USA - KBS S3-3L metaG (SPAdes) (version 2) | ecosystem: Host-associated > Plants > Roots > Rhizosphere... | reverse complement strand
TGATCGAAAATCCCGGTGATGCCGCCGCGGTGGCGTTGCTCCGACTCGGGTCGCTCGGGTCGATCGGCCGGATCGTGTACCCGCGCCATCAGCGCCGCGCCCGGCGGTGATCCGGGCGGGACGATCGTCAGCTCGTTCTTTCCGTTCAGGCGGGCGGCGGAAGCGAGCTCCTCGGATACCGTGACGTTGGCCTGACCGCAGGCGATCTTGCGTGTCCCGGCGTCCCACCCGATACCGAAGGGCTTGTAGGTGGACGGGGCGTCGGCGTAGGGCGCCGGCGGCGGCGGTTGCTCCGGTGGCGGCTTCCACGTCGAGGCGCAGCCCAACGTGAGACCGACACAGGCCGCCAGGCCCACGCACGCGCCGCCGACAAACCGCATCCACTGCGTACGATACAGCAGGTCAGCCGGCCGCCGTGGTGACGCGCGTCGCGCGGGGGTATAGTGAAGGCGCTTCTCGCTCGAGCCGGACAGGTGGTCGCGGCGGTCGCCTTCGGGCGGCCGTCGAGGAAAGTCCGGGCTCCGCAGGGCAGGGTGCTGGCTAACGGCCAGTCGAGGTGACTCGAAGGAAAGTGCAACAGAGAACAGACCGCCTGGCGCCGCAAGGCGTCGGGCACGGGTGAAAAGGTGCGGTAAAAGCGCACCGCCCCCTCGGTGACGAGGGGGGCTGGCAAACCCCACCTGGAGCAAGACCGGTCCGAGATCGCGAGGCCAATCGCAAGGTTGGCCGCGCCGGCGTGGCCCGCGCCGATCCCAGATCTCGAGTTGGTCGCACGAGCCGTCCGGCAACGGGCGGCCCAGAGGAATGACCGCCACCGGCGGAAACGCCGGAACAGAACCCGGCTTACGGCCGGCTCGAGCGAGGAGATTTACCGTCGGAGGGTGGGAGCGAGGCCTCTTACCCCCTCTCCCGTCTTCGGGAGAGGGTGGGGGTGAGGGCAAGCCTTGCGAGAGGCAACGGTGATACGATCTCCGGAACGAACCTCCTCCTCAGTCGTCGATCAGGCTGGAGGTGATGAGCATGGACTCGAAGCTCTGGAGCGAAGCCCGGGCGATTGCGGCGCGGCGCAACCCGCGTGAGGCCGACGACCTGGCCCAGGATCTCGCGTGCGCGGTGCTGGAAAACGGCGCCCGCGCCGAGCGCCCCGCGGCCTGGATGGAGCGCGTGGGGCGGAACGCGGTGATCGATCGCGCGCGCGTCGAGCAGCGGCGCGCCGAGCTGGCGTCGGAGATCGAACCGCCGTCGGAGCCCGCCGATCCGGAGACCGCGCTCTTGGTGCGCGAGCGCCGCGGGCTCGTGCGGCGCGCGCTGGCGCTGCTGCCGCGGCATCAACGGCGCGCGGCGCTGCTGCGCTTCCACGGCGAGCTGCCGTTCCAGACGGTGGCCGCGCGTCTCGGCACGCCGGAGGTCACGGCGCGCACGCGCGTCCAGCGCGCGCTCGCCAGCCTGCGCGCGCGCCTCGGGTCGCTGCGCGCGATGTTCCTGATACCGGGCGCCCAGGCGACGGTCCTGGGGCTGACCGTGCTCGCGACGCAACTGCCCGCGGTGCAGAGCCCGATGGCGTTGGCGATGGCCGGCGACGACATCGTCACCGCCGAGCGCCCGCACGGTCGCCGGATGCGGCTGGTCGCTGTGCCGCCTGCCGCTGTCGCGACGGAGACCGCGAAGACGCCGCCCGCGCACGAGGAGCCGCGCCCGGACGCCGCGACATATCCCTCCGTGCAGGTCTTCAATTTCGAGGACGAGAAGCTGATGGGGGACGTGCAGGGCCCGGACGGCGAGATCTATCGCGCGCTGCCCCGGATAACGCACTCGTCGCTCATCGAGATCCGGCAGCACTTCGTGCCCGAGATGGTGAAGTCGCTCGAAGAGTACTAGGCCGAGGCCGAATACCAGCCCGGCTGAACCGTCCCGGGCGCCTCGGGCAACCTGTCTCGCCGGAATGAAGGCGATCGTCTGTTCGGTGCTCGGGCTGGGGATGCTGATGGGCTTCGGATGCTCATCCGGCGGGGGCAAGTCGACGCCCGGCGGCGGCGGCAATATCGGAACAGCCGGGAGCATGGGCGGCGCGGGTGCGGCCGGGACGGGCGGCGACGGCGCCCCAGGCGGGTCCGGCGGTGGAACGCCGGACGCGGCGTCGGGCGCCGGCGGGGGCGGATCGCCGGACGCCGCGCCCGACGCGCCGATGGAACCCGGCATCATCATCCAGGAAGACCAGCCGGGGTTCTCTGCGGTCGACGGCAAGATCTACCCGCGGCAGGGAAGCACCTCGATCACCGGGTTCACCGGCACGGGCTTCGCCGATGGCGATCCGGGGATGGGCAAGACCATCGCCTGGAGCGTGAAGGCCGAGACGGCGGGCACCTACCGGCTGGTCTGGCGGTACGCGTTCGGTGGGGCGGCCGCGAACACGCGCGACGCGAAGCTCGCGATCAACGGCGTCACCGTCGCGGACACTGTCACGTTCGCGTACACGACCGACTGGACCAACTGGCAACAGACGCCGGCGCTGGAGGTGCAGCTCGCTGCCGGGTCGAACTTCATCCAGCTCGCGGCGCTGGGCGCGAGCGGCCTCGCCAACATCGACTACCTCCAGGTCCTCGGCGAGGGGCTGACGCCCGACAACCCGAGCTTCTCGCTCACCGTCGCCAGCAGCGATCTCGCGGCGGGCACCGTCAGCTACACGCCGGTGCAGAGCTTCTACGCAGCGGGCGCTTCGGTGATGCTGACGGCGACCGCGAACACGGGCTACTTCTTCCAGAGCTGGACCGGCGACTCGCCCAGCGCGACCGCGGCCACGACGATCACCATGACGAAGAACATGGTGATGATCGCGCGCTTCCTGCCGGCCGGGACCGTGCAGGACCCCGCGCTGGTCGGCTACGCCGCGGTCCAGGACGACGCCGGCACGCCCTACCTGCTGCACGGTGGCTCGCTCGGGCCGACCGTCGCCGCGACGACGATCGACGAGCTGAAGATGTACCTCGGCAGCCCGAATCCTTACGTCGTCACGGTCTCGGGTCTGATCACCGGGACCGACAGCGTCAACGTGACGTCAAACAAGACGCTGCTGGGGATCGGCAGCGAGGCCCACCTGCAGGGGATCGAGCTGTCCCTGAACGGCTCGCGCAACGTGATCATCCGGAACATGGCGGTGTCGCACGTCATCGCGGACGGCGCGGGCACGGCCAACGATGGCATCGTCCTGACCGGCGCGATGAACGTCTGGATCGATCACTGCGAGCTCTTCTCCGACATGACGCACGGCAAGGACTATTACGACGGTCTCGTCGAGATCAAGAACGGCGCCTCGTTCGTCACGGTGTCGAACTGCCACATCCACGACCACTACAAGGTCAGCCTGATCAGCTCCGGCGACGAACAGGTCGGCGACACCGTCATCCGCGCCACGTACCACCACAACTACTTCCACAACGTCGGCTCGCGCCTCCCGAGCATCCGCTTCGGCAAGGCGCACGTCTTCAACAACTACTACGCGAACGTGCCCGACGGCTCGGGCGTGAACAGCCGCATGGGCGCCGTGGTCCGCGTGGAGGGCAACTACTTCCAGAGCGTCGAGAACCCGATCTGCTTCCTGGACAGTACGAAGACCGGCTACTGGGACGTCGGCGCCGGCAACACGTTCGTGAGCTGCACCGGCAGCCAGCCGACGACATCCACGGGAATGCTGACGCCGCCCTACACATACACGCTGGACCCGGTGGACGGCGTGCCGACGGCGGTGCCCGCTGCCGCGGGCGTCGGCAAGCTTTAGGGCAGCACGGTCACCGACAGAGAATCGCCGCCCGCCCGCACCTCGGTGTTTCCCTCGGCGATGCCGACGACCACGAACACCGTCTGAGGCTGCGGTCCGTGCATGTAGCCCCATTCGGTGAGAGCGTCGAGGTTGGCCGGGAAGATCAGCGCCGTGCTCGCCTTCTGCGTCGACGACCCGCCGGCGCAGGGGTCGCCGTGCTCGTCGGTGCACGCGAAGGCGATTGATACGCCTCGCGACAGGCGGATCGATTGCGACTGGGCGTCGAGGCTTGCGATCAACCCCGGCGGTGGGGCGGTGATCGCCTCGTAGCTGTTCTTGCAACCGGCGATCAGGCCGGCGACGAGGATGAACGGAACCAGCAAGAGCTTCATGGCTTCACCTCCACCGAGAGAGACGTCGAGAGCCCGTCCGCGGTCACGGCGATAGAGGCCTGCCCGGCCTTGCGTGCCACGAGCCGGGTGCGTCCCGAGGTGGGCTCGCGCAGCAGCGTCACGACATCGCTGTCAGCGGTGAACGTGGCCTCGGCGTGTCCCAGCAGCTTCTGCCCGCCGGCGTAGAGGCTGGCATCCAGCACCAGGTCCTCCCCGGGCAACAGCTGGGCGCCGGTCACCACCTCTCCGAGCTCGCGGCCGTCCGTGGTGAAGGCGCTCAGCGCGAGGCGATCGGGTGCCGCGACCCAGACGTGCATGAAGTCGATGACCGTGTCCTCGTCGTTCAGCATGATGAGCAGCGTGGCGTTGCCGCCCACGCCACCGCGCACGGTGTCCCCGTCGACGGCGAGGATGTCGGGGTGGCTGGAGACGAAGCGGGTCGGCGGCGTGGCGGCGCCCTGATACGCCAGCACGACCGCGATGCGAGCGCTGGCGCCGACGGCGAGCGGACCGTCGAGGCCCTGCACCATGCAAGTGAGATCCTCCGACGGGCAGTCGGACGAAAGGTGCGCCTGTCCGAGCGCGCCCTCCGAGCCCTCGCCACAACTCGCGGCGGTCACGGTGGCCGCCAACATTGTGAGCAGTAAGAGACGATTCATGCTTTCACGCCAAAGCAAGGCGTGTGCCCTGCGCGAACATCAGGCGCCGCGCGCACCAGGCACGCCCGGCCACGACAAAGCGATCATGTAGGAACGAGCGACGTCGGCTTTCGCGTACGTTGCGCAACCGTCCAGGGGACGTGACGCCACGTTAAGATGTCTCGATGATTCAGACACCGCGCGATCCGGACTTCGAGCAGCGCGTGCGCGCGAGCTACGCGCGGCAGGCCGCGATGGCCATGCTGGGCGCCGCGATTTCGCGAGTCGCGCCCGGGCACGTCGCGATCGACCTGCCGTTTCGACCGGAGCTGACCCAGCAGCACGGGTTCCTCCATGCCGGAATCGTCACGGCGGTGATGGACAGCGCGTGCGGCTACGCGGCCCTGAGCCTGATGGATCGCGACGCCGCTGTCCTGTCCGTCGAGTTCAAGGTGAACCTGCTCGCGCCGGCGCGCGGCGATCTGTTTCGGGCAAGCGGGCGCGTCGTGCGGGCGGGGCGCACCCTGACCGTGGTTGCGGGCGAGCTGCGCGTGGTTGAGGCGGCCGGTGAAGGCGCGCTGGTCGCGATGATGACGGGCACGATGATGGCCGTGCGCGATCGCCCGGACCTCGTCGATTAAGCGGCTACAGCCTGTCGAATTCGCGCGAGCGGGAAGTTCTTGCCCGGGCACTGGGTGAGGCGGCCGTCGATTCCGGTGTGTGTGGTGATCGCGCCCGCGGCGATGCCAAAGCGGGCCGCGATCGCCCGCGCCAGCGCGATCGCCGCCGCGAGCTGGGCCCGGCTGGGCGTGTGCTCGGGGAGCTCGAAGTTGCCCACCAGGCAGATCGCGATCGAGCCGGCGTCGCGCGCGCGCGTGAAGAGGTGGTAGGCGATGATCTGCCGGCGCCAGCGATCGCCCACCTCGATCAGCCCGTCCGGCGACCCGACACCGCTGCCGACGAGAAAGTGGTACTCCATGCCGTCGGGGTCGTTGAACTTGCGGCGGTGGCCGGCATCGAAGCGGACCTTCGATCCGCCGGCGGTCGCGCTGTGATGGAAGACGATCGCATTCCAGGTCATCGGCGGTGCGGGCAGCCCGTCGAACAGCGCCGCGAGCGTGCGTTCGTTGGCGGCGGCCGTCTCGGCGGGAGACATCCCGGCGCCCGCGGCCGCGGGTCGAACGACCACCCCTGACGCGCCGAGGGCGAGAGCGCCCCGGATCAGCGTGCGCCTTCTCATCCCGCGTGTCACGCCGCGGTCGAGCGGCGGCGGCGGGCGGCGAGCAGCGGAGCGAGGAACTGGCCCGTGTAGGACGCGGGGACGCGCGCGATCTCCTCGGGCGTTCCCGCCGCGACGACCTCGCCGCCGCGCGCGCCGCCCTCGGGACCGAGGTCGATGACGTAGTCGGCGGTCTTGATGACGTCGAGGTTGTGCTCGATGACCAGCACCGTGTTCCCCGACGCGACCAGCCGGTCGAGCACGTGCAGCAGCTTGCGCACGTCGTCGAAGTGCAGGCCCGTGGTCGGCTCGTCCAGCAGGTAGAGCGTCTTGCCGGTATCGCGCTTGGCGAGCTCGCGCGACAGCTTGATGCGCTGGGCCTCGCCGCCCGACAACGTCGTCGCCGACTGGCCGAGCGCGATGTAGCCGAGGCCGACGTCGTCCAGCGTCTGCAGGATCCCGCGCAGCGTGCGGTGGTGCTCGAACAGGCCCAGCGCCTCGGACACGCTGGTCTCCAGCACCTCCGCGATGCTGAGGTCCTTCCACTTCACGCGCAGGGTCGCCTCGTTGTAGCGCTTCCCGCGGCAGACCTCGCACGTCACGTAGACGTCGGGGAGGAAGTGCATCTCGACCTGCCGGACGCCGTCGCCCTCGCACGCCTCGCAGCGGCCGCCGCGCACGTTGAACGAAAACCGCCCGGGCTGGTATCCGTACGCCCGCGCCTCCGCCGTCTGCGCGAACACGTCGCGGATTGAATCGAACGCCTTCGTGTACGTCGCCGGGTTCGACCGCGGCGTGCGCCCGATCGGCTTCTGATCGATGTCGATGACCTTGTCGATGGCGTCGATGCCGACGACCGCTCCGTGGCGCCCGACCTGGTCGTAGCTGCCCAGCAGCTTGCGGCGCAGCGCCGGCTGCAGGATGCCGTTGATGAGCGACGACTTGCCGGCGCCCGAGACGCCGGTCACGGCGACGAGCACGCCCAGCGGAAACGCGACGTCGATGTTCTTGAGGTTGTGCTCGCGGGCGCCCTTGACGGTCAGGAAGCCCCGCGGCGCCCGGCGCGTGGCGGGCACTTCGATGCGCTCGCTGCCCGCCATGAACTTTCCGGTCAGCGACGCCTCGTTGGCCTTCAGCGCCTCGGGCGCGCCCTCGGCGACGACGCGCCCGCCCAGGCGTCCCGCGCCCGGCCCGAAGTCGATGACGTGGTCGGCGGACTCGATGGTCTCCGCGTCGTGCTCGACCACGATAACGCTGTTGCCGAGGTCCCGCAGGCGGCGCAGCGTGCTGATGAGCCTCAAGTTGTCCCGCTGATGCAGACCGATGGACGGCTCATCGAGCACGTACATCACGCCTGAGAGCTCCGAACCGAGCTGGGACGCCAGGCGGATACGCTGGGCCTCTCCGCCCGACAGCGTCGCTGCTGCACGGTCGAGCGTCAGGTACTCCAGCCCGACGTCCAGCAGGAAGCCCAGCCGCGCGTTGACCTCCTTGAGGATCTCCGTCGCGATCTGCGCGCGCGCGCCCTTGAGCCCAAGCGTGGAGAAGTGCTTCGACGCGCCGGCGACCGTCATCGCGGTCACCTCGACCAGGCTCTTGTCCGCCAGCACGACCGCGCGCGACTCTGGCCGCAGGCGCTGCCCCTTGCAGGCGCGGCAGATCTGCTCGCGGAAGTAGCGGCCGTACCACTGCCGCATCACCTCGGACGAGGTCTCCTGCAGGCGCTTCTTGATCGTGTTGACGACGCCCGCGAAGCGCATCGCCCACGAGCCGCCGCCGTGCTTGCCGGACCAGGTGACCTTCACCCGCTTCTCGCCGGCGCCGAAGAGGATGATCTCGCGCTGGCGCGGCGTCAGGTTCTTCCACGGCTTGTCGAGCGGGATGCCGAACTCGCGCGACACCGCCGCCGCGACGTTCGCGGTCCAGCCCTGGTCGCGTCCGGCGCGATCGCCCCACGGCTCGATCGCACCATCGCCGATCGCAAGCTCGGGGTTCGGGACGATCAGGTCCGGATCGATCTCCAGGCTGGACCCAAGGCCGTTGCAGTCGACGCACATGCCCAGCGGGCTGTTGAATGAAAACGACTGCGGCGACAGCTCGGGCAGGCCGACGCCGCAGCTCGGGCAGGCGCGCGCCTCGCTGTAGGCGCGCTCGCGCGTCTCGCCCTCGACGGCGACCAGCACGGACCCGCCGCCGACCTTGACCGCCGCCTCGACCGAATCGGTGAGGCGGGCGCGGTCGCCGGCGTCGATGCTGACGCGATCGATCACGATCTCGATCGTGTGTTTCTTCTTCTTGTCGAGCGCGGTGACGTCCTCGAGGCGCTGGATGAGGCCGTTGATCCGCACGCGCGAGAAGCCCGCCTTGCGCGCCTCCTCGAACACCTCGCGGAACTCGCCCTTGCGGTTCTCCGCCTTCTGCGCCAGCAGCGTCGCGCGCGTCTTCGGCGGCAGAGTCAGCAGCTCGTCGACGATCTCGGCCGCGGAGCGCGCCGTGACCTCACCGCCGCACAGGTGGCAGCGCTGCTCGCCGGCGCGCGCATAGAGTACGCGCAGGTAGTCGTAGATCTCCGTCACGGTGCCGACGGTCGAGCGCGGATTCGACGAGGCCGACTTCTGCTCGATGGCGATGGTCGGGGACAGCCCGCGCAGCTGCTCGTACTTGGGCTTCTCCATCTGGCCCAGGAACTGGCGGGCGTACGACGACAGCGACTCGACGTAGCGGCGCTGCCCCTCGGCGTAGAGCGTGTCGAACGCGAGCGACGACTTACCTGAACCGGACACGCCCGTGAAGACCACCAGCGACCGCTTGGGAATCCGGAGCTCGTCGATGGCGAGGTTGTGTTCGCGCGCGCCGCGGACCACGATGAAGTCAGGCTCATCCGCGCGCGGTCGAAGGTCGCCGCGCGGCCGCGCGCTGGCGAGTGAGGTCGTGTCTTTCCGGCTCACGAGCGCGGAAGTGTAGCACCTCGTCTCACACGTGCCGGCGCGCGATCGCGCACGTATTGGGCGCGCGATCGCGCACGTATTGGGCGCGCGATCGCGCACGTGATCACGCGCCGCGAAGTCCCCGACATCGCGCGGGAAATCGGATTGCGCACGTCCGGCTCGGGTGCGCGACCCGTAGCACCCCCAATGCGAACAAATTTCGGCGGCATTGCCGCTCTCGTTGTTGGCGCGTGCGTGGCCGGGTCGTGTGGCGGTGGGGGTGGCGGCGGCGAAGGTGAATCGGTCGATCCGCCGACGGTCGTCGGTGCGAAAGGCAGTGTCCCCGGACAAACAGTTGCCGCCGGCGCGGACTCACCGTCGTCTGCTGCTGGCGCGGCGGGGACGACACCTGGCGCTGCCGGCGCATCGCCCGGCGCTGCCGGCGCGACGCCCGCCGCTGCCGGCGCATCGCCCGCGGGCACGGGAGCCACGCCGGCGTCCGCCGCGGGAACCGCCGCACCGGCGAGCACCGCGGGCGCGGCCCTGGTGCCGCTCTACACGCCGCCGGGCGATCCGTCGTGGGACGCCGTCATCGCCGCAAAGGCTGCCCACCCGACGGTGGGCGTCGTCGCGGTCGTCAACCCAGCCAACGGCCCGGGCGGCGCCGTCGATCCCGGATACGCGAGCGGCATCGCCCGTCTCAACGCCGCGGGCATCAAGGTCCTCGGGTACGTGCCCACCGGCTACGCGGTGAACGATCCCCCCGCGGTGAAGGCAAACATCGACCGCTGGCGGACGTTCTATCCCGGTCAGATCGGCGGGATCTTCTTCGACGAGCAATCCGTCCGCGCCGGCGACATTCCCTACTATCGCGACCTGTCGCAGCACGCGAAGGCGCAAGGGCTGTCGTTCACCGTCGGCAATCCGGGCATGGACACCGCCGAGGGGTACGTCGGCGCGCTGGACATGATGCTGATCTACGAGAACGCCGGGCTGCCGACGGTCAGCCAGCTGGGCGGATGGCACGCGAACTACGCGCCGTCCAACTTCGGCGTGATTCCCCACTCGGCCCAGATGGATCCGGCGTTCGTGCACGCTGCGCGCCAGTACGTCCAGTACATCTACGTGCAGAATGACACGCTGCCCAATCCGTGGGACAGCGTGCCGGCCAGCTTCGGCGATCTGCTCGCGGCGCTGGAGTAAGCGATGCGCCAACACGTCCGCGGCGGGAGCCGACCCGTAACTGGATCCATGCGAACACACCTCGGCGGCCTCGCCGCGCTTTGTGTGGGCGCCTGCTTTGTCTGGTCCTGCCAGGGTGAAGTTGGCCCCAATGACTCGATCGATTCTCCCAGCACCGTCGGCGCGAAAGGCGCCAGCGGGGGTACGTCGGGCCGGAGTACCGGGCCATCCGGCGCCGCCGGCAGCACCGGGCAGCCGGTGGCCGGCGCGTCCGGACAACCGGCGGACGGCACGGGCGTGGCACCGACAGCGGGCACGACCGGCACCGGCGTCGCGCCGCCAGCGGGCACGGCCGGCACGGGCGTCACGCCGCCAGTGGGCCCGGGCACGGGCGGCGCACCGGCGTCGGGCACCGGCGGGGAAGCGGTGACTGGCAAGGGTGGAGCGCCGGCGACGGGAAGCGCCGGCACGGGTGCGACTCCGGCGACCGGAAACGCCGGTATGGGTGCGACCCCGACGACCGGAAATGCCGGCACGGGTGCGACCCCGCCGACCGGCACGACCGGGACAGCAGGCACGGGCGGCGCGCCGGTGAAGCCTCCGTCGTCGACCGCGGCCTCCACGATCGTCCCTCTCTACACGAGCCCCAGCGATTCATCGTGGAACGCGATCGTCGCCGCGAAGATGGCCCACCCGGCCGTCGGCGTGACCGCGATCGTGAACCCCGCCAACGGCCCGGGCGGATCAGCGAGCCCGGCTTACGCATCGGGCATCGCCCGGCTCGTCTCCGCCGGCATTCGCGTCGTCGGCTACGTGGCCACCGGTTACGCGGCCAACAGCCCCGCGTCCGTGAAGGCCGACATCGATCGCTGGAAGGCGTTCTATCCCAACCAGCTGAGCGGCATCTTCTTCGACGAGCAGTCCAACAAAGCGGCCGACGTCGCCCATTACCGCGACCTGTCGCAGTACGCGAAGGCGCAGGGGCTGCCGTTCACGATCGGCAACCCGGGCACCGACACGGCCGAGGGCTACATCGGCGCGCTCGACACGATGCTGATCTACGAGAGCGCCGGCCTTCCGTCGTCGAGCCAGATGGGCGGATGGCACGCGAAGTACGCGCCGTCGAACTTCGGCGTCATCCCATACGCCACGCAGCTGGACGCGGCGTTCGTG
>Ga0207662_10001526_pt1 | contig 11289 bp, 8 predicted proteins | sample KBSS33LmetaG_FD_184338 | JGI IMG/M metagenome (GOLD analysis project Ga0207662, IMG submission 184338) | Switchgrass rhizosphere microbial communities from Kellogg Biological Station, Michigan, USA - KBS S3-3L metaG (SPAdes) (version 2) | ecosystem: Host-associated > Plants > Roots > Rhizosphere... | reverse complement strand
TACCAGTACGTGAGATAGAGGATGATTCCCGGGAAGAAGCCCGCCTCCGCCGCCCCCAGAAGGAAGCGCAGCACGTAAAACGACGCGGGCGAGCTGACAAACATCATCGCCGACGAGATCAGGCCCCAGACGATCATGATCCGCGCGATCCAGAGCCGGGCCCCGACCTTCTCCATGATGAGATTGCTCGGAACCTCGAACAGGAAGTAGCCGACGAAAAAGATCCCGGCGCCCGTCGCGTACATCCCGTCGCTGAACTTGAGGTCCTTCTGCATCGTCAGCGCGGCGAAACTGACGTTCGCGCGATCGAGGAAGGCGACCAGAAAGCAGAAGGCGAGAAACGGGATCAGGCGCCAGCTGATCCTCGCCATCAACTGGCGCTCGTCGACCGGCGCTTGCATCGAATCGCAGTTAATCACCTAATGAGTCGCGGTGAAAGCCGACGACGAATGGGCGTCCACGCTCGAGCTGCTCGAACGGCGGCGGGCGCCGTACGCCGGCCCGCTGGCCACGATCGCCGGCGACATACTCCGGCGATTTCCGCCTGCCGGTGGCGCCGTGCTCGAGGTCGGCGCCGGCGCCGGCCAGCTGCGTGACTGGCTGCCAGCGTCGCTCCGCGCGCGCGCGATGCACAGCGAGCCATCGGCCGCCGCCGTGAAGGCGCTGCACCGGCGCGCCCCCGACGCCGGCGCGGTTCGCGCGCCCGTCGAGGCGCTGCCGATCCCGAACGGTGCGTGCGGCGCGGTGTTGGGCCTGTGCGTGTTCGACGCGATCCCCGACGCGCGCGCCGCCGCGGCCGAGGTCGCGCGCGTGCTGGCGCCCGGCGGGCGCTTCGTTCACCTGATGGACATGGCGACGCTGCTCGAGCAGCCGTTCGCCAAGCTGGCCGCATCCGGCCTGGTGCCGCTGCCGAACGTGTTCGGCGATCCCGGCGATCACGAGTGGCCGCTGGACATCGTGCTGCTGCAGCGCGAATGGCTGGACGACCTGCTTCGCTTCGCCGGGCAGATCGGCCATCCCTTCTCCAAGGCGTTCGCGCCGGTGTTCGCGCCGTTCCTGGCGGCGGCGTTCGACGCCGGCGCCGCGACGAACGCATTCAAGGCGATCGCGGGAAGCGGCGAGCGGCGCCGCGCGCTGGCCGCCACGCTGACGTCGGTGAACCGGCTGTTCGCCGCCCACGGCCACCCCACCGTCGATCCCCTCCCCTTTCACTCCGCCCGTTACCTCCAGAGCCAGCTCAAGACGACGTTCGCCGGCGCCGGCTTCGAGATCGAGCTTTCTGAGATCGTTGCCCGCGCGATCCGCCGCCCCGCCGCCGCCGACGAGAAGACGATCCGCTACCGCAGCCTGTGCGTCGGCCACGAACGCCTGGAAGACGCCTTGCCACGGCGGCTCCTCGCGGCCGAACGGCTCGACCCCGGGCCCGGCGACATCGTCGTCGAGGCCGGCGTCTTCGTCTTCGTCGCCCGCCGCGTCTAGCGCCGAGCGACTAGAGTTTCTTGAAGAACTCCCAGAAGCCGGGGACGGCGGTGTCGGTCTGCGCGTCGTGCATCTGGCCGTGGGTCGTGCAGAAGATGATCGGGTATTTCGCGGGACAGCCGGTGAAGCGGACGCACATCAACTGGGCGTCGTTGGGCACGCCCGTGATCTCGTAGGGCTCGGTCGGCGCCGTCGACATCGTCAACCCGCCCTGGCAGTCATTGACCGAGAGCAGGCGTTCCACGGCCGCGACGGAACCGGAGTACACGTTGGACATGTCCGCCGCATCGTGGATGAAGAACCCCGCGATCGGGTGGTCGACGCACCGCTTGGCGCAGGTGTGGATCGCGGCCGGCAGGCCACCCGTCACGCTCGCCTGCGCGCGCAGCACGTCGGGAAACTGGCAGCCCATCTCGTGCGCCATCCAGCCGCCGCTGGAGTAACCGGCGTAGAACTGCCGGTCGGTGTCGACGCAGAAGTCGTTCTCGATAGCCTTGTGAAGCAGGTCGAAGTAACCGTACTCCCGCGAATCGGGTGACGTGGTGCCCGCGCCGTCGTCGAAGCAGTAGTGGCAAAGATTGTTGTTGGGCCCGCCGTTGATCGTCAGCGCGTCCGAGCAGGTCGAATTGCTGTACTCGGCCTTGTTGTAGAAACCCTGCTCCATCGCGACCAGGATCGCGTCCGGATCAGAGGCCGTCTCCATCGGGTAGACCTTGCGGGCGGAGAGCGAGTCCTGCGGCGGATTGCAGCCAGGGCCGAGGTAGACCGTCCGGTACGCGCGGGTGGGGTCGTAGTTCGGCGGCAGGCGCACGTAATAGAGGCGATCGCGCGCGTCATCCGGCGCGCACGCCACCGTCAGCGTGAACCGGACGTACTGCCCCGGCGGCTCGGACCGTGCCTTGCCGCAACCGGCGCTCTTGCCACGGTCAGGCGGCGTCGGCGCGATCGAACAGCTCTGGCCAGCGTCGCTGCCGCACAGGCCGCTCCGCCCGGTGAACCCCCGTGTCGTCGGGCTGGCCGTGCAGCCGGCGATTGCAACCGCCGCCAGCACCGCGATCGCGCGCGCCGACACCACGGACCGTTCAGTACAGGCCCGGGACAAGGCCCGGGACCGTTCCCGAGAAGTCCGGCATCCCGAAGGTGTTCTCGTCGATGCCGAACAGCTTCAGGAACGTGACGAACAGCTTGTTGTGCGCCATGCCGCTGCCGAAGGCCGGCGCTCCGTTCCCCAGGAAGTCGAGATAGCGCCCGGTCGGCAGCTGGCCGCCGCAGCTTCCCGCCAGCACCATCGGAACGTTGTAGTAGGTGTGCTTGCCGCCCTCGCCCAGCTCGTTCGTCCAGAAGAACAGCATGTTGTCGAGCAGCGACTTGCCGTTCCCCTCGATGATCGCCTTCATCTTCCCGAGCATGTAGGCGAACTGCTGCGCGTACCAGTTGTGGATCTTGGTCAGATCGGACCGGATGGTCAGCGCCGTCTGCTGATCGACCATAGCCGCCATCGCCGACACGTCGACGCTCTCGTTGTGCGTCATCATGTGGTGCTCGCGCGTGCCCTGGTACTCCAGCGGCAGCCAGTTGTGAATCACCGTGCTCTCGGCGGTCGACCACTGCAGGCTCGCGACGCGCGTCAGATCGCACTGCAGCGCCAGGATCATCAGGTCCATCTGCATCTGGCCGATCTCGCGGAAGTTCGTCACGCAGTAGTTCGCCCCCTGCGTCGCGATCACCTCCGGGTCGCGCAGATCCTGATCGCGGAGGCACTGCTGCCGCTGCGGCGTCATCGGCCGCACGTTCAGGATGTCCGGGCAGCTCGCCGACGTCGGGTCCGTCATCAGCCGGGTCACGCGCGTCTCGATGTCGCGAACGTTGGTCAGGTGCTGGTCCAGCTTCGCGCGATCGTCCGTCCCCAGCTGACCCATCAGGTCGCCGTAATCTTCGCTGACGTAGTCGAGCACCGACTTGCGATTCTGCAGCGCCGCCAGGATCTGCTCCGTCGTGCCGGCGTGCGTGCTGCCGGTGAGTCGCGCGTAGATCTGCACCGGATCGTCCACCGGCTGGATCGGGATCGCGCGCTTGTACTGGTCGTTCTGGTCGACCGGCCCGTAGCACATGTGCGTGACCAGCGTCTCCAGGAACGTGTCGGTGCTCTCGACGCCGAGCTCGAGCGACGGCAGCAGCGTGGTCTGCCCGATCGCCGCGGCGATGTGCTGATCGATCGACGGACCGCCCGCCGAACCGTCCAGGAAGTGGTTCGCGCGCCCGGCGCCCGCCGGCCCCCTCACCAGCGGGATCCCGGTCAGCATGTGCGTCATGCCCTGGTCGTGCACGTTCGCGATCGGGGGGTACTTGGCCGTCTCGAAGTTCATCCCGCGCAGGACGACGATGTCGTCCTTGAAGGGCTGCAGCGGCGACAGGATCGGCGACAGCTCGAACTCGGTGTCGGGCGCCATGAACTGCGAGGTCGGCCGCCAGTTCTCGGGGATCGTGCCGCACGGGCTGAAGAACACACCGAACCGCTTCGGCGGATCCGCCGACTGGGCGCGCAACCCGCGCGGCCGCATCAGCTCCAGCCAGGGGAGCGCCACGCCGACGCCCAGCGCGCCCCTGAGCATCGCCCGCCGCGAAATCGTGCGGGGGAGGCGCCGCTCCGGTTTGGACGTCGCGCTGGTGTTGGTCGTGTTCGTCTTCTTCATGGTGCACCCGCCGCCGGAGCGACGTACCGGAACGAATCGCTGCGCACCATCGCGCCCACCATGTCGAGCACGGCCGTGTTGCGCGTGAAATGCGTCATCAACCAGTCGATGTAGGGCTTGTCCGCCGAATCCGAGGTCAATCGGCCTTCCGCGAAGCGAATCCACTCCTGCGTGTAGCAGGCGCGGCCCGTGTCGATGTTGGACAGCAGCTCCGCCATCTGCGGAATGCCGTCGAATTCGTGCATGACGCCCGCGTCGTCCACGATCTGCCCGGTGGCGTCGATCGCCTGACCGCGATCATCGTCGCGCCAGCGGCCGATCCCGTCGTAGTGCTCGAACGGCAACCCGAGCGGATCGAGCGTGTTGTGGCAGGAAGCGCAAACCGAGTTGGTCCGATGGTCCGTGAACTGCTCGCGCGCCGTCTTGCTCAGGTCCAGCGGCTTGAACATCGCCACGATCTCGGGCGAGGGCGGATTCACGTTGCGGCAGAGGACCTGATTGAGCACGAACTTCCCGCGCCGCACGGGGTCAGTGCGATCCTGCTTCGCCATCGTCGCCAGCAGCGACGCCTGCGTCAGCAGCCCGACCCGCTTGTTCGGATCCATCTGCACGGGATCCCAGTCCTTGGCGGGCGCGGCCACGCCGTAGAAATCGGCGAGCGGCCCGTTCAGGTACGTGTTGGGCGAGAGCAAGAGCTGGGCGTACGTGCCGCGGAAGTCGAACAACGTCCTGCGCAGGAACGTGTCGGTCTCCTTGGCCATGTAGTAGGCGAGCAGCGGATTGAAATCGGGAAACGCGTGCTCTTCCTTGGCCAGCGCCGACACGGTGTCGGTCCCGAGCCACATCGTGTGGAACTTCACCAGCTGCGTCTGCGCGCGCGGCGTCGTCAGCAGGCGCCGCGCCTGTTTGAGCACCGCGTCCGGCTCCCTGAGCAGGTCCGCGTCGGCCGCCCCCGCCAGCTCCGCATCGGGAATCGTTCCGGTCAGGAAGTAGGACAGCCGCGTCGCCATCTCCCACGACGTCAGCGGGATCCCCTGGGCGACCGCGTGCGCGCGATCGCCGATCTCCGGGCGGAACAGGAACTTCGGCGACATCAGCACGGCCTGCACGACCATCGCGAGCCGCGTCGGATAGTCGATCGTGTCCGCGTTGGCCGCGAGCAGCGCCAGCAGACCGCTGCGCTCCGTGGCGGTGAGCGGCCGCCGGTAGGCGCGCTTGCCGAAGTCGTCCAGGTAAGGCCCCACGCAGCTCGCCTCGTCCTGCGCGGCGGCGTCACACCCGGTGAGCGTCGTCGGATCCGCCGCGACCGTCTGCGAGATCGAGAACGCGGCCGACTCGTACTGCTCCATGCGCACCAGGCTGCCCGTCTGCGAGCTGGACAGGTTCACGAAGCCCAGCACCTTGGGGTCGGGGACGAAGACGATCTCGGGCAGCGTGTATCCGGGGAACAGGTCGGCGACAGACGCCGTGTACTCGGCGTTCGTGAGCCGCCGGATCGGCACCGTCTGGGGCGCCGGGCCGGCGTCGTCCACCTGCTCCCGGCACGCCAGGAGACCTGACGTGCACAGGGCGCACAACGTCGCCGCGAACGATCGACGGGCTGATACCGAAGTCATCTTACTGCGAGCTCGGGTTACAAAATATCATGGCCGGCCCAAGAACACCTTGATGAGGGCTCGGCCGGCGCTTAGACCCCTCGGGTGGTTAGGGCGTTAGAGGTAAGTATTTGATGTTGTCGATGGTGATGTCGACCATGTACGGGGGCGAGGTGTCGCCGCCCCAGGGGAGCGCCCAGGCGATCGCGTCGATCTTCGACGGCATGGGGCTCTCGCCCGTGAACGACGGCGGGCGCCGGCCCCCGGTCAGGTCGTTCCATTTGATCATCTGCGTCGCCGAAGTTCCGGTGAAGGTGATGGCCTTCGACCCGCTCGCGCAGGTGCCGTCGTACTCCGTGGCCGCCGGCGCACAGGCACCGCAGGTGGCTCGACCGTCGGCGGTGTGGAGGCTGTCGACCTCGTGAGGCGTGTCGGTGACCGTCATCGTGATGCCCACGGCGGGTGGCGCGGCCGTGCCGACCATCGTGAACGTCCCGCTGATGTCGAACTGGATCCCGCCGAACATCGACAGGTCAGACACCGACGTCAGGTAGAGGCCGAACCCCGCGTACTTCTTGACGAGGCCCGTGATGTGCCAGGTCCCGCCGGAGTAATCGCTGGAGAGCCCCATCTGATCGGCCTCGGTCGCCTTGTCGGGATAGATGAAGGTGCCGCCGCCGTACTGGCTGCCCATCATGTAGCCGCCGAAGGACGGCGTCGCGCCCGCGGCCGGGGCCGTCGTGAAGTCGAGGATCGACATGTCCGCGGCCGTTGCCGGCACCACGGTGCAGTTCTTGGCGCTGGTCCCCGTGCCGCCGGTGCCGGTCGTGCCGCCGCCGCCGAGCGTTCCCGCCGTCCCGGCCGAGGTCGTTCCCGCGTGTCCACCGGTGCCGGTGCTGTTGTTGCTGCTTCCGCCGCAGCCCACGGCCGCCAGCGAAAGGACGGGCGCGATCAGCAACGAAAAACGTGCGATATTGGAAACTCTCCTTAAGAACATGCGGCTCCTCCCGAAATCATTGAAGTTTTCCTCTGCCCTGTTCGTTTCGATACTTTACACGTCTATTGTAGTTTCGTGTGGGAGTAAAGGCGCTTCTGCGCCCCCGCCGGGCCCCACGCCGTTAGAGGACCTGCAGCGCTCGTTCATCGAGCTCCGTTTCGGGATGTTCCTGCACTTCGGGATCCTGACGTACACGGGCTCGTGGGCGCAGCCGAACCTCGACATCTCGATGTTCAACCCGACGCAACTTGATGCGAACCAGTGGGCGGACGCGGCCGTGTCGGCGGGGATGAAATTCGGCGTGCTGACGACCCGGCACCACGACGGGTTCGCGCTGTGGCCCAGCAAGGTCGGGAACAACTTCAACGTCTCCGCGACGCCGTGGAAAGGCGGCCAGGGCGACGTCGTGCGCGAGTACGTCGATGCGTTCCGCGCTCACAATCTCTTGCCGGGGCTCTACTACTCCGTCTGGGACAGCACGCAGGCGGTCGGCGGCGTGTCCACGTCGGACAGCACGCCCGTGACGCCCGCGCAGGTGGACTACGTCAAGGCGCAGCTCACGGAGCTGCTGACCAACTACGGCAAGATCCCGCTGCTGATCTTCGACGGGTGGGCCTGGAAGATGAGCCACCGCCAGGTCCCCTACGCCGAGATTCGCGCCCTGGTGAAGTCGCTGCAGCCCGACTGCCTGATGCTCGACAACAGCCATCTCATGAGCCCGTGGGAGAACGACCTGGGCGGCGTCGAAGAGGCGCAGGGCAACTGGTTCGTCCCGGCTGACAACACGTTTCCCGTGGTGCAGATGCAGAAGATCAACGCCGCGGGCGGCAACGACTGGTTCTGGGCGCCCAACGTCGGCAGCCTGATGAGCGTGACGACCGTCGTCGACGAGCACCTCAAGCGGGTCGAGCCGCTGTGGGGAAACTTCCTGCTCAACTGCCCGCCGAACCGCGACGGTCTGCTGCCGCCCGAGATCGTCACGCGGCTGGGCGAGGTGGGCGCCGCGTGGGCGCCGGACACGACCCGGCCGCCGCTGCCCCCCCAGCCGCCACAGATCGACATCCCCTACGACCCCGCCGGCTCGACATCGACCAGCGGCCAGTCCCACTTCGCGATCGATGGTCTCGACGACTTCTATACGTACACGGTCTGGGAATCGGCGGGCGCACTGCCCCAGTCCATGACCGTCGATCTCGGCGACGTTCGCGAGAACGTATCGGTGCTGAATTACGTCCCCCGCTACGTCTCGCAGATGGGGCCGAGCACCGACGGCGCGATCACGTCGTACAACGTCTACGTCAGCACCGACAACGCGGCGTTCACGATGGTGGCGACCGGAGACTGGCCGGTGAACGGCCTGATGAAGACCGCGTCTTTCGATCCGGTGGCGGCGCGCTACGTCCGCCTGGAAGCAACCGCCGTCAACGGCACCAACGCCGCCGCCACCGAGCTGGCCATCGGCGCGCGCCGTTAATTCCCTCTCCCGCGTTACTCCGGCTCCGCGCCCAGCCAATCCGTCCGCACGTCGGGACCCAGCTTCGCGACGATCTCCGCGCGGAAACGCTTCTTCAACTGATCGGCGATCTGGCCCATGCGCTGCTTCGTGACGCCGAAGCGCGCGCCCAGCTCGCCCAGCGCGACCGGGTCCTCCGTGGCGAGGTGCTCGTTCCAGACCGCCTTCTCGCGCTTGTCGGTCAGTCGATCGCGAAAGGCGGCCACCAGCTCGTGCATCGTGGTCGCGAGCTCAGCGCGCGCCGCCTCGGTCTCCGGGCTTTCACCGCCGCCCGAAATACGCTCCGACAGCGGATACCCCTCGTCGCCGCCCGATTCGCCCGGGCGCGGATCGAACGGTACCTCGCGCGACTCGAGGTGCCGGCGCACCTCGTCCAGGTCCTTCTCGTCGACGTCCAGCTTCGCCGCCAGCAGCTTGGGCGTCACGTCGATGCCGGCGGCGAGCAGCTTCTGCCGCTCCTTCTCGAGCCGGAAGAACAGCTTTCGCCCCGCGCGCGTGTTGGCGACGTGGATGAGGCGCGAGTTCGTCATCAGGAAGCGAAGCACGTAGGCGCGGATCCAGTACGCCGCGTACGTTCCGAAGCGCGGGCCCAGCTTCGGCTCCCAGCGCTTCACCGCCTCCATGAGGCCGACGCTGCCCTCCTGGAACAGGTCGAGGATGTTGGTCCACGCCCGACGGTACTGGTACGCGATCGAGATGACGAGGCGCAGGTTGTGAACGACCAGCTTGCGCGCGGCGTTCAGGTCGCCGTGCTCGCGCGCCGCGACGCCGAGCGCCCGCTCCTCGTCCTCGGAGAGCCGTTTGTAGCGCTTCGCCTCGGCCAGGAAGCGCCCCACCTGATCGCGGACCGTCGACAGGGGCGCCCGCGCCACCCGCTCGGCGGCCTCGTCCGGATCGAGCAGCGCGATCGCGCCGTCACCGTCGCCCTCGGACGCGCGGCGGCCCGCCGCCGGACCCTCGCCATCGGCCTGCGCCAGGTCGGAGATCTCGTCATCGCCCTCGCGCGGCTCGGCCTCCGCGGTCTCCGCGTTTTCTTCTTTCTCGAGCTCGGCTCGTCCGGCCCGGGCCGGGGCCTCCTGTCGCTTTCGCTTGGGCATGGACCGCGTTGGCGGAGTGTATGATGACACGGGTGAGCCTCGCGCGACGCCCGGCGATTTCGGCGGTGCTGGCGTGCGCGATCGCCGGTGGGCTCGCGTGCCGGCGCGCGCCGGATCGAAAGCAGGCGCCCACGGCGCAGGCGCCGTCCGCCCCGGCCGCGCCCGCGGCGCCGGTGCCGCCGCCGCCCCGCGGAAAGCAGATCACGCTGCTGTATTCGTCGAACCTGAACGGCGACTACGAGCAGTGCGGCTGCCCGGTGCACCCGCTGGGCGGCATCGGGCGGCGGGCGACCGTGCTCGATCGCGCGCGCGCCGACGCGGACGCGACGCTGGTGCTGGACGCGGGTGATCTCTTCCTCCCGCAGGCCGCCGCCCTGGGCAAGCCGCCCGACCCGGGCGAGGTCGAACGGCGGGCGCGCCTGCTCGCGAGTGCGTTCGGACGGATGGGAACGACCGCGCTCCTGCCCGGCGAGCGTGACCTGGCGATCGGCCTGCCGCTGCTGCGGCGGCTGGCGAAGCAGGCGCACCTGCCGCTGCTCGCGACCAACCTCTACGACGCCCGCGGCAAGCCCCTGTTCGAGACCGACCGGATCGTCGACGCCGCCGGCGTGAAGGTCGGCATCCTCGGCGTGATGGCGCCGCCACTGGCAGCGGACGCCGAGGCGTTCAAGGCCGCCGGTATCGACGCCCGCGACGCGACGGCGGCGGCGCGCGCCGCGGTCGCCTCGCTGCGCGCGCGCGGCGCCCAGCTGATCGTCGCGATGGTGCATGTCGGCGACGGCAACCAGAACCGCAAGTTGGTCTCCGACGTACCCGGCATCGACTGGGCGGTGCTGGGGCACAGCGGGATGAACTACGAGATGCCCGAGAAGGCCGGTAGCGCCCGCATGCTCGAGGCGATGATGCAGGGCAAGCACGTCGGGCGACTGGACCTGCACGTGGTCGACGACCGCCTGGTGTTCACGGATCGCGGCGAGCGCGCCGAGATCGAGACCATCCTCGCCGACCACAAGAAACAGCTCACCGACTACGACAAGCGCCTGGGCGAGACCGACCCGGCCTCGGTGCTCGACTACTACCGGGACCGCCGCAAGGAGGTCGCGGCGGCGGTCGCGCGCGAGACCGCGTTGCTCGAAAAGCTGCCCGCGCGAATCACGGGCAGCTCGTTCGAGAACCGGATCATCCCGCTCGACGCGACGGTGCCGGATCAGCCGGGCGTCGCGATCGTGGTCGACGCGTACAACAAGGAAAATGTGAAGCGCGCGGCGGCCGGAAAGCCGGTGGGTCTCGGCACGGAACACCCCAGGCCGGCAACCGCCGCCGCTGCGCCGGCCGGGCCGACGTACCTTGGCTCCACCGCCTGCGGCGCCTGCCACCAGCCCGCGCTGGCGCAATGGAAGACGACCAAGCACGCGCGCGCGCTGTCAGCGCTGGCGCGGGTGGGACGCGACCGCGATCCCTCGTGCGTCGGCTGCCACGTGACCGGCTACCTGCAGACGGGCGGCCCCAAGGACATCGCGGACGCGCGCGCGCACTTCGCGAACGTCGGGTGCGAGTCATGCCACGGGCCGGGCAGCAAACACGGCGCCGCCGCCGACAAGCGCGGCACCCTCGCCCGCGCCGTCCCCGAGGCGACCTGCCGCGGCTGCCACACCGCCGACGTCACCAACGGCGAGTTCGACTACAAGAAGTTCGTCCAGGCCATCGTCGGGCCGGGGCACACGCTGGCGTCGGGGCCCGCGCGTCCTCTATAGTACGCGGCACGAATGACGACCTCGGCCGCCCTCGCGCTCGCGCTTGCACTGTTCGGGCCGGCCCCCGCCCCCGGTGGCGGAGCCGCGACGCCCGCGCCGCCGGCGGCGGCGCCCGCCCCCGCCAAGCCGGCCGCGCCCGCTGCCGCCAAGGCGCCCGCTCG
>Ga0207662_10001525_pt1 | contig 11289 bp, 9 predicted proteins | sample KBSS33LmetaG_FD_184338 | JGI IMG/M metagenome (GOLD analysis project Ga0207662, IMG submission 184338) | Switchgrass rhizosphere microbial communities from Kellogg Biological Station, Michigan, USA - KBS S3-3L metaG (SPAdes) (version 2) | ecosystem: Host-associated > Plants > Roots > Rhizosphere... | reverse complement strand
GTTCAGGCCTCGTTCGAGCACCTCCGGCGTGACCGCCAGTCTGGTGCCGCCGGCCGGCACCTCGATGGCATTCCGTCCGCGCCCGTCGCTGCCGAGCAAGAACCGGATCTGCCGCCCGTCGTCCTCGGGTTGCTCGGAGTGCGACAGCAGGACCGCGCCCGCGCCGTCCCCGAAGAAGACGCACGTCCGCCGGTCCTTCCAGTTCATGATCTTCGAGAACGCGTCCGTGCCGATGACCAGCGCGTTCCGAAATCGGCGCGGCGCCGTCAGCATCATGCTCTGCGCGACGTTCAGCGCGAACACGAAGCCGCTGCAGACCGAGTTCACGTCGAACGCCGGACACTGGCTGGCGGATGCGCCCAGCTTCTGCTGGATCATGCAGGCGACGGCCGGCTGGGACTGGTCGGGCGTCGCGCAGGCGACGACGATCAGGTCCACCGCCGAGGACTCGACACCCGCATCGGCCAGGCAGCGGCGGGCGGCTTCCGCGCCCATGTCGCTGGGGGCCTCGTCCGGCGCCGCGAGCCGCCGCTCGACGATGCCGGTGCGCTTCACGATCCATTCGTGCGAGGTGTCGATGCCCGCGGCGAGATCGTGGTTCGTGACCGTCTTGCTGGGCACATAACCGCCGACGCCGGAGATGCGAATGCCCACGGCTGACGTCCTGTCCTACTGGGGTCGGAACGGCGTCATGAAGCGGGTAGCGCTGGTCAGCGCGTCGACGTTCATGCGGAGAAGGCCGGTGACCGCGTCCAGGTATTCCCACCCGAGCGCGTTTGCACGCCGCCAGGAGTTCCACCACTCGTCGGTCAGTGCGGGCTGCTTTGCCTGGCGCGGCGGATGCACGTCGCTCGGGCGTCGCTTGCTGGAAATCCGTCGCGTCTTGGGCTGTTTCACGGCCGGGGAATGATAAGAGCGCGCCGCACGGCGACCACTAAGGCGACCTCTGATTCCTCTCCACAGGCTGAAATCCAGCGACCGAGAGTCGGCGGCTATCCGCGCCCGCGCAAAGCGCGGGATCGCGGCTGCCGGAAAAGACAGTAGTCACACACCGCGCCTGCGGCACGGAGCGACTAGGCGGGTCCGTCGCCCGACGGCAGCGCCCAGTCGGACCGGGCGTGGCGATCGGGGCGGGGCGCGTCGTCTTCGAGGGACGCGCGAACGAGATCCGCCTCCGCGAGCAGCCGCTTGAGACGGCCGTTGCGGAGATCTCCGTATTCCATGGAGTCCTCGAGGACCCGGTTGATCAGCTGATGGGCGGTGGCCCGGCCCTCGGCGTCCGGTGCGACCAGGCCGACCTCCAGCGCGATTTCGAGGATCCCGGCCAGCAGCTCCGGATCGCCGGCGCCGAAGCGCAACGGCGCCTCGACCGAGAGGGAGATGTACTCGCGCAACTGGGTGGCCATCACCGAAACGCGCACGCGGCCGTCGCGGTCGGTCACGTTCCAGTCGCCCAGCGGCTCGCGCGCCAGGTGCCGCAGGATCGAGCGGATCTGCTGGAGCGCTTGCCGGGCCGTGTAGGAATCGTTGTAAGAATCCGACAACGCGCGCGCGGCGACGTCGGCCAGGATCCGGACCCCGTAGGCTGGATCCAGGTCGGCTTCCCGGACCGGCGCCATCGACAGCGCGGCCGTCAGGCGGCGCGCGGCGCGCGCGTCGACCGGGCCACCCGCGTCGCGTCCGGCCCAGCCGACCACCTCGCCCGCGTCGAAATAGTCGCCGACCGCGCGGCTGATGCGAACGCGCACGTCTGCCCTGCGGGCGATGCGTTCGATGCGGCGGACATCGACGTCGACGAGATAACCCGATGCCGGCGCGGTCAGGGCCGAGGCATCCGCGGAGAGCGCCAGCGTCCCCGCCGGGTCGAGCGTCAGCCGGCGCATCTTCGCCTCGCGGCGCCCGATCGCGTCGAACGTCGCGGCGCGCACCAGCGCGAGGACGCGCTCGACGCGGAGGAAACGGTACGTCCGGATCATGGTCACGGTGAGCAGCAGGAACGCCACCAGGACCAGGATGACCGCGCCCGACATCACGGGGCGCGGGCGCGCCGCCTGGTCCGCGCCGAGGCCGACCTCGCGCACGGCCGCCAGGATGTAGGTGGTCGACAGGGCGAACATGGGCAGCGCTTTCCGGAAGGGAACCTTCTTCAGGTAGTAGGGGACCAGCCGCGGCGAGTACTGGTTGGCGGCGGACTGGATCATGGAAGCGTCCAGCATCACCACGATCGTCATGACGGTCAGTTGCAGGCCGAGGAGCGTCATCAAGAAACCGCGCGTCTCCTCTGGCGTCTTGCGCCAGGCCCTCCCGAACACGGCCTCCGTGATCTCGTCGGACGTCTCGCGCCCAACCAGCGTTCCGAGGATCAGGCCGCCGATCAGGCAGCCGATCAGCACCAACCAGAACGGCTCTCGAAGCAGTTTGCGCAGGCGGCGCGCGGCCATTCGCATCCCGGGCCTCGACCCATTGGCAGGGTGGGCACCGGCCGCGCACGCGCCACCGGCGTGGCCCCACTTTACAGTCGTTGCCTGAGGCCCGCGCGGCCGCGCCGGCGCCAGGCTGGGAGCATGTCGTGGTTGATGAACGTGCCGGCGCTCGCGCGCGCCCGCCGCAAACTGGGCGTGCGCGCGCACGCCGTCTGGACCCGCGATCGCTCGCAGGTGCGCGGGGTCCGCGCGTTCGGCCTCCGGGCGTTCCGGATCGCGATCCTCACCGTCCGCGGCACCTATGCACACCGGCTGGGGCTGCAGGCGGCGGCCCTGACGTATTACACCGTGTTCGCGATCGTCCCGACGCTGGTGGTGGCGCTCTGGATCCTGAAATCGTTCGACAGCCTGCCGGTCATCTCGCCGCGGCTGCCGACGAACGTCCTGGTCCCGACGGGCAACCAGATGTTGCAGGCGGCCATGGGGATGATCCTGGACGCCGTCGATCGGACGACGGAGCTGGTCAGCGGCATCGTCGGCCTCGCGGCGCTCCTGTTCGCGGTATCCAAGATGTTCGGTTACACCGAGCGCGCGCTGCACATCATCGCCGCCTCCGGACAGCGGACGCCGAAGTTCTCGCGGGTTCTCGCCTACGTGGCGCTGATGCTGATTCCGCCGGTCGCCCTCGCGGTCTCGGGTGGCTCGCTGTTCCTGCTGCGCGGCTCGTCGGCGACCCGGCTGGGACGGCTCCTCGCCGCCATCCCGGGCCTGGAGATGACGCTGGGTTTCGTGTTCGCGTTCGGGGCGCTGTGGCTGGCGGTCACGCTGCTTTACACCGCAGCGGTCCGCGCCCGCATCCCGTTCGCGTCGGCGGCGGCGGGCGGCGTCGTGGCCGCGCTGGCCCTGGTGGTCATCTCCTGGGTGTTCGCCAACGTGCAGATTGGCGTCTCCAACGCGAACGCGGTGACCTCGGGGTTCCTGGCGTTCCCGGTCTTCCTGGTGTGGGCGAAAGCATCCTGGTACGCGGTCCTGATCGGCGCCGAGATCGCGGTCGCGCATCGCACCGACAGCGTCCTCGTCCACGGGGCCGCCACGTTTCGGCTGGACTGCGCCGGCGAGCGCAAGGCGGGCGTGGCGATCATCCTCCACCTGACGCGCGCCGCGGCCCGCGCGCCCGGCGCGGCCGTGTCCGAGAACGAGCTGGCGCGCGATCTCCGGCTGCCGCCCGCCATCGTGCGCGAGCTCTGCTTCCGTCTCGTCCGGCGGGGCCTGCTGGACGAGGACGTGCACGGGTTCCACCTGCGGGGCGATCCCGAAGCGATGACGTCCGAGGTGGTCTCGGACGCGATCGATCGCGATCCCTCGCTTGGCGCGGAGCTCGACAATCAGCCGATCGCGGGCTGATGCGCGCTCACGCGTGCGCCGCGGCGCGCAGGCTCGCGCCGGCGCGCCGCAGGCGGAATCCCGCCGCCAGCAGGCTCAGGCCGAAGATCAACAGGTAGACGCCCGCTATCAGGACCAGCAGCAGCGTGCCCGACGCCGGCCGTTCCAGCAGGAAGGCGCCGAAGCCGACCGACGCCAGGCCGCCGACGCCGATCGGCCAGTGATGCTGGCCGCCGCTCCGCCGCAGCGAGATCGCGCTCGCGACCTCGACCAGACCGGTGATGAACGAACGCGCCGCGATCAGCGTCAGCACGGCGGTCGCGATCGCGTCGGGGTGGGCGAACGCGAGCGCGCCCACCGCCAGGCTGATCAAACCTTCGAGGATGTAGCGGCCGCGGCCCGCCGCGCCGCGATCGGCATGCAGGGCGGCCCCGAGCGCGAGCGCGCCGTCGATGAATAGGTAGGAACCCAGAGCGGCCAGCAACAGGCTGCGGGCCATGGACGGCCGCGTCAGCAGGACGGCGCTCGCGACGATCGCCAGCACGCCGCGCAGTGCGACCAGCAGCCAGCCGCGGTGGAACGCGCTATCGGCCTTCGCTCGGGATTGCATGGAGCCGCTCTTTGAAGGTGGCAATTCCGCCGCGGTGCGGGAAGCCGCCCCGACGGAGAAGTTCAATTGCGGCAGCCCAGGTTGAGTTACTCTACGCCGATGGCCCAGCCCCCCAGCCGTTCGGGTCGGTCACTGGCCTTGGCGTCCCTGCTGGCGGTTTTCGTCGCCGCGGCGCCCTCGGCGGCCCACGCACGCGGCCACCACGCGAAGGCCAAGGCTCATGTTGTCCACAAGCGGGCCCCGAAGATCGTGCCCAACCAGGAGGGCAAGATCGTCGTGTTCCCGTTCCGGGATGACGAAGACAATTCGTTCTCCGCGCAGGCCGAGCGGCTGCTGAAGGGCCACGGCCTGGAAATCGTCACGGGCCTTCGACGTGTCGACACCGCCGAGAACTACCGCGAGATCGCGAACACCATGGGCATCGTCGCGTTCATCGACGGCAACATCAAGCAGCGCGGCGACGTCATGAAGGTGACCGTTGAAGTGCGCAGCGGCTATTCGGGCCGGAAGCTGACGTCGACCACCTTCAAGGAGACGAAGCTCCACCTCCGCGCCGAGATTGAAGACAAGCTGTGGACCAAGGTCGGAGCCGCGATCGCGAAGGCGTGCGCCGATGCCGACAAGCCTCGCCTGCGCAACCGGGGCCCGCTGATGATCGAGGCGGGCTCGCCGCTGGCGGCGAAAGACACCGCGCCGGCGCAGGACTGACGGGACTTACTCCTCGCGAAACAACCACCGCCACTCGTTGGGCGTCAGGAAGCCGAAAGGGGCGGCGCTGGCGATCTTGCGGCGGTAGGCCTCGCCGTGACGCCGGCTGACGAAGCGATCGAGGGCGGTCGTCGGCGTGTCCTCCAGGATGAAGACGGTGTCGCGGGCCACCCGCAGGGCCTCGCCGAGGAGCGCGACCTTCCGCTCGTCGGGAACGTGGTGGAGGACGAAGTTCAGCATCGCGACGTCGAAGCGGCCGTCCGGGAAGGGGAGGTGGACGCCGTCGTAGAGGGCAAAGGAGTGGCCGCGGGCGCGGCGCACGTCGACGACGTCCACCGTTGCCACCTCGCGAAGGCCGCGGGTGACGAGCTCGTCGGCCACCCAGCCCTCGCCGCAGCCGATGTCGAGCACCGACATGTTCTGCGAGACGTGCGGCCACAGCAGGGAGACCGTGTGAAGGGTCTCCATGTGGACGGTCCGAGAGCAGTCCGCCGGGCGCATGAGATGAATGTGCCGGTGAGGCGCAACCGTTTGCCATGGCACATTTGTCTACAAGGCGGGCGCGTGCGAAATGCTAGAGTCCGGTCACCGCCGCTGGCCGGCGGTACCGTCATGGCGACTCGCTGGCGTCGTATCGGGCTCGTTGGGATTTTCGTCGTCGGGGTGCTGATCGCGGTCGCGATCGGCGCGCTCCGCCTGCGGCCGTCCGCCGCCGCGGACGCCATCTGGGCAAACGGCGACGAGGAATCGGTCAGGAAGATGTTCAGGGCGGAGCTCGACCGGATTCCGGAATCCGACGGACCAGCACGCGCGCGAGTCTTCATCCGATTCGGCATCATCGACAGCAACCCGGACGGGCAGGCGGCGCTCTTCGCGCAGGCCTGCGTCGCGGACCCGAAGGTCTGCGACCGCGATCGCCTGAAGAAGGCGGCGGAGCGCGAGGTGCGCGCGCGCAAGGTTCCGCCCGGCGACACCCTGCCGCTCTACTTCATCGGCCACCATCCGGCTGTTGACTCGGGAACCCTGGGAGGGTTCCGGAACCCTCCCGCGCCGGTCCGCGGCGAGCAAAGCTCGCCGGCTCCCCACGCGCCGGCAGGTCCCCGGTGAGCCGCAAGAAGAAGCTCAAGAAGGAGCAGTCCCGCGCCCGGGGCGACGCGCGCCACGGCACCGACGGTCGCGTGCACCTCGTGCTGCATCGCGATCCGGTGAGCGGCGCCGAGGGCGTGGCGCTGGTGAGCCCGATCTTCGACGAGGCCTGGCAGAACGACGTCGCGGCCGGCGCCGCCAACACGGCGCGCGGCGTCCTGCGCGACGCGCCCAGCATCGAGCGCGCCGTCGCGCTCGCGACCAACGTCATGACCGCGACGTCGCGACTCACGGAGGGGCTGCTGGCGCGCGCGCCCCAGGGAGCCGTTGCCTGCAAGGCCGGCTGCGACCACTGTTGCTACCAGTCGGTGGGCGTCACACCGCCGGAGGCGCTCGCCATTCAGGACCATCTGCGAAAGACGCTGCCGGCGGCCGACCTCGCCGCGGTGGCGGCCCATATCGCCGACCGCAATGAACGCACGCGGGGCCTATCGTCGAACGACCGGTTCTCGCCCGAACATCCCTGTCCCTTCCTGCGGGAGGGGCGCTGCTCGATCTACGAGGTGCGGCCGCTCGCCTGCCGCGGGATGAACTCGCTCGACGCGGGGGAGTGCGCGACGCGGCTGCGGGATCCGGCCGCGCGCGCGGCCTTCCTGGCGGACGGATCGGGCGGTCAGTCGTTCATGGAGCCGATTCGCGCCGTCCACGCCGTCAGCGCCGGCATCCAGCTCGGTCTGTCGGAGCTCTACGACCTGGACATGCGCCCCCTGGAGCTGACGGCCGCGATGCATTTGCTCCTGAACGGACCTGCATCGGCCGCGGACGACTGGGCCGCCGGGAAGCATCCGTTCGAATCCGCGGTGCGCGGCGATTGGTCGGCGGATCCCAACCTGCGGCGACTGAGCGGCGCGAAGGCCTCCTCAGCCCGCTGACGTGAGTTTGGTGACCTCGCCGGGGTTGGTGATGCCGCCGCTCGAGCCCGTGCCGTCGAACTGACCGAACTGCGTCACCTTGCCGCCGCCGGGCATGCCGTTCGCGGTGCAGCCGACGGCGTTCATCAGCGTGACGTACAGCTTGTTGATCGGGACGTTGCCGCCAGACGACCCGGTGTTGCCGATCTGGCCGCCGCTCGCGCAGGAGTTGTCGCTGTTGCCCGCCTGGGGCGTTCCCGTGTCTACGTTCACCACCTGGCCCGTCTTCAAGTAGCCGCCGCAGTTGCCCGCGATGACGATGGGCAGGTTGTTGAGGTTGTGCGCAGCGCCGTCGGACAGCTCGGGCAGCCACATCGTCGCGGTGTGGTCCAGGAGCGTCCCGCCGCCCTCGCCGATGCTGTCCAGGAGGCCGACCAGCTTGGCGAACTTGCCCGCGTACCACTGATCGATCTGGTTGATCATGTCGAGCACACCGGTGACGCCGCACGCGCCGCCGACCGTGAAGTCGCCGGTCCGGTGGGACAGGCCGTGGTGCTCGTGGGTGTGCATTATCCCGTCCCAGTTGAAGATGACGTAGCCGGGATAGATCATCATCAGGACGCGATTGAGGTCGCAGATCATGGTCAGCGCCATGAGGTTCAGCATCATGTCGCCGCCCTTGGTGAACGACGTCGCGAGGTTCTTGTCGCTCTCCGTCGTCCCCGTCGGGCCGAGCACGTTGCCCGCCGTGATCGGCCCTGTCGGGCTGGCCGCCATCACGTTGGGCATCGTGGCCATGAAGGGCGCCCCTTCCGCCGCCGTCTTGCTACAGGACGTCGGGTTGGTCGGGGTGACGCCGGTCTCCACGGTGCGCATCAGGTCCTTCCAGTCGCTCATCCGCTTCTGGTCGGCGAGGCTCATCTTGAGGCCCTGGTACCATCCGAGCTCGCCCTTGCACAGGTCGAGCACGCTCTGCCCGCGCGCCACCAGGTAGTTCGCCTGTGGCGTCCCGCCGTTGCTGTTGAAGACGCCGGTCAGCTGGCTGTAGACCGTGGTCGGGTTGACGATCGCCGGGAACGCGACGCCCGGGTCGGAGAACGAGAGCACCTCCTTGATGTTCGTACTGGCGGCGCCGACGGAGAGCACGAGCGGCGTCTTGCTGCCGGTCGACGGATTGATCTGCTTGGCGACCACGTGATCCAGCGACGCGGCGGTGGCGTACCGCTTGTTCGCGGAGTCGATCGTCGCGCAGGTCAGCTTCGAGCCGCAGGCCTGGTCGTGCGGGTCGATCGTCTGCCCGGACCCATAGGCGTTCATCGATCGGAAGCCGCGCGGGATCAGCAGCTTGGGGATGTACGGGACCAGCGGCGCGAGCGTCCCGGTGGAGATGGAATCGGCGGTGAGCGCGCCGCTGGTTACCTTGGGGAACCAGCGGTCGGTCAGGCACCCGTTGTGCGTGAAGAAGATGACCAGGCGCTTCGGGGAAGGGGTCGTCGACTGCCCGAACGCCTTCTTCTCGTGCAGCGAGCTCAGGAAGGGCGCCGCGAGGCTGGCGCCACCGATACCCTTGAGGAAGATTCGGCGGTTCATTGGGTGGCCCCCACGGCTCGGGTTCGGAACTGCGTGGTCTGGGTGAGGTCGGTGATCAGGCTGCGCACGGTGTAGCCGCCCTTCGCGATCTTGCCGGCGAGGTCGGCCACCGTGCAGGAGTCGAGGACGTCGCCCTCCCGTTCGTACGAATACGACGTCCATCTCTCCGCGTAGCGCGACTGCGCCATCGGCGACGCGGCTATCGCCGCCATCATCTCGGCGACGTTGTTGATGTGGACCGCCTTGCCGTCGATCGCCATGTCGACGACGGGGTCTATGGCCACGCCGGTCGTCTTCTCCGTCGTCTGCCAGGTCCCGACGGAGTTGAAGTTCTCCATCACGAAGCCCGGCGGGTTGATGTAGCTGTGGTGGCAGGGCGCGCAGTCACTGCCCGACGTCTGGGCGTCGACCTGCTTGCGGTTGGTGTCCAGGTTCGCGTCGGTCGGCAGCATCGTCATCTCGGCGCCGGGCGGCGGCGACCCGATCTTGGTTCCAAGGATGTTCTTGGTGATGAAGGCGCCGCGAAGGATCGGCGAGCTGCGGTTGTACGCGGAGTAGGCGTTGAGGAACCCGACGCGCGTCAGGAAGCCCGGCCGCTGGCTGGCGCTCAGGGTGGTCTCCTTGAGATCGGTGGTGAGCCCGGTGGCGGATAGGCCGTAGAGCGGCGCCGTCTGCGAGTTGACCCAGGCGAGCGGGCTGGTGATGAGGTCCTGGAACGAGCCGTTCTTGTTGAACACCATCTCGTCGAAGAACCGCTCGGTCTCCGCCTGCAGCGTCGGCACGACGGCCTTGGTGAACGCGGGGAACAGGGACGTGTCGTGGTTGGTGTTGTCCCACTTCGTGTTGGTCCCGATCAGCATGTAGAAGCGGTGGAAGGCGGCGACCTTGTCGTGCGCCTTCGTGTTGGTCACCATGCGCTGCGCCTGCGTCAGGATCTGGTCCGGCGTCGTCAGCTGGCCGGCGTCGGCCGCCGCGGCCAGCGTGTCGTCCGGCGGCGCGCCCCACAGCAGGTAGGAGAGGCGGGACGCGACCTCCCAGCTCGACAACGCGTAGAGGCCGGCCACCGGGCCGGGCGTGTCGTTGGTCTCGGCGCGCATCAGGAACGGCGGCGAGACCAGGAACGTGTAGAGCACGGTCTGCGCGATCTCGTTGACCGCGCCGGTCGGCGTGATCGTCGCGCCCTTGGCGACGAGGGCGTCGAACGCGGCGATCTCGTCGGTGCTCAGCGGGCGGCGGTACGCCTTGCGCCCGAACTTGATGATTGTGTCGTGGAGGCACGCCTTGCCGTCACCGGTCGGTGTGCAGGCCATGAAGTTCTTCTTGAGGTTCGCGTCTGCGAACACCTGCGTGGCGATCATGTCCGCCACCGACTGGTAATTGGCCCAGGCGATGTCGGTGAGGCTGCCGGCCTGATCCGTCGCGAGGATGAGCGACGGGGCGACGCCCCCCTGCGAGGTCAGCCCGGTCACGCCGAGCAGATCGCGGATCGTTCGGTCGTACTGTTCGTTGGTCAGGCGCGTGACCTGCGAGGTCACGGCGACGCCAGCCGTGCAGGGCGTCGTCGCGACTCCGGTGCCGCCTGTTCCGGCGGTGCCGGTCAGGATGACGCCGGTTCCCGCTGGCCCGCCGGTGCCGCTGCTGCCGCTGGTGACGACGGTGCCGGCGGTGCCCGTGGCGCTCGCGCCGGCGGAGCCGCTGGCGGACCCGGTCGTGTTACCGGCGCCCGGGCTCGAGGAAGATGATGATCCTCCGACCTGTCCCACGCAGCCGACCACGAACATCGCTGCGACTGCCAGTTTCAGACATTTCATGGCACTCACCTTTTCGGTTCGCGGGCGGACGTCGAGCGTAGGCGGGCCGTATGCCCGCGGGAGCTCATCGCGGGAGGGCTTCAAACCCTCTCAGGGTTCCGGGTTCGGATTTTTGCGAGGCGACTACAGGTCGGATTCATACATGCAGTAGCGCCTCGAACGGATTCGGTGTCGCGCGATCACTAATTAAGGTTTGGTTACGAAACAAACCCGGAAGTCCGGAGAGCGCGCGCGACGGCGGATACCTTTTCCCGTCGGGCTTTTGCGACGTCTTGCTCCCTCGCGCGGAGGGGCTTCGGGCCGATCGGGAAGTGACCCGCCAGCGGGTCACCGGTTCCTTTGCCCAGCAGCAGAACTTTGAACACGGGGTTTCCCAGGAACTCGGCGACAGCCGGCTGGTCGTCGGCGCTGCGGAGAACCTCCGGCAGGTCGTCGCCCACGAGATCCCGTTCGTGGCCGAAGTGGACCACCTTCAGGCCGGCCGCCTCGCCGGCGGCGGCCAGGTCGGTGAAGTTCACGTCGGCGGTCATGTCCTGGGTCCCCGGCGCCGCGTACGGATCGTTCGGCCTGGGCATGAAGTCCTGCTGATCGCCGTAGACGCGGAAGGGGAACTCGCCACGCCGGGCGCCCTGGACCAGATCCCAGGTGGTGGCGCCGTAATCGGTGGTGACGACGAAGCCGGCAGCCAGCGCCGCTCCGATCTCGCGGACGAAACGGCCCGCGTGGACGTTCACGTAGAGCACGACGCCGGAATCCTCCGCGGCCAG
>Ga0207662_10001519_pt1 | contig 11300 bp, 8 predicted proteins | sample KBSS33LmetaG_FD_184338 | JGI IMG/M metagenome (GOLD analysis project Ga0207662, IMG submission 184338) | Switchgrass rhizosphere microbial communities from Kellogg Biological Station, Michigan, USA - KBS S3-3L metaG (SPAdes) (version 2) | ecosystem: Host-associated > Plants > Roots > Rhizosphere... | reverse complement strand
GTTCGCATCATTCTCGGGACGCGCTAATACTTTAGTTATCAAGGCTTCGGCTTCATCGTATTTATCCATCTCCGTGTAACACTTCGCGAGATTGAGCTCAGTTGATACATCTACTTTTTTGATCTTCAGATATCGCTCAAAAACCGCCGCACCTGCACGGTAGCGTTTGTTGTAGAGGAGATCGTAATTGCCAAACAGCGTCAACTTATCTGCCGGGTATTTCCGGTAGAGCTCATCGACCTGAGTCTGACGGATATTGTCGCCGTCTTTTTCATTGTTCACACAAAGCATCCGCATGTGCAGAATCTGATCGTCGGTGTATTGGCCGGAGGCTGCAGCTTCATCTGCATACTTTTCTGCCTCGGCGTAATGGTCACGATCGACGATCGCGTCCTCTACAAACGCGCCGGCAAAGGTCCACTCGCGCGTGTAGATGCCGAGTTTCCCAATTGGTACTTGCAATGTCTTGACGGTCATATCGCCATCACGATAGAGGGATAATTCTGCGGTCTTGGGCTGGCCGGTCCGGTCGTGCTGGCGCTCGAAGTAACCCATCACTGCTTCGATCTCGTCCTGGTTGGTGATTGGACGCTTGTTGTAGGCGATTAACACGTCGCCGTATTTCAGTCCCGCGCGAGAAGCAGGACTGTTTGGCGTAACTTCGACGATCTTTAATCCCGCGAGTGTGCCGTTGAGATCTCTCGCCGTCGGCAGATCTGAGTCGAAGGGAACGCGTCCATCGTGTTGCCGGTGCAACCATGTGACCAGGTTCGCGTTGACGTATTTATAACCGAGGAAAACGATCCCCCCACCAACAGAGACCATGAGTATCAGCGCGATGACAATCCAGAAGGCGTAACTGAAGCGTGGTATTACCGCGGCCGGCGGAATGTCATGGTAGGTGGGGACAGGATTATCGGCGCGAAATAGTTCGTCCATGGTATTGGGCTTCCTTTTGAGTGGTTCAACTTGAAAGAGTCTCAGTTAAGGCGGGAAATGAGGTGAACCGAGGCGGTCACACTGGGTGCGATATTAACATGCATCGGAGGCGACGGCGCGATCTTTAGATTTAGGTTCGGGCTATCTGCTGGCATTGGCGGGTTTGCGGCTTATATGGCTGTTGGTGGAGTGAGGGTTTTGCTGCGAAGATGTGTCTTACAGATTGTTGCCACGGAGGCTAACGCATTAAACCTAGTCGTTCGAAGAGCAAAGCCGCTATGACGTCAGGAATTCCTTTTACTACCACTGATGTTTTGCCGCCTGAGGTTTGCGATCGATCTGCCTGGTATGGAGCAGAGATCGCAGAGCACCACGATTGGATTGAGCGGCTGTCGGCAGGTGAGATACGAGAGGTTGAGGATGCAGTTCACGACCTGGCCAGCGCGCATACAAAAGAGTCAGAAGCCGAATTCGGCGCACGTCTAACGTCGATCACGCCTCACGACGTTCCACTCCCTTCACTCGCCCCGCGACTGAAACAATTACTCGATGAAGTACTCAACGGCCGCGGGTTCGTTTTAATCAAGGGACTGCCCATTGAACGTTGGACCAAACGCCAGGCGGCAATTGCGTTTCTGACGATCGGAGCTCATCTCGGCAAGCTGCGAATGCAGAACGCTCAAGGACACTTGTTGGGGCACGTCAGGGATCTGGGGTACTCGAGTGATGATCCAAACATTCGTATCTATCAGACGCATGAGCGTCAAACTCACCACACCGACTCATGTGACATCGTTGGTCTATTATGTTTGAGAACTGCGAAGTCAGGTGGATTATCGAGTCTTGTTTCGTCCACCACGATTTTCAATGAGATGCATCGGCGGCGGCCGGATTTGCTGCGCGTGTTGATGGAACCGATTGAAACAGACCGACGTGGAGAGGTTCCTGAAGGCAGCAAGCCTTATTTCACGATTCCCGTCTTCAACTATCACGATGGACTGGTGTCGACGATTTACCAACGGCAGTACATCGAATCGGCAAGACGATTTCCTGACGTCGCACCGCTCACGCCTCAGCAGGTCGAAGCTTTAGACCTGTTAGACCAACTCGCTAACGATCCTCGGCTTGTGTTGATGATGGAATTCGCGCCGGGTGACATCCAACTCGTCCACAACCACACGATACTTCACGATCGAACTGCGTTTGAAGATTACGATGAACCTGATCGCAAGCGACACTTGTTGCGTTTGTGGATCGCTCCATCGAATGCGCGTCCACTACCGGAAGTTTTTGCGGACCGATATGGATCGGTGAAGGCGGGTGATCGTGGAGGTGTTATGGTTACGGGAGCGAGACCAATGATACCGTTCGAGTGAGTTGTAGATAAAACGCAGGAAATCCCACCGACGGCTAGTCGGTGGTCGGTTCAGATCCTTCCTACATCATTACGTTCAAACAATTCACGCGCTGGCGAACGATCGTAGCTGTACCATTCACCTCGGCTTCGCCGGCGTGAATTCCATAAAAAGGCACTGCTTGTAGAGAGGACTTGAACAGACCACCGACTGCCGTCGGTGGTATTGTCGTTCGTTATCGTACTGCCGCAACCGCTTGTTGCGGCATCAACGCATTCCACGTGTTGATGATCTCGCCGCCGTCCGGAAACTTGCGCCAAAAGATTGGGACATACTTCTTCGCGTCCGCGGAGGCAAACCACTTCTCGACGATCTTGCGCGCCTGAGAAGTGTGGCCCTGCTTCACCAGCACAAACGCTCGCAGTGCGTCGATGTGGTAGCCCATAAGTTCAACAACCATATCGGAACGTGCCGAGACTATTCGATAAGCGAGCTCAAACTCACCTGGCCGCTCTCCAGCTACATCTCGCAGTGCTGCGCAGTAGAGGAATGCGATATTGGCAAAAGGATCATTCTGGTCTTCGGACAACATCTGCTGCAACCGCTCCTCAGCCTTATCGTACTGACGCCGGCCCAAATAGATCCTGGCTTGTATGTTTGATATCACTGCGAGTCCAAAGTCAGTTGGCGCGTTTTGATCGTTCTTCGGACGGGCTCGCACTCTCCTGATCAGTGCCTCAGCCTGGTCGTAATTCTCCATCTCAACGTAGCATGAGGCGAGACTCAACTCTGTCGAAACGTCGGGGTCAATCTTCAAGCATCTTTCAAAGATCGCCGCCGCTGCACGATATCGTTTGTTGTAAAGCAGATCGTAATCCGCAAGGAGCCGCAGTTTCTCAGGTGAGTACTTTTGATAAAGCTCATCGATTTGAGGTTGCCGGATCTTCTCGCCGTCCTTATCGTTGTTCACGCAAAGAATTCGCATGTGCAGGAGTTGATCGTCGGTGTACTGTCCGGACTTGGACGCTTCATCTAAATACTTCTGCGCGGAAACATAGTCGTCATTGCCGATTGCGCTTTCAATAAAAGAGCCGGCGAACGTCCACTCACGCGTGTCAATTCCAAGTCGGCCGATCGGAACGCGCACTGTCTTCACAGACATGTCGCCATCACGATACAACGACAGATCTGCGGTTACGGGTCTCCCTGTATGGTCGAATTGCAGTTGGAAAAATCTCAGCACCGATTCGATCTCGTCTTCACTCGTGATGGGTCGATTGTTGTAAGCAATCAGCACGTCGCCATATTTGAGACCGGCACGAGCGGCCGCGCCACCCGGAGCGAGCTGCACGATCTTCAAACCGGCGACCGATCCCGACAGACTCGCTTTTGCAGGAACGACACGTTGAGTCGAAAACTTCGCGTGCTTGCTTTGAGCGATAAGAATTTGTGGTCCAACTACGAGCGCGATCAATCCAACGAATAGGCGCACGAAGGAGTTGGTGCGTGTGGCGATGCCGATCGGACAAGCTACATTACATAGTTCGTTCATCTGGGCAGAGTCCTTCGCTTATGATCTAAAAACCTGTTGGAGGCGAATCGAAACTTCGGAGGCGATAGAAGTAAATCAGACGCGGGGTGAGCCGCTGTCAGGATATTAGCACGCGAGCGGAGTGGAGCGTCGACAATTATTTTTCTTTAACTGTCGCAGACCGAGTTGGATTTGTCAGAGATTTCCCTTTCATCACGCCGGCTGTGAGTGAAGACGAGTGTGTAATCAAACTGCAAAAATACGGCAGCAGGATTGTTGATTGAGCATCCTTTTTCCCGCCATTTACGGTCGTTTTTGGGTCCTGGCTGGGTAAGGGACTTCGGCTTATGTTTTCGCTTGCGTCCTGACGACACTTGTAATAACTTGTCGCCGCTATAATCCAATCTAAGTCGGTTCCACCGCCCAGTAACCCGCTTGGTGACGAACCGCACAGCTTTGAATCTACCCGTCACGTTCTGTTCCAGGGGCAGTAGCTGAGCGAACAGGAGGCCATTTCTTTTCATTCGCCCCGACTTTGATTGAAATCGCGTAGCACGTAACTAACGTGTGCACTCGGCATTTAAATCAGCACCCACGCTCAAGTTCTTTTGACAATTTCGAATCCCCCAAACGAAGGAGTTGACGATAATGGTCCAACTGAAATCCGTCTCCCCGCTTCATGTTGCACCGGCGTTGGCATTACTCGTTTTCTTAGCTTGGAATGTCTGTGGTCAGGTTTTACCGGCTGAAGGTTCGTACGCAACTCATCCCGTGGTAGCGACTGCTGAGAATGCGGCGGTCGCAGAAATCACGGTTGGCAACAAGTGGACAATCACTGGAAACTGGTTAGAAGCCGCTGCTGCTTACCGGCGTGCCAGCCAGTTGGATCCGCGGTCTGCCACGGCTTTTGGAAATCTCGGCCACGCGTACAGCCGACTTAACCAGTTGGAGGAAGCGCGCGACTCACTTCAGCACGCGTTAGACCTCGCTCCAAACAACGCAGTTTTCGCTTATAACCTGGGTAACATCTATCTCAAACTCGGTAAGCCGGCAAAAAGCATCGAGTCGCTTCAATTAGCACTCAAACTCAGGCCGCATTTCTTCGAGGCCTTAAATGATTTGGGAACGCGTTCGCAGAACTCGGAAGACACGCTGACGCAATCGCCGCCTTCAAAGAAGCAATTCAACTTCGTCCAGACTCTGGCGTGGCTCATCACAACCAGGGCATTGTCTACGCCGATCTCGGCCGATTCAGCGACGCTGCCACGGCGTTACAGAAGGCGACGACGCTCGATCCGAGCAACGCCCAAACTTACGCAGATTTAGGATTGGTATACCTTCGTTTGAACGCGTTTGAATCAGCGAGTCAGGCTCTCGAACACGCAGTCTGTCTCGCGCCTGTTGATGTTAGGGCGCAATACCATCTCGGCATGGCTTACCTGAAGCTGAAAAGGGAACAAAGTTTTTGGAGACAATATGCGGTAGTCAAAAATGTCGAACCTGGCTTAGCGAAGCAACTCTACGACGCTTTTTATAGCAACCGGGTGTTGACGGTGCCGGGGAAAGAAAAGGATGGTCCACGATGAGCCACGAATCAAAACAACCACATTTCTCAGATCAAATAGTGCCTCTTCTTAATCGTACCGATTTGTCAGCCGAGTCGATATTGAAGCTGCGCCACCTCATCTCGCAGTTGATGGCTGAAGTTGAATCGCTCGACGAAAAATCTATTCTGCCGTCGCACCAGGAAGACTCTGAACCTATTGATTTTTATGAAGAGACCCGACGCTTTGAAATCGCGCTAATCAAACGAGCTCTGCGTCAGACGAATGGACATCAGGTACTAGCCGCTCGACTATTGAATCTGAATCCGACTACGTTACATGCGAAGATCAAACAATATGGATTAAAAAGTTGAACCGCGCTCTTAATTCAAATCATCATCCTTAGAATACTTGATCCCTTTGCACTTTTTCTTTCGCAATCCTCACTCGCGGAGTACAATCCGCGCGTTTTCTTTGCCCAAGACCGTAACGCGACCCAGCGCGGAGCGGAGTCAATCAGATCTCGGAGCGCTCGCTGCTCCAGATCTCGCACTCCTATCCCAGTCCAGTCTCAGAACAGCCGTTCGCTCCAACGGCTGAACATTAGTCTAGATGCCGCAGAGAACCATTGAGCAGATCCTCAACGAGCTAACGTCGCACGATGCTGACCAGGCGTGGAGCGACTTCCTCGAGGAATACTCAACGCTCATCTATCAGGTAATTTGCCATTTCGAACCAGACACTGACAAAGCGTCGGATTGTTTTCAGTTCGTCTGCGAGCAACTGATCAAGAACCGATTTCGACGCTTGCGGCAGTTCAAAGTTGGTGGAGCGGCAAAGTTTTCGACTTGGCTTCGCGCGGTCGTGCGCAACCTGTGTGTCGACTGGCACCGAAAAGAAACTGGCCGACCGCGTCCGTTCAAATCAATTGCAAAATTATCGGCCTTCGATCAACGAGTCTTCCAACTTCTTTACGAGCGCGGAGTAACCACCGAAGAAGGCTTGCGGCTTTTAATCCCATCGTTTCCACACACAACGGAAGAAGCGTTGGCCGAAAGCAAGCAACGAATTGAAACAGGATTGACGCAACAACAACGCTGGCTGCTAAACACGCGCCTCGCACGTTCGCAGGAGGCTCTGTTTACAACCGACCTTGACGAGGTCCACACGAACGTACCTGATCCGCGACCAAATCCGGAGGCGGAGGCGATCCTTAATGAGCGACGCCGTAGTCTGCTTCGCAAACTTAACCGGCTGACACACGAGGATCGCTTGTTGGTCCGTTTAAGATTCGAGCAAGAGTTAACACTTGACCAGATCGCAAAACTACTCGACCTGGGAAACGCACAACGAGTTGATCGACAACTGAGGCAAGTACTTTCGAAGTTACGTGACGAAGCGTGATCCTTTGGAGTGCGACGGCCAGCCGTCGCTTTGGTATCGCGTTTCTCAGTGTGGCCAGATACTAAAGCGACGGCCGGCCGTCGCACTCCAAAACGGAAAACGCGACTGCGTGTCCGTGAAATACACCGAGAACATGGACGAGGAACAAATCAAACGAGTCTTAAAGTCTCGACCGCCTGCTGACGTGCGACGGGGACTTCGCTGTTCCGACGAAAATCAACTCGCTGCATATGTTGATGGCCAGCTTACGAAGCAGCAACGAACAACTTTTGAGCGACACCTGTCTTCGTGCGAATCCTGTTTGGACACCATTGCTTTTCTCGCACAGTCAGGCGAATGGTCAGATTCTCAAACAGTGCCGCCGTACCTCGTGGCACGAGCGCGCGGTTTGGTTGCGAAAAAACGCAGTGGTTGGCGCTGGGAATGGGCCGTTGCAACAGCCGCTGCCGCGTGCGTGTTGCTGGTAGTTTCTCTGATTGTCTTTAAGTCGAGGGTGCAACAGCCGATACGTGACGATGAACCACTGATCGCACAGAACGCTGAAAGGTCGCCCGCAGTCGTGAACACACCGACGCCGGAACCTCCACGGCCTCTTTCCACTCGCTCGGTAACAAAACCGGAAATAAATCGCGGTGAAACTCCATCTGTACGGGGTGAAAGTTCAGCTCGAACTGAGAGCGCGAGCGCGCCGCGATTGTTATTCCCGCGCGAAGGATCAGTAGTTGATCGACGTGAATTAGATTGTCGTTGGCGACTGGTTCCTGACGCGCAGTTTTACACAGTTCGTGTTTCGGGGTTAGACGGCACTCTGATGCTGGAACAAGAAACGAAGGAATCCAGACTGAAGCTTAACGACGTTGCACGGCTCAAGAATGACGCCAGCTATTACGTTACAGTCGTAGCTCATTTAACTGATGGTCGAGCGATCAAATCCGATTTGGTGAAGTTTCGTATCGCAAAAGACTAATGCAAGCTGTGACCCTCTTCTTATTCTCCCCAGGCTTTAGCCTGGGGTTGGCGCATTCGAGAGGTAACGGAACCGTTTTAACGGTTTTTAGGTACGCGCATCTGTCGGAAACCGTTGAAACGGTTTCGAGAAACCAACTGCACCTCATAACCCCAGGCTGAAGCCTGGGGAGAATGAGAAGTTTTACTCATTAACAAATGCGAGTCGAGGGGTTTCGCCCGCCAAATTTCTTTCTGTGATTGCGCCCTTCAGAGGTAACCCTGTATCTGGAGATAGATTTTGAAGAACTTAGAATCCCTAGTAAGCCGAATTTTTATTCTAGTCGTACTCGCATTGCTCCTCCTTGCATGCTCGGCAGCCTTCGCACAGACCTCTGCTTCAAACAACAGTAATGAAGTCCAAACACAGATCGGTGACGACGTTCTCGCCAACGCCAAGCAAGTGTATGCCCAGGAAGGAGCGACGAAAGCTTTGCCGCTTTATGAAAAGGCACTTGAGCTGTTCAAACAAGAAGGCAATCGTAAGGGCGAGGCCATCACCATTGGTTACATGGGGAACGCTTTCAAAAAGCTGGGCCAACATGCGAAGGCGCTTGAATATCTTGAACGCTCGCTGACGATGAAACGCGAGTTACATGATCGGCTTGAGGAGGGCAAAACGCTCGTAAACATCGGGCTCTTCTACAAGGAGACAAGCCAATATGAAAAAGCGATTGAGTTCTTGAACCAGTCCTTAGCGCTTGCGAAAGAGCTTGGTAATGAAACTATAGAAGCTGCTGCTCTGAACAATATGGCTCTCGTCTATGACGAACTCGGCGATTACAGACGATCACTTGACACCTACCAACGCGCGCTGTCGCTCTACAAAGAACCGAACTCAGGCATGGCGGATGCGATCGGAAACATAGGCGGGGTCAATTTGCTACTCGGAGATTATCCGGAGGCTCTGCGCTATTACGAACGAGCACTCGCAATCGACGAACAGCTGCAATTGAAGCCAAAGATCGCGATTGACCTCGAGAACTTAGGCCTCACGTTAACTGGTCTCGGTCGCGCAAACGAGGCGCTTCCGATTCTCGATCGCGCCATAAATCTCGCTCAAGAAGGGGGATTGAAAAAGGACGAAGCCGATTGCCGGAAAGCGAAGGCCAGCGCTCTGTTGCAGTTGAGTCGGTATAGCGACGCGCTCGAGCAATACAACCAGGCGCGCGCGATCTATGAACAAGCTGGTCTAACCGCCGAACCGTCGTTCAAACAGGAGTTGATTGAAGCGCTCGGTGATCTCGGCAACCTGCAAATGCAACTTGGTGACGCAGCCTCAGCAGAGAAAGATTTCCGTCGTGCGATGGAGATGTCGGAAGCAATCAAACATCCGCGTGGTGTAACGGTAAATTTGATTTCGCTCGGAGATCTACAACTTCGGCAGAAACGATTTGCAGAAGCAATCGCTCTTTACAACCAGGCAATCGCGCGAGCCGCCGAGGTGAACGACAAAGCTAACGCCTCATCCGCAAGGATTCAGGTGGCCCATGCATATCGCAACCTGAAACGTTTTGATGAAGCTGAACAGCAGGCACGGCAGGCGGCAGAAACAGCACGAGCGATTCAGGCACGCCCACTTGAAGCAGAAGCGCTTTATGCGCAGGCTGAAGTTCTGCGAGCAACGGACCGCTATCAGGATGCGCTGAGTGCTTTCTCCAACGGCGAAGCCATTAATAACGCAGCCAATCCTGATCTGGTTTGGCGATTCGCATTTGGTCGTGGCCAATCGCTCGAAGCGCTGAATCAAAACGAAGAAGCGCTGACTGAATATCAGAAGGCGCTGCAAACGATTGAATCGGTCAGGAACGAACTGCGTGAGGAACGCTTCCGCGCGGGTTACATCGAAGACAAGTACCAGGTTTATGTCGCGCTCGTGCAGTTGTTGCTGAAGCTTGGACGAGCCGATGACGCGTTCATCGCCGCCGAAAAACTTCGCGCGCGAAGTTATCTCGACTTACTCCGACGTGGTCCAGCCCCGATTCGCAATGAGGCTCAACGCAAAAGAGAGACTACTTTGCAAAGCCGCATTCGAGAGCTGCAAAAAGGGATTGAGAATGAGTCGGCGAAGCCAGTGCCCGATCAGAAACGACAGAAGCTCGAGCTGTTTTCAAAGGAGCTCGCCTCCGCCGAGAGTGAATATGAGAACTTCCTGGACGACTTGTCACGTTCTGAGCCCAACGCCGCCGCATTGAAAAACGTGAAAATGGCTGGACGCAAGGATCTGAGTGGACAACTTCCGAATGGAACCGCGCTGGTTGAGTATGTAATCGGTGAAGACACTCTTGTTGTCTTTGTCGTGACCGGTGATCAGCTGCATGCGAAAGCGATTCGAGTTCGCAGTGCGGACCTGAAAAACAAAGTCGAAACGCTCCGAGCGCTCTTGCTTCGAAACAAGACGTCCGACTGGAAGTTACCAGGTGAGTCGCTGTACCAAACTCTCATTGAACCAATCGCGCACGAAGGTTGGCTGCAAGGGATTACGAGCCTCTACATCGTTCCGCACGGAATACTGCACTACGTTCCCTTCGCAGTGCTCCAACACAACAAACAGTTTCTTATCGATAACTACGTAATTGCTTATCTCCCTGCTGCGTCGGCGTTGATCCAACAGGTTCGAGCGACTGAAACAAGCAAGTCGATGTTGGCTATGGCGCCTTCAAACACACGACTGCAATTCACAGGTCTTGAATCGAAAGCTGTAGCCGGATTTTTTCCGTCGCGGAACACTCTGTTAGTTGGTTCGCAAGCGACTGAGGGTTCTTTCAAGAAACTTGCCAACGGATTCGATGTGATTCATCTCGCCACGCATGGTTACTTCAATAAGTCGAACCCGCTGTTGTCAGGTCTGATGCTGGAACCGGATGACGGGGATGATGGACGACTGGAAGTGCACGAGATCATGGAGCTTCAATTGAAGGCAGATCTGGTCACGTTGAGTGCATGCGACACGGCGATGGGCAGCGGTTACTTTTCTGAAGTGCCGCCGGGCGATGACCTGGTTGGATTGACGCGTGCATTTCTGTCGACCGGCACACCGACAGTGCTGGCGAGCTTGTGGGAAATAAACGATCGCTCAGCGGTGGGGTTCATGAGTGGTTTTTATCAGCAACTTCGCCGCCGTGATAAAGCGACGTCGCTCGCCACCATTCAAAGGCAGACGCACTTACGTGGCCCATACAGCCATCCGTATTACTGGAGCCCGTTCGTGTTGGTTGGGAGGATGAATTGATTGAAACCACCGCGGTTCATCGTGGGTCACAGTCAGTATCCAGACGCGTCGGGATAGCGGGTGGCTGCGAAGCTTCTTCTCTGTGCAATCTCTGTGTTCTCGGCGTCTCTGTGGTGTGTGTTTGCTGCATCTTTTTCACCACAGAGACACAGAGAACACAGAGGGTGCACAGAAAAGAAGTCTAGACTGGACACGACGGTCCGCACCCAGCCGCTACCGGCGAGGTGGTACTGACCTCCTGACTCACATCGGATTTAAAGTGGTGAGGTCTCAAGGCCGCGGAAAAAAAT
>Ga0207662_10001517_pt1 | contig 11307 bp, 7 predicted proteins | sample KBSS33LmetaG_FD_184338 | JGI IMG/M metagenome (GOLD analysis project Ga0207662, IMG submission 184338) | Switchgrass rhizosphere microbial communities from Kellogg Biological Station, Michigan, USA - KBS S3-3L metaG (SPAdes) (version 2) | ecosystem: Host-associated > Plants > Roots > Rhizosphere... | reverse complement strand
GAGGTTGTAGAAGGCGTTCTGCGGCGTGAACAGCAGCTTGAGCACGTTGCTCTGGTAGCCGCCCTGGCCGGTCAGCGAAATGCTCGGGAAGAAGGCGGCGCGCGCGGATTCCACGCTGGCATCGGCGGAAGCGAGGTCGGCCTCGGCCGCGCGGATGTCGGGGCGCTGGAACAGCAGTTCCGACGGCAGCCCCGGCGTCACGCGCGGGATGGTCAGCCGATAAAGGCTGCCGCCTTTCACCACGACCTGGACCGGCGGCCGCCCGATGAGCACGGCCAGAATGGCGATGTTCTGGCGCAGGTCCTGGTCGAACAGCGGAATGGTTGCGCGCACCTGGTTGACCAGGCTCTGCTGTTGCGCGACGTCGAGTTGCGAGGCGGTGCCGGCATCGAAGCGCTGCTTGATCAGCGTGAGCACGCGGTTGGCGGCCTCGAAGTTTTGCCGCGCGATCCGCAGCCGGTCCTGCGCCGTCAACACGAGGAAATAGGAGTTGCCGACCGCTGCGATGGTCGAAAGCACGACCACTTCCTTGTCGAAGCGGGTGGCAACCGCGGTCTGCTGGGCGGCACGGGAGGCGGCGCGGTTCTTGCCCCAGAAATCGATCTCGTAGCTGGCGTTGAGCGCGGCCTGGAACACGTTGCGCTCCGGACCTCCCGGCGGCCGCACGCGCTGGGCGAAACCGGCGAAATCGACTTCCGGCAGCAGCGGCGCGCCGATGATCTTGGCCTGCGCGTCGGCCTGCATGATGCGTCCAATGGCTGCCGCGATATCGAGATTGGCGGCCTGCGCCTCCTCGATCAGATTGGTCAGCTCGAGCGAGCGAAAGCCGCGCCACCAATCGAGCGCGGGCGGCGCCGATTCGCCGTTCCCGGCGCCGTATTTGGGCGGGATGTCAGGAGCGAGGTCGGGCCGCTCGGAGCCTAGGATGCACCCGGACAGCATTTGCACCAGACATAATCCTACAAAGGCGACAAAGAAGGGGCGAAGGCTCGTGGCTGTGAACACCAGAGCACGCGTGCGCGACTCGTCGAACATGCGACCGACTTTCAACGCAACGGTCACCCGTCAAACGGGGTACTAGCGCTCACGCAACGCACGCCGTCTTCCCCACCCCACCCACTTATGCAACTGGCCATACTATCAGCCCGCCCCGGCCCGACTACTTAATAAAAAGACATGTTGGCCGCCTCGCGGCGCGCCACGCCTTGGAATCGCCCCGGAAGGCGCCGCTCAAGCCATTGATGAGAAACGACTATTTTCGTCAGAGCCGCAGGGCCGCGGCTGGGCCACTGGCCGAGCGCGGGCTAGGCGGCGACTCCGGGCTTGGCCTGCTTGGCGGCGGACAGGTACCAGTCGAGGATCTCGGCTCCGTTCCAGTGCAGCACGCCTTCGAAGCGTCGGACATGGTCGTAGATCGCTTCGAGATACTTGATACGGTGCGGCTGGCCGCTGATGTAGGGATGGATCGCAAGCGCCATGATCTTGGCGCGGCTCTTTCCCTCGGCATAGAGCCGGTCGAACTGATCGATCGCGCGCCTGGCGAGATAGTCGCTCTCGTGGTGCTGGACGATCATCATCGTGATGTCGTTGATCTCGACGGTGTAGGGGAGCGTCACCAGCGGGCCTTTGGCGGTGCGGATTACGGTCGGCTCATCGTCGTAGACCCAATCGCCGATATATTTCACGCCCGCGTCCACCAGCAGCTCCGGCGTTTCAAATGTCTGGGTGAGGCCCGGTCCCAGCCAGCCGACCGGGCGCTTGCCGGTGAAGCGCTCCAGGAGATCCATGGAGCGGTTGATCATGGCGGCCTGATCCTCGACCTTGTGGATGGGCATCTGGTCGTAGGCGTGGCCCATGAACTCCCAGCCCAGTCGCTTACCTTCCTCCGCCACCCGTGCGTAGTCCTCGCAGGTGCGGGCATTGATGGCCAGCGTCGGCCGGATGCCGAGCCGCTCGTAGAGTTCGAAGAAGCGCCACGCGCCGACCCGCATGCCGTATTCGTGCCAGCTCCAGTGCGGCACGTCGGGAAACAGCGGCACGCCGGTGGGCGCCGGCAGGACCTGACGGGGCATCGGCCGTCCGATGTCCCAGACCTCGTAGTTCACGATGGTCCAGAACGCGACCCGCGCCTCCCCCGGCAGCTTGAGCGGCGGCCGGTCGACGATCGCCGAGAAATCGCAGCGTTCGCGCGGCAGCGTCGGGGTCGGTGTCGTGGTCATGGGGCGGTCGCTCCGTTGTCCCGCCACAATAAAGCGCAATCGCCTCGCGATCCACCGAGGACCTGCAATGTCCAGCAGTGCGACATCTTCGCGTCCATCGCCGCTGCGGATCGCGTATGCTCGGAGCAACGCCAGCCTCCATAAGGCGGAAGAGGGATGGACCTGAGGAACCACGCGCCGGTGTCGGCGGACGGCAAGACTGTGTCCGCTTGGCGTGAACAGCCGGCGCCGGCGGCGGCCGAAATCTTAGCCGCGCGCGTTCCGCTTGTTGTCACGCTCGCGATCTTCGCGCTCGCCTTCCTGCTGCCGGCATGGCCGTGGCTGTCGGGCGCGGTGACCATCCCATGGGATGCGAAATCGCAGTTCTTTCCGCAGGTGCAATTCCTCGCCGGTTCGCTGGCGCGCGGCGAATGGCCGTGGTGGTCGCCGAACGTCTTTGCCGGCTGGGCCGAGATCTCCGATCCGCAGTCGCTGCTGTTCTCGCCGCTGCATGTCCTGCTGGCCGCGCTCAACCCGGTGGTCAGCCTGCGCGCATTCGATGCCGTGACCTTCGCTTATCTGTTTCTCGGCGGTGTCGGCATCATCCTGTTCTTTCGCGACCGCGGCTGGCATGCCGGCGGGGCGCTGGTGGCGGCGATGGCATTTGCGCTCGCCGGTTCCGCGAATGCGCGCATGCAGCACACCGGCCAGATCATCAGCCTGGCCTACCTGCCGCTCGTGCTCTGGCTCGGCGCCCGCGCGCTCGAGCGATCGTCCTGGCGCGCGGGGTTGGCGGCGGGCGCGCTCACCGGCTTGATGGCGATCGGACGAGATCAGGTCGCGCTGTTGTCGCTCTACGTGCTCGCCGGATTCGTGCTGGCGCATTGGCTGATGGGCACGCAGCCGCTTGCCCGCATGCGCGCGAGCATCAAGCCGCTGACCGCGGCCGCGGCGAGCGCCGCGCTGGTTGCCGCCGTGCCGATCATGATGACCACGCTGCTGGCGGAGCGCTCGAACCGGCCCGAGATCGGCTTCGATTCCGCGGCCGGCGGCTCACTCCACCCGGTGCACCTGCTGCAGTTCGCCTTCGCCGATCTTTTCGGCGCGATGGACCCCAGTGTCGAATACTGGGCGCCGCAAAGCCTGATCTGGGATGCGGAGTGGGGATGGCCCGGACTCTACCTCTCGCAGAATATGGGCCTGGTCTATGCCGGCGCGTTGACCCTGGTCGCCGTGATGTCGTTCGGCTTCATTCGCGGCCTGGCCTGGGCGCGCGAGATCCGTTTCTTCACCATCGCCGCGGGGCTGTTGCTGCTCTACACGCTCGGTTCCTATACGCCGGCCTTTTACCTGATGTACGACCTGCTCCCCGCCGTGGCGCTCTACCGGCGTCCGGCCGACGCGACCTTCGTGCTGGTTGCGCTGGTCGCGGTGATCGCGGGCTATCTCGTCCATCGCTGGCTGACCGGCTCCGTGCCGACAGCGACGCGCCGGCAGCGCGCACTCGAGATTGCGTGCCCGCTCGTGCTAATCGCCGCGGCGCTCGCGCTGGCATCTTCGGTCGTCGGCATCGGCCCGGCGCTCGCTCCGGTGGCGACCGCAATGGGTTTTACAGCGACGGCAGTCGCCGTCCTGCTGGTGGCGCGGCGGCTCGATGCGGGCTGGCCGGCCGCCGCCGCCGGTGTCCTTGCATCGTTCATGGCGTTTGACCTCGCGGTCAACCAGGCGCCGCACATCTCGACCGCGCTGCCGCCCGGCCTGTTCGACGCGCTGCGCCCCAACACCAACGATGAGACCGTGCGGCTCCTCAAGGCGCGGATCGCCGGCGCCGCTGCGCCCGACCGGCGCGATCGGGTCGAGTTGATCGGCATCGGGTATCACTGGCCGAACCTCGGGCTGGTGCAAGGCTTCGATCACGTGTTCGGCCACAATCCACTGCGGCTGCACTCGTTCCAGGAAGCGACTCACGCCAGCGACACGGTCGCGCTTGCGAGTCAGCGGACATTTTCGCCGCTCTATCCGTCGTACCGATCGGCTTTCGCCGATCTGCTCGGAGTGCGCTTCATCGCAACCGGCGTGCCGGTGGAACAGATCGATACCTCGCTCAAGCCGGGCGATCTCAATTTCATCGCTCGTACCCGGGATGCCTACGTCTACGAAAACCCGCGCGCGCTGCCGCGGGTGATGCTGCTGACGGACTGGCGGCTCGCCGATTTCGAGGAACTCCTCCACAACGGCTGGCCCGACGTCGATCCGCGCCGGACGGTGCTGCTGAAGAAGGCGCCGGTCGGGTTCCCGGGCGGAGCCGTCGCCGGCGGCAGGGCCCGCCTGCTGCGCTATGCCAATACCGAGGTGGTGGTCGAGGTCGAGGCGCCGGCGGGCGGGATCCTGCTTCTCAACGATATCTGGCAGCCCTGGTGGCGAGCCGACATCGACGGGAGCGACGCTGAAATCCTCAAGGCCGACGTGATCTTTCGCGCCGTCGTCTGCCCGCGCGGGCGGCATGTGGTGCGCTTCACCTTCCATCCCTTCGCGGGCGCCTTCGCCGAGATGGCCGGGAAGGTGATGTCGCTGAAACAGCGATGAGACATCACGAAATACGTGCACCGCTTCGGGTGACCGAGGCCGGATGACGCAGTTTTGATGATCGAGTTCCAATTTCGGGTTTCCAAAGCGGCCACAATCTGGTCCGAAATCGCTGTAAGAGAAAAATCACGCGGGGGGCGTGCGCAGCGCGGCGACGGCCGCAGGGGCCCCCATGTCCACAGCTCTACGCGACGGCATCCAGCGGCTCGAGGTCACGTCGCGGGTCACGATCGGCGTCCTCGCCCTCGCCAGCGGCGTCTACACCTATCTCGGCGTCCGCGAATTGCTCAACGGCAACACGACGACCGTCTTTTTCGCGGCGGTGATCTATTCGGTCGCAGTGACGATCGGGATCTTCGCGTTCTGGTCGTTTCTGATGCGGCTCTTGCCCCACGTCCTCGACCACACCGGCCGGGTCCTGATGTTTTTCGCCATGCTGCTCGGTTCGGTGATGATCATCGCGATGTCGGCTTGGCTCAACGCCAGCGCGCTGGCCGGCGCGGCCGCGCTCGAGCAGCACCTTGCGAACACGTTGCAGAGCTACAGCCGCGACCTCGACCAGGCGCACCGCTACGCGCTTTCGGCGCAGGGCCTCCTTCCCGACATCCAGATGGCGTCGGCGCGTTTCAGCCAGCTCGCCGATGGCGAGAAGACCGGCACGCTGACCGGCACCTCCGGTTCCGGCACGGTCGTGCAGCTCCTGACCCAAATGTCGAACCAGCTCGCCGCGCTGTCGCGGACCGTCGACCGGTCGAGCGATCAGGTGAAGGCGCTGTACGAGCAAGGCGAAAAGCACCTGGCCAAGATGCGAGAGCTGGTCTCGAGCCGCGGCCCGGTCGGCCCGCGCAGCGACGCCTTCGGCACCGAGGCGACGGCTCTGCTCGGGATCATCGCCTCGCTGCAGCAGACTTCGGTCGCTTCCTCCGTCCAGCGGACCGCCGACGATCTCGCCGCGGGCTTCATCGCGCCGGCCGCCGGAGGCCGCAGCGCCGATCTCGCGGAGCGCCAGACCGCCGTGGTGACCCGGGTGCAGGAGGCGGTCGCGGCGCAATCGAAGGCGCTCTCGGTGGCCGCCGGCAAGATTGTCGCCGACAAACCGCCCGAGCCCACGCGTTTCGTGCCGCTTTCATCCGCCGAGGCGGTGCTGCGCTACGCCGGCGATTTCATCCCAAGCTGGGCCGGCGCCATCTCGATCGATCTCATGCCGGCGGTGCTGGTCCTCATCCTGTGTGTGGCGCATGCCAGCATCCGCCGGCAGTCCACCCCGGCGGCGTCGTTGAGCTCCATGACGGCGTCCGAGCTCATCACGGCCATCCGGCTGGCGCGCGAGGTCGAAGCGGAGCAGGAGGTCGGCCGCCGTCGTCCGCCGGACGCCGACACGCGCGCAGCCGCGCGGCCGGAAGAGCAAGAGCAAATGCGGGAGCCGGACGAGAACGTGACGCCGCTTGCGCTCGCCACCGCCCGCGCGGCAGTCAAGAAGGATTGATCCCGTGCCGTTCGCCGGCCTTCGCGCCCGGGCCAGAGACCGTCTGAACCGGTGGGACGACGTCGTGCTGCGCTGGCTCCTACGCGGGATGATCGCCGCCACGGCCGCGGTCTTGGCGCTCGACTATGCGCAGATGCGGGCGCAAAGCGAGGCGCAGGAGCAGTTGGCGAGCCTGCCGCCGGTCAGCCTGCCCGACGCCGAGCCCGATATCAGCAGGACGACGGTGACGGAGCTGCTCCCGTCGGTTCGGCGCGAGCACAAGCCGCTGCTGCGGCGCGGCGATGAGCGGCTCAAGTCGGCGATGTCGTTCGACCTGCGCGCCGACGGCCGGCTGATGGCGACCGGCACCATCCGCCCTGGCACCGCCAAGGTATTCGCCGCCGAGATCGAAAAGCGCGGCAACTACGTGAAGACCGTCGTGCTCCATTCGCCCGGCGGATCGGTAAGCGACGCCATCGAGATGGGACGGCTGATCCGGCAGCAGCAGTTCGCCACCGAAGTCGAGAGCGGCCGCTATTGCGCCTCATCGTGTCCGCTCGTCTTTGCTGGCGGCCTCGAGCGCCGCGCCGGTGAACGTGCGGCAATCGGCGTCCATCAGGTCACGGCGCTGGTTGCGAATGGCTCCGCCCTCGGCGCGATCGAGGGTATGGACAGTGTTCAGCGGATGTCCGCCGAGTGTCAGAAATATCTGCTCGACATGGCCATCGATCCAATGGTGTGGGTGCATGCCATGCAGACGCCTCCGGACCAGCTGTTCTATTTCACCGGCGACGAGCTGTTGAAGCTCAAGCTCGCGACCGCACGGGCGGACGAGAGCAAGTCGAGCAAGGACAAGTCGAACGCCGGCGATGCGGCCGGCTCGGGCCAAGCTCCCGCTCCCGCGACGCCTGGCAAGTCGTAACACCGAAACCTGAACGTCGCGCGCACGCGGGGCGCTTTGCCGCCGGTGCGCGCGGAAGTCGCGCGGGACGCCGTCGTCCGCTGACGCTATGGTTCGTCCACGGTCGCGAGCCGAGTGCAGGGATGCCGGAGTTGGAGATGAAGCGTGGGCTGGTTGCAGTGTGCGTCACGTTGGCAATCGCCGCCGGCACGATCGCTGCCGCCAGCGCGGCCGATTGGCCGGCAAAGCCCGTGCGGATCGTGTCGCCGTTTGCGCCCGGCGGCACGTCGGACACGCTCGGCCGTCTGCTGGCTGAGCAGCTGACCGACAAGTTCGGCCAGAGCTTCTTCGTCGAGAACAGGGGCGGCGCCGGAGGCCTGATCGGCTCGGCCGCGGTGGCAAGCGCGGAGCCGGATGGCAGCACCTTCCTGATATCGAGCATCGGCACCCACGTGACCTCGCCGGCGACGAGCCCCAATCCCGCCTACGACCCGCTGCGGCTCTTCACCCATATTGCGTATCTCGGAGGCCCGCCCAACGTCATCGTCGTGCATCCCTCGCTCGGCGTGAAGACATTCCAGGAATTGCTGGCCGCGGCAAAGATCGGGAACGGCGTGAGCTTCATCTCGCCAGGACCGGGAACGATCGGGCATCTGGTGCCGGAGCTTCTGGCGCGCAAGGCAAATCTCAAATTCGCCCACGTCGCTTATAAGGGCGCGGGGCAGGCGATGACCGACCTCGTCGCCGGCCACGTCAAGATGGGCTCGGTGACCTGGAGCTCGGCGATCGGCCAAATCCGCGCCGGCACTGTGGTGCCGCTCGCCGTCTCGTCGGCGCGGCCGATGCCGGAATTTCCCGACGTGCCGACCATGAAGGCGCTGGGTTATCCCGAGCTGGTCGCCACCACCTGGTTCGGCTTCTCCGGGCCTGCCGGCGTGCCGAAGGACATCGTCGCGCGGCTCAACGGGGAGATCGTGGCCGCGCTCGGCATTCCTGCAATGCGCCAGCGCCTCGAGGCCGAAGGGATCGAGACGGAAAAAATGTCGGCCGACGAATTCACCGGCTTTGTCGCCAGCGAAATCGCGCGATGGACGCCGGTGGCGAAGTCGGTGGCCGATTCGAGTTCGACACGATAGCTCGTCGGGTGTCGCACGCTCTGTGTGTGAATGCGTCTTCTATCTATGCTTCAATTCCGTGCGCGCGTTTTGCCTCACCTTGCCGCATCGATGTCCGATGGGATACTGCTGGCGGGAGAGGCTGCCGCCACAAGATCTCTGGTGGCGTACTTCGGGCCAGCCACGAATTGTCATCGCCAGTCGCGACCGCTGGCGCAGAACGTCCGGGACTTCAGCTAGGGAGGACTAAAGTGAAAAAAATCATTCCGAGCTATTGGCTTCAGATCGCAGTGTCGATTGTCGCGATGCTTGCTCTGTTGGTGCCGGCGCAGGCCGAGCCGGTGGCGCCGGCGGCGAAAAGCATCAAGGCCGAAGAGACTGCCATCCTTCTGGTCGACTTTCAGGGAAATTTCGTCTCGCCTGACGGGGCCTGGTACCAGAAATTCGCCGAGCATTTCGCCAAGACCCGCATGCTCGAACGCATGGTGGAACTGGTCGGTTTCTTCGACGGGATGGCGGACCAAATGGTCAACTTCGTCTATCCCATGTGGTCGCAGGTCATCGACAACGACGATTTCGACAAGATGATCGAAGCGGCCCCGGCCGCCGCGAGGAAAGCGTCGGCCCAATAGTGGTTCGGCTGCCGGCTACCGCAGGCTTGACGCTGAGGCCTGCGGGCGCGCCCGGCCGACGCAAAAGTCGCATGGAGAATAAGGCCGTGACGTGGGATGTTTTCCCCGCGGCGCGGTGTTACCAAAAGACCGCCGCGGCAATGTCGGCGGCTATGTGGGGCGGAAACGAACCGAATGACGACTGACGTTGTCAGTGCCACGCTGCGTCCCGGCCTTGCACGGCCGCCGCTGCGCGACCGGCTCAAGCTCGAGCATGTGGTGATGGGCGGCGCCGTCGTCGCGCTCATCGTGCTCGTCGTGTTGCCGTTGCTGTCGCTATTGTTCGGCAGCGTCAAAGGCGAAGATGGGCTCAGCTTTGATCATTTCAGCGAGGTCCTGTCCGGACGCCTCTACCTCACTGCGCTCAAGAATTCCCTGATCCTCGGCGCCTGGACGAGCCTGTTCAGCCTGGTCCTGGGCCTGCTGCTGGCCTGGGCGGTGAGCCGAACCGACGTGCCGTGCAAGCCGCTCATTCAGCTCACCGCCACGCTCTCCTACCTGTCCCCGCCGTTCCTCACGGCGATCGCGCTGACCTATCTGTTCAGCCCCAATGCCGGACTGATGAACGTGCTGATGCGCGACACCGCCGGCCTTCCCTGGCTCACGTTCAACATCTTCTCCATGCCGGGGCTGGTGCTCGTGACGGTCATGCACACGTTCCCGTTCGTCTATCTGCTGGCGTCGAGCGCGCTCCTCTCCGTCGATGCCTCCTACGAGGAGGCGGCGCAGATTCTCGGCGCCAGCAAGCTGCGCACGGCGCTCTCGATCACGGCGCCGCTGGTGGCGCCCGCGATCCTCTCGGGCACGCTGCTCGCGTTCGTCAACGCGCTTGCCTTGTTCGGCTCGCAGGCGATCATTGGTCTTCCCGCTCGCATCTTCACGCTGCCGACCCGCATCTATGCCCTGTTCGACTATCCGCCGGAATACGGGCTGGCCTCGGCGCTGTCGCTGGTCCTCGTGCTGATCACCGTGGTCGCGCTCTACCTCCAGCGCGCATTCCTGGCGCGGCGATCCTACGTGACGCTCGCGGGCAAGGGTTCGCGGCCGCAACTGATGCAACTCGGCCCCCTGCGATGGGTGATGCTGGGTGTCGTCATCGTCATCTTCATCGTCTCGATCGGCGCGCCCTATGCGACGCTGATCGCGGTGTCGTTCTCGAAGTCCTGGGGGCTCGAGTTCTGGAAGGGGCTGACGCTCGCGAACTACAAGTTCATTCTCTTCGACTACAACGTGACGCAACGCGCGATCCTCAACAGCCTGATGCTCGCGACCGCCGCCGCCACCATCGCCGTCATCCTCGGGGCCGTCATCGGCTGGATCGATCTGCGCACGCGCATCCCCGGTCGCCGGTTTCTTGACTATGCCGCGCTCATTCCACTCGGGCTTCCCGGCATCGTTGTTGCGGTCGCGCTCATCCAGTTCTGGCTTGCGATGCCGGTCGCGCTCTACGGGACGCTCGCGATCCTGCTGCTCGCCTATGTTGGCCGTTACATTCCGCTCGGCGTGCGCGCGGCGAACTCTTCGTTGCGGCAGATCGATCCGTCGCTGGAGGAAAGCGCCCAGATCCTGGGTGCCTCCTGGATGACCACCATGCGCGAGATCACGCTGCCGCTGATCCGGCCCGGCCTGTTCGCCGGCTGGCTGCTGGTGTTCGTGCCCGTTATCCAGGAGCTCTCGGCCTCCATCCTGCTGTTTTCGTCGAGCTCCATCACCCTGGCGGTGGCGGTCTACAATCTCTACGAGACCGGATATATCGAGCCGGTCGCGGCCCTCGCCATGATCAACATGGTGATCATCGGCGTTGCGATCTGGCTGGCGAATTGGGTCGGGGGCGGCCGCCTCGTGTCGCGCGGCGATGCCGCGCCGGTGAGTGCTTAATCATGGCGGGTATTACGATCCGCGGATTGTCGAAGAGCTTCGGCGCGCGCGATGCGAGCTTCGCCGCCGTCGCCGATCTCGATCTCGAGATCAAGGACAACTCGTTCGTCACGCTGCTCGGCCCGTCCGGCTGCGGCAAGACCACGACGCTGCGCCTGATCGCCGGCTACATCGTGCCGGACAAGGGCACCATCGAGGTCGACGGGCGCGTGCTGTCATCGCCCGGCGCTGTGGTGTCGCCCGAAGCGCGCGGCATGGGCATGGTGTTCCAGAATTATGCGGTGTGGCCGCACAAGACCGTATTCGAGAATGTCGTGTTCGGCCTCAAGCTGCGCCGGGTTCCCACCGCCGCGGCGAAGAAGCAGGTCGAGACGGCGCTTTCGCTGGTCAACCTGTCGGGCTTGGAAGGCCGCTATCCCAACGAGCTCAGCGGCGGTCAGCAGCAACGGGTTGCGCTCGCGCGCTCGCTCGTGGTCGAGCCGTCGATCCTACT
>Ga0207662_10001510_pt1 | contig 11322 bp, 10 predicted proteins | sample KBSS33LmetaG_FD_184338 | JGI IMG/M metagenome (GOLD analysis project Ga0207662, IMG submission 184338) | Switchgrass rhizosphere microbial communities from Kellogg Biological Station, Michigan, USA - KBS S3-3L metaG (SPAdes) (version 2) | ecosystem: Host-associated > Plants > Roots >... | reverse complement strand
GGTCGAGGGGAGCCTTGCGCGAGACGATCTGCTCGAAGGCGGAGCCCCAGGTCAGGCTCTCCTCTCCCTTGCGCCGGAACACCGCCATGGCCTGGACCGAGTGCTGTTGCCTGTCGCTGCGGTTGCGCAGGTGGAACTTCAGCGCCGGCGCGATGTACGTCTCGCCGCCCATCGTCGGCTCGACCGCCCAATACGCATCGGCGTCGGACGTGTCCAGGAGAGCCTTGGGTTCGGGCGTCCGGCAGGCGGCGGCGGCGAATACGAGCCCGAAGGCCAGACCGAGGCGGAACCTCACGATTCCATCTTAGCGCGCCCCGTCCTCGCCGCCGGGCCGCGCCTCCGGCACCAGGGGCAGGAGCAGCCGGAAGCGCGCCCCCGTGGGCCCGCCGGCCGGCGGATCGGCCACGAGCTCGATGGTGCCGCCGTGGTCCTCGACGAAGCGGCGGGCCACGGCCAGGCCCAGCCCCGTCCCGCCCTTCTTGCGCGCGGTCACGAACGGCTCGAACAGGGTCGCGCGGATCTCGGGGGGGACGCCGGGACCTTCGTCGGCCACTTCGATGAGAAGCCGCTCCGGCGCGCCCTCCTCTGCGGGCGGGGCCAGCCGTACGGCGAGGTGGACCACGCCGCGCCCGCCCATCACGTCCCGGGCGTTCGAGGTGAGGTTCCCGATGGCGCGGCGGATCTTGTCCTCGTCCAGGGCTCCCGCGGCCTCCTCGGGCAGGTCGAGCGTGCGCACGATCGAGACGCCGGGGAGCTCCTTCTCGAGGTCGTCCGCGAGATCCCCGAAGAACTGCCGCAAGGGGAGGCGCCGCCGGACCACGCGTCCCCCCGCGCGGGCGAAGTCGAGGATCTCGGCCGTCATGCGGTCCAGGCGGTCCACCATGCGGACGATGAGCTCCGCCTGCGAGCGCACGGTCTCGAGTCGCAGCCCGTCTTCGAGCAGCATCTCCGCGTGCCCGCGCACGACGGTCATCGGGTTGCGGAAATCGTGCGCCAGCATGCCGGCCATGGCCCCCAGGGCGGCCATGCGCTCGCTGGAGATCAGCTCGCGCTGGTAGAGGTGGTTCTCCAGGGCCAGGGCGGCGCGGTTGGCCAGCACGGACAGGAGCCTGACCTCGGTGGGGCGGAAGGGCACCTTCCGGCGTCCCGCCCGCGCCCCCAGCACGAGCATGCCCACGACGCCGCTACGGGCCATGAGCGGGACCAGCACGCCGTCGCCCCGGCCCCCCCTCGTGGGCAGGAGCGTCCCTTCCGAGAGCAGGAACCCCGATTCCGGGATGGGAGCCGGCGAGTCCGGCCGCAGGGCGCTCAGGTGCGTCTCACCGGGCGTGAGCGCCTCGAAGTTGTCGAGCTTGCGGTTCCAGAGGAGGAGGGCCGCCTTCTCGATTCCGAGCGCCTGGGGGAGGGCTTCGCTGAGCAGGTGCGCGAGCGCCTCCAGCGTCGCCGCCTCCAGCATCTGGTCGGCCAGCCGCCTCAGGGCGGGGGCGCGCGAGGTGCGTCGGCGGGGAGCGGATGCCTCGAGGGGCTTTGGGCGCGTTGACACGCGAAAAACCGAGTCGCTATGATACGACTCCCTGCGTTCGCAGCGATGGTTCGCATCGCTGAGCTCAGTCTGGCCGTCCGGCGTCAACGGTCTTCCCGGAGGCGGCGCGCCTCCGTGCAGCCCTGCGCCCTCATATTTACGGAGCCTTCATGATCGAGGTCGAGAACCTCACCAAGCGCTACGGCCGGCACACGGCCGTGGACGGGATCTCCTTCCGCGTGCACAAGGGCGAGATCCTCGGATTCCTCGGGCCCAACGGGGCGGGGAAGACCACCACCATGCGCATCCTGACCTGCTACCTCCCGCCCACGGACGGGACGGCGCGCGTGGCCGGCTTCGACGTCTTCGCGCAGCCCCTCGAGGTCAAGCGCCGCGTGGGCTACACCCCGGAGACGCCTCCCCTCTACCCGGACATGGACGTGGGGTCGTTCCTGGACTTCTGCGCCAAGATCAAGGGCGTCCCGGGCAAGGACCGCAAGGCGAAGATCTCCGACGTGATGGAGAAGACGCGGGTCTCCGACGTCCGCAACACCCTGATCGGCCGGCTCTCCAAGGGCTACCGCCAGCGCGTCGGCCTCGCCCAGGCCATCCTCCACAACCCCGACGTGCTCATCCTGGACGAGCCGACGGCGGGCCTCGATCCGAAGCAGATCATCGAGACGCGCGAGCTGATCAAGAGCCTCGGCGGCGAGCACACGATCGTGCTCTCCACGCACATCCTCCCGGAGGTCTCGATGACCTGCGGGCGCGTCGTGATCATCAACAAGGGGCGCGTGGTCGCGGAGGACACCCCGGAGAACCTGACCCACCGGCTGCAAGGGGCGGCCACCGTGCGCCTGGAGGTGCGGGGTGACGCCCCGGATTTCGAGACCACCTTGGCTGCCGTCCCTGGGGTCAAGTCCGTGCGCCTGGCCAAGCCCGGCGTCTACGAGGTGGACGCGGAAGCCGGCCGCGACGTCCGCGCCGAGATCGCGCGCGCGGTCGTGGCCCGCGGCCTCGACCTCATCGGCCTGCAACAGTCGGGCATGAGCCTGGAGGAGATCTTCCTGCACCTCACCACCACCGACGCCGCCGCGGCCCCGCCCGCGGAGGCCGCCGCTCCCGCCGAGGAGGTGCGCTCGTGACCGCGCTGCGCAACGTCTGGGCCCTCGTCGAGAAGGAGTGGCGGCACTACTTCGGCAGCCCCATCGCCTACGTCGCCATCTGCATGTGGACGCTGCTGTTCGGCGCGTTCTACGTCCTGGTCATCAATCGCTTCATGATGGTGTCCCTCCGGGCCGGCCAGTCGGAGATGGGCGGCGGGCCCAAGCTGAGCCTGAACGACTGGGTGATCTCCGGCGTCCTCCACAACATGGCGGTGGTGGCGCTGTTCATCACGCCCATGTTGACCATGCGCCTCTTCGCGGAGGAGAAGCGGCAGGGCACGATCGAGCTCCTCGAGACCTCGCCCATCACCTCCATGCAGATCATCATGGGCAAGTTCCTGGGCGCGGTCTTCCTGTACGCGCTCATGATCGCGGCCGGCCTCCTGAACCTGGTGCTCCTCTGGTACTACGCGACCACGCCGCCGGAGTGGAAGCCGGTGGCCACGGGCGTGCTCGCCCTCCTCCTCGTGGGCGCGTGTTTCATCGCCCTCGGCCTCTTCGTCTCCACCCTCACCCGCAACCAGATCGTGGCCGGCACCCTCACCTTCGGGCTGCTCCTCGGCCTCTGGATCCTGGGCTGGATGGACGACCCCAGCGCGGGCGCGTTCGCCCAGGCCGTGGCCAAGCTCGGCCTCCTCACCCATCTCGAGAGCCTCATGAAGGGAGTGATCGACCTGAAGGACGTCGTGTTCTACCTGAGCTTCATCACCTTCGGCCTCTTCCTCGCCCACCAATCGGTGGAGAGCCAGCGGTGGAGGGCCTGATCATGCGCAAGCTGATCGACTTCCTCGCTCCCGTCGGGCTCGCCCTCATGGCCGGCGGCGCCATCGCCGCCCGCCAGGGTTACGCGATCAAGCCCAACCTGAACGTGTACCTCTACGCCGGTCTCGCCCTCGTCCTGCTCCACCTCGCGCTGCGCTGGGAGGACATCTACCGCGGGATCGGGGGCCGCCAGCTCCGCTACGGCAGCAACACGGCCGTCCTCATCGCGGTCGTGCTCGGCATCCTCGTGGGCGTGAACTACCTGGCCGCGCGCCATCCGCTCAAGAAGGACCTCACCAAGAACCAGCGCTACAGCCTGTCCGACCAGACGAAGAAGGTCGTCCAGGGACTCAAGGACGACGTGCGCATCGTGTACTTCCAGCGCGCGTCGGACATGGAGGGCAGCGCGGGCGTCGACCGCATCAAGGACTACCAGGCCCTCTCTCCGCACGTGAAGGCGGAGTTCGTGGACCCCATCGCCCGCCCCGCGCGGGCCAACGAGCTCGACGTGAAGGGCCCGTGGCCCTCGATCGTCATCCAGCGCGGCGAGAAGCGCGAGCGCGTGAACAACGACGCCGAGCAGGACCTCACGAACGCGTTCATCAAGATCACCCGTGAGGCCAAGAAGACGGTCTGTTTCGCCCAGGGCGAAGGGGAGAAGGACATCGACGACGCGGACGAGAGCGGGATGTCCGGCATCAAGGGCGCCCTCGGCCGCGACCTCTACGACACGAAGAAGGTCGTGCTCGCCCGCGAGCAGTCCGTTCCCGCGGACTGCTCGGTCCTCGTGGTGGCGGGGCCGCAGAGCGACCTCCTCGCCCCGACGGCGGACATGATCAAGGGCTGGGTCAAGGGCGGGGGCAAGGCCCTGCTCCTCAGCGATCCCGAGCTGAAGGTCAAGACGCCGAACTACGACGCGCTCGTCAAGGCCTTCAACATCGAGCCGGGCGAAGACGTCGTGGTGGACGTCTCCGGCTTCGGCCAGATCTTCGGCACCGGGGAGCTGACCCCGATCGCCGTGGACTACCCGTACCACGAGATCACGCGTGGCTTCCGCGTGATGACCGCCTTCCACCAGGCCCGCCGCGTGCAGGCCAACACGGGCACGATGGAGGGCGTCTTCGCGCAGGACCTCGTGAAGACCTCGCCCGCCTCCTGGGCGGAGACGGACCTCACCCTGAAGGCGCCCGTGCAGTTCGACGAGGGCAAGGACAAGAAGGGTCCCATCAGCCTGGGTGCGGTGGCCACGGTCACCGTGTCCGCGACGCCGTCTCCTTCTCCGTCTCCGTCCGTGGCGCCGACCGCTTCTCCTTCGCCGGAGGAAGCGGCGCCGAAGAAGGAAGGCCGCGTGGCCGTGTTCGGTGACAGCGACTTCGCCACCAACACGCTGCTCAGCTTCCAGGGCAACCGCGACCTCTTCATGAACTCCGTGGCCTGGCTGGCCCAGGACGCCGACCTCATCTCCATCCGGCCCAAGGAGCCGGACGACCAGCGCCTGGTCCTCACGCGCAATCAGCAGCAGAACATGCTCGTCCTCGCGCTCCTCCTGATCCCGGGCGTGTTCGTCGTGATGGGCATCCGCGAATGGTGGTCGCGGCGATGAAGGCGCCGACGTTCTGGAGGACGTACGTCGCGGTCGCGCTGGCCGCCGGCCTCGGCGCGTACATCTACTTCGTGGAGGCCAAGCGGCCGGAACCGACGGAGGAGAAACCGAAGGAGAAGGTCTTCACCTTCGACCGCGCGAAGGTCCAGTCGATCACGCTCACGCCCGCGGGCGGGGAGGAGATCCGTCTCGTCAAGGAGAAGGACGGCTGGCGGATGAAGACCCCGTCCGACGTGGCCGCGGACAGCGCGCAGGTGGACTCCCTCCTCTCCAGCCTCGAGACCCTGCAGCAGGAAGAGGTCGTCACGGACGCGCCGGCGGCCCTCGGGGAATACGGGCTGGACAAGCCGAAGACCGCCGTCCGCGTGACCGTCGAAGGCGTCAAGGACCCGCTCGACCTCGCCGTGGGAGCGAAGACCCCGGACGGCGGCGCCCTCTATGCGAAGACCCTGGCCCAGCCGCGCGTCTTCACCGTCGGATCCCACATGGAGAGCGCGCTCGACAAGAAGGCGTTCGACCTCCGCGACCGCGAGGTCCTGCACGTCAAGCGCGACGCCGTGCGCACGCTGGACGTGACGGGGCCGGAGGGCAGTTACGCGCTGGCGCGCACCGAAGGGGGCGACTGGGCCTTCACGCAGCCGGTCGCCAGCCAGGCCGGCCGCTGGTCGGTGGATGCGCTGATGGGAAGCCTGGAATCGCTGCGCATGGACTCCGTGGCCGACGAAGGCCCGAAGGACCTCAAGCCCTTCGGCCTGGACAAGCCCGTGCGCACGGTGACCCTCGGCCTCGGCGACGGCACGCGCAAGACGCTGGAGATCGGCTCGGCCACGCCCGAGAAGAAGTACAACGTGCGGGTCTCCGACCGGCCGCTGGTGGCGGTCATCCCCGGGGCCATCGTGGACGAGCTGGCCAAGGGCATGAACGAGCTCCGGGCCAAGCGCCTGCTCGAGGTGGCGACCTATGACGTCTCCGGGTTCGAGACGGAGGCGGGCGGGGTGAAGCGCCTCTACGCGCGCTCGACGACCAAGGACAAGGACGGGCTCGAGGTCTCGAAATGGCGGCGCACCGCCCCCGACGCGAAGGACCTGGAGACGAACAAGGTCCAGGACGCGCTCTTCGCGGTGGGGGGAGTGGACGTCGTCGAGTTCGTGGACAAGCCGGCGGCCGGGCCGGCCTACGGCCTGGATCAGCCGTCGCTCAAGGTGACTCTCCGCTTCGACGGAGGGAAGCCGGCCGTGTCCTTCGATCTGGGGGAGAAGGAGGGCGCGGCCTACGCGCGGCGGTCGAACGACTCGTCGATCTTGAAGGTGGATCCGAAGAAGGCGGCGGACGTGGTGAAGGCCTTCAAGGAGCTGTAAGGACGAACAACGGTCCTACGGATTCTTCGTCGCTAGTGTCCGCATGAACATCACGAGCTTCCACCGATCCTCTTCCGCCGGTACCCGCTGCACTATCCCGGGCATGATGACGTCCGTCCCCGACTTCAAACCCGTCGTGATCTTCCACAGTATCTCGCCGTCGGTCAGGCGTTCCTGCAGCGCGGGGTCGGTGAGGTCCGTGGCGGGCTCGATCTCGTAGCTCTCCGCGGGCCCGTCGCCCTTGCCCTTGTCGCCGTGGCAGGACGCGCAGTGCTTCTGGTAGAGCGCTCGCCCCTTGAGCAGCGCCGCCGGCGTCGCCTCCACCGGGTTGACGCGGGCCTTGTCGGCGTCGGGCGCCGTCCACTTGCGCGTCTCCGCCGCGGCGGCGAAGACGGCAGGGATCGCTAACGCGAGTACCGCACCGCGGAGCACCCTCGCCTACTGATGTGGAGTGGGGCTCGGCCGCGGAGTCGCCAGTGGGCTCGGACGCGCGGGTGGTCGCGCGGTCACCCGCGGCGAGGGCCGGGGACTGACCCGAGGCGAGGGGCGCGGCGACGGGGGGCGCGCCGTAGCGCCGCCCTCGACCTTGGCCGAGAGGATCAACACGGGCGTGACGGGGACGTCGTCGTGCTGCCCCCGGCGCGTCGTCTGGACGGCCGCGATCTTGTCCACGACGGCCATCCCCTCGATGACCTCGCCGAACACGGCATAGCCCATGCCGCGGATGCCGAAATCGAGGAACGCGTTGTCCTTCAGGTTGATGAAGAACTGCGCGGTCGCGCTGTTGGGATCGTTCGTCCGCGCCATGGCCACCGTGCCCCGGCTGTTGCGCAGGCCGTTGCGGGCCTCGTTGCGGATGGGCGGGTCCGTCGGCTTCTCGGTCATGTCCTGGATCATGCCGCCGCCCTGGATCATGAAGTTCGGCATCACGCGGTGGAAGAGGGTGCCGTTGTAGTGGCCCTTGCGTACGTATTTGAGGAAGTTCTCGGTGGAGACGGGCGACTTGTCGTCGTACAGGCCGATGCGGATCCGGCCCATGCTCGTCTCCAGGACCACGACCGGCCCGCTGGGCGTGGGACGAGGGGAGGGGACCGCCGCCGGCGAGGCGGCGGGAGAGGCCGTCGCGGTCTGGGCCAGAAGGAACAAAGCAGCAGCCGAAATCATCCGTCCTCCTCGTGTCGTCGCGCGGCGCAGGAAGCGTCGCGGTCCGTCGCGGCGTTCACCGGATTCTAGCAGGACCCGCGGTTGATTCGCCTCCGGGCGGCCCGTAGAATGCCCTCTTCCACGGTCCGCGCTCCCTCCCGCGGAAGATATCGGCGGCGGTAAATGGTCCTCTTCAACTATTCCACGAAGGAGCTGACGGCCAAGGTCGTCTACTACGGCCCCGGCTTGTGCGGGAAGACCACGAACCTCCAGTGGATCCACGAAAAGACGCCGATCAAGAACAAGGGAAAGATGTTGTCCCTGGCCACGGAGGCCGACCGCACCCTCTTCTTCGACTTCCTCCCCATCGATCTCGGGACGATCCGGGGCATGAAGACGCGAATCCAGCTCTACACCGTCCCCGGCCAGGTCTTCTACAACGCCACCCGGCGCATGGTGCTGAAGGGCGCGGACTGCGTGGTGTTCGTGGCGGACAGCCAGGAACCGGTGCTGGACGCGAACCTGGACGCGCTGGCCAACCTGAAAGAGAACCTCGAGGCGAACGAGATCGACCCCGGCGAGATCCCGACCGTCATCCAATACAACAAGCGCGACCTGCCCAACGCCCTCCCCGTGGAGATCCTCAACGAGAGGCTCAACCCGCGTGGCCTGCCGTTCTTCGAGGCGGTGGCCATGAAGGGCCAGGGCGTGGACGAGACGCTGAAGGCGGCGACTGGGCTCGTGTTCAAGTCCCTGGCCACCAAATACGGCGGCGGAGGGGCCGACGCGGCCAAGGCTGCCACCTCGACGCCGATCACGGCGCCGGTCCGGCCCGCCGCCGCCGCCGCCCCCCCGGCGGCGCCGCGTCCGGCCGCGCCGCCCATGGCGGCGCGGGCGGCCGTCGCCACTCCCGCTCCCGCTCGTGTGGCCGCGCCCGCGCCGGCGCCGGCGCGGGCCGCCGTCTCCACGGACGAGCTGCTCGAGTCCATCGACCTGACGGATGATTCCTCGGAGCTCTCGCTGGGTGAGTCCGAGATGGAGACCGTCGCCTCCGAGGAGCTGTCTCTCGATCCGCCGAGCCCGCCGTCGTCGCCGTCGATCGGACGCACCACGCTCATCCGGACGGGGAACGAGGCGGACGACCTTCGCGCCCGCATCGGACGCACCACCGATCCGGAGCTCACGCTCGACGCGGGGGACCCCGACGACGAGGACATCGAGGAGATCTCGTTCGACACCGCGCCCAACCTCGTGCCCGAAAGCGAGCCCCCTCCGGCGCCGCCGCCCCGGGCCGCGGTGGTGCCGCCCCGGGTAGCGCCTCCCGCAGCGCCCGCGCCCCGCCCCCCCGCCGCCGCCGCGCCCCCGACGGCTCCGCGCACGTTGCCTCCGACGCGCGTGCCCGGGGGGCCCGCGCCCGCGTCCGCCTCCGTGACGATCCCCCCCGTGGCGGCCGCGTCCGGCCGGGTGGGGGAGAACACCGCGCCCGTTCGCGTCTCCGCCACCGTCCAGTCGGGCGACAAGCAGGTCGCGTTGCCCGTCGAGGTCACGGTGAAGAACGGGCAGGGTCAGGTCGAGATCCACCTCAAGATCCTCATCGACCTCAAGGGGTTGGCGTAGTCCTACTCGGCCGGAGCCGCGGACATCATCGCCCCCCGCTGGACGTCGTCGTAGCGGACCTTGGCCACGTCGAAGCCCTCGATGTTGGCGATCAGCTTGTCCAAAGCGGTGTCGAAGGACGGCATGCTCTTGCGGGCCCGGGACAGGGGGGTGGTCCGGGCCAGGACGTAGTTCTTCACGAACGGGTGGCGGATGCCGCGCTTCTTGAGCTGGGCCACGACGTCCACCAGGGCGGCGTCGGCGGCGCGCACCTTCTCCGCCCGCGCCTCGCGCTGGGGCAGGGTCTTCACGAACGTTCCCGAGAGGAAGCCGTCCACGCGGCGCAGCAGGGGGGCGAAGGCGCCGCCCGCGAAGCGCTTGTTCTGCTCGTAGAGGAGCCCCAGGGTGACCAGGTGCGGGGCCTCGAACTGGTAGGCGTAGTCCTCCTCCCCCTTCCGGGGCTGCGACTCCGCCAGCCCGCGGTACATGCGGATGACCTCGAGCGATTTCTCCTTGAGGTTGTGCGCCTTCTCCGTGTTGAGAGCGAGGATCTGGAAGGCGACCTCCGCCTCCAGGAGGAGCAGGGCGGGCACCGTGTCTGCCTTGAGCTTCTGGAGGACCTTCAGGCGATGGTGGCCGTTCGGAGTCCAGTAGACGCCGGGCTCCGGTGAGACGACCACGATCGGGTCCACGAACCGGTCGATCTTCTTGACCGCGTCGTGAAGCCTCTTGACGTGCGTAGGGGAGAGGTCACGCTGGTAGGGCGTCGGGGCGACCCTCTCGAGGGGGAGCAGGCAGAAGAGCTGCCAGTGCCCGCCCACGGGCTCGCGGAACGCGGCCAGGACCGCTCCCCCGTCCGCGGTGACCTGGTCCGTCATGTCGCGGACGCGGCGCGGCGGGTCGTCCGTCGTCTCCTTCATGCGTCCTCCCGATCCTCGAGGCAGCCTACGTGCCCGCGGGCGCGCGCGTCAACGCGATCACGGCGGCCACCGTAAAAGATGGCATACCACGCCCACCGCTGCGCGGTGGTGCTACTTTCGTTCTGAAGGCGTGAGCCTTCGAGGAGGGATGATGGCCGAAGACAACAAGGGCGGCATCGTCGACACCGTGACGTCCGGTGTCGGCACGGCGGCCAGCACCGTGGGCTCGGCGGTGTCGAGCGCCGCCGGCACGATGGCGGACCTGGCCAAGAAGGCGGTCGGCGCGCTGCCGGGAGGCGGCGCCAAGAAGCCCGCGGCTCGTCGTCGGCCGTCCAAGCCCAAGCCGCGTGCTTCCGCCAAGAAGCGCTCCGCCAAGAAGCGCGTCGCGGCGAAGACGCGCGGTGCGGCCCGCAAGACGGCGCGCGGGGTCAAGCGCGGCAAGGCCAAGGTGAAGCGCGCCGTGGCGGCCAAGGGCCGCAAGAAGGGCGCCCGCCGCAAGAAGTAGGCCCCTACCGGCGCCGCCGCCGGCTGCCTTTCCGGTCCCGGACCGGCCCCCCCGGTCGCGGCTCTCTCTCCGTCCCGCTCCCGTGGGTGTGACGCGGGTCCGCCACGAGGAGGCTCGCACGCGTGAGCGCGCCTTCGCCGAAGCGCTGCTCCACGAGGTCGCGCGCGACGTCGGACCGCGAAGGGGCAGCGCCGAACAGCGCCAGCTGCGCCGGTCCGGCCAGGCCCGACGCGGACACCCCGAGCAGGCGCACCTTCTTGCGCCCATGCACGCCCCGGAAGAGCCGCCAGGCCGCCTCGAAGATCGCGTCGCCGGAATCGACGGGCGCCTCCAGGGTCTTCGCCCGCGTGGACGTCTGGAAGTCCTCGTCCCGGTACTTCAGGTTCACCGTGCGCGCGCGCACGCCGTGCTGGCGCAGCCGGCGCGCTACCGCGTCGCACAGCTCCAGCAGCGTCGTGCGCAGCCGCTCGCGGTCCGCGGTGTCGGCGTCGAACGTGTGCTCCTGCCCGATGCTCTTGGCGTCTTCGCCTTCGCTCACGACCTCGCGGTCGTCGATCCCGAGCGCGAGCTGGACGAGATCGTGGCCGTGCGTGCCCAGCCGGCGCTCCAGCCGCGCCGGATCGCAGGTGGCGAGCTCGCCGATCGTCCGGATGCCGATCTTCAGCAGGGCCTCTTCCAGCTTCGGGCCCACGCCCCAGAGACGGCGCACGGGCAGGGGAGCCAGGAACGCCGCTTCCGTTCCCGGGG
>Ga0207662_10001509_pt1 | contig 11324 bp, 13 predicted proteins | sample KBSS33LmetaG_FD_184338 | JGI IMG/M metagenome (GOLD analysis project Ga0207662, IMG submission 184338) | Switchgrass rhizosphere microbial communities from Kellogg Biological Station, Michigan, USA - KBS S3-3L metaG (SPAdes) (version 2) | ecosystem: Host-associated > Plants > Roots >... | reverse complement strand
TATGTTCTTCCTCTGGGTTTCTTAAGGACTTTCAAATCGCTCGTTGTGTAGCTTGGAAGCGAACGACCAAGGCTGGGGGAGCAGATTCTACCAGTGGCTTCCAGCACGCACCAATCGCGTCGAACTTGATAGCTTTTCGTTTCTCCGTGAGCCAACGGGACTAATGTCCCGGCTCTAGACGCGAAAGATACTTAAAACCGGGACGAAACGCCCATAGCGTGTTCCGGCCTAAGCCTTCATGATGCGGCGCATGGAAAAGGACGTTTCGCGCAAGCAAAAAGTCGCGCGACCTGATAACGGATTTGAGGAGACGAACTCTGGAGTTGTTCGCATGAATCGATGCCTTCATGAACTGGTCGGTGACCATCCAGACTTCGAACTGCTGTGTGAGCCGACTCGCGCACCTTATTACTTCCGTTACTTGCCGAACGCGCTGGCCGAACGTCTGGATCAACTTGAGGTTCAGCAGCTGGTCGATCGATTGAACGAAGAGATCGTAGAGAACGTGCAGGGCCGTGGCTTCAAATCGGTCATGACGACAAATGCTCCTGGCTTTGTTGCGATCCAAATCTCGATTTCGTCAAACGAAATCCCCCACACCACGTTTGAAGCGCTCGCACGTTGGGGGCGACTGCTTCACACGACGTATCAGTCAACATCAGAGATGGAGACAGACTTATGCTCAAACGAATTACATTCTTCACCTACGGAAGTCTCAGCTACGTAATCTTTCTCGCGACATTCCTGTATGCCATCGGTTTCATCGGCAATTTCGGTGTGCCCACCGCGCTGGACGGTCAAGCACGTGGTCCGTTGATTGGGGCACTGATGGTCGACGTTGCTCTGCTTACTCTCTTCGCAGTGCAGCACAGTGTGATGGCGCGTAAGTGGTTTAAGGAATGGTGGACCAGAGTTGTGCCGAAACCCCTGGAACGATCCACGTACGTTCTTTTCTCGAGTGCGGCATTGCTTCTGCTGTTTTGGCAGTGGCGACCACTCGGTGGTGTGGTTTGGTCCGTTGAAAACCCAACCGGCCAATTAATACTGCGCGCCTTGTTCGCATTTGGCTGGTTGATGGTGTTGGTTTCGACCTTCCTGATCAATCACTTCGATCTATTTGGTATGCGACAAGTGTGGCTCTATCTGCGCGGCCGCGATTACACGACATTAAAGTTTGGGACACCCGGTCCATACCGTTTAGTCCGACACCCGCTCTATGTCGGCTGGTTGTTTGCTTTTTGGAGCACGCCCACGATGACGTTCGCGCACCTGCTCTTCTCGCTCGCGACAACGGCTTACATTCTCCTTGCCATTCAATTCGAGGAGCGCGACCTCATACGTGAACACGGTGACACCTATCAGGCTTATCGACGATCGGTGCCGATGCTCATTCCGTTTGTTCGCCGCAACCGTGATGTGAATCCGGCGGAGAAAATTTCACTCAGGGCCCAGCAAAGAAGCTGAGTCCTATCTGGGATCTCTGCCCTTCACTCATACAACCCTTACTCAACACTCTGGAGGAACAAATGAAAAGACTTCTAATTTTTGTCGGTCTCTGCGCTCTGCTCATTGGCAGCGCAGCAATAACAACTAACACATCCTCTGCCGCAAGCGCGGCGGTCGATGCTCTCTCTCCTGAAACCAATCGCGAACTCGCGCGAGCTCGTGCCGCAACGGCGAAGTACCATGACTTCGAGCTCGCCAATGATGAGTATGCGTTCCTGGCTTGTGTGCCGGGCGAGGGACTTGAATTCGTTAATTGGTCGATCGTTGACTGCAACTTCGATATCGAGCATCCCGAAGCACTTCACTACGTCCCGGATGGTAACAAGATGAAGCTCGTCGGCGTGGAGTACGTGATACCAGTAGCGTGTACCGCCACACCGCCCGCAGGTTTCACTGGTGACAACGACGAATGGGAGTTTATGGCTGAAGGTTTGCCGATATGGTCGCTGAGAGTTGCGCTCTGGCTACCTAACCCTGACGGTATGTTTAAGGAGAAGAATCCAAGGATTCCTGATGTTTGTCCCTAGATCATGAAGGCGTGAGGCCCAGTCGTAGCGAGCACTCACGCCCTGATCGAACCCACCGCAGTGAAATGAGTTATCCCGTTAACTGGTTGATATGTCATGAAAGGAGATAGTTCCGTGAGCATCCGACAACGCAAGCTAACAATAGCTGTTCTCGCTCTGATTGCTGTCGGAGTTGTGGTCATAACGCCGCGCACTTCAGCAAGCAGCAGCGATCATTTTCTGGATGAGCAGTTGACCGCGGTTCTCATTCAGCGAGGGTTTACCGGCAGGGTCGGTTCAAGCGTCGAACGGAGATTAGGCCGGAAGATCGACAACCAATTGGCAGACCTGGGCAGGCTGGCTTTTCATGACAGCCTGCTCGGTTTGAATAACGACAACTCTTGTTCGGGATGTCACTCCGCACCCAATGGCTTTGGAGACTCACAATCAATCGCGATCGGTATCGAGAACAATAATGTCGTAGGACCAGATCGGGCTGGCCCGCGCAACCAGCGACGCGCGCCAATGCTCCTGAACAATGTTTTCTACCGCAGCTTGATGTGGAATTCCCGGTTTGCCGCAATCTCTGGCGATCCATTCGACAACGCTGATGGTTTCCAATTCCCTTCCCCGGAAAGTTTCAACTTGTCATACCTGCCACACTTGCTTACTGCACAGGCGTTCATTCCTGTTACTGAAAATGTGGAGATGGCAGGTTTCAATGTTCCTGATACTCACGATGGAGTTCGTGATGTCGTGGTACAGCGGCTGAATGCCAGCACGCAATATCGGAAGCTATTCGCAAAGATCTTTCCTGGAGTTAAATCTGGTGGTCCGATTACTTACGAAATGCTCGCACGAGCGATTGCAGAATTCGAGTTCACACTTGTATTCGCTGATGCTCCGCTCGATAAGTTTGCTCGCGGTCAGAAGAATGCGATGACTGACGACGAAAAGCGAGGTGCTTTGCTTTTCTTTGGCTCAACAAATTGTGTGAGCTGTCATACGGTGTCAGGTCAGTCGAACGAGATGTTCAGCGACTTCGAAATGCATGTTGCCGGCGTGCCTCAGATTAATCCTGCAGTGGGGAATGTCGTCTTTGATGGTCCAGGTGCGAATGAAGATTTCGGTCTTGAGCAGATTACAGGAAACGCGAATGATCGGTACGCGTTCAGAACGGCGCCGTTGCGGAACCTGGCTTTACAAACCGCATTCTTTCATAACGGTTCGTTCACAAGGTTAGAGGACGCAGTGCGTTATCACTTGAATGCAATTGGGTCAGCTGCGAGCTATAACCCTGTCGCAGCAGGTCTCGATGCTGACTTACAAGGTCCACAAGGACCGATCGCGCCCGTTCTCGCTCGCATTGATCCTGCGTTGACGACGCCCATCACGTTGTCGACTGAGGAGTTCGAACAACTGATCGCGTTTCTCCGCACCGGGCTTCTTGATCCAAAGGCGAACGCACATGACTTGCGTAAACTTATTCCAGCTCAGCTACCAAGCGGTAGACCACTTCACGTTTTCCAATAGCGAATCCCACTCGGGGAAGTGACTGTGTCAAATCGAATTTACGTTGGCCGTTCGTGTTGGTTCGTGTGATTTCGTGGATCGCTCGATTTCGCAAACATAGCCTACGATCCACGAAATCACACGAACCGGACACGAACGCCAGCTTAATTAACAAACCCGAGTTGGTCAGAATCTCTGCCGTTGATGGGATTTCATCGATGGGTTATCCAGTGGACAATCTCGAAGATCTTGATAACACCCAATATCAGCAGCATGACCACGGCACCCAGGATCCCGAACCCGATCAAAGTACCGAGTCTGTCGTCGCTTTCGTTAGTTAACGTGTGCGAAAACTTGTCCTTTAGCCGTTGCGGAAATCCCAGTTTCTCTAGCTCGCCACGCAGTGGCTCAGGATACTCAGAGAGCGAATTCAATTTCGCAACGCGCGGAAAGGTTTGATAAAGACCGCCTACATCGTTCCGATGTCGCGAGATAAAGATACGAATCGCCTCGTCGTACTTCGCATCTCGACGAGCCGACAAGAACAGATACCGACCAGCTTCAGGCAAGTCGCCCATCGTTAGCAGGACCGTTCCCAATTTCTCAAACAGTTCGACATCGTAGCCAGCGTGACGTAGCGAGCCTTGAAGAATTTCTTTGGCGCGCCACGGCCGACCGGCTTGTAATTCCTGATTCGCATGTTCGATCGCACGCATCGTCTCTGCCTTGGAAAAAATAAACCAAACAGTCCTCTGGTGAACATCGAAATACGTTTTGCGAGCAGTCGAGCTGAGTTGATTGATGATGCGCTCGTTAGAAATACCACACATGTCGCTCCTAAAGGAGCGAGATGCTGTTTGGACATGCATCTATTAACATCGCATCCCTACGGGATGCTTTGCCCCGGAAGAACGAAATGTTTATAGACCACGCAATCAATTGATTGGAATGCGCTCCATGGGCATCAGATTGGAAAGAACACACTTCATCCCTCATCCTTGTTTTTCGCGGAGGCGGGATTCGAACCCGCAACCTCTCGTTTATGAGACGAACGCTCTTTCCAGCTTGAGCTACTCCGCGAAATCGTTTCCGATTGACGTTGAACGATTGGCTAAGCCTTACAACTTTATCCCAATCAAACAATGCCCGTCGGTTTCTTGAACAGGCGTCGTGGCTGTTCGTTCCGCACCTGGTACCTGGTATCACGATCATCGTGCATGTCCATGAATAGGTACTTGCGCCACTCGGCCCTTGCCTCTGCGTAGTGACAAAGCACAACGCGTTCGAGCTTCACGCGCAGCGCCGTCTGCGAAGTTAGCAGCGGCATGCGTGCTTCGTCCGGGGTGCGATTCCCCTTACGCTTGTTGCAAGCGACGCAGGCCGTGACAACGTTCACTGGCGAGTTATCACCACCACGCGAACGCGGCAGAATGTGATCGAGCGTTAACCCGTCCACATTTTTCTTTTCGCCGCAGTACTGACAGCGAAACTTGTCGCGCATGTAAATTCGCAGGCGCTTCGAGCCCGACTGTTCGCGTCGACGACGAATGTTGATGTAAGACCGCCGGCGAATTACCGACGGTACGGGAAACTCGTCATGCGCCGAACGCAGCACGCGGTCGCCGTCGTATTCCTCGACGAAGACCGAATCTTTGAAGGTCATGACGATCGCACGCGCGACACTGACGGTGCCGAGCGGCTCGTAGGTTTGATTGAGCAGCAGAACTCTGCCATTGAGTGCCATCACCCGGCACCTCCTTTCTAGATATTTTGATTGTTGATTGCCGATTTGTTCGTGAATAGCGAATCGTGAATCGTTAATCCGAGATTCACTATTCACTATTCACTATTCGCTATTAGCGATTTAAGGGTTCAAGAGCGGTCGTGAGGAAAACAGACTTCGCAAGGCGCGAGTCACCGCTCTTGAAGTTTGATTAGTCGAGAAACATCCGTGGATCCAGCGAAGGATGAAAAGCGGCTTTTCATCCCTCATCCTTCATCCTTCATCCTTGGTATTTGGAGCGCGCGGTGAGACTCGAACTCACGTTTACTGGATTTGCAATCCAGCGCCTTAGCCACTTGGCGACGCGCGCCTGGCGATTGATGATTTTTGATTGGAATGTAGAGGAACGTGTTGAGTCGTTCCTGGTTATCAAATCAAAAATCTAAAATCAAAGTCAGCAATATCTGCTGGTGGATTCGTGGTTCCAAGGCTAGAATTGCAGGCCTCAATACTGACCTCGAGACCCGTCACAGATGAAGCAGTGCCCCCGATGCCATCATAAGTACGCTGATACTCTGAATTTTTGTCTTGATGACGGCGCGTCTCTAATAGCCTTTGAAGATGCCGACAAAACCTGGATACTGCCAGAACCCGTTCCAACCATCACCGCTCAGGGTGTTCACCCTGAGCCTCGTCCGACAGTCGCTCCTTCGGCTCGAAAGCGACGGCCTGTTTGGAAAGCGCTTAGTATTGTCGCAGTGATTCTCGCCGTCTTTGTGTACGGTGCGGTGAAGATACTTCGGTGGCAGGAACGCGAAGCACAAGCCACTCAGAACAACGACTCGCCACCTACTATTTCGACGGAGCCGGCTATCACTACCGGCATTTACGAGTTGCAGGTCGACAGCCAACAGAAAGATATAGAGCCGATTCGAACGTTAAAAGTGCAATACACTTTTCATCCGGATGGAAGTTACCTGATTAAGTATTTCCTGACGAAGAAAGGAGCAGAGGTGGACGAGCAACTGTCCGCTGAGAGAGGAGACTTCGTGGTGTCAGGTACGAAACTGCTATTTAGAAATCGAATGTCGCGACACGTCGATACAAAAACTGCAGCTTGGACAGAGTGGGCACTTCCAGACGATGGGCCAAATGCAGAACTTGCAATCAGAAATATCACGCCGAACTCATTTCAAATTAGTGAGAATGGTATTTGGTACACGGCCTACAAACTGTAGACGGAACGATGAAACAGTGTCCTCAGTGCCGGCATGACTACTCTGACGATCTGAATTTCTGTCTTGAAGATGGTTCTGTCTTAAAACCCAAACAAGACGACGACAGAACGTGGGTCTTACCTCAACCTCAATCGACAATTACTGCGGTAGATCCTCAGCTCCAATCGGGCCCAACAATCGGCGCGGTAGGTCCTCAGAAGCCACCTGGCCCAACAACCGCTGCGCCACGGCCAGCACGTAGTCGCACTCGAAAGGTGCTGGGAACGATCGGCATAATTTTTGGCGTGACGCTTTACGCATTGATCAAGATTGCGCCGTGGTCCGATCGGTGGAAGACACAGGCCTCAGAAAATACGAACACAGCACCAATATCAACCAACTTCGCACCGTCACCGACGGTCAGCGAGCCCTTAACAGTGCCTAGCCCATCGGCGTCAGAAAGTAGCAGTCCGGATCTCAGTCCGAGTCCGAGTCCGACACCGAGTACAACCCCGACACCTGTTGAACCGGCTGACCAATCAATCATGCCAGGTGTTTATGCCACGACGTTTCAACCCCAAAATCGTCCGGAGGACGCTTTGGGTTTGCGAACAGTACGACTGGTGTTCACTTTCAAGTCTGATGGTTCCTACACGATTCAAGCTTACAGAGCTGACATGAATGATCGGCTATACCAGGAGGAGAGCGGGAAATACACGCAGTCGAACGGTCAAATCAAGTTCAACGAGCGCATCGCCAGACACTTTGATTGGGACAACGAAGAGTGGACTGGTTGGGAAAGTAGCTCCTCAGCCGCAGACACCGTCCGTAACATCACGCCAGCATCATTTGAACTTTACTCAAATGGAAATTGGCTTTTTGTGAAGAAGATGTATTGAGTGGAGACTCTTTCTAAGCTGCGGACCCAGCGATTTATTCATAGCTTCATGGCGTGTTCCTCCTACTCCTTTCTGCATGGTTGTTAATTCGCGCTCTTTCGTCTCATTAAGAATCTGCCAACATGAAACGAACTCCAACGACCTGACTTCCGCGATTTGAAGTCGCGTGTTAAAAAAATAGATGAAGGCAGAGAGATCATTGCCGCGAACACACTTCGAGGCACACTTCTCCTGAGGATGGCGATCTCGCGGACTCTCGCAAAGGACCGAGATCATCATCCGATTTGAAGGCTCCCTGCCTTCATCTCTCGCAAAAGGTATTTCGATTGTCAAAAAACTAAAGGAGCGGGCTGTTGAGCCTCCCAGGGAAGCTGCCCGCTCCTTCAATTCTCTTGATTTTGCTTTGAGATTTGGGAGCGGGAGTCCGCTCCCGCTGAACTAATGCTGCTTTTGGGTATCGGACATTTTGCGTCCGAGTAAATTGACCACTGAGAAGGTCAGGCCTATCGCACAAATGGCCCTGCCGGCACACGGCTGCCATTTGGTCGATTGTTGTGTGTATGTCCTGCCCATCAACATAGAAAGTTTTTTCTCAGAGTGCGCGAACTCTGCATCGCGCGAATCGCCTTGTATAAAGTATGACGGCGTTTGTGTCAAGAAAAAAGTTAACGCTACTTTTGGATTTGTGATCTCTACACGGGTTGCCTACATTGAATTCGCTGATACTGATTCAGAGCAGGACCAGGAATGAATGACGACTAAACCCACGATACATTTGGCCCTCGTCGACGACTGGGAACTGAGGGGCAACGGCTCCGGCGACGTTCGCGAGTTGCAGTTTCAACCAATGCGGCGGCTCGTCAGCATTTACAACCGCATCGGCATTCGTGGTTCATTCAATGCGGAGGTGATGCAGCAACTCACTTTTAGAAAGCATCCTCAATTCAACACCCTCGCGGATGAGTGGGACCAGATTGTCACTGAGACGTTCCGTCAGGGACACGACATTCAGCTGCACGTGCATCCGCAATGGCATAACGCCGAATACAAAGATGGCGAATGGAACCTCTCCAGTGATTGGTCCATTCTGAACTATCCTCCTGAAGCGGCACGCCGGATGTTGGAGGATGCCAAGACTTATCTCGAACAACTGCTGACTAAGGTCGATCCAAACTATCGGTGCCTGTCGTTTCGCTCAGGCGCATGGTGTATTGCTCCGTCACCTCATATGCTCCAACTGCTCGTCGAACTTGGAATTGTTTTTGACATGAGCATCGTCGCCGGAGTGCTATACAACACACGGAACATCAAACTCGATTACACAAACTGCGAGGAAGAGTTTCTGCCATACTATCCTGTCATGACTGATGCTCGTCGGGTTTCTAATAAAGTCGAACCAATCATTTGTGTGCCAACCAACTCTTTTTATGCTTCGCGCAGGTACGTCTTGTTGAGTCATATGCAGAAGGTGGGCGGCAAATTCAAACAGCGCGTTGCGTCGACAGCGTCGAACAGGGGCAACGGCGGTAACACCGAAGTGTATGGAGAATGGGCTGAGGTGAGTCTTATGCGACGGGTATATCAAAAGGGGGTGGTTCCTTACATTAGAGGCAAGCACACGATTTCAGATCTCGCGCAACTTGATTATCCGCTTCTCAAGGAGATGCTCGACTCAATTCGCAAGCGCGCGCGACAAAGCGCGTTGACTGACGTTCCGATCGTTCTGGAGAACCACACAAAAGACTTACATAACTTCGCTGCGATTGAACAATTCCTTGAAGAAGCAGCCGGCAGTTCTGATGTAAAGTTCATTACACTTCGGGAACTGGCAATGGATCTCAAACAAGGCAAGTTCAAAATCAAAACGCGGTCGAAACATTGATGATTGATGATTGTTCTTTGAAAGGCGACACTCAATCGACGACATCAAACCTCAATCAAAAATCTTCAATCTCCAATTTTTCAAGGCATTCAATGAGCACCCGTCAGGACCTGATCTCGCATGCGCTGCGGAAGCGTTACATTGAAGTATGCACAAACGCTCGCACGCTCAACGCAACAGCTTTCGGCGACATGAGTGATTTTGTTGACCGGGTGCGAGAACAGTTGATTGAGAACGTCGAGCGCGGAAGTTTTGAGCAATGGGAACCGCCGACGGCTTGGCTTTTGTGCGATCTCGACTGCCTGAGTGCACTACGTGCGTTAGCGGCGGGCGATGCTCTCGAGTGCACGCTTGGTCCACCGGCCGATTCCGGTTTTCTGCCGCAGCTACAACAGGCGTGTCGCGATCCAGCCTTGCGCTTCGAATTGCTCATCGCTCGATATCGCCATCCGTTGAATTTCGTAGCGACTACTGAGCGGACCATTCAAGAACATATTTTGGAAAGGCTGATGGTGTCTGATCGCAGCCGTATCGAGCGACAATCGCCGGACGCAATAGACGCGGACGATCTACTACTGAAGCTCAACTTCCTCGGCATCCATGCATCATTCACCACGGACCTGAGGTTTCTCGACGCGCTCAACTATTATTACGAGCTACTACCGTCAAACTGGTATCCAAAGTCCAGGCACAACTGGCTCCTTGCTTCATACTGGTCTTTCTATGCTCGAGCTCTGACTGTTCAAGTCAATCGGATTAACTGATGCGCATCGGAATCCTGGCACACTCATTCAACACGGCACTCCATACGTACGAAGCATTACAAGATCTTTCAGAATCCGAAATCTATGTGGTGCTTAGTCCGTCGCCGAATCGATCGGCATGGTCCAATCACGCAGTTAACCTGGTTCGCCTCGGAATAGCTTCACTCAAGAGCATCAGCACGTTACGTCTTGTCGCAAACCGGCGACTGGTTCTTCTTTTCAGACCCTTGGATGATGATCGAACTGTCGAACGGCTTAAGCATCTGGATCTCGACGTCGGATTACATAAAGCGGGTGTTATTTATCGACAGACGACGATCGGTGCGTTTCACGTTGGGATACTGAATCCGCATATCGGCCTCCTGCCTGCGTATCGAGGCCGAAGCGTTATGGAGTGGTCGCTCCTGCAGGGCGATCCGGTTGGCATCACGGTTTTCTTTATCGACTCAGGTATTGATACGGGTGAGCGAATCGTTTTGTCAGAACAGGTAGATATTTCCGGCCGTCGATCTATGGCAGAAGCGAAGGAATATCTCTTCAGCTTAGACGGTGTATTTTTTCGGAAAGCATTAATGATGCTCCGCGAAGGTGATCAAACGTTTCACCACAACGATGGGTCAGGACGGCGTTACTACGTCATGTCGAAACTTTTCACTAATGTCGTCGACCAACTTCTCAAAGAGAAACGGTCGTAAGTTTCAGCGATGCTGATGTTGATGGTTACTCTCAACCGGCAGTCCCGCACTAATCCAATCCGACTTCCCTTCCGCATAGTCGCGCACATTCAAGTATCCAAGCGCCGCCAATTCACGGGCGACGTTCTCCGAGGCATGTCAGGTCGGCGACGCACAATACACAACGATGTCTGCGTTCTTATCCGGTAGCACTGTTGGCGCAAGATCAGCCACTTGATCCGGCGGTATATTGATCGCGCCAGGTAGATGTGCGTGATCGTAGCTCGCTTTCGCAAGCGCTTCTACAAGTACGAAATCGTCCTTGCGATCCATCTTCGCCTTGAGTTCATCCCTGCTTATTGTTTTCATGTTCCCCTTTTCCGCTTTCATTACAGTATATTGACTGCCCTTCCGGCCAGCAGTGCAATTACGACGAGCGAAATCAGTGCCTGAATCATCATCAGGATTTTCGCCCAACGTGATAACACGGGCACATCTGTCGGCGAAAAAGCTGTGCTCGTATTGAACGCCAGAAACAGGTAGTCAACGAACCTTGGCTCCCAATCGTGTTCGCCGGCGAGCTTCTTAGCTTCCGGATGCATCGTCATCTGCGGGAACAAAAACGCCCCGTCGGTGTGGCC